>MKWU01000253.1_pt1 | contig 101062 bp, 91 predicted proteins | sample 809101 | NCBI WGS metagenome assembly MKWU01 (sample SAMN05860141, study PRJNA318959) | sponge metagenome | host: Aplysina aerophoba | place: Slovenia: Piran, Adriatic Sea, Gulf of Piran | collected 2013-05-07
GGGGTCGACGGCAAGCCGATGAACGGGGACGTTCTCGAGCGGCTGGTGGCCGGCGAGCGGGCGGCCCGGGCGGTCGATGAAGTGGTCGCGGCCAATCCGGAGGGCGATTGCGGCCTCATCGCGATCGACATGAAGGGGGGCGCTCATTGCCGCAACACCGAACGCGTACTCCGCCGGCCGGACGTGGGGACCGCGCTGCGGCGGGACGAGGCGAGCGGGGCGGTCGTTGCGGTGCTCCACAACGCGATCCGTCCCTGGCCGGTTCTCGCTGAGCTGGTCGCGGCAGTCGCACTGGACACGATGATTGGCGAGGGCGAACCCAAGGGTTGGGTGACGATCGAGGCAGGGACCCTGATCGAGATGGGACCCGAGAATGCCGTCCATTGCGATCCGGCGGGGGTAGCCGAGCGCGTGACCACGACTGACCCCGCGATCGGCGAGCGAGGGGAGCTCGGCGCCGCCATCTACCTCGCGAGCGCGGTCTACATCGGTGGCGAGCTGGTGGGCCGCACCACGTTCGAACCCATCACCTCGATCGAGAACGGAAGGTTTGCCGTGTTGAGCGGAAAGACGAGCCTTCGCATGAGCTATCGCTGAGCGGGCGAGCGTATTGCAGCCCGGTCGCCCATACCCTCGAGGAACGTTCCCATGAGCGACACCGGCCGGCGCTGCGACATCGTCATTCGTCACGGAACCCTCGTCGACGGCACCGGCGGGCCGCCCCGCGCCGCCGACGTCGCCATTTCCGGTGAGCGCATCGCGGCCGTCGGGGACCTTGGCGCGGTCGCGGCCGAGCACGAAATCGATGCGAGCGGGAGGGCGGTCGCGCCCGGATTCATCGACGTCCACACCCACGACGACCGCGCGCTCCTGTCGGATCCCGACATGGCGTTCAAGGCGAGTCAGGGGGTGACCACGGTGGTGATCGGAAACTGCGGCTCCAGCCTCGCACCGCTCGAGCCCGGTCGTCCTACCCCGCCGCCCCTCAACCTCTTCGGCGGGCCGGAGTGGTGGCGTTTTCCAACCGTGGCGTCGTACGTGACCGAGCTCGAACGGGCTCCCGCCGCGATCAACACCGCCATTCTGATCGGCCACGCGACCCTTCGTACCGGCGCGATGGACGACCTCGATCGGCCCGCGACGGACACCGAAATCGCGGTGATGCAGGAGCGGCTCGAGGAAGGCATGGCGGCCGGTGCAATCGGATTCTCCACCGGCCTCTTCTACCCCCCGAACCGCGCGGCGCCGACCGACGAGGTGGTGGCGCTCGCCGAAGTCGCCGCCCGCGCGGGCGGCGTGCACACCACCCACATGCGAGACGAGCACGACCACGTCCTCGACTCGCTCGACGAAACGTTCGAGATCGGCTCGCGAGCGAAGCTCCCGGTGGTCGTGTCGCATCACAAGTGCGCGGGGCCGAGGAATTTCGGGCGCACCCGCGATACGCTTCGCCGGATCGACGATGCCCGCCGGACACAGGAGGTGGGCCTCGACGTCTATCCCTACACGGCCGGATCGTCGGTGCTCCTGCCCGCCCTCATCGAGGACTCCGCGCGGGTCCTTCTCACCTGGTCGGAGCCATGCCCGGAGATGGCCGGTCGCGATCTCGCGGAAATTGCAGCCGAATGGGGGGTCGACATCCTCGCCGCCGCCGACCGGCTGCAGCCGGCCGGTGCGGTCTACTTCATGATGGACGAAGAGGACGTGCGCCGGATCCTCGCCTACCCGCACTCGATGATCGGCTCGGACGGGAGCCCTCATGACGAGAAACCCCACCCGCGACTCTGGGGCACCTTCCCACGGGTCCTCGGGCATTACTCGCGCGAGGTCGGGCTCTTCCCGCTTCAGACCGCGGTTCACAAGATGACGGGTCTCGCCGCCGCCCGCTTCGGCTTTGCGGACCGTGGCGTCGTGCGCCCCGGCGCGGCCGCCGACATCGTCATCTTCGATCCCGCCGCAATCATCGACCGCGCGACCTACGACGATCCCGTGCAGCCGGCGGCGGGAATCCATCTCGTGATGGCGAACGGCGAGGCGGTGTGGGACGGGTCGCGTTCGACCGGCGCTCGCCCGGGACGCGTGCTCCGCCGCGGCTGACCCCGCCGTTCCGATGGACGCGGCGCGAACACCGCGCGCCGATCCGGGGCACCGTACGGAGGATTCACCGCGTCTGCGGAACGGACTTCGGCGCGGGTCCCCTTACCGACTTCTCGATCTTCATCCTGCGGTGCTCCCCCGCGGTTACCGGTGGATGACGAGGGGGGCGGTCCGCTCCCGCGCACGCGGGGAGGCATTCGATCCGGGCATCCGGATTGCAGTTCGCGAAGTAGACGAGCGAAAGGCGGCGGGTCGAGCCGGAGACGTCCGGAGGCGGATTGACGACGCGATGCAGGTTCGAGAGCCAGCGGTCGTTGGTCCAGGTCATCATGAGGTCGCCGATGTTGACGACGAACCCCTCCGGCACCACCGGGGCGTCCGTCCAGGCGCCGTCGCGGCGGCGGATCTGGAGCCCGCCCGGCGCGCGCTCGGTGGCGAGCAGGGTGATTGCGCCGTAGTCCGTATGCGCGCCGGCGCGAAGCTGCCCCGGCGCGGGCGGATGGCGCTGGTGCGGATAGTTCGCCACCCGGAACGTGCTGTCGTGGCGGTCGAGCTTGTCGCGAAAGAACCCTTCGTCGAGCTCGAGGGCCAGCGCGAGGCCGCGCATGACGAGGTCCGTCAGCCCCTCCATCGAGCGATAGTGGCGTTCCATCGTAATTCGCAGCTTCGGCATCGCCGCGGGCCACACGTTCGGCTTGAAGGTGGCGGCAAGGTCCGGGCGGCGATAGTACGGATCCGCGAGGTCCGGGCGGCCCATGGTGTAGAACTCCTTCCAGTCGGGCGGGGTCGCCTCGTCTTCGGTGTAGGAGAGGTTCTCGTCGCCGAGTCCGACGTAGCCCCGAAAGGGCGTGCCCCGGTTCGCGACCTTGCGCTTTTCCTCGCCCGGGAGGTCGAAGAACCGCTTGCCGGCCTCGATGGTTTCTTCGGTCTCGGCGCGCTCGACGCCGTGTCCGACGATCACGAAGAAGCCGACCTCGCGGAGCGCCTCGTCGATTCCGCGTGCAAGGCTCGGGCGCTCGCCGGGATCGCCGCGGCGAATCGGCGTCAGGTCCAATACCGGTACGTCGGACATGCGGGCTCTCGCGCTCACGGCGGGCTACCTTAGCCGATGCGACCAATTCCCGCTGCCACCGCGCGCCGGGGCGCAGAGCGCGAAGCCCGCATGCTGCGCGTGGGGCGTGCGTTCCGCGTTCCGCAGTCTCCCCGCGCCGCTTCGCTATTGCCGCGGCGCGGCGAACGTTGATGGACGGTGCGACGCACGGAGACTGCGTGGCCCGGATGGACGAAGGTAAGGATGGCCTACAATTCCGCCGAGACCGGACGACCGGACGGACGGCAAGCGGGCAGGTACGGGACGGAGCTGGAGCGCCGACGGCGCATCCGGCGAAGGAGTAGTGGACATGCTTTCGATCAATCCGCTGAAGGGTGCGAGCTTTGGCGCCGAGGCTACCGGGGTCGACATTGCACAGGGTCTCGGCGACGAGGTGCTCAAGTCTCTCGCCGAAGCCGTCCACGAACATCGGCTGCTCGTCATCCGCGGGCAGCGGATGAGCGAGGATCGGTACCTCGGTTTCGGGCGCTGGTGGGGCGAGCCCATTCCGCACGTTCTCGACCACCTGCGCATGCCGGGCTATCCGGAGATGATGGCGATCGGCAATCACGGCGGGGAGTGGAAGGAGAACGATGCGGTGCGAAACGGCGCCGCCTTCTGGCATACCGACCAGTCCTACGAGGCGGTGCCGTCGAGCGTGACGATGCTCTTCTCGATCAAGTCCCCCGAGACCGGCGGGGAGACCCAGCTCGCCGATCTCAAGAGCGCGTACGACGAGCTGCCGGGAGAAATGAAGCAACGTCTCGAAGGACGCCGCGCCTGGCACCTCTACGGCGCGAGCAGTGGGGAGGGGGACGAGGCGGTCGCGAATCCTCTCATCACCAACGACCAGATCGCGCGGGTGCCGGCCGTCCCGCACCTGATCGTCCGGCCCCACGACATAACCGGTCGAAGGACCCTCTATGGAGTGGCCGGCACCCCCTACGCGATCGAGGGGATGGACGAGGAGGAAGGCACGGAGATACTGAAGGAGCTCAAGCGGCACGTGCTCCAGGAACGGTTCATCTACCGGCACCGGTACCGGGTCGGGGACATCGCGATCTACGACACGACCCAGACGCTGCACTCGGGAACGCCGATCGGCCCCGCGACGGACGAACGGAACACCCGTCTGCTGTGGCGCATCAGCGTTCGCGGGAAGCCCCGCGCCTGGCACTGAGCCGCCCGCGGCGGGCGACCGCTCCGGACGGACGCGCCGCGAATCCCGGGTGCGGGCGAGGGGAGGCATCCCCGGACGCCGGCCGGGCGATGCCGACCGACGCGGTGAAACGGTACGCTCGGGGCGATGGGTCCGAGGGCTACTCGACGGAGGCGGATGCCGCGGCCCGAAGGCCCAGCATGTGGCAGATCGCGAACGTGAGGTCGGCGCGGTTCAGGGTATAGAAGTGAAAGTCGGAGACGCCCTCGGCGGCGAGGATCCGGCACTGCTCCCCGGCCACCATCGCGGCGACGAGCTTGCGCGCCACCGGATCGTCCTCGAGCGTCTCGAAGAGCCGCGTCAGCCATGACGGCACGTTCGCCCCGCACATGCCGGCGAATCGGGCGACCTGGCCGTAGTTGGTCACCGGCAGGACGCCGGGGATCAGCGGCGCCCCGATGCCGGCCCGGCGGACCCGATCACGGAATCGAAGGAACAGCTCGGTGTCGAAGAAGAACTGGGTGATGGCGCGGCTCGCCCCCGCGTCCAGCTTTCGCTTGAGGTTGTCCAGGTCGAATGCGAGGTTCGGAGCCTCGGGGTGGATCTCGGGGTAGGCGGCGACCGAGATGTCGAAATCCGCGATGCGGCGAAGCCCGGCCACGAGATCCACGGCGTGGGGGTAGCCTCCGGGGTGGGGTGCGTAGCCGGCGCCGGCCTCCGGAGGGTCGCCGCGAAGGGCGACGATGTGGCGGACCCCGGCCGCGTGGTAGGACCGAGCCACCTCGTCCACCTCCGCGCGAGACGCGCCGACGCACGTGAGATGCGCCGCCGGGGTCAGCGGGGTCTCGCGAAGGATCCTGTGCACCGTGGCGTGGGTGCGATGTCGGGTGCCGCCCCCCGCCCCGTAGGTGACCGACACGAACCTCGGCTCGAGCGGCGCGAGGCGGAGAATCGAGCGCCACAGCGTCCTCTCCATTTCCTCCGTCCGGGGAGGAAAGAACTCGAACGACACCCCGATCCCCTCCATTCCGGAGAACCGAAGCGCAAGGGAGCTGAGCCGTTCCAGGGCGGAGACGGTCTTTGGATCTGCAGCCATTGCCCCTGCCGTGAACCTCCGAGGCGCTCGCGGCCGTGACTCCCCGGCCCGGCCTCGCGGCTCGCGATCATCGCACGCCTCGCCCGAAATAGCCGGTAACCCGCCCCGGCCGACTGGCCGTTCCCCGCATTCCGGACGTTGCGGGGCTTTTTGTGCGAAAACACATCCCTCAATATACTTTCCCACATGCGTACCACGATTGAAATCAACGACGAGCTGCTGCGCGCGGTCAAGGCCCACGCGGCGGGAGAACGCAAGACCCTGAAGGCTACGATCGAGCAGGCTCTTCGGGAATTCCTGGCCGGCCCGAGGGGGGCTACCACGGATGCGCCGCCCATACCGGTATTTCGGGGTCACGGGGTGCAGCCCGGGGTGGACCTCACGGACAATGCGGCGCTAGAAGGTCTCATGAATGCAGAGTCCTGACGTCAACGTCCTCGTCAGCGCATTCCGCGAGGACGCGGTTCAGCATGGGCGATGCCGATCATGGCTCGAGAATTCCCTGTCCGGCCGGGATCGGATCGGCTTGTCCGAGTTGGTGCTGAGCGGTGTTCTCCGCGTATTGACGCACCCGCGGATATTCCACCCTCCCACGCCGAACGAGGCTGCCATTTCCTTCGTCGATGCGCTGCTTGCCCAACCCGTCAGCCTGCCGCTTCGTCCCGGTGACGGCCATTGGCGCATTTTCCGGGGCATGTGCACCATGCTTCGGCTGACCGGAAACCGGTTTCCGGATGCCTTCCATGCGGCCTTGGCAATCGAGCACGGCTGCGAGTGGGTGACCCTGGACCGCGGTTTCTCAATCTATCCCGGGCTGAGGTCGGTCAACCTGCTGGACGGCTGACGGGCAGATCGGGCGCAGGAGCGGGCAATCGGCAGCGCTCCGGCGGTAGCGCGATCCGCTTCTCGGGACCGGTGCCCTATCATGTGGTTACCCGCGCGCGGTCGGACCGCGGCGGAGCGAGTCCCCCGGGGAGATCGATGGTCAAGCTGGTCGTCTACTTCAAGCGCCGGGCAGGCATGGAGGTCGAGCCCTTTCAGGAATACTGGCGGACGCGCCACGCCGAGGTGGTCCGCGAGCTTCCGGGACTACGCCGCTACGTCCAGTCCCACACCCTCCTCGGCGGGTATCGCAAGGGGGAGCCGGCCTACGACGGTACCGCCGAGGTCTGGTTCGACGACGTGGACGCGATCCGGGCGCTCGGCGGCACCGACGCGCTGCGCGCGGTGCAGGAGGACGAGGCACGGTTCATCGACCGTTCCACGATGAAGACCATCGTGACGGACGAGCACCTCATCAAGGACAGCGAGCTTCCGGAGGGGCGCGTGAAGAACATCGAGTTCGTGCAGCGCCGCCCGGACCTCGGGGTCGACGAGTTCCAGCGCTACTGGCGCGAGGTGCACGGTCCGCTCGCGCGCGAGATTCCGATGATCCTCCGTTACGTGCAGAGCCACTGCCGCCGGGGCGGCTACGCGAACGGCCGCCAGCCGCCCTGCGACGGGGTCGCGATCACGTGGTTCGAGAGCACCGCCGCCATGCGCGAGTCCGCCCGGACCGAAGCCTACGCCCGCACGCGCGCCGACGAGGCCCACTTCATCGCCGCGGGCGAGCTCCCCTTCATCATCACCCGCGAGCACATCGTCATCGCCTGACCGCAGGGCGCCGGTTCGGCGCGTCAGGCGAAGCGGTCGAAGCGGAAGGGGGCGAGCTCGGGGGGCATCGCGCCGCTCGCGATTTCCTCCGTGGCGAGCTCCCCGAGCCAGGGGCCGAGGGTCACCCCGCTGTGGGTGACGATGACGTAGAGGCCGGGGGCGCCGCCGACCGGCCCGATGATCGTGCGGTCATCCGCCGGCACCGGCCGGACTCCGACCCGTGCCGTGCATTCGCGCGCCAGCGTATCCAGGGGCACGGCCCCGCCGATGGCCGGGGTGGGGGGGGGGGGCCCGGCCCCCGCCGATGGCGGGGATGAGGGCGCGGGCCCGGGCGAGGAGGGCGAGGACCCGCGCTTTCCGGTCGTCGGGGGCTTCGCCCTGCGGAGGATCCGCGTCTTCGGAGCCGATGCGAATGCCGCCGGCCGGCTCCGGCCTCATGTGGAACGCATTGTCTCCCGTGTAGAGCACGTGCCGGACGAGCCGGAAGGACCCCGTATCCGGGATGTCGACGAGGAGGCCGGGCCGGCGGTCGAGGAACGGACGGTTGCCGAGCTCTCCCGGCCCGAGCCAAGCCCGGAGCGTGTTCTCGGTGTCCGGGCCGAGCGCCGCCACCACTACCGGGGCCGCGAGGCGCCGGGACCCGGCCCGGACCCCCCGCACGGCTCCCGCGTCGTCGCGCAGCAGGGCGTCGACCCTTCCCTGCGCACCGAAGTGGACCGTTCCCCCTTCGGCCCGAATCCGCTCACAGAACAGATCGATGGCGCGCGGCGCATCGAGCCATGCATCGCCGTAGGCGAGAAAGCCCTCTGCGCCCCGCGCAAATGTGACATGCGGCTCCAGGGGCCGCCCGCCGCCCCCCCTCCCCGCCCACCCCCCGCCGGCGGTCGTCGTCGTCCGGGTGGGCCCACGCGATCATGCCGGTGGGATGGAGCCCGAGCCGCGCCTCTCCGAACTCACGGGCGAGCGAGCGGTAGTGCTCGACGCCGGCCGCGTTCAGGCGATGATAGTCCTCGCGGTCGGTCTTGGCCGTCGCGTTGATCCAGGCGAAGCTCGCCCGGCTCGTTCCGCCGGTCTCGCCGGGCGCGGAGCCGACCGGCCCCGTGTCGAGAAGGGCGACCCGGAACCCGCTCCGGGCGAGCGCGAAGGCGGTACCCGCGCCGATGACGCCGGCTCCGACGACGATCGCGTCGAATGCGCTCACTGCGAGGCCGGGAGTCGGGACGGGACTCGGTCATGCACGCGTGCCGTGCGCCGCGCAGGCTCGTTCATCGTCAGAATGGAACGTCAATCGCTTCGCAGAGGAAGCGCACGAATCGCGCCGAGTCGCGAATGCGCGAAACGGCCAGATCGACAAATTCCGGCCCGAGCGCTTCCGCCAGCGGGAGCTCGTGGCCGGCGATGAAGTCCTTTCGCCTGAGGTCCTCGGCGAGCGGATGGTCCTTGGCGAACCCGCGCGGCATCGTCTTCAGGCTCTCCCCGCCGAGCCGGTAGCAGGACCGGAACGCCTCCTCGTCGCGGACCTCGCACCACCTGTCCGGCTCCTCGTCGATGCGCGAGCGGATCATGAACAGGGCACCCGAATCCGGATGCCACATGCCGGCCCCCATGAATGCGCTCCCCGGCTCGAGATGGACATAGAACCCGGGCGCGTGCACGTCACGGCCGAGGGCGTGGCGGAACTGGATTCCGACGTTGGTCTTGTAGGGGGTCTTGTCGCGCGAGAACCTGGTGTCCCGATGGACTCGCATCAGGGAGCCGCCCTGCTTGCGATCGTCCGCGCGGAAATGAGGGGAGATGGCGGCGAGCGCCGGGGCCATCTCCCGGATGAACGCACGGGCGGGCTCGCGCACGGCATCCTCGTAGCGTTGCCGGTTCGCGTTGAACCAGTCCCGTTCGTTGTTCGAGCGGAGCTCTTCCAGGAATGCGGTCAAGGCGGTGCCGAAACCTCGAAAGTCGGTCATTGGTGCTCGCGTACTCCAGTCCTCCGTGCCACTTTAGCAGAGGGGGCGGACGCCAAGCAGGCAAGAGACCGCCCCCACTGCGGTCGCCCGAGCCCAAGCGAAGCAGGGACCGTGAAGTGCAACGGCCCGGCGGCCTGAGTCGAGGAGGTTCCCGGGAGAACCACCCGCGACTTCGGGCCGACAGATGTCCGACCGCCTCACGATCGGTGTCTTTTTCGAGCGAATCCAGTGCCCGCGCGATTGAGCGGAGAGAACAAAAAAAAGGGGCGACATCCGCCGCCCCGTCAACTACCGGGGTAAAACCCGATAGAGGGAGGAACCTTCATCGAAAAACATAATCAGTTGATAAAATTGAATTTTGCGAGCCCGATTGTAGTGAGCGGAATCAGGGCCGTCAATCGATTTCGCCCCGTTCCTCATCTTGTTGCGAGCATGCAGATTCCGCCCGGGCCGGGACCGAGATCGCACGAACGACCGGCCTGTCCGGCCAGGAGGCGTACGCTCCGGATGTCCGGTGTGTCCTCGTCGGGCCGGTCCGGGAGGCGGGATGACAGCGCGCCGAAACGCGCTATCATCCCCGGTGACAGGGAGCTATGGCGCCCTCTTGAGCTTCGGAGCCGGTGACCGGAGACGGGAAGTCCTCGAAGTCCGAGAAGCAGTCGCACCATGGGAGTCGTACGATGAGGCGCCGCCAGTTCCTCGCGACGGGACCGGCTGCCGGTGTGGCCATGGCGGGGGCCGCGGCCTCCGCCCCGGCGATCGGCCAGGGACGGAAGGAGCTCAAGCTCGTCACGTCGTTTCCGAAGAACTTTCCCGGGTTCGGCACCTCCGCGGCCCGGGTCGCGCGGCGTATCACTACCGCCACCGGTGGACGGATCAACGTCCGGCTCTTTCACGCCGACGAGCTGGTCCCCGCGTTCGGCGTGTTCGATGCGGTGTCGGAGGGCACGGCGGAGATGTACTTCTCGCTCGAGTACTACTTCCCCGACAAGAGCCCCGCATTCAACTTCTTCACCGCCGTGCCGTTCGGCATGACCCACCTCGAGACCTGGGCATGGCTGATGCACGGGGGAGGCTACCGGTTGTGGAGGAATCTCCATTCCCAGTTCGGCATGGTCCCCTTCGTCGGTCCGTCGGCGGGCGCGAAGATGGGCGGCTGGTTCAACCGGCGGATCGCGCGACTCTCCGATCTGCACGGGGTTCGGTTCCGCATGCCGGGGCTTGGTGGTGCGGTGCTGCGTGCCCTCGGGGTCAAGGTGGTCAACCTGCCGGCCGACCGGATCTTTGCCGCCCTGCATTCCGGCGCCATCGACGGGACGGAGTGGTTCGGTCCGTGGCACGACCTCGCGTTCGGGTTCCATCGGGTCGTCAAGCACTATCACTGGCCGGGGTTCCAGGAGCCGGGAACGACCTCGAGCTATGCGATCAACAAGTCTTTCTGGTCGAGCCTTTCGGCCGAAGACCGCGAGATCGTCCGGGCGGTACTCGAGGCCGAGGTGTTCGTGCAGAGCGTCGAGTACGACGGCCGCAGCCCGGGCGCCCTCGATACCCTCGTGAAAGAGTACGACGTGAAGGTGCACAAGTTTTCCGACCGGCTGCTCACCCAGATCGGAAAGATGTCGGCCGAGGTCGTCGATCAGGTGGGCACCGGCGATCCGGCCACCCAGGAAGTCTGGGACAGCTTCCGCGCGTTCCGCAAGACCGCCATCGGATGGTCCAGGGTCGGCCTGCAGGGCTACATGAACGCCCGTTCGCTGCCTTTCAAGTACGGCGTGTCGAGACCGAGACCGGCCCCGCCCGATCCGGCCACGCATTGAATCGGCTCATTTCGGCCGGGCCGAGACCGTGCGGTCAGGCGCCGGGGTACTCCCGCTCGAGCTCGGCGATCCGCGCGCATACTTCGTGAACGAACTCCGGGTGGCGGATCGCCATGTCTCCCCAGAGGGCGGTGAGTCGTGCGAACTCTTCCTCGCGGCCGGCGCCGAGCAGCGGACGGATCATCGGCAGCTTCGGATCGACATAGTCGAATTCGAGACGTCCCGTCTCGAGATGGCGGAGAAATACGTACCAGCTCGCGACCGAAGTCAACGCCGAGCGAGGCACGATGCCGCGCGCGTAGCACTCGCGAATCGTGGGCAGCAGGAACACCGGAAACTTGCTGGCGCCGTCCATCGCGATCCGGGAGATCCGGTCGGCGATGGATCGATTCAGGAAGCGTCTCTTCACCGATTCCCGATACGCGGGGAGATCGACCGGCGTCTGCGAATCGAGTGAAGGCAGGATCTCCGAAGCGGTCAGCTCATCGAAGAAGGCACTGAGCGCCGGGTCCCGCAGCGCCGCATCGTAGGTCTCGAACCCTCGCAATGCCGCGAGGTAGGCGAGGGCCAGGTGTCCACCGTTCAGGATCCGGATCTTCGCTTCTTCGTAGGGGCGGACCTCCGCGACGAGCTCCGCCCCGGCGGCCTCGAGCTCGGGGCGGGCCCCGCGGAATTCGTCTCCGATCACCCATTGCATGAAGCGCTCGCAATGAACCGTGAAGTCGTCGGCGATCCCGAATCGCTCCGCGACCTCGCGTGCGTGCCGCGGCTCCGGCCGGGGGGTAATCCGGTCCACCATCGAGCAGGGGAACGAAACGTGGTCGGCAATCCAGGATGCGAGCCCCGGGTCCCCGGCCGCGGACAGGTAGGCTCCGAGATTCCGCTCGAGCATCGTGCCGTTGTCGCGCAGGTTGTCGCAGCAAAGGACGGTCAGGGGCCGCCCGCCGGCGGCGCGGCGCTTGCCCAGCGCGGCCTGAAGGTAGGCGTACACCGAGCTCTTCCCGGTGCCTTCGAGCTCGGCCCGGATCTCGTGGTTGCCGAGGTCGAGGCCGCCGTCGTCGGCAAGACAATAGCCACTCTCGGTGACCGTCAGCGACAGCGCCTGCACACCGGCATCGGCCACGACGTCCTCGGCCCGCGCGGCTTGCCGGGACCAGTCGAGGAGCGCCTTGTGCGCCCGAACCTGACGAAACTCCGAGCCGCCATCCGGGCCATAGGACTTGACGACATACGCGCCCCCTCCGCCTTGCAGCCGCGCGATGTCTCCGGACTGCGCGGGCCGCAGGTTGACGCCGGCGATCGCCCAATCGAGGTCGCCCGTGCGTTCCATCAGGTCGTCGAAAAAGACGGCCTGGTGGGCGCGGTGAAACGCACCGACTCCGACGTGCACGACGCCAACTCGGGTCGCGTCCCGGTCGTAGGTCGTGCGCAGCAGGGCTGCCTCTCCCACCGGGTGCATTACGCGGCCTTCTCCTCCTCGATGTCGGGAACGATGACCGTCGCGGTGCCGCGTACCTGGACTCCTTGAGGGGCCCCGACCCGTACAGTTGAGTCAAGTTTGCAAATCGGTTTCAGGAACGAAACGTACGAGGCTGCCACCGCTACGGAGCGGCCGGGTCTCGAACAGGGATGGGTGGCTTCGAACATGTCTCGTCGGTCCGGGGCACAGCCTCTCTAGCTGAGGACGTTTCCACCGTCGACATTGACGGTCTGGCCGGTCACGTATCGGGCCAGATCGGACGCGAGGAACAGGGCCACCCGAGCGATGTCGTCGGGTTCGCCCATTCGCCCCATCGGATTGGCATCGGCGACTTCGCGCTTCTTCTCGCCAATCTCGAGGCTTTCGAACCGCGCGAACAGGGCGTCGACCTCGTCCCACATCGGGGTGTCCACCACGCCGGGAGCGAGGGCGTTGACCCGGATGCCGTGCGGGGCCAACGCGAGCGCCGCCGACTGGGTATAGCTGATGACCGCCGCCTTGGACGCGCAGTAGTGCGCTACGAGCGCTTCGCCGCGACGCCCGGCCTGGCTCGCGAGATTGATGATCGACCCGCCGCGCCCCCGGCCGACGAGACCCCTCGCCATGGCCTGCATCACCCGGTACATCGCCCTAACGTTCAGTCCGAACACCCGGTGGTATTGATCGAGGCCGGCGTCGAGCACCGACCCCATGTCGAACAGCGCCGCGTTGTTGAGAAGGATGTCGGCCCCGGAGCTCTCGATGTCCTCGGCGCAGGCTTCGAGTTGAGCGTCGTCGAGCAGGTCGTAGGGCTTGAAGACGAGTGGCACCCGGGCGGCAAGCTCGCCGAGCGCATCGCTCATCGCGATGTCGGTCGCGATGACGTCGGCCCCCGCGTCGGCGAAACGAGCGCAGGTCGCGGCCCCGATCCCGCCCGCGGCGCCGGTCACCCAGGCTCTTCGCCCCTCGAGCGATGCCGGTCCAATGGCCGGCGGACTCACTCGAGCGCTCCGCAGGTCGGGACCACGACGAGCCTTTCCCGGCGGAACCGGCCGGACGCCATGGCCGACGCACGGGACAGGAACGAGATCGCCGACGGCTTCGCCCGTGAGTGGCCCTCCGGGTTCGAATGGAACGCGATCGGCGCGGACAGCGTGTTCTTCGCGAGCAGGGCGTTCCCCCTCATCAGCGGAAAATACGGGGGCAAGGCCCGGAAGACCCTTTGCCGGCAAAGGGGCTCGAAGAAAAGGTCGCAGATGCGGATCTCCCTGTCAAGGCTCGGTCATCGACTCGGTCATCGGGACGCGGGTAGACATGGCGCCGCATTGCGGGGTGAAGCCGTGACTTCGGGCAATGGCGAGAAGCGCAGCGCGGTGCGCTCTCTCGCCCGAATTTCGGCGCCGGCAACCCCTGCGATGCCTGAAGGATAACGAAACGGGAACCGACCCCCCCGAATCGCGCCACGCATCCCGAGAACCCGATCCCCAAGCCCGCAGGGCCCGTTTGCGTGCAGCGAGCGAAAATGACGCCAGGAACGCACTCCACGCGTCCACCGGGAGATTCCATCGCGGACCCGAACGCACCGGTTTTTGCTTGACACCCGTAGAAATCGGCCTCTACCATCGCGCCTCCCACCCAACACCAGACTTGGAGAATCCATAATGGGAGACTACGCCACGCCCTCCCGGGGCTTGTTCCGGTCGGCGGCTATCGGCCTTGTCGCCGCGAGTGCATTCGGTTCGCTCGCGGCAGCCGAAGAGCTGACCATCGCAACGGTCAACAACTCCGACATGATTGTCATGCAGAAGCTGTCGCCTCAATGGGAGGCTGCGACCGGACACACGTTGAACTGGGTCGTGCTCGAGGAGAACGTGCTCCGCCAGCGCGTCACGACGGATATCGCGACAAACGGCGGCCAGTTCGACATCATTACCATCGGGGCATATGAGGCGCCGATTTGGGGAGCTGCGGGATGGTTGAAGCAACTTGACGATCTCGGCGAAGGCTACGACTACGACGATATCTACGAGAGCGTTCGAAATGGCCTCTCCGCAAACGGCAATCTTTACGCGGTGCCGTTTTACGCTGAAAGCTCATTCACCTTCTACCGCAAGGATCTCTTCGAAGCCGCCGGCATCGAGATGCCCGATCAGATTACCTATGCACAGCTCGCCGAGTATGCGAAAAAGCTGCATGATCCGGACAACGGAGTCTACGGAACCTGCCAGCGCGGCAAGGCCGGATGGGGTGAGAATATGGCCTTCGTCGGACCGATGGTGAACACCTTCGGCGGCCGGTGGTTCGACATGGACTGGAATCCGCAGCTTGACACTCAGCCATGGAAGGATGCGGTCAACTACTACGTGGACCTGATGAACAGCTATGGTCCCCCGGGCGCTTCGAGCAATGGCCACAACGAGAACCGGGCTCTGTTCGCCGACGGCAAGTGCGCCACATGGGTCGACGCGACCTCGGCAGCGGGCTTCATCTACAACCCGAACGAATCCACGGTTGCGGACAAGACCGACTTCACGGCGGCGCCGATCAACGTCACCGACAAGGGAGCCGGCTGGTTCTGGGCCTGGGCGCTCGCCATCCCGAACAGTTCCGGCAAGGAAGCCGCCGCGAAGAGCTTCCTGGAATGGTCGACGTCGAAGGACTACGTGAAGCTCGTCGGCGAGACGGAGGGCTGGGTCGCGGCACCTCCGGGTACGCGGATGTCGACGTATGCCAATGAGATGTACGTCTCCGCGGCACCGTTCGCGCAAACGGTCGAGGCATCGATTCTGGCGGCGAACCCTGCGGACGCCACCCTCGAGCCCGTGCCCTATACCGGTGTCCAGTTCGTGGCAATTCCCGAGTTTCAGGGAATCGGCACCTATGTCGGCAACCAGATCTCGGCCGCCTTGGCGGGCACGATTTCGGTCGACGAGGCGTTGGCGAACTCCCAGTCGTTTGCGGTTCGTGAAATGACCAAGGCTGGATACATCAAGTAGCCGCATGGCCGGGAAGCGGGATCGCGCGAGCGCGCGATTCCGCTTCTTGCGGAAATTCCTTGTGCCAACGGTGGTGTGATGGCAGCACGGCACGCAAGGGTGGCAGGCCGGCTGATGATATCGCCGGCGGTAGCGCTGCTTCTTTGCTGGATGCTCGTTCCGCTCGGACTCACGCTCTATTTCTCCTTTCTGCGTTACAACCTCCTGATGCCCGGCATGGAGCAATGGACCGGGTGGACCAACTACTATTTCTTCTTGACCGATCCCAGCTTCTGGGATGCGATTCGAAACACGCTGACGTTGGTCATCGGCGTCCTGATCATCACCATCATTGGAGGCGTTCTGCTTGCGCTCCTGCTCGACCAGGAGATGTGGGGGCGGAATATAGTGCGTCTTCTGGTCATCGCGCCATTTTTCGTGATGCCCACCGTTTCGGCGCTGGTCTGGAAGAACATGTTCATGAATCCGGTGAACGGGCTATTTGCCCAACTTTCCGGGCTGCTGGGGCTGGAGCCGTTCGATTTCTTTGCGCACGCCCCGCTATCCTCGATAATTGCCATTGTTTCCTGGCAATGGCTTCCGTTTGCCACGCTGATTCTTCTTACCGCGCTCCAGTCGCTCGACCGCGAGCAGCTCGAGGCATCTGAAATGGACGGCGCCGGATCGATAAATCGCCTTCTTTTCATCGTGCTTCCGCATCTCGCCCGTGCGATCACCGTGGTGATTCTCATCCAGACCATCTTCCTTTTGTCGATCTTCGCGGAAATACTCGTCACGACGAACGGCGGTCCGGGGACGGCGACGACGAATCTGACATTCCTGGTCTACGCACAGTCGCTCCTGCAATTCGACGTGGGCGGAGGCTCCGCAGGAGGGGTGATCGCCATTGTCCTCGCCAACATCGTTGCCATCTTCCTGATGCGGATGATCGGCAGGAATCTGGACGCCTGAGACATGGCCCGCGCAGTCCCCGCCCGCCGGAAGATGCTGACGACCATCCTTGGATGGGGGGTTGGTCTCACAATCTTCTTCCCGATCCTCTGGACGTTCCTGACCGGGTTCAAGACGGAGGCGGAAGCGATCGCCTCGCCACCGTCTTTCCTGCTGTTCGACTGGACTCTTTCCGCCTACGACGCGGTAAATCAACGCACGGACTATCTCAAGCATTTCTGGAATTCGGTCGTCATTTCGTTCGGGTCCACCGGTCTGGGACTTCTGATTGCCGTTCCGGCGGCCTGGGCGATGGCGTTCGTGCCGGCCAAACGCACGAAAGATATTCTGATGTGGATGTTGAGCACGAAGATGCTGCCCCCCGTCGGCGTGCTTATTCCGATCTACTTGATCTTCCGCGACGCCGGACTGCTTGACACGCGTCTCGGGCTGGTCATCGTGCTCACGCTGATCAACCTGCCGATCATCGTCTGGATGCTCTTCACCTACTTTCGGGAGATTCCGGTCGACATTCTGGAGGCCGCTCGGATGGATGGCGCGGAGCTGAGGTCGGAAATCCTGTTCGTGCTGGTCCCCATGGCCGTGCCCGGTATCGCGTCAACGCTTCTGCTCAACGTGATCCTCGCTTGGAACGAGGCCTTCTGGACGCTCAACCTCACCGCTGCCAAGGCCGCTCCGCTGACCGCTTTCATTGCGAGCTTTTCCAGTCCCGAGGGTCTTTTCTATGCCAAGCTCAGTGCGGCCTCGACGATGGCCATTGCCCCGATCCTGATCGTCGGTTGGTTCAGCCAGAAGCAATTGGTTCGTGGCCTCACCTTCGGGGCGGTGAAGTGAAGGGCAAGAAATGGGCCTGATTACTCTGAAGAACGTCAGCAAGAGCTTCGATGACGTCGAGGTCATCCCGCCGCTCGACCTGGAGATCCGCGACGGCGAATTCGTAGTGTTCGTGGGACCGTCCGGCTGTGGCAAGTCCACGCTTCTTCGACTCATAGCCGGATTGGAGGACATCACCAGCGGGCGGGTCGAGATCGATGGAGTCGATGTCACCGAGGTCCCGCCCGCCAGGCGCCGTCTCGCGATGGTGTTCCAGTCCTACGCGCTTTATCCGCACATGTCGGTCCGAAAGAACATCGCCTTTCCGTTGCGGATGGCAAAGCTGGACAAGGCCGAACAGAGCCGACGGGTTGAATCCGCGGCGCACGTGCTCAATCTCACCGAATACCTCGACCGGCGTCCGGGCCAGCTCTCGGGAGGTCAGCGTCAAAGGGTTGCGATCGGGCGAGCCATCGTGCGCGAGCCGGAGGCGTTTCTGTTTGACGAGCCCCTGTCGAATCTCGACGCCGCGTTGCGGGTCAACATGCGGCTGGAGATTTCTGAACTCCACCAATCCCTCAAGACGACGATGATCTACGTGACGCACGACCAGGTCGAAGCCATGACGATGGCCGACAAGATCGTCGTGCTCCAGGCGGGAGTGATCGAGCAGGTCGGCTCACCGCTCGAGCTCTATCACAACCCTCGAAACCTCTTTGTCGCGAGCTTCATCGGGTCTCCGAAGATGAACTTCCTCCGCGGCGATGAAGCGGACAGGCACGGTGCGCACACGATCGGGATCCGGCCGGAACATATCCGGATATCCGCGAACGAAGGAGAATGGAAGGGCACGGTCGGGGTGTCCGAGCATCTCGGGGCCGATACGTTCTTCCATGTCCGGTGCGAGGAGCTCGGCGCAACGCTGACCGTTCGGGCCGATGGAGACAATCCGTTGCAGTATGGGGATTCGGTTCTCCTGGCCCCGGAGCTCGCCAAGCTTCAACGCTTCGATGCGGACGGATTGCGGATTACGTGACCAGTCTCCGCGAGGTCGAAGAGTGGCCGGCGCGAGCTCGATGTGGGAATTTCGTGACCAATCTGCGCGTGGTCGACGAACGGCCGGCGCGCGTTCGATTCCCGGACTGCGTGACCAATCTTCGTGTGGTCGACGAACGGCCGGCGCGCGTTCGATTCCCGGACTGCGTGACCAATCTGCGCGCGGTCGACGAACGGCCGGCGCGAGCTCGATTCCCGGACTGCGTGACCAGTCTTCGCGAGGTCGAAGAGTGGCCGGCGCGAGCTCGATGTGGGAATTTCGTGTCCAGTCTTCGCGCGGTCGACGAGACGTACGGCGCGGCCAAGCGTCAAGGAAACCGAGCTCGCGTATCGTCGCGACGTCAGGAAACGGGTCCGCGCATGCCCCCACTCGGCGAACAGGGAAGGCGGACGCCGGAGATCCCGGAACCGCCGGCCTGAGGTCGACCGTTTCAATCCTCCCGGCTTACCGGGCTCAAGCGGCGCGCGGAATGACGTAGGGTCCCTCCGGAATCACCGCCACGCGGCGGTCACGGTGGCGCTCGATGCTGCGCGCGACCGCACGCTCCACCGAGGCCACGGACTCCACGCCGGTCAACGCGCGGTCGGCCGGAACGAGCCCCTCGCTGAAGAGCGAGATCCGCCCGCGCGCGAGCGAACGGGTCTGCATCTGCGTCTGCCACTCGTCGATGTCGGCGTTCGCCTTGCCGGAGATGGAAGCGAGGAACGCTTCCGGTCCCGCGTCGACGAGCCGGCGCTGGGCGGCGCGGTACTCCGCTGATCCGAGCCCTTCGGAGCACTCCGAGGCGACGACCAGGTCCCCTCCGTCTGCGAGCGCTCCGAGGGCGCCCACCATCCCCTTCACCGTCTGGTAGTACGTCTTGTCGAGCGGATAGCCGGCCGCGCTCGTCACGACCGTGGTGAATCGGCGCGGGAGCGCAACCTCGGCGTACCGGCGGACAAACGCCACCGCATCGAGGTGGCTCGTACGGCATTCGCCGAAGTTGACGAACGCGAGCCGGCGCTGGTCGTCGATCACCGTGTTGAGGGCGAGGGCGCCCCCGATCCGCTCGAGGATCTCGAGCTGCTCGCGGTGCAGCGGATTGCCGTCCAGCACGCAGTTGTCCGCGCACGGGTCGGACATGAAGCGGTGGTTGTGGAAGGTCGTGATCGTGTCGGCATGGGCGATACCGGGGGCGATGACCTTCCGCCCGCCGGAGTAGCCGGCCATGAAGTGCGGCTCGACGAGCCCGGTCGCGATCCGCACGTCCGCCTCGACGAAACGCCGGTCGAGTCGAATCGGGGTTCCGCGGCGGGTGCAGCCGAGGTCGACGTGGTCGGCGGCGTCGCGCGCGTAGTGGTTCTCCACCCGGACGTGCTTGAGCACCCACGGGTCGCCCACCACCTCCGCGAGCTCTTCGCCGAGGTTGGGACGGTGCAGGCCGGTCGCCACGAGCACGGTAACCGCATCGCGCGGTACCCCGGACCGTACCAGGCGCTCGACGAGGGGCTTGAGGAACAGCCGGTTCGGAACCGGGCGGGTGATGTCGCAGATGAGGATGCACGCCGAGCGCGCCCCCGCCGCCGCCGCGGCGAGGCCTCCCTGGTCGAGCGCCGCGGCGACTGCGGATTTCGCGTCCCCGATGACCGGCATCGGCGGCTTCTCGATCACCGTCGGCTCGCACCCGTCGGGCAGCCGAACGTCAAGCCCGCCGCGCCCGTAGAGAATCTTGACTTTCATCTGTCCGTCAGCGCCTTCCATCGGTTGATTGTACGGCCGGACCGCCCGCTGGCCGGAATGGGGCGGCGGGTCGAGTCCGGACCGCCGGATGCCGACGCCGACTCCGGCCTCCCCGGGCCGCCCGCGTCGCCCGTTGCGGACCCGCGGAGCGGCGGACAGCAATCGACGCCGGGGTTCGGAGGGGGTCCGGCCCGCGCCGGGCCGGTTCGCTCGACCGCCGGGCGAGCGCGCCCGGCGGTGCGGGCCTCAGGTGGCGGCGGCCTGCCTGGCCCACCGGCGTTCGCGAAGTCTGCGCGTCATCCGTTCGTGGGCTTCCGGCGATCCGTCATGGAAGGTGCCCATCAGCTTGTCGATGATCGGGAGGCCGTCTCCGCCGTAGTTGCACTCGAAGTACCGATGGTGGAGAAAGTGCATGTAGGCGCCGATCTTGAGCCCCTTTTTTCCTTCCTTCCCGATCTCCTCGAATCCGGCATGCCCGGCCGCCGGCGAAAAGCCGAGGTGGCAGAGGTGGAACATGGCATGGAAGGGGTGCGATGCGATCACCCAGTGCACGATGACGCCGGAGAAGTAGAGCAGGTGCTCGATCGGGTGCATCGAGAGCCCCGACCACGGCCCGATGTTGACGTTGCGATGGTGAAGGTAGTGGGCGGCCCGATACAGCGGTTGCCAGTGCAGCAGGCGGTGCACGAGGTAGAAGTGAACCTCGCGGATCAGCGGGATCAGCACGATGAGGGCGATGAACCAGACCGGATTCGACGCCCACGAGATGAACGGAAGCATCTCGTTCGCGTATAGCCACCAGGTCACCGCTTCATAGGCGGTCCAGATCGTCACTCCGCTCGCGAGGGACCAGAACACGTTCTCGCGGACTTGTTTTCCGAAGTGGCGCGACTTGGCCTTGTCCGGGGGGAGCTGGGTCGAGTAGCGGTAGTCCGTTCCCTGGCCCTTCAACATGTAGAACCAGAGGTGAAGGCCGCCGAAGTACAGGATCGTCAAGCCGAGGTTGCGGACGAAGATGAGGGCGATCCACCCCGGCTCGAAGGTCTTCATCGCCTCCATGGGCGGCAAGAAGAAGAACCACGCGATGAGTGCGAAGCCAAGGAACACGGTGTTCCACGGCCAGAGGTACCCGGGCCAGCCGAAGAGCCATTTGAGGCATCCGAGCAGTCGTGGCGGCCAGACCATCGGGGCCGGAAGCTGTTCGAGGTAGTTCGGGCTCCAGTTGCCTCGCTCGTCACGCGTCACCGCCGTGGGTTCGTCCATCGCTCGCCTCCGTCTCGGTGCGGTCTTCGGACCCTCCCAATACCATGACGATGGCGACGCGTCAACGAAGCGGGGTTCCCGACGGCGACTCGAATCGACGGGAAGCACCGAAATTCGAACCGAGCCACACTCGCCCGTCGCGAATCGCGGTCGTGGGGGGCGTCCCTGACCGATTCGGCCTGCAGGGCCGGAAGGATGCGCGCCGGTCGGACCGGATCGCAGCCGCAAGCCGGCGCAAGGGGATTCCCCGCGGTCCGGTCGGGCCGACGGCGCGCAATCCGGTTCCGGCCCGCCGGGGCCGATATCCTATTGCGCCCGCGCCTGCCGTCGCGTTCCAATGCATCCTTTCATCCCGCGCCGCCGCCCGGCGGCGCGGACGACCCGGCCGGACCGGCCGGCCGCTTTCCCACCCAGGAGCCCCAGATGACGCAGTACCGCACGATTACCGACGGCCTCCTCTTTCCGGAAGGGCCGATCGCGATGCCGGACGGCACCGTGCTCGTGGTCGAGATCGGCCGCGGAACCCTCACCCGGGTGTTTCCGGACGGACGCAAGGAGATCGTGGCGGAGACGGGCGGCGGTCCCAACGGGGCGGCCATCGGCCCGGACGGAAAGTGCTACATCTGCAACAACGGCGGGTTCAGGTGGCAGGTGGAGCCGAACGGCAACCGCCGCTCGATCGGCCAGGCGGACGACTACGTGAGCGGCCGCATCGAGCGGGTGGACCTCGACACCGGGGCGGTCGAGGTGCTCTACGACTCGTGCGACGGGCGCCCCCTCAAGGGTCCGAACGACATCGTGTTCGATCGCGAGGGCGGGTTCTGGTTCACCGACCTCGGAAAGGTGCGCGAACGCGAGATCGATCGCGGCGGCATCTACTACGCCCGCTCCGACGGAAGCCTGGTCCGCGAGGTGGTGCATCCCTTTCTCACCGCGAACGGCATCGGCCTCTCGCCCGACGAGAAGACCCTCTACGTGGCGGAGACGGAGGGCGCCCGGCTCTGGGCCTATGCGATCACCGGGGAAGGAGAGGTGGCGATGGAGCGGTTTCCGCCCTCTCTCAATGGCGGCCGGCTCGTCACCTGCGACGGCGGCTGGCAGCGCTTCGACTCGCTGGCCCTCGAGGCCTCCGGCAACATCTGCGTGGCCACTCTCATGACCGCCGGAATCACGGTGGCGAAGCCGCAGGGCGGGACCCTCGAGTTCGTCCCGTTCGACGACCCCTACACCACCAACATCTGCTTCGGGGGACCGGACCTCAAGACCGCGTTCGTGACGCTCTCGTGGGAAGGGCGCCTGGTCGCGATGGACTGGCCGCGTCCCGGTCTGCCTCTCAACTTCCTCAACACCTGAGTGCACGGCCCGCCGGTCGGCGCATCCCGGGCGGTGTCCGCGCTTCGGCCGTTCGGCAGGGCACGGTGCGCAGACCGCGCCGTGCCCTGCCGGCGCCATCGTCTGCCCGCCGGTTGCGGTGGACCAGCCCGAACGCGGCGGCCGGCCCGCGCTCCCCGTGAGGTGGCAGTCGGCTTCCGACAACTCCGCCTGCCGCCCGGGACGCTGAGCGCGACATCGCGATGAGGCTCTCGCGCCTCACCGGACCCGAGCTCGCGATCGCGGTCTCCGGCGCCCTGTGGGGGATCTACTGGATTCCGGTGCGGTACCTCGAGGCACGCGGGTTCGGGGTCGTCTGGCTCACGCTCGCGGTCTTCGTGGTCGGACTCGTTCTCCTCGCGCCGCTGCTCGTCCGGTGGCCCGGCGGTCGCGCCGCATTCTCACCGCGAATGTTGGTGACGGGCCTTCTCACCGGGGGGGCGTTCATCCTCTACTCGATCTCGATCGCGCTCACCGAGGTCGTTTCCGCGATCCTGCTCTTCTATCTGAGCCCGGTCTGGGCGACGGTGCTCGGCCGCCTCCTGCTCCGGGAACGCCTGACGGGCGCCCGGCTCACCGCCCTCGCTCTCGGGATTGGCGGGCTGTGGGTGGTGCTCGGCGGGGAGAGCGGCGTCCCGCTCCCGCGCAACGCGGGCGACTGGTTCGCGCTGACCGCCGGGGTCGCCTGGGCATTCGGAACGATTCGCGTGCACCAGGACGTCGCGGTCGCGCCGCTCGCGCACGTAACGGCTCTCTTCGTCGGTGGCACGGTGGCCACCCTGGTCGTCGCGAGCCTGCCGTTCGTTTCCGCGGGGCCGCCGCCGGCCGTCACCGCAGAGTCCGTGGTCATTGTCGTCGTCGTCGCCGCGTTGAGCGTCGCGAGCGCGCTGGGCATTCTGTGGGCGGTGCGGCTGGTCAGCCCGGGACGTGCCGGATTGCTGATGATGATGGAAGTGGTGACCGGTCTCGCGACCGCCGCGGCATTCGCGGGCGAGCCCTTCGGCGCGGCCCAGATCGTCGGTTCGATGCTGATCGTCGGCGCGGCCCTCGTCGAGGTGCTGCCCGCGACCGGCCGTCTTCCCGCCCGTCCCGACGGCTGAACGCGCCCGTCTTCCGCGTGGGGCCGGGGTTCCCGCTACCTCGGTGGAATCGAAGGACCCTCGTCCTCTCCGGGAGCCGCGTCGAGATCGGTCCGCCGCGACGGCAATGCTCCCGGGCGACTATCCGTTCGCGGGCCGTACGACTCCTTCCGGCGCGGGGTTCATCGGGACATGTCCCGCCAGGTTCGCGACCCGCTCGAGCCAGCGGCCGACCGCGGGGTAGTCCGCGAGGTCGAACCCGCCTTCGTCCGCCACGTGGGTGTAGGCGTAGAGCGCGAAGTCCGCGATGCTGACCTCGCTGCCCCCGAACCAGTCCGAGCCAGCGAGATGGTGCTCCATGACGGCAAGCGCGGCCCGTCCGCCCGCCTGCCGGGCGGGGAGCTGCGCGCGCTGGTCATCGGTCATCTCCAGGTGCTGAATCCAGTGACGCGCAACCGCGATGCAGGGCTCGTGGCTGTACTGCTCGAAGAACATCCACTGCAGGACGCGGGCGCGGGCGAGGCGGTCGGACGGAAGAAAGGGAGAGTCCTCCGCCAGATAGAAGAGGATCGCGTTGGACTCGGCGAGGCAGGTCCCGTCTTCCAGCTCGAGCACCGGGATGCGGCCGTCGGGGTTCTTGACGAGGAACTCCGGCGTCCGCGTCTCGCCCTTCAGGATGTCGACCTCGATGCGTTCGTAGCTGCGCCCGAGGTGCGCGAGGAGCAGGCGCGGCTTGTATCCGTTGCCGGACAGGTGGTTGTCGTAGAGACGAATCATCGGTGTTCCCCACAGCGTCTCGGATACGCCGGGAGGACAGGGTAACGGAGACGGACGGCGCTCTTCGACCGAGTACCGCCGCAGCTTCGCCCGGGCCGGGGCCCGCATCGCATAGAGATGCAGGGCGCCGCGCCGCAGTGGTGCGGGATTGCGCGCGCCACGGCACCCGGGTTCGGGAAGCGTCCCGGCCTGCCGTGTATGGCAGCCGCCGCCCGAGGTTGCGGCGCCTATAATCGGACATGAACCGCGCGGCCATCTTGCAGCGTCTGAACGAATTCTTCGCCGAGTCTGCGGGCCCCGACCTCATTGCCGCATGGCTTTTCGGGAGCTTCGCACGAGGGGAGGCGCGAGCCCGGAGCGATGTCGACGTCGCAGTCCTCCATCGAAGCACGCCCGATGCGACGTTCGACACTCTTCCCCTGCGGCTCGAGGGCGAGATCGAACGCGTGCTCCGGCGCACGACCCAAGTCGTCGCGATGAACCGGGCGCCGGCCGATCTGCGGGTCCGCGTGCTCCGTGACGGCGTGCTGCTCGCCGACCGCGACCCGCCGTTGCGGATCCGGTTCGAAGTCCAGACCCGCAACGAATGGTTCGACCTCCAGCCGATTCTGCGCGAGTACCGGCGCCTTCCGATGAGACCGGTCGAGTGACCGATCCGGAGCTGCTCGCAAAACGGCTCGCGGTCATCGAGTCGTGCGTGCGCGAATTGCGGGAGCTGGCGCGACCGGAAGCCATCGTGTCCGACGTGCGGGAGGCACGGTTCGTAGAACACACGCTCCAGCTCGCCCTGCAGGCGACGCTCGACACGGCGTCGCACATCGTGTCGGATGAGCGCCTCGGCGAGCCGCGCACCAATCGCGAGCTGTTCGATCGTCTCGAACAGGCCGGGTGGATCGAGCCGCCGCTCGCCGGAACGCTTCGTGACATGGCCGGATTTCGGAACATCCTCGTGCATGGCTACGACACGGTCGATCTCGCGGTCGTGCGGGACGTCGTGGAGCATCGCCTCGACGACCTGCTGCGGTTCGTGGATTCGATCCGCCGGCGCGAGCGCGAATCGTGAAACCGCCCGCCGAAGCAAGAGCGTCGAGGCGCAGGCCATCCATGACCCGGTACAAGGCGGGATTCCGAGGTCGTTGTCGCCTGGAGGCGGAGAACGGATGAACGGTCTGGAAGAATGGACGAGCGGTCTGGAGGCGGTGATGTCCCCGATTCCGGAGCGCGAGGCGGCGGCGGTCGAGGCGGCGCGTGCATTCGCCCGCGAGGTCATCGAGCCCAACGCGGTGGCGTGGGACGAAGCGGGACGGGTGCCGGCGCAGGCATTCCGCGAGGCGGCGGGGCGCGGGCTCTGCGGGCTGACGGTGCCGGAGGCGCTCGGAGGGCGCGGTCTCGCAATGCCCGCGATGGCGCTCGCGGTGGAGGCGTTCGCGTCCGCGTGCATGGCGTCCGCGTTCTCGTTCGTGGTGCACAACAACCTCGCCCGAAACCTCTCCCGGAACGGGACCCCGGCCCAACAGTCCCGCTGGCTGCCGTCCCTGATTGCGGGGGAGCGGATCGGAGCGTTCCTCCTCACCGAACCGCAGGGCGGGAGCGATGCCGCGGCCATCACCACCACCGCGCGGCGGGACGGTTCCGCCTGGCGGCTCGACGGAGTGAAGGCGTGGGCGAGCAACGCGGCGGGCGCCCACCTCCTCAGCGTGTACGCGCAGACCGATCCTTGCGCACGGTGGCGCGGCATCGCCTGTTTCCTCGTCGAGGCCGACGCCCCCGGGGTCGTCCGTGAGCCGGCATATCGCCTGCTCGGCGGCCATGCCGTCGGGGCCGGCGGATTCCGCTTCGACGGGTGTCGGGTGAATGCGGACGCCGTCCTGCTCGGTCCCGGAGACGGCTTCAAGGCGGCGATGGCGGGGATCGACTTCGCGCGGGTCAATGTCGCCGCCATGTGTTGCGGGATGCTCGGGCGCTCGCTCGACACCGCGCTCGGCTTCTCGGCCCGCCGGCGCTCGTTCGGAAGGACGACCCTCGAGCACCAGGGTCTTCAGTGGCTGCTCGCGGATGTCGCGACGGACCTCGAGGCGGCACGCCTCCTCACCGCGCGCGCCGCCGCGCTCCTCGACGGCGGCGGGGACGGCCACACCCTCGCCGCCGCGCACGCGAAGAAGTTCGCGACCCGGGCCGCCCTCGCCCGCATCGGCGACTGCATGCAGGCGATGGGCGCGCCGGGACTCCTGACCGAGCACCCGCTCGCGCGTCATCTCGCGTGCGCGAAGATGGCGCAGTACCTCGACGGCACGACCGAGATCCAGAACGTCGTGATCGGGCGCGCCATCGCGCGCGGCCCCCTGGCGGACTCCGGCGCGAGCTGACCTCGGACGGAACCCCGTGCGCGCGTGCGCGCGGCGGGGAATGGATTGCGCCGCCGGCGCGAGACGCATGGAGCGCCGCGGCCGTGCCTCGGGTGCGGCCGGCCGGTGGCCGGTCCGCCCGTTCGGCGCCTGGTGGTCGAATGGGTCCCGATTGGGCGTTCGCGCGGCCCCCCGGCCGCAATTCGAGGCGATTCGATGGCAGACTTGACCGGTTGCCGGATTCGGAGCCCGGAAAAGGAGGAACAGCATGAGTGAAGCGCCGGTTGCAGACCGACCCGCGCCCGTGTCGGAGCGTTACGCCGCCCTCGAGGAGCGGATCCTCGACCGCGATCAGATTGGCGCGAGCGAGGTCTACTACGACCTCTTCCGCGAAGGCCGTCCGCTCGAGGAGATGCTGCTCGAGGCGGTCCGCATCCACGGCCCCTACACCCACGTGCCGTATCACGAGCGCATCGACGACGGGTTCGTCAACTTCGTCAACAACGACCACTGCCTGCTCAGCGCCCGGGCGACCCTCAACCTGGTCAAGCTCCTGCCACCCGAAGCGGCCGGCCTCGCGATGGCCCAGACCATCTGGTACATCCCGACCGGCCTCGACATCTGGAACCAGAAGATCCTGAAGGCGCCCGGGCACTACGCGCGCGGCGGGAAGCTGCCCGCCGGTCCGCCGCCCGCGCCGGTCGTCCACTGGCCCGACCAGGAGCCGGAGCCCCTCGAGGGGTCGCTTCGAGAGCGGCTCGGGCACTGGCTCACCCTCGTCCAGCGGGGCAACGTCCTCGAGGCGTACCGGGTGTTCCTCGGCCTCATGGAAGAGCCCGGGCACCGGCGCGAGGTGCTCGCCGAGCTCGTCTTCGCGGGCCTCATCGACGTGCAGGACCGCATGCTCCACAACCGCTCGTACACCACCGGCCACAAGAGCTACCGGGCGCGCTCCACCGTCGAGCTCGGCGACGCGATCGGCTGGGACCGCGCGCATCCGGTCCTCTATGCCGGGGCGCTCGACATGGCGGTCGGACCGCGCTGGTACTCGACCTACGAGATGGCGTGCAACGCGATCACCGTCTACATCGAGGAGGATCGGATCTCCGCCATCCCCTACGCGGGGACGACCGAGCGCGAGCGCGCGCTCATGGCGAACTCCGAACCGATGAGCGCGAAGGAGACGAGCGACCTCGTGCATCGTCTCATCCGCGAGCCCGAGCCGGCCGGCACCGAGCGCATCGCGGAGCTCCTGCGGGCCGGGAAGCGGCTTTCGGACCTCCTCGACGCGATTCGGATCGGCGCCGCCCAGGCCGTCATCGAGACCCGGAATCCCAACAATTTCTCGATGTCCCAGCACTGCTACCAGTACGCCAGCACGCACGGCTGGTTCATGGAGAACTTCTCCCACCGGCACCAGGTCAAGCTCGTCTTCCTCGCCGCCGCGTTCCTCGAGCGGACCGCCCACCACCAGGCCCATACCGGAGACATGCAGCCGGTCGAGATCGAGGCTCCGACCGGGGCGGACCGTCTCGCGCCCGGGGCGGTCCTCGACCGGATGGAGGAGGCCATCGTCGCCGTCGACATCGAAGCGAGCGAGGCATGGACGAGGGCCTATCTCGACAGCGGCGCGGACCGCGAGCCGCTCATCGAACGGCTCGCGCTCGCCGCCTGCCGCACGGGGAACGACCCCCACAACCAGGAGATCGCGCAATGCATGCTCGAGGACTGCGTGCGCGGGCGAACCGCCGATCCCGAGCGGGTGCTCATCGCTTGCGCCCACCATACCGCGGGGCATCGCAAGTACGGTGATTTCCTGGAGGCGGGCCGCCGCTACGGAGCCGCGTTCGGCATCCCCGCCCTCTCGCACTGACTTCCCGCCCTCGGGCACCGAGGTGGAACGGCCCGGACCGGATGGTGCCGGCCCGTGGCTCCGATACCGATGAACGAACACGAATGGAGGTAGAGGCATGACCCGCGTGGTCCTCGCGATGATGAAGCACGAGACGAACACGTTCTCGCCGGTTCCGACCGATCTGGCCCGGTTCGCGAAGGGGGCGGAACGTCCCATCGAGGGCGAGGCGGTGCTCGCGGCATACCGGGGTACCGGCTCGTGCATGGCGGGGTTCATCGACGTGGCGGAGGCGGCGGGGGCGGAGCTCGTGCCGTCCATCGCGGCCAGCGCGCCCCCGAGCGGGCCGGTCCAGAGCGCGGCTTACGAGCACATCTGCGACGCGATTCTCGCGACGGTCGCGGGCGGGTGCGACGCGATCCTGCTCGACCTGCACGGCGCGATGGTGACCGAGCGGCACGAGGACGGCGAGGGCGAGCTGCTCGTGCGCATCCGGGCGATCGCGCCGGACGTCCCGATCGGGGTGACCCTCGACATGCACGCCAACCTCTATCCGGCGATGACGGACAACGCGGACGTCGTCGCCGGATACCAGACCTATCCCCACATCGACTATCACGAGACCGGGGTGCGCGCCGCGCGGCCGATCTTCGCCATGCTCCGGGGCGAGGCGCGGCCGGTCACGGTCTGGGGCAATCGGCCGATGCTCCCGCACGTCATGCGGCAGGGAAGCGGCGATTTCCCGAACCGCGAGCTGCAGGGCAAGGCGCGCGAGATGGAGGAGGAGGGCGCGCTCGCCGTCAGTCTCTTCACCGGGTTCCCGCATGCCGACATCTCCAACGCGGGCCTGAGCTGCGTGGTGGTGACGGACGGCGATCGGGCGGCGGCCGAGGAGATGCGCGACGAACTCCTCGACTTCGCGTGGACCAACCGCGACGCGTTCGTGTACCGGATCGAGCCCCTTGCGGACTCCATCGCCCGTGCCCGGGACGCGGCGGACGGAGCCGGCGCGGAGGGGGCGGCGGCGCCGCATCCCGCCGCCCGGGGCGACGGCCCGGTCATTCTCCTCGATCACTACGACAACGCGGCGTCGGGCGGGACGATGGACTCGATGACCGTCCTCGGGGCGATCGCCGAGGCGGAGCTCGACGACGTCGCGGTGTTCGCGATCCACGACCCGGGGGCGGTGCGCGAGCTCATCGCGGCCGGCATCGGGGCCGAGACGACGGTGATGCTCGGCGGCAAGATCGACATGCCGGCCATCGGCATGGCCGGCGAGCCGCTCGAGGTCACCGGCCGGGTCAAGCTCATCTCGGAGGGACGGTTCCGCAACCTCGGTCCCGCCGGAACCGGGATCGAGATGAACATGGGACCGACGGTGGTGCTCGACACCGGCCGGGTCGAGATCGTGGTCATCTCGCGGCACCACGAGCCGAACGACCTCAACTGCTTCCTGAGCCTCGGGATCGACCCCGGCAAACGGCGCTTCCTGATGCTGAAGAGCCGCATCCACTACCGGGCCGGTTTCGCGGACATCGCCCGCGACGTGCTCGAGTGCGCCGGCACCGGGGTGTGCACCTCCGACTACGACATGCTCGACTTCCGCAACGTCCGCCGTCCCATCTATCCCCTCGACCGCATCAACGAGCCCTGATTCCGTCTCGCGCGGCGCACCTCCTCCGGCCCGCGGGGCAAGGAAGCGGAAGACCTTCGAGACGGTCGCGGCGCGGCCGGCCGCATGCCGTTTCGAATCGGATCAGGCGCCGACCGCGCGCAGGAGCAGGTCGACGTTGCGAAGCCCCTCCTCGCCGTCGACCTCGGGCTCGCGGTCCTCCTCGACCGCGAGCACGAAGTCGCGCACCTCGTCGACGTAGGGGTTGCGCACCGGGAAGTCGAACTCGCCCCGGTCGGTCCAGATGCGTCCGTCCCCGTCGTAGCCGAAGGTCTCCTCGCAGATGGCCCATCCCTCCTCCCCGTAGACCTCCATGCGCTTCGGCGAGACGAACTGCATGGAGGTGCAGATCTCGGCCGTCGCGCCGTTCTCGAAGTGAAGGACGAGGACCGCGGTCTCGTCGTGAGCGCTGTTCCAGACCGAGTTGTCGATGACGCCATGCAGGGTGCGAACTTCGCCGGCCTCCGGCTGCATGAACCAGCAGACCTGGTCGATGCAGTGGGGCCCGACCCCGCCGAGGCTCCACCAGCGGCCGACCTCGGGCGAAGCACGCCAGTTGGAGGCGTCCGGCTGGCGCTGGGTCCAGTTGACGCGCATGTGGCGGATGGTGCCGAAGCGTCCCGCGCGGGCCTCTTCCGCGAGGGCCCGGTGCCCGGCGTGCCAGCGCATGTGGAAGGCCACTCCGAGCTTGACTTCCGCATCGCGGCACGCATCCACCAGGGCGCGTCCGTCCGCCCGATCCGTGACCATGGGCTTCTCCGCGAAGACGTGCTTGCCCGCGCGAGCCGCCGCTATCCCCTGCGCGGCGTGGATCTTGTCCGGAGACGCGATGATGACCGCATCGAGCTCGGGGTCCGCGAGCACCTCGTCGAGGTCGTCGTGGGCGGGAACCGGGGAAGCCGCGCCGTGCCGGGCGGCGAAGTCCGCGGCCCGCCCGCGGTCACGCGAGAGCACGCTCCAGAGCCGCGCCCCCTCCGCCTCGGTCACGGCGGGAGCAAGCTGGTTGTCGGCGATCCGCCCGGTGGCGATCATGGCGAAGTTGACGGTCATCGTGGCTCCCGATGCGGATGCAGGTGAAGCGGGCCGGACCCGCGCGCGTCGAGGCGGGCGGACCGGAGCCCGGACGAGCGGTGCATTCTAAACGGGCCGGGCGCGGCGCGATCCGGTGCGGATGCCGCCGCGCTACGGGTTCGCGGCGGGAAGGACGGGGTCGAACTGACCGGAACCGATCGAAAACGATCGGAAACGGTGGGCCGGGCCGGGCGACCGGTGAAGCGATCTCGACGCGGATGCGAGTGGGCGCTAGATTAGCCGGATCCGCGAGCGAAACCGCCGCCGGCGCTTCCCGGCGCAGAAGGAGAATTTCCGCGATGGGTGACGACAATCTCTTCTCCGGCGTAATCGCGCCGGTTCTCACTCCCTACGATGCGAACCTCGATCCGGACCCGGCCCGGTTCGCGGACCACGCGGCGTGGCTGCTCGAGGACGGCTGCACGGGACTCGCTCCATTCGGCACCACCGGAGAGGCCCTGTCTCTCGGTCTCGCCGAACGGCGCCGGCTGCTCGACGCCCTGCTCGAAGCGGGCATCGATCCGGCTCGCCTGATGCCGGGGACCGGGCTGTGCTCCATCCCGGACACGGTGGAGCTTTGCCGCCATGCGGTGGAAGCCGGCTGCGGCGGGGTCATGGTGCTGCCGCCGTTCTACTTCAAGGGAGTGAGCGACGACGGAGTGTTCGAGCACTTCGCCGAGGTCATCGACCGGATCGCCGACGCGCGGCTTCGCATCTACCTCTACCACATCCCGCCGCAGGCGGTGATCGGGTTCCCGGTCGAGCTGGTGGGGCGCCTCATCGATGCGTTTCCTGGTGTCGTGGTGGGACTCAAGGACAGCTCCGGAGACTGGTCCTACACCGAAGCCCTGCTCGCCGCGTACCCGGGATTCCGGGTCCTCTCGGGCTCGGAGACCTTCCTTCTCGACAACCTTCGCCACGGCGGCGGCGGCTGCATCACCGCGACCGGCAACGTCAACGCCCGCCGCATCCGCGGGGTCTACGACGCCTGGCGGGCCGGCAACGAGGATGCGGACGAGCTCCAGGCGGGGATCTCCGCATTGCGCGCGTGCATCCAGGCGAAGCCGGTGATCCCGGCCATGAAGCAACTCGTCGCACACTACCGGGACGACCCGGGCTGGGCGGCCGTGCGTCCGCCGTTCCGGATGCTCCCGGCGGCCGACGGTGCCGAGCTCCGAGCGGCGCTCGAAGGAGACCACGGATACGCCCCCGCCTTCCCCCGCACCGAACCGGCCCGCGTGGCCTGAGCGGCGCGCCGGAGCGTCGTCGCGCGATGATCCGTGGTCGGCATCAGTGCTCCGATCCGGGGCCGGCACGCCGCGACCACGGATGCACGCCGGGCTACCGGCTCACGGGTACGGGCGGGTGACGACGATGGAGGTGCGCCCCATCCACGGCGGATTCGCCCGCGAGGTTTCCGGGCTCGAGCTCTGGCGCGAGCTTCCCGATCCCATCCTCGCCGCGCTCCGCGACGCCTGGACCCGCCACGGGGTGCTGGTATTCCGGCGCCAATCGCTCTCCGAAGCGGAGTACGCCGCCTTCGGCCGGCACTTCGGCGAACTCGACGTGACCGTGCGCCCGGACTGGGGGTCGCGCCATCGCTCCGGAGTCATCCACATCTCGAACATGCGCGACGGAACGGGCGAGTCCATCGGCGGGCTCGGCGCGGGCGAGCTCGACTGGCACACGGATCAGAGCTACGTCGCGAACCCCTCTACCGGCAGCATGCTCTACATGGTGGAGATGCCGCCGGACGGAGGCCGCACGTACTGGGCGAACCTCAAGCTCGCGTGGGAGGCCCTGCCCGAGGCGACGAAGCGCCGGATCGAGCCGCTGCACGTGGTCTACGACTACCTGCTTCGCCAGTCCACCTACGACGACGAGGCGCCGATGTCGAAGGAGCTTCGCCGCCGGACCCCACCCGTCGCGCACCCGCTCGTCAACATCCACCCGATGACGGGCGAGAAGGCGCTCTATCTCGATCCGGTGACCGCGGCCGGGATCGAAGGCTGGCCGGAGGACGAGAGCCGGAACCTTCTCGGCGAAATCCGCGCGCACGCGGTCCGGCCCGAATTCGTGTACGCCCACGATTGGCGGATCGGCGACGTCGTCATGTGGGACAACGGGTTCCTGATGCACCGGCGCGACGAGTTCGATTCCGCCGCGCTCCGGTGGCTCAAGCGCACCACCTTGTACCTCCCCCCCGAACGCCACATCGTCCCGCCGTCCCATTTCGTGACGTAACCGCCTGTACTTCTCCTCCTTCGCCTATGTGTTGATGCAGTCACTTCGAGCACTCGGCGCCCAGGGCACCGAGCTGGCCCGCGCTCAGTGCTCCACCCTGAGGCGGAAGCTGTTGAAGGTCGGGACACGGATCCGCATTACGGCCCGTCGGGTGTGGCTGTCGTTCTCCCAGGCCTATCCCTAAGCCAGGGTCTTTGCTGAGGTGCTGGCGAACCTGCAACGAGAACCGCTATGGCGTGGGCCCGGATAGCTTGACCACCCCTGCATCGCATTGACCGAACACCGGCGCGACGCCGAGGTCGGCGCACGCCCGCAGTTCGCAATCCAGGTCAATGTGGCCCGGTGAACCGGCAACAAACGCTCCTGAAACGGTCCGAACACCCTGCGAGCGTAGCGCCGAACGGACCACGACGCGTATCGCGAACCAATCCGCGTCCAGTACCAGCAGAATGAACTCCATATCCCAAATCGGTGACGGATGCGGGCTAAACGTGGCTCTTCATCTTTCTTGGCGCGAGAATTCTCCTGTTGGTGAGTGGAAATCGAACGTTGCCTCCGCCCCGAGGTCCGGAGTCAGAGCGCGGGGGCGAGGGACGAGAAGCCGGTCGCCTCCTCGTAGGCGGCGGCTGCCCGGAACAGGGTGGCTTCGTCGAAGGGGCGGCCCGCGAGCTGGAACGAGCAGGGCAGTCCGTTGGCGGTGAAGCCGCACGGCATCACGATGGACGGGCAGGTGAGGAAGCTGATGGGGAGGGTGCAGCGTACGATGCCGGCGATGATCCGGGTGAACTCGCGCGACGCGCCGACATCGGTCTCCTCGATGGTCGGGACGGGAATCGCCATCGCCGGCAGGTGCAGGACGTCGCAGGCCCCGAACACCTGCTCCACGAAGTCGGCGACGATGCGCGGCCGGAGCTGGAGCGCCCGCAGGTACCAGGTGACCGGCGTTGCGAGGCCGGGCAGGATCCGGGCCCGGACCTGGGGGCCGTAGTCGCCGGCGCGGCCCGCGAGCCAGTCCGCGTGCAGGGTCGCCGCCTCCGAGGTCTGGACGATGTGCTGAAGGTGCGCGATGTGCTCGTGGTGGGGCACGGTGACCTCGACGACTTCCGCCCCGAGCCCCTCGAGCTCCCGGAGCGAGCCGTCGAGCAGGGACTTCACCTCGGTGGCCACCGTGTCGTGGTAATAGTTCCGGGGCACCCCGACCCGGAGCCCGCGGATGTCGGGGGCGAGCGTCGCGGCCTCGTAGTCCGGCACCGGCAGCGGGCTGCTCGTCGCGTCCTCCTGATCGTGCCCCGCGATGACCCCGAGGAGGCGCGCCGCATCGCGCACCGTGCGGGTGAGAGGGCCTGCGTTGTCGAGCGAGAACGAGAGGCCCATCATCGCGTGGCGGCTCACCCGGGTCTGGGTGGGCTTGATGCCGACGAGGCCGTTGGCGGCGGCGGGGAGGCGTACCGAGCCGCCCGTATCCGACCCGAGCGCGCCGAAGACGAGGCGGGCGGCCACCGAGGACCCGGAGCCGCTCGACGAGCCGCCGGAGATGTGCGCGAGGTTCCAGGGATTGCGGCACGCTCCAAAGTGCGCGTTGTGTCCGGTGGGACCGTGCGCGAACTCCGAGAGGTTGAGCGCGCCGATGTCGAGCGCGCCGGCCGCGTCGAGCCGGGCGAGGACGGTGGCGGTGCGGTCCGGCACGAAGTCGCGCCGGATCTTCGAGCCGCAGGTGCACACGACCCCCGCCCGGTAGAACATGTCCTTGTGGGCGAGGGGCACGCCGTGCAGCGGCCCCGCTTCGGTTCCGGCCGCGAGCGCCCGATCCGCGGCGTCGGCCCGGGCCAGCGCTTCGTCCGGGTCGAAGCGTATGAAGCAGTTGAGGTCGCCGGCATGGCGCTCGATGCGCTCGACGCAGGCGGCGGTGACCTCGCGCGAGGAGAGCTCTCGGGAGCGGATGCGCTCCGCCGCATCGCAGAGGGACAGCTCCGCCGGCGAGGTCACGGCGCGTCTCCGTCCGCGCCGCCTTCTCCCGCCCCGGGAGCGAGCCGTCGCATCAGGGTCACCGTCTCGGATGGCTCGGCGTCGAAGCGGGGTCGGTCGGCGAGGGCCGCGAGGGTCCGCCTGGTGTTGGCGAGGAGGTTGGTCACGCGCTCCGCGTCGCCGTCGTCGAACTCCGCATCCTGGGTGGCGAAGACAAACTCCGCGAGGGCTGCGGCGCCCACCTTGGTCGAATCTGTCATTCCCGTCCCGTCAGCATTGCTGCAATCGACCGAAGCATATCCCATACGCTCGTGCTCCATCGCACTCTGTTTCCGTCTGGGTGACCGTCCGTGCAATCTGCAACCGTCATCAGTTGCGAAATTCCTTTCGATGGGTCTATCCTGCGTCGGTCAGGGACGACGGAGAGCGGTTGGCACGATGACGAGAAGAGACAAGCTTGTCCGTCGCTTCCGTACTCGGCCCAGGAATTTCGCGTGGGAGGAGTTGGTCCGTTTGCTGGCGGGTGTCGGCTATGTGGAGGCTCGATCCGGTGCAACCGACGGCTCCCGGCGCCGCTTCGTCCATCCCGATGCGCCCGCGATCAGCCTTCACCGGCCCCATCCCGGCAACATCGTGAAGATGTACACGATTGACGAGGTCCTGCGCCTTCTGACCGAGGAAGAGCTGATATGAGCGATCTGCTGGAGCATCGCGGTTATCTCGGTTCGGTTCTCTACAGCGACGCGGATGAGATCTTCCACGGGCGCCTCGAGTTCATCCGCGACCTCGTGACGTATGAAGGCGCGGACGCGAGGAGCCTGAAACGCTCATTTTGCGAAGCCGTGGACGACTACCTGGAAATGTGTCGGAGCGAAGGACGCGAGCCTGACCTTCCGCTCAAGGGCAGCTTCAATGTGCGTCCGGGGCGCGAGCTGCACCGCCGGGCCATGTTGTACGCCCGCCGGGAAGGAATCAGCCTCAATGCCGTGGTCACCCACGCCTTGCGCCGGATGCTGGGGGGGCAGGGGACCGGCGCATGATGTCCGCGCGGCTTGCATGCGGCTCGCAAGACGGTTGGAATGCGCGTGGCCGAGTCAGGGCGAGGAGAGGGACAGGTGCGGATCGCGGTGGTCGGAGCGGGGGCGATGGGCGGCTCCTACGGGGGGATGCTCGCAATCACGGGCGAAGACGTGAGTCTCGTCGATGCACGGGGCGACCACGTCGAGGCGATTCGCCGCGACGGCCTGCGCATCTCGGGCGCATTCGGCGAGCACGTCGTGCGCCTGCCCGCGGCCCGCGGCGCGGAGGGGCTCGAGCCGGCCGGCGGAGGTTGGGCCGACCTCGTGGTCGTCTTCACCGACACCAACGCGACCCGGGACGCGGCGCGGGCCGCCGATCATCTCCTCGCCCCCACGGGGTGCGCGATCACGTTCCAGAACGGGATCGGCAACGTCGAGACGCTCCAGGCGGAGCTGGGGGCGGAGCGGGTGCTCGGCGGCTCCAGCATGTGCAGCGCGCTCGTCGAGGCGCCCGGCCACGTGGTGATGACCCACCGCGGCCCGACCTCGATCGGTGAGCTCGACGGCCGCCGCACGAACCGCCTGCAACGGGTGGGCGCGGCGCTCGAGCGGGCCGGCTTCGAAGTTCACGTCAAGGACGACATCAACGCCCGGATCTGGACCAAGTTCATCGTCAACAGCGCGATCAACGCGCTCTGCGCCACGACCGGGCTTCGCCTCGGCGAGGTCTCTCGCCTCCCCGAGATGGATGCCCTCCAGGACCGGGTGCTGGACGAGGCGTTCGCCCTCGTCCGGACCAAGGAGATACCCGTCGAGGAGGCGGACGTGCGGGCGGGGATCAAGCGCAGTTGCCGGCTCAAGTTCAGCCGGCCCTCGATGCTCCAGCACGTGGAGGCGGCCCGGCGGACCGAGATCGACGCGATCAACGGCGCCCTCGTCCGCGAGTCGCACCGTCTCGGCCTGGCCGCCCCCTACAATGAGGCCCTCACCGCGCTCCTCAAGGGCCGCGAGCGCGACGCCATCCGCCGCCGCGAGAACCCCGACCTAGACTACGGCGCGTGGGAGGCCGAGGTGGCGGCGGAAGAAGAGCGGCAGACCGCGACATGACCGTTTCCGGCCACCCTTCGGCGCAGCGTGACGGGCGCCGTCGCGGACCGAGGCGCTATCGTTTGCGTCGCGGGCGCACGGAGGCCGGGACATGGCTCTGACCCGAAGGGATGTATTGCGGCTCGGCGGCGCCGCGGCGGCCGCGATGCTGCCCTGTGGTGCGCAGGCGGCCTCGAACCGCGTGGAGGAGGCCATCGCGCAGTTCAGCGGGGGCGCGACGCCGCGCGATGGCGGCGTGGTGCTCGAGGTGCCGGAGATCGCCGACAACGGCGGCGCGGTTCCGGTTCGGGTCGCCGCCGAGGGGGCGAGGCGCATCGCCCTCTTCGCCGACGGCAACCCGAGTCCGGGGGTCGTCGTCTTCGCTTTCGGAAGTCTCGCGACGCCCGCCGCCTCGACTCGTATCCGCCTCGCCGGGAGCCAGAACGTGATCGCGGTGGCGGAATTGGCGGACGGCACGTTTCGCAAGACCACCCGGGCGATCGTGGTGACCGCCGGCGGCTGCGGTTGAGGAGGGAGGCATGGCGCGACCCACCCCACGGGTACGGTTTCCGAAATCGGTGACGGCGGGCGTTCCCTTCCGGGTCAGGACCCGGATCACCCATCCGATGCACACCGGGCTGCTCCACGACCGCGACGGAAAGCCCGTGCCGCGCCGGATCATCAACCGTTTCTCGGTTCGCTTCGACGGCGAGGTCGCGATCTCCGTCGAACTCGAGCGCGCGGTGTCGGCCGATCCCTACTTCGAGTTCGAGATGGCCGTCCCGGAGTCGGGCGAGCTCGAATTCGAATGGGTGGACGATGACGGGTCAATATACGGTCTCAGCAAACGGGTCTCCGTCAATCCGGGCTGACCGGCGAAGCCGTCCCCGGGTGGCGGCCCGTTGGGCACGCCCCGTTTGCGCCTTCGCGGACGGAGTGCCGTCGAGCGAGGGCGCCCGGGGAAGCCGGGTCCGTTCAGCCGTCGCATCGGCACCTGGCGTTTCCGGACTTCTCGTCGCAGTCCTGCTGTCGGTTCTCCCGGCCGCCGGCGCAGGGAGTGCGGATGCGGAGCGCGGCAAGGCGCTCTACGGCCAGTGCAAGCGCTGCCACCAGGCGGGAAGCGGCGCGGGGCATCGAATCGGCCCGCACCTCAACGACGTCTTCGGCCGGCCGGCCGGCTCGCTCACGGATTTCGAATATTCTCCGGCCATGAAGGCGGCGGGTTCCGGCGGCCTCGTCTGGAACGAGGCGACGCTCGAAGCGTTCCTTGCCGATCCGCGCGCGCTCGTGCCGCGCTCGCGCATGAGCTTCGCCGGCATGGAGGGAGCGGGCGACCGGGCGGACCTTCTCGCCTGGCTGCGCGTCTTTTCCGGCGCGGGGTCCGACCTGCCACCCGCGGAACCGACCGCGACCCCCGAGGAATACGGCCTCGACCCGCGGCTCCTCACCATACCGGGAGATCCCGAGTACGGCGCCTACCTCGCGGGCGAATGCACCACCTGCCACCGCGGGGACGGCGCCGCCGAGGGTATCCCCTCCATCACCGGATGGCCGCGCGACGACTTCGTGCTAGCCTTGCAGGCATACAAACGCGGCAAGCGGGTGCACCCGGCCATGCAGCTTGTGGCGGGGCGCCTTTCGGACGAGGAGATCGCCGCCCTCGCGGCGCATTTCAGCCGCGACGAGGATCAACCATGAGACAGGAAGAACGCGACATGAATCAGCAAGGTGATCGTAGCGGACTGAGCCGCCGCCGGTTTCTCGGGTCCGCGGTCGCCGCGTCGACGGTGCTGTCGGCGCCCGCCGTATTGGGGAAGGCCCGCCCGCGGGCGGTCGTCGTGGGCGGCGGAGCGGGTGGTGCCACCGCGGCGCGCTACATCGCCAGCGATTCGAAGGGTGCGGTGGACGTGACGCTCGTCGAACCGACCCGCAACTACTACTCCTGCTTCTTCTCGAACCTCTACATCGGCGGGTTCCGCGACTTCGCGTCCATCGGGCACAGCTACGGAGCCCTGGCCGCGAGGCACGGGATCAACGTCGTGCACGACTGGGCGGTCTCCGTCGATCGCGACCACCGGAGCGTGGGGCTCGCCGGCGGGGGCAGCCTCTCCTACGACCGCCTCGTGCTGTCGCCCGGCATCGACTTCCGCCCGGAGTCCGTTCCGGGTTGGGACCTCACGCAGCAGAACCGCATGCCGCATGCCTACAAGGCCGGCTCGCAGACCCAGCTTCTCCGGGCGCAGATCGAGGCCATGCCGCAGGGCGGCGTCTATTGCATGGTGGCGCCGCCCAACCCCTTCCGCTGCCCGCCGGGGCCCTACGAGCGAATCTCGATGGTGGCCCATGTCCTGAAGGGGGCCAACCCGACGGCAAAGATCCTGATCGTCGATCCGAAGGAGAAGTTCTCCAAGCAGGGGCTGTTCGAGGACGGCTGGCAGCGTCATTACCCCGGCATGATCGAACGCATCGGTCCGGAGTTCGGCGGCGACCGGGTGGAGGTGCGGCCCGATTCCATGGAGGTGGTGGTCGACGGCGAGGCGATGAAGGTCGACGTGTGCAATGTCATCCCGGCCCAGCAGGCGGGCGGCATCGCAGCGCTCGCGGGCATCACCAACGAGGGCGGCTGGGCGCCGGTGGTGCCGCATACCATGCAGAGCCGGGCGGACGAGAACATCCACGTGCTCGGTGACGCCTCGCAGCAGGGCGACATGCCGAAATCGGGGTTCTCGGCCAACAGCCAGGCGAAGGTCTGCGCCATGGCGGTGCGCGGGGCGCTCACCGGCTCGAAGGTGTTTCCGGCCCGCTTCTCCAACACCTGCTGGTCGCTCATCGGCACCCACGACGGGGTCAAGGTGGGTGCTTCCTACGAGGCGACCGACGAGAAGATCGCCAAGACGGACGGCTTCATCTCCAAGACCGGCGAAAGCGCCGAGCTCCGCAAGGCAACCTACGAGGAGTCGCTCGGCTGGTACGACGCGATCTCCGAGGACATGTTCGGCTGAGTCCGGCGCCCGCGGCTTGCTTCCGGGGGCCGGCCCGGCGGCGCTACCGGCCGGCGAGGGCCGCCCCTGCGACCCTTGCCGACGCGGCCATGGCGGCGAGGGTGAGCAGGGCGGCGAAGCTGGCGGTCGAGACGCCGGAGAGTCCGGCGCCGACCGTGCAGCCGCCCGCGAGCACGCCGCCCACCCCCATCATCACCGCCCCGGCGAGGTAGCGCCCGGTCTGCCGCGGTCCTTCCAGGCTCTCCCAGCGGAAGTCGCCGGCCACGAGGGCGGCGGCCAGGCTGCCGGCGATGACCCCCGCCACCAGGCCGGTCCCGAAGCCGGCCGGTATCGACGTCGCCGCCACCGTCCAGAACAGGGTGTCCGCCATCGGTCCCGTAAACCCCAGTGACTGCAGGGGAATCGGATCGAAGTCGTCCAGGAGCACGAACCCCGTCCCAATCCAGCCAAGGGGCACCAGAAGCCCGATCGCCCCCGCCATCGCGACATGAGAGGCCCGCGCGCCCGAGCGGAGTGAGAAGACCGCCGCGGTGAAGGCGAGGCCGAGCGGCCAGACTTCACTCCCCGGGAGGGCGGTGAGCGCGGCCGCTCCATCGCCGGGGATCTTCGCGGCGCCGAGCGTCTCGCGAAGCGGCGCGAGCACGCCCTTCATCGTCGCGTGCGCGGTCACCGCAAAGACGACGAGGACGAGCAGGGCGCGCAGGTTTCCGCCACCGGCCAGCACCGTGAGTCGCGAGACGCAGCCCCCGGCCAGCACCATCCCGGCTCCGAAGAGCGCACCGCCGACGAGCGCGGACACGACCGGGAGGTCCGGGGCGAGGAACCGGTGCGCCTCGAACGAGACGAGGCCGGCGGCGACGGCCAGCCGGGTCCCGGCAATCGCCGTCGCAAGCCCCATCACCCACACGCCGAGGGCCGGGAGGCAGTCGCGCCATTCCCCGACGAGGCTCCGGCGCAGGCAGAACGCGCTGCGCTGCGCCAACCCTCCATAGAGGAACCCCAGCCCGAGACCGAGCAGAACGGAAGCCCCGAGCGGCGTCAGCTCCTCGAATCCCAGCGACTCGTACATGTCTTCACCGTCTCCTCCGGACCGCCCGGCCGGGCTTCGCCCGGCTCACCGGACGAACTCGGGTCGCCGTCAGCCGCGTCGTGGCGAGCGACGGCCGGCGAGGAAGGACTTTACCGAATGCGGGCCTCGAGGGTACCTCCAGGGTATTGAAGCGGGATCCGGTCATGGGAATTGGAGGCCGGATGACGTTTCGTAACTGCGATGGTTGCGGATGGAGCCAGCGCATGGGCCCCTGGTTGCGTGGGGCTCTCCCGTCCTCGCCGCTCATCGCGGCATTTTAGCGAACGGACGAACTATAATTCGCGGCGTAGCCGCGGCCCGTTCCTGTCGGACACATCGCCATGAATCGATTGGTCGCTTCAGCCGCCCTCGTGTTTGCCGGCCTCGCAGGGGCCCGGGAACCGGGCGCCATGATCGAGTGGCCGCATGTCGGCTCCGAGCCCGCGCATACCAAGTATTCCGCAGTGGACGAAGTCACGGCTGCGAACGTCGGCGAGCTGGAGATCGTGTGGACATGGGAGCCGGACGAGATGCCCCTCGAGGAGTACGGCACCCGTCCGGGGCCCTTCCAGGCAACGCCCATCATGGTCGACAACGTCCTGTACCTCTCCACCATGTACACCCGGGTGGCGGCCCTCGACGCGGAGACCGGCGCCCCACTTTGGACCTTCGATCCCAAGGTCTACGAAGGGGGACCCAAGGGGACGGGTCCGAGGGGGTTCAGGCACCGGGGCATCGCCTGGTGGAGCGACGGCGACGACGCGCGCATCTTCCTCAACAGCCGCGACCGGCTCTACGCGATCAATGCCGCGACCGGTGAGCCGGACCCGCGCTTCGGCGGGAGCGGGAGCGTTCTGCTGACCGAGGGCCACGGCCGTCCGGTGTCCCGCTTCGAGTTCGGCCAGACCTCGCCGCCGGTGGTGTTCGAGGACCTGGTGATCGTGGGCAGCCGCATTCCCGACCGGTTGCAGCGCAAGTTCGACCCGCCGGGAACCGTGCAGGCGTTCGACGCTCGCACGGGCGAGCGCCGCTGGGTCTTCTTCACCATCCCGCAATCGAGCGACGCCTTCGGCGCGGACACCTGGGAGGACGAGTCGTGGCGCTACACCGGCCACGCGAACGTCTGGGGGCTGATGTCTCTTGATGCCGAGCGCGGGTTGCTCTACGCGCCGACGAGCACCCCGAGCAGCGACTACTGGGGAGGGCGCCGGCTCGGGGCGAACCTCTTCGCCGAATCGCTGGTGTGCCTGGATGCGCGCACGGGCGAGCGGCGGTGGCACTTCCAGACCGTGCATCACGGGGTGTGGGACTACGACCTGGCCGCGGCGCCGAACCTCGCGACGATCACGGTGGGAGGGCGCGAAATCGACGCGGTGGCGCAAGTGTCCAAGAACGGCTTCACGTACGTGTTCGACCGGGTGACGGGCGAGCCGGTGTGGCCCATCGAAGAGCGCGCGGTCGACACGGCGACGGATGTGCCGGGCGAGGTGCTGCATCCGACGCAGCCGTTCCCGACGAAGCCGCCGCCGATCAGCGCGCAGGGCGTGTCGCTCGGGGACGCGAACGACCTCACACCGGAAATCCACGCGCTCGCGGTCGAGGAGATGAAGCGGTTCCGCCTCGGTCCGTTGTTCACCCCGCCGAGCCTTCAGGGGACGCTCCAGCGCCCGGGCGCGAGCGGTGGCGCGAACTGGGGCGGGGCGGCATTCGACCCCGAGACCGGGTGGCTGTTCGTGCGCACATCGGAAGATGCCGACACCAACCAGGTGTGCGTGAACGCGGGCGACGACCGGCAAGTCGACGTCGAGTACAGCAACAACTGTCCCTACGGGGCGACGGTTCTCATGTTTCGCGAAGCCGACGGTCCGGGTGCCGCGGAGACCCCGGAGAGCGGACTCGGCCCGATCCCGCTCGTCAAGCCGCCATACGCGCACCTGGTGGCGATCGACCTCAACGCGGGCGAGATCGCGTGGAAGGTGCCGTTCGGCGCGGGCAGCCCCGACGTCCGCGAACACCCGCTGCTCCGCGGCGTCGATCTGCCGGAACGGCTGGGCACGCGCGGCAACTCCGGCCCGATGGTGACCGGCGGCGGCCTCGTGTTCGTCGGTGGCGGGGCTCCGTACCTCTATGCGTTCGACAAGGCGACGGGGGCCGAGGTCTGGCGTGGCGCAACGACGTTCCGGGCCCACGCGAACCCGATGACCTACCGCGCGCGGTCGGGAAGGCAGTTCATCGTCATCGCGACGGGAGGAGGGTCCGACGCCGCGCTCGTCGCCTTCGCGCGCGCCAGGTAACCGGACTTGCGCACCTCGAACCGAGCCGCCGCCCGGGGTTGAAGGTCGAGGATCCGCATCAATCGAAGAAGTCGGTCCGCATTGCTCGTTGGCACGTCGGGACCGCCAGCCAGCGCGGCGGAAACGGGCGGTCAGTCGGGCCGCAGCATCTCGAACACGGTTTCGACCGAGGTGTAGTCCATGTAGCCGAGGCGGGCGATCGGCCGGTAGGCGGCCATGTCCACCATCCCCTCGCGGATGATCCGGTCGTCGATGTGGGTGCCGACGACCTGGCCGATCACCAGGTTGTTCTCGACCTTGGGATGGTCGCTCGGAAGCCGGAGACGGGTGAGGAAGCGGCATTCGAGGCTCACCGGCGCTTCCAGAATTCGCGGCGCCCTGACGTGCACCGATGGAGCCGGAGTGAGGCCCGCGAGGGCGAACTCGTCGACGGACGGGTCGACGTGCGCGGAGGTCTCGTTCATCGCGTCGCGCAGGTCGTACCCCGCGAGGTTGACGACGAACTCGTTGGTCTGCTCGATGTTGCGCAGGGTGTCCTTGCCGCCGCCATTCGGGCGCGGGTTGTTGGGCGCGAACACGATGGTCGGCGGCCGGTCCGCGCATGCGTTGAAGTAGCTGAACGGGGCGAGGTTCGGCACTCCGTCGACGTCCACGCTGCTCACCCAGGCGATGGGACGGGGCGCGACGAGGGCCTTGAACGGGTTGTGCCGAAGACCGTGCTTGCGTCGATCGTCGAAGAACATCGCTTGCCTCGGGTGGCTCGGGGGAGGCGCCGCACTATCGGGGCTCGGCCGCGTGCGGTCAACTCGGCCCGAGTCTTGCGCGGGGGGCGGTTCAGGGGTCGAGGAGCTCGGCGATCCTCTCGGGCGGTCGTCCGACCACCGCTCGGTCGCCGCGGCGCACCACGGGGCGCTGCATCAGGATCGGGTTGGCGGCGATCGCCGCGACCAGGTCGTCTTCGGAGGTGTCGGGCGCAGCAAGACCGAGCTCGCGGTACGGCGCCTCGCCGCTTCGAACGAGGTCGCGCGCGCTCATTCCGAGAGTGGCGAGAAGCTCGCGCAACGCCTCCGCGTCGAGCGGCGTCTCCAGGTACTCGACGACTTCCGGCTCGACCCCGCGATCATGGATGAGCGCAAGGGCGGCGCGCGACTTGCTGCACCGGGGGTTGTGATAGATGACGATCGAATCGGGCACGGCGACAACTCCGGCGGCGAGGGTTCGGATGCGGCCGGCGCGCGGCCCCGACCCCCTCTGACCGTCACCGGCGGCCCTCCCCACCCCCGCCTGCCCGTCCCCGGCGTCCTCCCCCCCTGGGGGAGGCGGGGTGGAGACGCGGGACGGTCGCGGCGGGTTCCGGCTCGACGGCTGAGCGGGTCCGGCGCTCAGAAGCGGCGGGGCGCGAGGCCCGACTGGAACCAGGTCACGAAGCTCACGAAGTCGTAGACCGGGAGCCCGACCGCCTCCGCCACGTCCGCGGAGTACGGACACATGTTGGTGCACTCGAGCACGATGGCGCCGACTTCCGGGTGTTCCTCGACGAGGCCCCGCGCGCTGTCCACCACGTCCCGGCGCGCGAGGTCTACGTCGAGCTCCGCTTCGTCGTCCAGGATGACGCGCGTGAACTCCCGGCCATGGTCGGTGCCCGCGACCGGCGCGTCGAGGGGCGCACCGGAGAGGGCGAGGTGTCGCTCCGTGAGGGAGGCCTGCGAGATGGTGAGGATGCCGGCCCGCTTGTCGGGCGGCAGCAACGCATCGACGGCGGCCACCTGCATGAGCGATGACGTCGCGACCGGCACCCCGCAGGCGCGCGTGAGCTCCGCCTGTTGGAGGGCGAGGAAGCCGCAGCTCGTGGTAAGCCCGTCGGCGCCGATGCGAACGAGCTCCCGTCCCGCTTCGACGAAGGCGTCGAGCAGGCCGGTGCCGCCCTGGCGCACGACCCGGTCCGGAGAGGCATCGGCCACGATCCGGTAGAGCACGGGAAAGGGCCACGTCGCGGCGTTGCCGACATCGCCCGGAATGCGCGGGAAGCGGGTCTCCAGCATCAGGATCCCGACGCTCGCGCCGTATACCGACTTTCCGCCCCGTTTCACCGTCTTCACGAGCCCTCCCCCCCGGCCGGTTCCTCGTCCGTCTCGATTTCGGTGTCAAGGTCGTCGAGCGCCCGCTTCGCGACCCGGAACGCCTCGAGGCCGACCGGCATGCCGCAATAGAGGGCAGCCTGCAGCAGCACCTCCCGGATCTCGTCCCGGCTCGCGCCGTTTCGCACCGCCCCCGCGACGTGCGCCCCGAGCTCGTCGAGCTTTCCCTGCGCGGCGAGGTACGCGATGCTGAGGAAGCTCCGGGTCTTGAGGGGAAGGCCGGGTCGCGACCATACCTCGCCCCAGCCGAACTCCACCGCGATCTGCTGGATGGGAAGCAGGAACGGATCGTCCTGCGCCCGGGCGAGCGAGCGCTCGACGTGCTCGCGGCCGAGCACCTCCCGGCGAAGCGCGAGCCCCCGTTCGAAGCGGTCGTTCCTCTCGAATCGCGAATCCGTCATGTTCCCGTTCCTCGCGGAGCACGCCATCGTCGGATCGTAACCGTGAATGCCGTCCGCCACCGCCTCCGTTGTCTCGACTGCCCTCTTTCCGGCGTTCCCTCCTCGCGGACGTCCGCGAAGTGCGCGGCCACTCGCCCCGCCGAGCTTGCGGTGGTGGGGCTTGCCGGCGTCCGCCCGTTCGCGCACCATCGTCCGCGGTCCCGATCCGGAATAGCGGCCTGCATGGACCTCGATTACCAGCCCGACGCCCCGCGCGCGCTCGACGGCGTGCGGGTGCTCGACATCTCCCGCCTCGTGGCGGGGAACGCGAGTACCCACGTGCTCGCAGACCACGGCGCCGAGGTCGTCAAGATCGAGGACCCGGCTCGCGGCGACGCGCTCCGGGAATGGACCTCGGCCGGAGTTGCGTGCTCGTGGAAGGTCTATGCGCGCAACAAGAAGAGCGTCGCGCTCGATCTCCGAAGCGAAGCCGGGCGCAAGGCGCTGCTCGACCTCGTGCCGAGCGCCCGGGTGCTGGTCGAGAACTTCCGGGCCGGCGCGCTCGAGCGCATGGGGCTCGGCCCGGACACCCTGCTTGCCCGCAACCCCGATCTGATCGTCGTTCGCGTGAGCGGCTACGGTCAGACCGGACCCTACGCCGGCAAGCCCGGATTCGGTACGCTCGTCGAAGCGATGTCCGGCTTTGCGTACAAGAACGGCTTTCCCGACAAGCCACCGGCCCTCCCGCCGCTCGCGCTCGCCGACATGGTGGCGGGGCTCTACGGCGCGTTCGGGGTCATGGTGGCGCTCCGGGAAATCGAGCTCAAGGGCGGCGGAGGCCAGGTGATCGACCTCTCGCTGCTGGAGCCGCTCGTCTCGATCCTCGGCCCCGACGCCGCAATCCACAGCGCGACCGGCGAGGCGCCCGTGCGGGTCGGAAACGCGTCCAACACCACCTCGCCGCGCAACGCCTACCGGACGAGGGACGGCGAGTGGATCGCCATGAGCGGCTCCATGCAGTCGATGGCGATGCGCATCTTCCGGGCCATCGGCCGGGCCGACATGTGCGACGATCCGCGTTACGCCACCCCTCCGGCGCGTTCCGCGCACCGCGAGGAGGTCGACGCGATCGTCGGCGGCTTCATCGCCGGGCGCACCCTCGCCGAGGCGATGGAGGTCTTCGACCGGGAGGAGGTGACGGCGGGGCCGATCTACTCCGCCGCGCAACTGAAGGAAGACCCCCACGCGCGCGAGCGCGGGGTCCTGGTCAACCTTCCCGACCACGAGCTCGGGCGGCTGCCGATGCACAACGTCATCCCGCGCCTCTCGCGAACCCCGGGCGCGATCCGGACTCCCGCGCCCGCGCTCGGCGCGCACAACGAAGAGGTCCTCGGCAGTCTCGGCCCGGACCGCGCGCAGCTCGAGGAGGAGGGTGCGAAATGAGTCTTCCCGTCTGGCGGTCGCAGCTCTTCATTCCGGCGACGGCGGAGCGGTTCATCGCCAAGGGGCCGGAGGTCGGGGCGGACGCGCTGATCCTCGACCTCGAGGACTCGGTGGCGGCGAACGCCAAGGCGTCCGCCCGGGCGGCGGCCCCCGACATCGTGCGCGGATTCGCGGCCCGCGGCATCGACACCCTGGTGCGCATCAACCGGCCCTGGCGGCTCGCGGTGCGCGACCTCGAGGCGGTCGTCGGACCCCAGCTCACCGCGCTCCTTTGCCCGATGGTGGACAGCGCGGAGCATGTCGTCGCGCTCGCCGAGACGGTTGCGGAGCTCGAGGCCGAACGCGGCATTCCGGCCGGCCGGATCCGGCTGGTCCTCGCGGTCGAGACCGCGAAGGGCTATCTCAACCTGCGCGCAATCGCCCATGCCGACCCGCGCACCGTTGCGCTCTCGCTCGGGTCGGAGGACTTCGGTCTCTCCATGGGCATGACCCCCGACGAGGAGACCCTCTTCGGCCCGAAGCAGCAGTTGGTGGCCTGCGCGAACGAGGCGGGGCTCCTGCCGATGGGTTTCGTCGGGTCGATCGCCGAGTTCCGCGACGTCGAGCGTTTTCGACGCATCGTCCGGCGCTCGAAGAAGATGGGCCTTCGCGGAGCCACCTGCATCCACCCGAACCAGGTTCGGGTCTGCAACGAGGAGTTCGGACCGAGCGAGGCGGAGCTCGAGGAGGCGCGCCGCATCGTCGCCGCCTATGACGAGGCGCTGGCTCGAGGCGACGGCGCGATTTCCGTGGACGGCAGGATGGTGGACGTGCCGGTCGCCGAGCGCGCGCGAGTGGTGCTGCGCGTCGCCGAAGCCCTGGCCGCCCGCCAGGCCCGCTGACCCTCGCCGACCGTCCCGCGCCCGGTTGCCGCCGGCCCGATCTGGTGGCGCCGCCGGGCATGGGGCAGAATCGCCCGACTGACGAATGAGGGGAGCGGGAGGGTTCATGAGCACGAGCTTCATCGTCGTCGCCAAGCGCGACTGTCCGACCTGCGAGCTCGTGCAGCCGGTGCTCCGCGAGATCGCCGCGAGCGGCGCGGGGCTCACCGTCTACACCCAGGACGACCCGACGTTTCCGGACGGCCTCGATGCCGTGGACGACCGCGCCCTCGAGCATTCGTGGCGCCTCGACATCGAGACGGTGCCGACCCTGATACGCCTCGATGGCGGCACGGAGGCCGAGCGCACCGTCGGCTGGGACCGGACCGAGTGGGAGCGGGTGACGGACCTCGGCTCGCTCGGCCCGGATCTCCCCGCCTTCCGGCCGGGCTGCGGCTCGAAGAGCGTCGACCCCGGCATGGAGGAGATTCTCGAGGTCGCGTTCGGCTCGCCGCCTCTCGCGGCCCGCGCCATCGAGGTGGCTTCCCCGGAGGACGAGCACGAGCTCTGCTTCGCGCGGGGCTGGAGCGACGGACTGCCGGTGGTGCCACCGACCCCGGTCCGGGTGCTTCGCATGCTGAAGGGCACGACCCGCGACCCGCAGGAGGTCATCGGCGCGATTCCCCCCGACAACGCCCCGTGCACGGTCGAGAAGGTCGCGATCAACGCGGTCCTCTCCGGCTGCAAGCCGGAGTACCTGCCGGTCGTCCTCGCGGCCGTGGAAGCGGCCCTCGATCCCGCGTTCGCGATGCACGGCCTTCTCTGCACCACGTATTTCTCGAGCCCGATGGTGATCGTGAACGGCCCTGTCGCGCGCCGCATCGGCATGAACTCGGGGGTGAACGCCCTCGGCCAGGGCAACCGGGCGAACGCGAGCATCGGCCGTGCCCTTCAGCTTCTCATCCGCAACGTCGGGGGCGGGGTGCCGGGGGGGATCGACCGCGCGACCCTCGGCTGGCCGGGCAAGTACACCCTTTGCTTCGCGGAGGACGAATCGGATCCGGACTGGCCGCCCCTGAGCGTCGAGCGCGGCCTCGCGCCGGGCACCTCCGCGGTCACCCTCTTTGGCGGCGGGGGCCTGAGCCCGAACATGGACGAGGGATCGCGCACCCCCGAGTCGCTCGCCCGCTCCCTCGCGTTGACCCTCAACTCGGTCGGGCACCCGAAGCTCGTGAAGAGCTTCGACGCCTTCCTCGTCCTCTCCCCCGAGCACTGGCGGATCTTCAAGGAAGGGGGCTGGGACAAGGCCCGGATCAAGGCCGGGCTCGAGGCCGCGACGGCGCGCCCCGGAACGGAGCTCGTGCGCGGCGCCGGTGGGGTCGACGCGGGCGTGCGGTCCGAGCTCGTCGAGGAATCGATGACCAAGTTCCGCGACGGAGGACTGAACATCGTCCGCGCCGGTGGCGAGGCGGGCCTCATGAGCGCCGTCATCGGGGGATGGGCGGCGAGCGGCGCCCGCGGAACCGTCCCCGTCACCCGGGAGATCGGGCGCTGATCGGCCCGGCAACCCTTTTTCCCGCGCCGCGCCGCGCCGCGCCGCGCACGCACGCACGAACGTGCTTCCGAGGCGCCCGCGAATCCAGGACCCGGCAGAACCCCCACGGAGGAAACGACACGATGAACGAAGGCATCCGGCTGCTCGACCCGACCGCGGAGACTTCTGCGGTCCGGCGCGAGCGACGTCCACCCCCACCGTCCCTCGACGGCCTCACCCTGGGGCTGCTCGACATCGGCAAGGCCCGCGGCAGCACCTTCCTCGATCGGATCGAGTCGCACTTCGCCGATCGCGGCCTCACCGTGAAGCGCTACGCCAAGCCCACCAACGCCCGCACTGCGCCGGTCGACCTCGCGCAGACCATCGCCGAGGAGGTCGATGTCGTCGTCGACGCGTTGTCCGATTGAGGGTCGTGCACATCGTGCAGTTTGCATGACATGCTCGACCTCGATGAGCGCGGCATCCCCGGCGTCATGATCGCGACCACCGCGTTTCAGGAGGCCGCGGCCGCGCAGTCCGCTTCCCTCGGCTACGAGCCCGCGATCGTGTGGGTCCCCCACCCGATCCAGAACCGCACGGACGAGGAGCTCCTGGCCATCGCGGACGAAGCGATGGGAGAAATCGTGGAGAAGCTCACTCCGGCCCCCGCCTGAAGCTCGGGATCATGAGCCGGCAAGGCAGCTCGACGATGCCGGCGTTCGGCCGGGCGGGAGGGGGGTCGTGACCGTACGGGTGCCGATGAGCGTCATCGGCGGATTCCTCGGAGCGGGGAAGACCACGCTCCTCAACCGCGTCCTCGCCGGCCGCCACGGGGTCCGCTACGCGGTGCTGGTCAACGACTTCGGCGAAATCAACGTCGATGGCGACCTCGTGGCCGCCCATGGCGGCGACACGGTCACGTTCGCGAACGGATGTGTCTGCTGCACCATGGGCGACGACCTCGTGGGCGCGCTCGACCGCCTGCTGGACGGTGGCCGTCCCCCGGACCAGGTCCTCGTCGAAGCGAGCGGGGTCGCGGACCCGTCCGCGATTGCGGACGTCGCGACCCTGCACCCCGGTCTCGCGCGCGATCTCGTCGTCGTCCTCACCGACGCGGAGACGGTCCGTTCCCGCCACGAGGACGAACGGCTCCGGGACACCGTCGACCGCCAGCTCGCCGCCGCCGACCTCCTTGTCCTCAACAAGTGCGACCGGGTCACGGACGGGGAGCGCGAGACGGCCGAGGCGTGGCTGCGCGATCGCTCCGGCGCCCCGGTCATCCGCACGACGAGCGCGGACATCCCGATGGAGCTCCTGGCCGCGGCCCCGGTCGACCCTCCCGCCCGGTCCGCGCCCGAGGGTGCTCCCGACCACTACCACCAGTTCCGTTCCCGCTTCGTGCCTTGCCCGGACCCGATCGACCCGGACCGCCTGCGCACCGCCTGCGAGGCGCTGGCGCCCCGGCTGCTCCGCGCCAAGGGGTTCGTCATTGTGCACAAACCGGGGCCGGGCCCGGATCCCGAGCCGGAGTGGATGGTCGTTCAGGTGAGCGGGAGGGCCGTCGAGGTAGCGCCCTGGACTCCTCCTGCCGATCGGGCGTCCCCGTCCCCCGGCGTGGTCTTCATCGGACTCGACGAGCTTCCTCCCACGGAGGAGCTCCGCGCCGCAGTGGACCGGGCGTCGGCTCCGAACCCGCCCGGACATACCTGACCCCGCGGCCGCCGCGAGCCGCTTCCCGACCGGTTCGTGCCGTTAGTTCCGGAACGCCTGCAGTCCGGAACGGCGGGTCGAGACCCCGACCTGGGCCGGTCCGCGGCCTTCGGCCCGCGAATCGACGCACCCGGCTCGCGGGAAGCCGGGGCCTGGCTCCGATTCCGGATGGTCTTCCCGCGTTCCGGCGGGCGGCGCCGAGGCGCGGCCTCCCTCAGCCCGCTCCGATCTCGGAATTGGGGAAGACGCGCCCGCCGACGACGGTGCCCCACACCGGGACGTCGCGAAGCTTCGCCGGGTCCACGGCCAGCGGATCGTCCTCGAGAATCGCGAAGTCCGCCCGCTTGCCGCACTCGATCGAGCCGATCTCCGTGTCCAGCTTGAGGGTGAACGCGGCGCCGATGGTGACCGCGTGGAGCGCGTCCGCCACGCTCACCCGCTCCCCGGTGCCGAGCACCCGCCCCGTCGAAGTCTGTCGGTTCACCGCGCACCACGCCGTGAACAGGGGCGCGAGGTGGGTCACCGGGGCATCGGAGTGGATCGAGTACGCGACCCCGAGACGCTGCGCGCTCCCCGCCGCGTCCATGCGCTCCGCCCGCTCCGGGCCCATCGTCAGCGCGTAGTGCTGGTCGCCCCAGTAGTAGAGGTGGTTGGCGAAGAGGTTCGCGCAGATCCCGAGTCGCGCCATGCGCCGGAAGTGGGCGTCGTGGGCCATCTGGCAGTGCTGGAGGGTGAAGCGGGCGTCCGGATCGGGAGCGCCCTTCAGCACCGTCTCGATGGCGTCGATCGCCGCCTCCGTCGCCTGGTCGCCGTTGGTGTGGATATGCACCTGGAGCCCCGCCCGGTGGTACGTCCCGAGAATGTTCGGCATCTCGTCGGGGTCGATGTACCACAGGCCGTTCTCGGCCCCGTTGTAGTAGCCGGGGTGCTTGAGCCGGGCGGTGAACCCCTGGATCGAGCCGTCGAACACCAGCTTGACGAGCCCGTAGCGAAGTCGCTCGTTGCCGCGTGGAATCAGCGACCTGACCCATTCGACCCCGTCGGCCGCGGGGCGCGACATGCCGATGAACGCGGGCACGATGCGAAGCGGGTAGCCGTCGTCGGAGGTGGCCGCGATCTGGCCCGCCACGGTCTCCTCGGGCAGGTCGTTGGCGAGGTCCGTCGCGGTGGTGACCCCCGCGATCTGCGCCGAGCGGGCGAAGCGCCACAGCCCGCGCGGATCGCCGAAGGCGATGCCCCGGTCGCGTCCCGCCGCCCGGTAGAGCATCGACCGCAGCACCGGACCCTGGAGCTCGCCGGTCGGCTCCCCGCCCGCATCCTTCATCACCCCCATCACGTTGGTGTCCCGGCTGACGCCGGCCCGCCGCATGAGCTCGTGGTTCGCGTTGATGATGTGGCCGCTCTGGTGCAGCACGAGGACCGGGCGCGTGGTCGACACCCGGTCGAGGTCGGAGGCGACCATTCGCCGTCCGCCGAAGAAGAGGGGGTCGAGACCCCAGGCCAGCAGCGGCTCGTCAGGATCGGCGATCGCCCGCTCCGCCTCCTGCAGCCGTCCGACCACCTCGTCGATGGACGCGAGCCCGGGGTGGACGACCCGGTCCGGGTCCGTCCGGTCATAGAAGCCGACGTAGGTCTCGTCCCAGCCGCTCCCTTCGCGGCTGTGGCAGTGGCCCTCCACCAGACCCGGCATGATGACCTTGTCCGCGAAGCGGTCGTCGACCTCGTGCGGACCCCAGCCCGCGAGCTCCTCGAGGGTGCCGGCGCCGAGGATCCAGCCGTCGCGGACCGCGACGTGGCTCACCACCGGGCGGCGGACGTTCATGGTGATGATCTTGCGCGCGGGATAGATGGTGTACATGGTGAGGTCCGTCAGTAAGAAATGGAGGCGGTCGCCGGAAACCGGGGGTCGGACCCGGTTTCAGCGTGTGGGAAGGATCGCGGGCATGGGCATGACGGTCAGTGGGTGCGGGTGGCGTCCGCGCCGATCGGTTCCCCCGCGCGGTGGCAGGCGACCCGGTGGTCCGGTTCGTGGGCGACGAGCGGCGGGGTCTCGCTGCGGCAGCGCTCGATCGCGATCGGGCACCGCGACGCGAAGCGGCAGCCCTGCGGCGGATCGATCGGGCTCGGCGGGTCGCCGGTGATGAGGATCCGTCCGGCGCGCGAATCAAGGGTGGGATCGGCGGACGGCACCGAGGAGAGGAGCGCTCTCGTGTACGGGTGCAGCGGCCGGGTGAAGAGCCGCACCCGCGACGCCTGCTCCACGATGCGCCCGGTGTACATCACCGCCACCTCGTTGCACATGTGCTGGACCACCCCGAGGTCGTGCGAGATGAAGAGGTAGGTGAGCCCGTGCTCGCGCTGCAGGCGCCGGAGGAGGTTCAGGATCTGGGCCTGCACGGCCACGTCGAGGGCCGACACCGGCTCGTCGCAGATGACGAGCTTCGGCCGCGAGGCAATCGCCCGGGCGACGCCGAGGCGTTGGCGCTGGCCCCCGGAGAACTGATGGGGAAAGAGGCGCTCCTGCTCGGGGCGCAGGCCCACGTCGCGGAAGAGCTCCGCGACGCGGCTCGCCCGCTCGGCCGGCGAGTCGATCCCCAGCCGGTCGAGGGGCTCGCGCACGACGTCGCGCGCCCGCAGGCGCGGATTGAGCGACGAGTACGGGTCCTGGAAGATGAACTGGACGTTGCGGCGCTGCTGGCGTAGCGCCTCGCCTTCGAGGGAGAGGACGTCGACCCCGTCGATCTCCACGTGGCCCCGGCGGGCCGGGATGAGCCGCGCCGCGGCAAGCGCGGTGGTGGACTTGCCGGAGCCCGACTCCCCGACCAGGCCGAGGGTCCGCCCGGGGGCGATCTCGAACGAGACCCCGTCGACCGCGTAGAGCTGCGAGGGCTTGGCGAAGAGACCCTCGCGCTTGACCGAGAAGCGGACCTCGAGGTCGCGAACCTTGAGGACCGGACGTCCGGAGGCCGACACGGCGCTCATGCCGGGCCGGCTTCGGGATGCCAGCAGGCCGCCTTGTGCCACCCTCCGCTCCCGCGCAGGAGGGGCTGCTCGCTCCGGCATCGGTCGCTCACCCGCGGGCAGCGGGGCGCGAAGAGGCAGCGCTCCTGCCCGAACTCCGCGAGCGAGGGCACGATGCCGGGGATCTCCAGAAGGTCCTCCGGCTCGTCGGACACCTCCGCATGGAGGTGCGGCACGCTCGCGATGAGTCCCCGGGTATAGGGATGGTGCGGCTCGCTCAGGATATCGCGCACCGGGCCTTCCTCGACCATGCGGCCCGCGTACATGACCACCACCCGCTCGGTCATCTCCGCCACCACTCCCATGTCGTGGGTGATGAGGATGATGGCGGTCCCCGTCTCCTCGCGAAGCGCCTGCAGCAGATCGAAGATCTGCGCCTGCACGGTGACGTCGAGGGCGGTGGTCGGCTCGTCGGCGATGAGGATGCGGGGCCGGCACGCGAGCGCGATCGCAATCATCACCCGCTGGCGCATGCCGCCCGAGAGCTGGTGCGGGTAGTCGTGAGCCCGCCGGCCCGGGAGGGGGATGCTCACCGAGTCGAGCAGCTCGACGGCCCGCTCCCAGGCGGCGCGGCGCCCGAGGTCCTGGTGGCGGCGAAGCACTTCCGCGATCTGCTCCCCGATGGTGTAGACCGGGTTGAGGGAGGTCATGGGCTCCTGGAAGATCATCGAGATCGAATTGCCCCGGATGTCTCGCAGATGCGCGTCGGAGGCCCGGGTGAGATCTTCGTCCGCGAACAGGATGGATCCCCCCGCGAACCGTCCGGGCGGCGAGGGGACGAGCCCCATGATGGCGAGCGCGGTCATGGACTTGCCGCATCCGGACTCCCCCACGAGTCCGAGGGTGGCGCCCGCGTCGAGGTCGATGGAGAGGCGATCGAGCACCGGCACCGTGCCGTCGCGGGTGGCGAACTCGACGGTGAGGTCGCGCAGGCTGAGGAGCGGCCCGGAGTGCGGCTCGCTCATCGCTCGCGAAGCTTCGGGTTGAGCGCGTCGTTGAGGCCGTCGCCCACCAGGCTGATCGCGAGCACGGTGACGAAGATGAAGAATCCCGGGAGCGCGACCGTCCAGCCCGCGTCCAGGATGTAGGGTCGGTTGGACCCGATGATCTGCCCCCAGCTCACCACGTTGGGGTCGCTCAGGCCCAGGAACGAGAGCCCCGCCTCGAAGAGGATCGCGCTCCCCACCATGAGCGCGGCCTGGACCACGATCGGAGGAAGGGCGTTCGGCAGGATCACGATCAGCATGAGCCCGAGGTCCCGGGCTCCGGACGAACGCGAGGAGGTGACGTATTCCATCTCCCGGAGACGCAGGAACTCCGAGCGCGTGACCCGGGCGACGGCGGTCCAGCTCACGATCCCGATCGCGAAGGTGACCATCGCGAGCGACGCTCCGAAGAGGGCCACCAGCACCATCGAGAAGAGCAGGGTCGGCAACACCTGGAAGAATTCGGTGATGCGCATGAGCGCCTCTTCCACCCAGCCCCGGTAGTACCCCGAGAGCGCCCCGATGGAGACCCCGATGAAGACGGAGAGCAACGCGGCGGAGAGTCCGACCGCGAGGGTCACCCGCCCGCCGTTGACGACACCTGCGAAGAGGTCGCGCCCGAGGTAGTCGGTCCCGAAGACGAAGCCATCCGCGCCGGGCTCGGAGAACGGGGCCCACACCATCTCGTACGGGTCGACGGTGTAGACGTACGGCCCGACGAGGGACCCCACGACGATGATCGCGAGGGTGACGAGCCCGGCCACCGCGGTGTGGTTGCGGAAGAACATCCCCGCCGCTTCGGCGAGGGGGTGTCGGGCCTTCGCGACTTCGAGCCGGTCGCCGTCGAGCACCGCCGCGGAATCGGTGGCCATCGTGCTAACCCCGGTGCCCGATCCGGATGCGGGGATCGATAAGGCTGTAGACGAGGTCGGTCACGAGGTTCGCGACGATCACCACGAGCGACGAGAAGAACAGGATCCCGAGCACCATCGGGGCGTCGCGGGCGGTGATCGACTGGAAGGCGAGGGTGCCGAGCCCCGGCCAACTGAAGACCGTCTCGACCAGCACTGCGCCGGACACGATACCGGAGAACTGGAGCCCCGCGAGGGTCACCACCGGGCCGAGGGCATTCCGGAGGGCGTGCTTGTAGACGACCTGGAACTCCGAGAGCCCCTTCGCCTGGGCGGTGCGCACGTAATCCGTGCCAAGGACGTCCAGCATGCTCGCGCGGGCGAGCCGGCTGTAGAGGGCGAGGAAGATCGACGCCAGGGTCACCATCGGGAGGAAGAGGTGGTAGAGCACGTCGAGGGTCTTCACGAACCACCCGCCCTCGACGGTGACGTCGATCATGCCGGCTACCGGGAAGACGGGAAAGATCGAGCAGAAGAGGATGATGAGCATGATGCCGGTCCAGAAGACCGGGGCCGAGAATCCGAGGAGCGCGAAGATGGTGACCCCGTGGCTCAGCAACCCGTTCGGATGGCGCGCAGCGATGACCCCGAGGACGGTCCCGAGCATGATCGCGAGCACCTGCGCGCTCAGGACGAGGAGCAGGGTCGCGGGGAGCCGCTCGAGGAGGAGCTCCGTCACCGGCTGATTGAAGAAGAACGAGTAGCCGAGGTCCCCCCGCGCGAGCTTGCCGACGTAGGCGAGGAGCTGCTCGTGGAAGGGGCGGTCCAGGCCGTAGTCGCGCCGGATCTGGGCCATCACCTCCGCGTCGGCGCCCCCCATGTCGCCCGCGATGGTGTCCGCGACGTCCCCCGGCGCGTTGTGGATCAGGGTGAAGTTGAGGACGAGGACGGCGAGGAGGAGGGCAAGCCCGTTGCCTCCGCGCCGCACGAGAAGGGTGAGGACACTCATGGCGCTCGCTCGCGGAATGCCCGATCAGCTTGCCACAATATTTCCCCGATGTTCGTCGCGAGGGAATCCGGCGCGAGATTGCGAGCGAGTCGGCGTACGCGGCAGGACATCGGGGAAATGTTGCGGCCTGGCGGCGCCCCCCGACGGGAGCACCGCCGCGGCCGCCCCCCCCCCGGCGCGGGGGGGGGGGGGGGGCGGCGACCGGGGCGGGGAGCACCGCCGCGGCCGCCCGCCGCGCGAGGCGGCGGGCGGATCGTGCCGCGATCGGATCACTCGGGCCGGACGTAGATCTCGTCGAGCGGCGAGGAGGTGCCCCAGATGGTCTTCGGCGGGTTGCCGATGCGCTTGCTGTAGACCGTGTGGTAGGGCAGCGTGTGCACCCAGTAGACGGGCAGCTCGTCTGCGAGCAGCTTCTGGACGTCGGAGTAGATCGCCCTGCGCTTCTCGGCGTCGAGCTCCCTTCCGCCGAGGTCCAGCATCTCGTCGACCTTGGGGTTGGCATAGCCCTGGGTGTTCGACCAGATGACCCCCTTCTTGATGTTGGTGCTGAGATAGGTGCGGTGCACCCCGATCACGGGGTCGCCCCAGTTGAACACCACGTCCCAGGTGAGGTCGAACTCGTGGTTGGAGACGCGCTTTGCCCAGGACGGGAAGTCCGGGGAGGCCCGCACCGTCATGTCGATGCCGATCTTCTTGAGCTGTGGCTTGAGGTACTCCGCGTGCGGACGGGTGAATGCGCTCCCGAAGTCGACGGTGAGCGGGAAGCGCATGCCGTCGGCCCCGCGCTCGTAGCCCGCCTCGTCGAGGAGCTGGTTCGCCTTGTCGATGTCGAGGTCGTAGGGCTCGACGTCCGGCTCGTAGAAGATGCTCCCGGGGTGGAAGCCGGTCCGCGCCTCGGTGGGGGCGCCGAGGAGCAGCGCGTTGATGATGAAGTTCCGGTCGACGGCGTAGGCGATCGCCCTGCGCACGGCCGGATCGCTGGTCGGTTCCCGCTGGTGGTTGAAGGCGAGCCACACGAGCGGTCCGATGGCCGCGTACCCCTGGTCGGTCACGACCAGTTGGTCGTTCTCCTTCATGCGGGCGAGCTCGCGGGGATTCGCCTCGAAGGTTGCGAGCAGCGTCTCTCCCTTCTCCACCGCGATGGTGCGCGACGACGGGTCCTTGATGATCCGCATGATGATCCGGTCGACGTAAGGCCGCCCCTCGATGAAGAAATTCTCGTTGCGCTCGAGGATGATGTGCTGATCGCGCTTGAACTCGACGAATTTGAACGGGCCGGACCCCACCACGTCTTCGGAATTGCGCGGGTGGCTCTTCGGGTCCTGGCCGTCGCCGTAGATGTGCTCCGGAATGATGGACAGGAGCTGCGAGGACATCGCGAGGAGCAGGGCCGGATGCGGCTTCGAGAGCTTGATGACGGCGGTGAGGTCGTCCGGCGTCTCCACGCTCTCGACCGGCGCCATCATCGTCTTGAATGGATGGTTTGCCTTCACCGTCATGATCGAGAAGGCGACGTCGCTCGAGGTGATCGGATGGCCGTCGTGAAAGGTGGCGCCTTCGACCAGCTTGAGGGTCACGGTGAGGCCGTCGTCGGAGATGTCCCACTCGCGCGCGAGATAGGGGTGCGGGTTCCAGTTCTCGTCGAAGCGAAGCGGGGTGGCGAAAAGCTGAGCCCCCGGCTGTCCGGTCCAGATCCCGGACTGCACCGCCGGGTTGAGGTGGCGCGGCGTGCCGCCCATCGACCAGATGAGGGTGCCGCCGCGGGTCGGCTCCTCGGCGGATACCGAGGATGCGGCGACCGCAAGCATGGCGATCGCCGCGTATCGAAAGGTCTTCCGTATCGGTCTCATGAGATTTCCTCCTGGCAATGCGGGACTTCGTCTCGGAAGAGGGGCGGGAGCGATCCGGCCCATGATTCGGAGTATTTCACACTTCGCTTGCAGTCGATCCACCGGAATCGCCCGCGTTGCCCGCGCATTCCGCCCCGGCCATTCGGCACCAGGGAGTATCCGCATTAACGTTGCGTGTCTTCAGGCACGCGTGCGTCGGAATCGGTCTCGAATCCGACGCGATGGACGAGGAATGTGCGCGCTCGAAACCGGCTATGGCATCGCGATGCGGCGCCCGGCGCCGTCCGGGGTGCCGAGGGGTGCCTGGGCGGCGGCGATCGCCGCGAGACGCGCCGCGATTTCCGGCGCGGCGGGGGCGGCCCGTCCGGCCGCGGTGTCCACGTGCAGCAGCATGTGCTCCGCGGTCGCGAGCTCGGCGCCGCGCCGGGGTTCCGCCCCCTCCTCGCGTGGTCCCCCGCCCGTGTCGTGAAACATGCGATGGAAGAGTTGCACGCGCTTCTCGTCGCTCCCGAGGACCTGCGTCGTCACCGTGACAGATTCGCCCCCCGCCACCTCCCGGAGGTGCCGGATGTGGGTCTCGACGGTGTAGAAGCTCCGCCCGGTCGCCATGTACCCGTCGTCCGCCCCCGCGAAGCGCAGCAGCGCGTCCGTGGCGTCCCCGAACACCTGGAGGTAGCGGCTCTCGGTCATGTGGTTGTTGAAGTCCACCCACTCCGGATCGACCCGCGCCGCATGGAGCGCGAGAGGCCGGGCGAGGTCGTGGTTCTTCGAGCGCGCCGCGCGGTGGGCGCGGGAGAAGAGCTTCGCTTCCCAGGCGCGAAGGGTCGCCCCGGCACCGTGGTCGTGGACGCGAAGTCCCTGCATCACCGAGACGAGGCAGTCGTCCCGGAGCCGGACGAGCTCACGGATGGTGCGTCCGGCCGCCTGCGCGTCCGATTGCGTCGTGATCCGGGCCGCGAGGTCTTCCGTCAGCTCCGGACCCTGGAGATGCGACCAGGGGAGCGCGAGGGTCGGGGCGAACTGCTCGAGGAAGTGCTGCATGCCGGCCTCGCCGCCGGCGAGGCGGTAGAGAAGGAACGTGCCCATGACGCTCCACCGGAGCCCCGGGCCGAAGGCGATCGCCTCGTCGATCTGCTCCGCGGTCGCAACCCCGTCGCGAACGAGGTGCAGGGCTTCGCGCCAGAGCGCCTCCATGAGCCGGTCGGCGATGAAGGCGTCGGTCTCCGCCTCGAGCACCAGGGGGTGCATGCCGACGGCGCGGTAGACGGCGGCGGCCCGATCCCGGGCTTCGGACGAAGTCGCGTCCCCGCCGACCACCTCCACGAGGGGCAGCAGGTAGACCGGGTTGAAGGGATGGCCCACCAGAACCCGCTCCGGCGCGGTGCAGTCGGCCTGGAGGCGGCTCGGAAGGAGGCCCGAGGTCGACGAGGCGATGACCGCTTCGGGAGGAGCCGCCCGGCTCGCCGCCGCCAGCAGGGCGCGTTTCACCTCCTCGCGTTCGGGCGCGCTCTCCTGGACGAAGCCGGCGCCGGCCACCGCTTCGTCGACGTCCGCCGCGAACTCGATTCGCCCCGGCGGCGCCGGAGGAGCGAGAGTGAGCCGGGCGCAGGCGCGCTTCGCGTCCTCCAGCGCCCCGGCGACGCGTTCGGGCGCGCGCGGGTCGGGGTCGTGGATGCGGACGTCGATGCCGTTCACCGCGAACCGCGCCGCCCATCCGGCGCCGATGACGCCGGTCCCGACAAGGGCGACCCGCCGAACCTCCACCGTGTCGCCTCCCTCGCGCTCGATGCCGAAACCCATGGACGTCCGGCCGGTCACGCAAGCTGATCGGGGTCGACGACGTAGTCCGCCATTCCTTCCTTGAGCTCCTCGGTGAGCGGGGTGGACTTTCGCGTCTCGAGGTCGAAGTAGACCATCACGATCTCGGTCGTCGCCGCGAGGTCGCCGGTCTCCGTGTTGGTCATCCGATGGCGAATGTTGAGCGATTTCGTGCCGATGCGGGTGATCGCGCTCTCGATCCGGACCAGGCTCCCGGGCGACTGCTCCCGGATGAAGCGTATGGTGTGCTGCGCATCGACCAGGGTGGCGCCCTGCTCGTGCATGTCGTGCGATCCGAATCCGAGCATGGACAGGAAGTGGAACGCGCCGATGTCGAACATGCCGACGTAGTGCTGAACGTTCATGTGTCCGAGGTGGTCGCAGTGCCAGGGATACACCACCGCACGTCCGGTCTCCGTCCATCCGCTCATCGTTTCTCTCTCCGTGCAGGGCATTCGTACCGCGCCGGGAATATCCCGGGTACGCCGATCGCGATCCTCGCAGATGCGATGCGGCTCCGTCGAAGCGCCGGGTCGCTCGCGGGCCGGAGCCGGATGGTTCGACCCGGAACCGAGCGCGGTCGCCGGCCTTGATCGTCGCGGGCGGCCCCTTTACGGTGCCTGGAGGCAGGGCACCGAGGCCATGCCGGAGGAATTTCGATGTCCTTGCCCATGCCCGCCGCCGGCGGCCGGCCGTTCGCGGCGGCGGTCGCCCTCGGCCGCGACTGGCGCGCGCTCTCGGCCGAGATCGGCACCCGGCTCGCGGGCGCCGACGGGCGGCTCGGCATTCTCTATGCCGCCGAAGCGCTCGCGCCGCATCTCGACGAGCTCTCCGAAGCGTTGCGGCGTCGCACCGGCGTGCCGGACTGGGTAGCGGCCGTCGGCTACGGCGTGATCGCATCCGGCGAAGAGCACTACGGCGAACCGGGGGCGGCCGCGCTCGTGGTCGACCTGCCGGAGGATGGCTATCGGCTCTTCGCGGGGGGGCGCGACGCGGGCTCCGGCCTCGCCGCCGAGGAGCGGGACTGGCTCGCGTCGGCCGGCATGCCGCTCGCGCTCGCCCACGTCGATCCGCGCCACCCGGACGCGGCGAGCGCGGTGGAGCACCTCGCGGCCGGCACGGGCGGCTTCCTGGTGGGAGGCCTCACCGCCGCGGCCGGGGACGCCCCGCACCGCGCGGGCGGCGCCACCGGATGCCTGAGCGGGGTCGCGTTCTCGCCGGCCGCGCTCGAGATGACGACCGCCCTCAGTCAGGGCTGCACCCCGCTCGGAAAGGCCCGCACGGTGACCCGGGGCCAGGAGAACATCCTCATCGAGCTGGACGGACGCCCCGCCCTCGATGCCTTCATCGAGGACATCGGCGAAGAGCTCGCGGCGGATCTCCGCCGGGTCGGGGGCCTCATCTTCGCCGCGCTTCCGGTGGTCGGCTCGGACACCGCCGACTACACGGTGCGCAACCTGACGGCGATCGATCCTGCGAACCGGGTGATCGCGATCGCCGAAACGGTGCCGGAAGGCGGCCGGGTGCTGTTCTGCCGGCGCGACCGCGAGAGCGCGGTGCGGGACATGCGCAGGATGACGGAGGATCTCAAGCGCCGGGTGGGCGACCGGACGATCCGCGGCGGGGTCTACGTCAGTTGCGCCGCGCGGGGGCCGAACCAGTTCGAGCCACCGGAGCGCGAGACGGAGATCATCCGCGACGCGCTCGGGGAGTTCCCGATGGTGGGGTTCTTCGCCAACGGGGAGCTCAGCCGGGACCGGATCTACGCCTACACCGGCGTGCTGACCTTGTTCCTGTGAACGTGGCGCGCAGGAGCCGAACGAAGGGGGAACGACGACGATGACGACACGGCCGAACGAACTGACCGCGGTGGAGGCCGCTCGGCGCATCGACGCGGGCGAGCTCACCGTCGAGGCGCTCGTGCGCGCGTGCCTCGATCGAATCGAGGAGCGCGAGCCCGACATCGCGGCGTGGGCCCACCTCGATCGCGAGCAGGTGCTCGATGCCGCGGTCGCGCACGACGGCTCGGGGCCGATGCACGGGGTGCCGGTCGGGGTCAAGGACATCGTGGACACGGCGGATGCCCCCACCACGTACGGATCCCCCATCTACCGCGATCACTGGCCGGAAACGGACGCGGTCTGCGTCAACCGCATCCACGCGGCGGGCGGCATCGTCCTCGGCAAGACGGTGACGACGGAGTTCGCGGCACGCTACCCGGGCCCGACCCGCAACCCGCACGATGTCCGCCACACGCCGGGCGGCTCGTCGAGCGGCTCCGCCGCAGCGGTCGCCGATTGCATGGTGCCGCTCGGAATCGGCACCCAGACCGCGGGATCGGTAATCCGGCCGGCCACCTTCTGCGGGGTGTACGGGTACAAGCCGACGTTCGGCCTGCTCAGCTTTTCGGGGGTCCGGCACTACGCGGAGAGCGTCGACACCCTCGGTTGCATGGCAAGGTGCGTCGAGGATCTCGCGTTCTTCCGCGACGTGCTCCTCGGGGTCGAACCCGGTGATCTGGAGCCGCATGCCGGGCGGCTGCGCCTCGGGTTCTGCCGCACCCATCACTGGGAAGAGGCGGACGAGGCGACGCGGTCCTCGCTCGATGACGCGGCGAAACGGCTCGCGGCGGCCGGGGTGTCGGTCGAGGACGTGAACCTGCCGCGCGGACTCGAGGACAGCCTGGATGTCTACAACCTCCTGCAGCAGTTCGAGGGGGCGCGGTGCCTCGGTCCCGACCACGAATCCCACCCCGATCTCCTGTCGGTGGACGCGCGCGCGCTCCACGACCTGGGGATGGCGGTCGAGGCGGACCGCTATCGGGAGGCGCTCAGGCGGTTCCACGGATGGCGGGTCGCGGTCGACGAGGCGTTCGCAGGCTACGACGCGGTGCTCACCCCGAGCGCAGCGGGCGAAGCCCCCCGCGGGCTGCGCTTCACCGGCGACATCGCATTCAACTACCTGTGGACCGCGCTCCACCTGCCGGCGGTCACGATCCCGGCGTTCCGCGGGCCCCAGGGCCTTCCCGTCGGGGCGCAGCTCGTCGCTCCGCGCCACGAGGACGATCGGCTGCTGAGTGTCGCGGCAAGGGTTGCGCAGCTCCTCGCCTGATCGGGCGCGGACGCCTTCCAGGGCGCGGCCGCGCGTGGCGGTGCGGCGGGGGCTCTGATAGATTCGAGCCGAACTTCGGAGCGCGTGGCGATCCGCGCGCTTCGGCCAACCGAGCACCACCACGAGGAATCGAAACATGCTCAATGCGGCGAAACTCACCGCCGCTGCCGTCGCGTCGGCAGCACTTGCGGCCGCCTCCCTGACCGCCCCCGCCCGGGCGGCCACCGAGTGGGACCTTCCCCTCGCCTGGCCGGACGGCAACTTCCACGTCGAGAACGTGAAGACGTTCGCCAAGGTGGTCAACCAGGTCACCGGCGGCGAGGTCACCATCAACGTCCACGCCGGCGGTTCCCTCGGGTTCAAGGGCCCCGAGATGCTGAACGCGGTTCGCGACGGTCTCGTTCCCATCGGGGACGTGCTCCTCAACCAGCAGGTCGGGGAGCGGAAGATCCTCGGCCTCGAGGCCCAGCCCTACCTCATCACGGACCTCGACCAGCTCGCGATCTTCCACCGGCACTTCCGGCCCGCCGTCGAGAAGGTGGCCGCGGAGTACAACCAGAAGGTCCTCTACATGGTGCCGTGGCCGCGCCAGTACGTGTACACGAAGGTGGACGCCAAGGGCGTGGCGGACCTCGCCGGCATCAAGATCCGCACCTACAACAACACCACCACGGAAATGTTCAACCGGGTCGGGATGACCTCGGTGCAGCTTCCCTGGGGCGAGGTGGTGCCGTCGCTCGCCGCCGGTACCATCGATGCCGTCACCACCTCGGCGAGCTCCGGGGTGGACGGCAAGTTCTGGGAGTTCCTCGGCTACATGTACCCGACGAGCCACGTCTGGTCGTCGAACATGGTCTCCGTGAACCTCGATGCCTGGAACGCCCTGACGGACGGGCAGCGGTCCGCCATCGAAGCGGTGGCCCGGATGCTCGAGCCCGTGTTCTGGCAGGTCAGCAAGGCCGAGGACGCGGCGAAGGCGAAGATCCTGAACGACAACGGGGTCGCGATGGCCGAGGTGTCGGCGCAGATGCTCGCCGACATGCAGGCCGCGACCAGCGAGATGCTGGCCGAGGCGCTGGCCGAGCTCGGCGAAGAGGGGCCGGCCATCATCGACGGCTTCTTCCAGGAAATCGGCCGCTAGCGGGTTTCGGCTCCGGTTCCGGCTGCGGCGGATCGCCCCGTCGGAGCCGGGGTCCGGTCCGGACCATCGCAGCGGTCGAAGGGTCCGGCGCGGTGTCCGCCCTCGCGCGAGTCCTGGCCGGGCTCGATGTCCTTTCGCGGGCCTGCGGCTACGTGGCCGCGGTGCTGGTGGTCGGGATCGCGGCCCTCATCCTCGCCGAGATCTTCTGCCGCACCGTCCTCAACATCAGCCTCTCCTTCGCCTGGGAGTACAGCGCGTACTTCCTCGCGGTCTCGATCTTCCTCGCCGCGGCGTTCACCTTGCGAACGGGCGGGCACGTCCGGGTGATGCTGCTCTCGCAGAGCGTTCCCCCCCGGGCCGCCCACTGGCTCGACTTCGCCGCCACCCTGGGCGGCATCGTCGTCGCCGGCTGGCTCGCGTGGTCGCTCGCCGCGTTCGCGTGGCAGTCGTGGGCGACCGGCAGCACGTCAGCCACCATCGACGAGACGCCCCTCGTGATTCCGCAGGCGGCGATGGCCTTCGGAGCGGTGCTCCTCACCCTGCAGCTCGTCGCTCGGATGATCCGGTTGCTCGCCGGCGATCCGCCCGAGGACGAAGAGGCCCGGCGGGACTTCGGGGTGGGATGAGCCGATGACCGTCCTCGCGGCCGGAGTCGTCCTCGCGGTGCTCGCCGTCGGGCTCGGACTCGGCGTGTGGGTCGGGCTCGCGCTCTTCGCGCCGGGGCTCGTCGGCCTCGGCGTCTTTCGCAGCATGCCGATCGAGAAGCTGCTCGCGCAGCTCACCTGGAACGTCACCACCACCCCGGAGCTCATCGCGCTGCCGCTGTTCATCCTGATGGCGGAGATCCTGTTCCACTCCCGCCTCTCGGCCTCGCTCTTCGCCGGGCTCGCGCCTTGGACGACGCGCCTCCCGGGGCGGCTGCTGCACGTCAACGTGCTCGGATGCACGATGTTCGCGGCGATCTCCGGCTCCTCCGCCGCGACCACCGCGACGGTTGGCCGCATCACCCTGACGGAGCTGCTTCGCCGCGGCTACGACCGCGACCTTGCGATGGGCTCGCTCGCCGGCGCCGGCACCCTCGGGTTCCTCATCCCGCCGAGCATCATCCTCATCATCTACGGCGTGCTCTCCGAGACGTCGATCCTCAAGCTCTTCATCGCCGGGGTCATTCCGGGGCTCCTGCTCGCCTTCCTCTACATGACCTGGCTCGGATTCCGCGCCACCTTGAATCCCTCCGTCGCGCCGGACGAGTCCGAGAACTTGAGCTTCGCGGAAAAGGTGATGGGCCTCCGGCACCTCGCGCCGGTGGTGTTCCTGATCCTCGCCGTCCTCGGCTCGATGTACGGCGGGTTCGCGAGTCCTTCCGAGGCGTCCGCGGTGGGGGTGCTGGGAGCGCTCATCGTGAGCGCCGCGCAGGGGACGCTCACCCGCGAGACGATCCGCAAGGCGAGCCTCGGGGCGGTGCGCACGGTGAGCATGATCGGCCTCATCGTGGCGGGTGCCTATTTCCTGTCCATCGCGATGGGCTTCCTCGGCGTTCCGCGGATGATCGCGCACGAGATCGTGGCCCTCGAGCTTTCCCCCATCGCCCTCATCGTGATGCTGCTCGTCTTCTACGCCATCCTCGGCTGCGTGCTCGAGGGCATGTCGACCATCGTCATGACCCTGCCGATCACCCTGCCGCTCGTGCAGGCGGCGGGGTTCGACAAGATCTGGTTCGGCGTGTTCCTCGTGGTCGTGGTGGAGATGGCCCAGATCACCCCCCCGGTCGGCTTCAACCTGTTCGTGATCCAGGGGATGACCGGGGAGCGCATCGGCCGCATCGCCATCGCGACCCTGCCGTTCTTCCTGATCATGGTGGGGCTCGCCCTGCTCATCACCTTCGTTCCCGAGGTGGTGACCTTCCTTCCGGACACCATCCGGCTCAACAACTGACCGGCCCGCGGGGGCGCACCGCGCCGCGCCCCGTTCGAGGAGATTCGAGCCATGCCCGCGCCCGCTGCCCCCGCCCGCATCGAGCCGATCACCGGCCGTTACGTGCACCTCGAGCTTGCCGGCCGTCCCCACCGCGTCTACTTCGAGGAGGCGGGAAGCGGCGTCCCGCTCGTTTGCCTGCACACCGCGGGGGCGGACGGGCGCCAGTACCGGCACCTGATGACCGACGGCGCGGTCACGGACCGGTTCCGGGTCATGGCCTTCGACATGCCCTGGCACGGGAAGTCCTTCCCGCCCGCCGGATGGCGCGACGAGGAGTACCTCCTCACGTCCGAGTCGTACGCGGAGCTGATCCTTGCGTTCTGCGAGGGGCTGGCCCTCGAACGACCGGTGGTGATGGGCTGCTCGATCGGCGGCCGCATGGCCCTCTACCTCGCCCTCCACCACCCCGATCGCTTCCGGGCCATCGTCGGGCTGGAGGCGGCCGACTTCCAGCCCCGGGGCTGGTACGAGCTCGACTGGCTGCACCAGCCGGACGTCCACGGCGGCGAGCTGTGCGCCGCGATCGTTTCCGGGCTGGTCGGCCCGGAGAGTCCGGACGAGTACCGGTGGGAGACGCTGTGGCAGTACATGCAGGGCGGTCCGGGGGTGTTCCGCGGCGACCTCTGGTTCTACCGGGTCGACGGAGACCTGCGCGACGACACGCACCGGATCGACACCGGCCGGTGTCCCCTCTACCTCCTCACCGGAGAGTACGACTTCTCCTGCACGCCGGAGGACAGCCGGCGGACCGCAGCCGCGATCGAGGGCGTGGAGGTGACGGTCTTGGAGGGTCTCGGCCACTTTCCGATGAACGAAGATCCGGAACGGTTCCGCCGCTACTTGCTGCCGGTACTGGAAGAGATTGCCGGGCCGGGCGGCCCCGAACACGGCCGGACCTGACCGCGTTCTCGTCTGCCGCCGCTGCCCTCCGGCCCCCCCGTCGGGCTTCGTCCCCTGCCGCGATGCACGACCTGCCGGCCCGCCCCGCACGAGGGAAGAAGTGAGCGGAGCAACCGGCGCGGGCCCGGCGGCCTCTTCGCGTTCCGGCCCCTGGGCGCCGCTGGTCGCGACCCTCGCTCTGCAGACCCTCGCCACCATGGCCGCGTACTCGATGCCGGCGGCCGCCCCGGAGGTCGGGCGCGGCCTCGGAGTCGAGCCGGCCCTCGTGGGGGTGTTCATCTCCTGCGTCTACGGGGTGGGGATGATCTCCGCGCTCCTCTCGCCCTCGGCCATCCGGCGCTTCGGAGCGGCCCGCACCGGGCAGTTCACGGTGCTGGCGACCATCGCCATGCTCTTCGCCGCGGGGAGCGGCAACCTCGGGCTCGTCGCGGCGAGCGCGGTGATTCTCGGGCTCGGCTACGGGGCGACGGCGCCGGTGGCGACGCATCTCATCGTGCCCCGGACGCGGCCGGGGCAGCTCAACCTCATCTTGTCCATCCGCCAGATCGGAGTGCCGCTGGGCGGCACCCTGGCCGGCCTCCTCGTCCCGCCCATGGTGCTCTACTTCGGCTGGCCGGCGGCGCTGCTCGTCCAGGTGGTCCCGGCCCTCGCGCTCCTCCTCGTCATGCAGGCGCCGCGCGCCCGGTGGGACGCCGACCGGTCGCCGTCGGCGCGGCTGGGGCTTCGGGGGGCGCTCGGGCCGCTGCGCCTGCTGCGCACGGACCGGGCGGTGCGGAACCTCACGTTCGCGACGTTCCTCTACGCCGGGATCCAGCTCTGCTTCATCGCCTTCCTGGTCGTTCACCTCACGTCGGGGGGCGTGGCGGACCTCGTGCGCGCCGGCCAGGCGCTCGCCGTGTTCCAGGTGAGTGGGGTGGTCAGCCGGCCGATCTGGGGCGTGATTGCGGACCGCTGGACCGGGGCCCGTGTCCTGCTCGTCCTGCACGGTCTGATCATGGCTGCGGCGACCGCGGCGGCCGGCCAGTTCTCACCGGACTGGTCGTTCGTCGCCGTCCTTTTCGTGTGCGCGGTGGCCGGCACCACCGCGAGCGGATATACCGGCATCGCCTACGGCGAGTTCGCGCGCATCGGCGGTGCCCGCCGCATCGAGGCGACCGCGCTCGGATCGGCCGCAATGTTCCTCGGGGTGATGGTGCTGCCGTCGCTCTTCGGCCTCGCGATCGCGGCCGGCGGCGGCTATCCGCTCGCCTACGGCGGGGCGGCCGCACTGGCTCTTGCCGGCGCGTTCGCCCTGCTCGCCCCCCGCCGCCCGCGCCCCCGGCCCTGACCGGCCACCCGACCATGCGCCCTGAAACGCACCGCCCGCGTCCGGCGACGACCTCGTCTACGTTGGTCTTGACGTACGTCAATATCGGCGTACGAGTCCTGGAATCGTGAACGGGTCGGGTCGAATCCGGCCCGGTCCGTGAGTTGTACGGCGCTCGTCGCCGGACTTCGCCGGCGGCCCTGCCGATATCATTCTGCTCCGCTCGCGGGTCCGTGGGGCCCGCGAGAGAGATGACGTACGAATGGAACCCCGGAACGTGTCGGTGGACGGAACTGACGGACTGGCGAAGCTCGAGGCTGACCTCGCGCGGGACTTCGAACGCCTGAATCATCCCCCGGCCGACTGGGTCCCGCCCCGGGTCGGATCGGACGGTCGGCGGATGACGGATGTGCTGATCGTCGGCGGGGGCATGTGCGGGCTGGCCGCGGCGTTCGCCCTACGCCGGCTCGGGATCTCGAATCTCCGCCACGTCGACCGGAGTCCCGAGGGGCGGGAGGGTCCCTGGCGTACCTACGCACGCATGGAGGTCCTGCGCTCGCCCAAGCACCTGACGGGTCCCGTGCTCGGTCTTCCCGGACTCACTTTCCGGGCCTGGTGGGAGGCGCGCGGGAACGACTGGGAGGGGCTCGGCCGCATTCCGCGGACGGTCTGGATGGACTACCTCGACTGGTACCGCCGGGTCACGGGGGCCCGGATCGAGAACGGGGTCGGGGTGGTCGCGCTCGAGCCCGGGGCGCGACATGAGCCGGCGGCCGGGCGGGGATCAGGGCCGGGGCCGGGGGCAGGAACCGGAACGGCGGGCGTTCGGGTGCGGCTCCGGAACGCGGACGGAAAGGGGTCGCTTCACGCCCGCCGCGTCGTCCTCGCGACCGGTCGCGAGGGACAGGCCGCGCCTCGGGTTCCGCGGCCGTTGGCCCCTTTCGTGGGGGGACCGGTCCTGCACAGCTCGCAGGACATCGACTTCGCCGCGCTGCGGAGCCGCAGGGTCGTGGTGATCGGGCTCGCCGCGTCCGCCTTCGACAACGCCGCCACCGCCCTCGGGGCGGGAGCGGCCGAGGTCGTCCTCGTCGGCCGCGCCCCGGCCCTCCCGCGCCTCAACAAGATGAAGCAGACCGTCTATCCCGGCTTCACCCACGGCTTTCCGGACCTCCCGGACGCGGAGAAGCTTCGACTCCTCGACCACGTGGTCCGCTTCCGGATCGCCCCCCCGCGCGACTCGGTGCTGCGGATCGCTTCGAGTCCGAAGGCGCGCCTCATGCTGGGGACGGAGATCCTCGGCGCGACCGGGCACGGCGACGCGCTCCGGCTCGAGACCACGAAGGGGGCGCTCGTCGCCGATCGGGTGATCCTAGGTACCGGCTTCGCCTTCGACCTCGGCGCGCCGCGCGAGCTCGCGGCGCTGTCGCCCGAGATTCTGCGCTGGCGCGACCGGGTGCCGGAGGCGAAGGGCGAATGGGGCGAGAGCCCCTATCTCGCTCCCGACTTCTCCTTCTCGCCGCGCGCGGGATCGGACATCGTCGGGCTCGAACGCCTGCACTGCTTCACGCACGCGTCGCAGCTCAGCCTCGGCAACCTCGCCAACGACATTCCCGCCGTCTCCGAGGGCGCCGAGCGGCTCGCCCGCGGCATCGCCGCATCGCTCTACGTCGAGGACCGCGAACACCACTGGGAACGCCTTCGGGAATACGCCGAGCCGGAGCTCTTCGGCGACGAGTGGCCGGGTCTCGACACTTGGTGGCCTCCCGTTTCGCGGTAACGGACGACCCCTGCGGTTCGGCCTGCTCGCTCGTCTTCCGGGCCGGGAGCGGTAGTCGGCCGAAAGCGGGGGGGGCGGACGGATTCGGACCGGAGGGGCGGAAAGCGAGGCGCGGGCGGGCGGTCGGCCCGAGCGCGCCCGGCGCGGGAGCGGAGAAGCCCGGCGCTACGCCCCGGCGCCGGAATCGAGGCGGTCGTCGGGGGCGTCGTAGTAGCCGCCGCGGTGGAACATCTTCCCGGGCCGCGCCATCGCCGCCCGGCTTGCCTCGGTTGCCGCCTGGTCCACTTCGTCGCCGGCGAGCACCACGCCGTAGTCTCGCGCGGCCGCCGCCTCGGAGACGAAGCCGTCCAGCACGTCCGACAGCACGTCGTCGGCCGGCCGATCGACCGGGGCTCCCCAGCCCCCGCCGCCGGGGGTGACGATCCGCACGAGGTCTCCCTTGCACAGCCGGTTGCCGTCGCTCATGGTGGCGAGCTCGCGGGGGTCCGGGCCGTCCGGGTTGACGACCACCCGTCCCGGACGGCCGCTCATCCCGCCGTTGACGCCGAACGCGGGCTGGCGGCAGTTGTCGATCCGCATGCCGATGACCGCCTCGTCCGAGAGCACCCGCACGTCGCGCACGATGCCGCAGCCCCCGCGCCAGCGTCCGGCGCCGCCCGAGTCCCGGTGGATGCGGAACGCCTCGATCTCGACCCCGAACTCCATCTCCGCGAATTCGATGGGATAGTTCTCCTGCGCGACGTAGTAGACCGCGTCGATCCCGTCCGCGAAGGTGCGCGCGCCGAAGCCGACCGAGAGGCCCTCGATGCAAAGCGGCTCGCTCCCGTCCGCGTTCCGGCCCCGGAGGTAGTAAAGGACGTAGACAGACGGCGCAGCCGATGCCTTTCCGCCCGTCGCCTGCGCGATCGCGCCGAAGAGCGAGGTGGTCACCCGGATCATCGTGTGCGAGCGAAGGCCGAGCGGCGCCGGGAAGCGCGGCGCGACGAGCGTGCCGGGACGGGTGGTGACCGTCTCGACGGCCCGCTCGAACCCGCCGTTCATTCCGATTCCCGGCTGTTCCATGCACATCCACAGGCCCAGCATGAACTTCGGCACCGAATCGTCCATCACGAAGTTGATCGGTCCCTGCGCCTGCCGGTCGGAGGCGCTGAAGTCGATCTCGAGCGATCCGTTCGTCTTCCGGAGCACGGTATCGACGAAGTAGGAGCGGTCCGTCACCGCGTCCGAATCGATCCGGTCGCGGAAGGCGTGCTCGCCGTCGGGAATGCGGTCCGCGATCCGGGCGCGCAGGGCCTGCTCGGTCTCCGTGATCATCGCCTCGAACGCGGCCTCGACCGCGTCGACCCCGTGGCGCTCGACCGTCTCGGTCAGCCGGCGGACGCCGAGCCGGCAGGCGGCCATGATCGCCTTGAGATCGCCCCGCAGCATGTCCGGAAAGCGCGAGTTGCGGGTGAGGATGCGGACCACCTCCTCGTTCTCGACACCTTCGCGCATCACCCGCACCGGCGGGATCATGATGCCCTCCTGGAATACGGAGGTGGCGAAGGGGCTGATCGAGCCCGGCACCGAGCCGCCGACGTCCCAGAGGTGCCCCCACGCCTCGGCGAAGGCGATCAGGCGGCCCTCGTGGAACACCGGCATGACGAACGCCATGTCGGGCAGGTGGCTGACCGCTCCCCGGGTGCCGTAGCAGTCGTTGTACCAGTAGAGGTCCCCGGCGCGCATGGTCTGCGCCGGATACTCGTCGAGAATCGCGTCGACGAGGTTGCCGGCGAGGGTGAGGGAGGTCGAGACCACGAGCTCTCCCTTCGGGTTCAGGAAGGCGGTGAAGTAGTCCTTCTTCTCGCGGATGAAGGGCGACATCGCGGTGCGCGCGACGAGCGCCTCCATCTCGGCGCGGGCGGCGTTGAGGGCGCCCTTGATGAGCTCGAGGGTGAAGCGGTCGGGAGCGGAATCGGACCTCGGGGTCATGGTGTCCCCTCCGTTACGACGAGGTTCGCGTGGCGGTCGGTGAGCGCGCTCTGACCGGGCAGGATGACGACCGTGGAGTCGAGCTGGTCGACGATTGCCGGGCCTTCGATGACGTGGCCGGCGAGCAGCGCCTCACGACGGTAGACGGGGGTCGCGCGCGGCGTGGCGGCGCCATTCCCGTCCAGGCTCGCCGGGCGTTCTCCGGCGGGCTCGGGGCGCCGCTTCGAGGCGGCCGGGATCTCGGGAAGGACGAGCGTGCCGGTGGCGCCGACCGCCTCGACCCGCAGGTTCACGATCTCGACCGGCGCGCCGGGGTCGGCGAAGGTGTAGAGCCGCTCGTGCAGCGAGTGGAAGTCCGCGACGAGGGTCGCGAGCGCAGCCTCGGCGACGGGGCCGCCCGCGGTTACCGGCACCGTCAGCTCCACCCCCTGCTTCGCATAGCGGAGGTCCGCCGCACGCTGGAACTCGCGGCTCTCGGGAGGCACGCCGTCCGCTTCGAGCCGCCGGTTGGCGCGGTCGGTCAGCTCGGCGAAGATCGCTTCGGTCGCCGTCGGGTCGTAGGCGTCGGCCCGTTGCAGCCGGGTCACCGCGAAGTCGTAGCGCAAATCCGCGGTCAACAGTCCGATGGCGCAAAGGATCCCCGGATAGCGGGGCACGAGCAGGCGTCCGGCCCCGAGGCTTCGCATGAGGTCCGCGCCGTGCGCCGGGCCCGCTCCGCCGAAGGCGGCGAGGGCGAACTCGCGCGGATCGAGCCCCCTCTCGACCGACATCACCTTGAGCGCCCCGGTCATGTTGGCGTTGACGAGGTCGACGATGCCGCGCGCCGCCGCCACCGTGCCGATGCCGAGCGGCTCGGCGACCCCCGTCCGGACCGCCCGCTCTGCTGCCGTCCCGTCGAGGGCGACCTCGCCGTCGAGGAGGTGGGGCGGGATCCGTCCGAGCACGAGGTTGGCGTCCGACACGGTCGCCCGGGTGCCCCCCTTGGCGTAGCAGGCGGGGCCCGGATCGGCTCCCGCGCTCTCCGGGCCGACCCGGATGGACCCCTGCGCGTTGACCGTCGCGACCGAGCCCCCGCCCGCCCCGATGGTGTGGATGTCGATGATCGGGAGGGCCAGCGGATGTTCGCCGAGCTTGCCGGCCGTGGTCCGCGCCGGCTCTCCGTCGCGCACGAGCGAGACATCGGCGCTGGTGCCGCCCATGTCGATGCCGAGGAGGTCGTCCATTCCGGCGAGCCGCCCGAGCCAGGCCGCCCCGCGCGCGCCGGCGGCCGGGCCGGACAGCGCGAGGTGCACCGCCCCCCGGGCCGCCTCGTCCGGCGGGCAGGTGCCGCCGTTCGATTTCATGATGAAGAGCGGAGCGCGGATCTCGCGCCGGGCGAGGCCCTCGGCGAGCCGCCCGATGTAGTGCCCCACCACCGGCTGCACCGACGCGTTCAAAGTGGTGGCGACCGTCCGCTCGTACTCCCGGAATACCGGGAGGACGTCGACGGAGAGCGCGATCTCCACCTCGGGCAGGAGGCCGCGCAGGACCTCCCCGACCCGCCGTTCGTGCCGGGGATTGGCATAGGAGTGGAGCAGCACGACCGCGACCGCATCGAGGCGCGCGGCCGAAATTGCATCCCCGATTCCGCGGAGCGCTCCTTCATCGAGCGGCACCGCCTCGCTCCCGTCGAGCCGGATCCGCCCGGGCACCTCGAAGATGTGGCGCGCCCGGACGGGGCGTCGCGGCTTGACCCAGGAGAAGAGGTTGGCCTCGCGCGGGATCTCCGCCCGACCGATCTCCAGCACGTGGCGGAATCCCGCGGTGGTCACGAGGCCGGTCCGCGCGACCTTGCCTTCGAGGATCGCGTTGGTGGCGACGGTGGAGCCGTGCAGGACCGCGTCGATGGCCTCGGGCGCAACTCCCGAACGGGCCAGTATCCTGTCCATTCCGCCGAAGAAGCCGTCCGCGGGGGCGCTCGGAACGGACGGCGACTTCGCGACCCGGAGCGCGCCACCCGCCCCATCCGCGAGGATCATGTCGGTGAACGTCCCGCCCACGTCCACCCCGACCCGAAATCCAGCTCCCGTTTCAGTCATGTTCCCTCGTTCGTCCCTGCTGCGAAGACCATCCGCCCTGAACTTGCCGAAAACGTTGGCGGAGGCACCGGTGTCTCGGGGGTGTATTCGTTTCAATTCTGCCCCGGCGAGGTGCGTCCCGGTCGCGCAGCGCAGGCACCTCGTCGAACCGTCGACTCGGACACCCTTTCCGCCTTCTTGCCGATATCGGGATCGGCGCGCGCCGAAGGTTGCGCGTAACCCTCACGCACGTCGTCCGGAACGGCCGACCGTCAGCCGAAGTTCGGGTTTGCGCTCTCGCCGGCGCCGGCCGCCCTTCGCGGCCCGGCGCCGCGCGCGAACCGCCGATCGTTGTAGACCTTGACGGTGGTGGGCGCATAGCGCGCGGGGTGCGCCGGATCCGTGCACGTTTCGATGCACGCGATCGAGGCATCGTAGTTCGGCCGCGTGAAGTAGCCGATCGAGAGTCTTCGCGAGCGTGACCGGGCATCGGCTTCGGGTACCGCCACCCGGTGCGGGGTCGAGACCCACCGGTCGTTGGTCCATCGCATCAGCAGATCGCCGATGTTGACGATGAAGGTGTCCTCGATGGCCGGGGCGTCGATCCAGTCGCGCCCGCGCGGGCGCACCTGGAGGCCCCCCGCCGCGGCTTCGTTGCGAAGGATCGTCATCATTCCGAGATCGGTGTGGACCCCGCATCGCAGTTGCCCGGGCTCGAGCTCGTGCGAGGGGGCTGGATAGTGCAGCAGGCGCAACTGGCTCGCATGGCGGTCGAGCTTGTCGGCGAACCAGTCCGCCGGAAGTCCGAGGGCGAGGGCCATGCAGCGAGCGAGCCGCCGCGAGAGGTCCTCGAGTGCCAGGAAGTAAATCTTCATGGCCGGCTCGAGGGCGGGAAACGCGCCCGGCCAGAGGTTGGGCGCGAAGTTCGGATAGGAAAGCTCGTGCGAATGGTATCGGTCGTCCGGGCGGTCGAAGGGCCCGATCGCGAAGACCTCCTTGAAGTCCGGAGGCGTGTCTGCGCCGTGCATCCGGGCCAGCGTCTCCTCGCCGTAGGGGATGTAGCCGCGATTCTGGTCGTGGTGCGGCCGCCGGACCGTCATCTTCGCGTCGAGCGGCAGGTCGAAGAAGGAGCGTGCCGCGTCGTGGAGCGCACGCTGGACCCCTTCGCCGACGCCGTGATTCCGGATGACGAGAAAGCCGGTCTCCCGGCAGATCCCGTCGAGCTCCCGGGCGGCGCCCGCGACCGCCGCCGGGTCCGCGCTCTCGAAGCGCCGCAGGTCGAATACGGGGATGCCGTTCGTCGTCATGACGCTTCGCTCCTGGACCGGCGGGAAACGTGCGGAGCGGCCATCATGCCATGGCCCACCCCGCGGTGCATGCGGGCCGCCTCGCCCTCCTCGCCCGCGGCGTCCGGGCTCCCGCAACCGCGTCGCGGACCCGCCGCGTAACCGATCCGTGCCCGGCCGTCAGCGAACCCGGCGTTCGCGGGCTACGCGGCCGCGGCCCCACCCGCGTCGGAGAGCTCGGGGAACTCGGCGCACAGGGCCGCGAACGCCTGCCGCACGTCCGAACCGTCGCCACGCCGGTCGTCCGGGGACAGGGGCTCGAGCGCGGCGAATATCCGGTGCTTGGCGTAGAAGCGCCAGTGGACGGGCAGCCGGGCGAGGCACTCGGTCAGCGCCGCGTAGTTGGCATCCGTCCACACCGCCTCGAAGGCCCGGCATTCGTCGCCGACGTCGTAGAAACGGTTGTCCGTCCCATTGGCCCGCGCGGCGCGAAGGGCGCGGGTCGCGGGGCCGTCCACCGCCCCTTGCGCAATCACCACCCCGTAGGCGTCGCGCGCGTGCCCGGTGGTCACCCAGCCCCGCCTCCAGTCGAGCAGCACCGCGTCCGGGTCGCGCTCCAACGGATCGCCCCAGCCCCCGGCGCCGCCGCAGGTCACGTGGATCACGTCCCCCGGGCCGATCGTCAGGATATCGGTGTTGCCAAGGTCGACCTCCCGGTTGGTGCCGGGGTTCTTGATGAAACGCGACGACGCCCCGGCGCGCCCGCCCGCGATGCCCCAGCCGGTGAAGCGGGTGCGGTCCCGGTTGCGCGCGGTGACCCGAGTGTTGGGAGAGAACGCCTGAAAGCGCATCTCCGTCGCCATCCCGCCGCGGTGCAGCCCCGGCCCGGCGCTGTCGGGGGAGAGTCCGTAGCGCAGCACCTTGATCCCCGCCTCGGCCTCGTTGATCTCGACGGGGGTGTTCTTGAGGAAGCCCTGGTTCGCCCCGGAACCGTCCTGTCCATCCTCCCCCGCGCGCCCTCCCGCGCCCCCGGTCATCGGGTTGATGGCGGCCATGATGCGCCGTCCGGTGCGGTTGTCGGTGGTGTTGACGTTCATGATCGGCCCGCCCGACCCCGGCGACCCGGCGAGCCGCTCCGGGGCGGCCGGCGCGAAGGCGCCGAGGATCAGCCCCTGCAGCCGGCTGCACGAGAGGGTCCGCATTCCCACCGCGGCCGGGAACACCGGATTCACGATGGTTCCCGAGGGCAGGATGCAGCGGCAGACCCGGCCGACCCCGGAATTCAGGTAGAGGGAGGGGTCCAGCGAGTAGAGGACGTAGGTCATGCCGACCATCAGGAGGGTGTGACGCTCGTCGCCGCCGGTCGGCATGTTGAGCGAGCTCTCGAGCTGCGGGTCGGAGCCGGTGAAGTCGAAAACGAGCTCGTCGCCGTCGATGACGAGGGTGAGCGCGAGGCGGCAGGGCCAGCCGTCGACCGAGTCCTCGTCCATGTAGTCCGCGAACGGATACGTTCCGTCCGGCAGGTTCCGGACGATGGCGCGGGCCTGGGCTTCGGCATAGTCCAGGAGGTCCGCGACCCCTTCGCGAAAGACGTCGACCCCGAAGCGCTCGATCATCTCACGGACCTTGCGCTCCCCGGTGTTGCAGGCCGCGATCTGGGCCTTGAGGTCGCCCCAGTTCTGGTCGGGAGCCCGGACGTTGGTGAGGAAGAGGTCCAGCACCTGGCGGTTCAGCTCGCCCTCGACCAGGATCTTCGCGGGCGGGATGCGTATCCCTTCCTGGTGGATCTCCGAAAGGGTCCGCGAAAGCGATGCGGGGACCGCGCCGCCGACGTCGGTGTTGTGGACGTGCCCGACCGAGAACGCGACGATCTCGTCCTCGTGGAAGATCGGCTTCCAGATGTGCATGTCGGGGGTGTGGGTGCAGACGAACCCGGAATAGGGGTCGTTGGTGAGGGCGATGTCTCCGGGGCGGTAATCGTCGATCATCTCGATTACCCGCCCGTAGTTCAGCCCCACGAACCAGGTGGCCCCGAGCTCGGTCGGCGTCGCGAAGGTCTCCCCGGCGGGGGTGGTCAACCCGGTGGTGAAGTCCTCGGTCTCCTTGACGAAGGTCGAGTGCGCGGTGCGGTACAGGGTGAACGCCATGCTCTCGGCGGCGGCCCGAGTGTGGTTCTTGAGGATTTCGAGGGTGACCGGGTCGACGGGCATGTTCAGGCCTCCGGTTCGAGTACGAGGTTGCCCCAGCCGTCCGTCCGGGCGGCGAAGCCGGGGGGGACGACGGTGGTGCAGTCGTCCTGGGCGATGATCGCGGGGCCGGCGAAGTGTCGGCCGGGGCGAAGGTCGCCCCGGTCGTGGAGCGCGGCCTCGCGCTCGGCGCCGTCGAGAAAGATGGTCGCCCCGCCCCTGGGCGCGGCGGCTTCGGGCACGACGGGCTGTTCCCGGAACACGGGCTTCGGCGCGCTGCCGCTCACCACGAGGCGCAGGTTCACGACCTGGACCGGGGCTTCGCGGTCGGCGTGGTCATAGACGCGCTCGTGGGTGGCGTGGAAGGCTTCCGCGAGGGCTCCGGACCGTCCGGCGGCAATGTCGGATCGGTCGATCACGGTCTCGATCTCGTAGGACTGCCCGCGGTAGCGCATGTCGGCGGACCAGACGAGCCGTGCTTCACCGCCGAAACCCTGCTCGTCTCGGAGCCATTCGAGCGCGCGCGTTTCGAGCTCCCGCGCATGGGCATCCAGCACGCCAAGGCCCTTGGCATCGAGATCGACGAACGCGGTGCGGATGAAGTCGTTGCGGATGTCGGCGATCAGCCCTCCGTAGGCCGAGAGCACCCCCGGGGTGGGGGGCACGACGGTGCGCCGGATGCCGAGCTCGCGCGCGAGGAGACAGGCGGTCATCGGTCCGGCGCCGCCGAAGGCGAGGAGGGTGAATGTGCGCGGGTCCGCGCCATGGCGCGACAGGAGCTTGGACACTTCGAGGTACATCCCCGAGACGGCCACCCGGATGATGCTCTCGGCGGTCTCCGGAAGGGAAAGGCCGAGCGGCTCGGCGAGGGTGGCGACGGCGCGTTCGGCGGCGGGGCGATCGAGGGCGACGGCGCCGTAGCCGAGCTCGCCCGCGCCGAGCAGGTTCAGCACCGCGAAGGCGTCGGTGATGGTCGCGACGGTGCCGCCCTGGCCGTAGCAGGCCGGGCCCGGATTCGAGCCGGCGCTCTCCGGACCCACCTTGAGGACGCCGAAGTCGTCGACCCGCGCGATCGAACCGCCCCCGGCGCCGATCGAGGTGACGGAGACCGTCGGGACGTGGATCGGAAACTCCCCGACCGTCTCGCCGGTGCCGAAGGCGGGCTTGCCGCCCTGGATCACGGCGACGTCCGCGGAGGTCCCGCCGACGTCGAAGCTGAGCACGTCGGCGGCGCCGATCCGGCCCGCGATGTCCGCCGCCCCGATGACCCCGGAGGCGGTTCCCGAGAGCAGCATCGCGATGGGGTCGGTCTTCCCGAGCTCCGCGGCCATGATGCCGCCGTTCGACTTGGTGATCATCGGCTCGGCGGGCACTCCGGCGTCGCCGAGCGCGCCCTGGAGGGCGCCGATGTACTCCGCGACCCGTCGCTGCACGTAGCCGGCGACGGTTGCGGTCACCGTGCGCTCGTACTCCCGGATGACGGGCCAGACATCGGAAGACAGGGTGACGGCCATGGCGGGGGCCGCGGCGCGAATCGCGTCCCGCACCGCGCGCTCGTTCGCCGGGTTGGCATAGGCGTGCAGCAGCGCTACCACGATGGTGTCCGCACCGTCCGCCCGCGCCCGGGCGACCGCGGCGTGCACGTCCTGCGGCTTCACCGGCGTCTCGATTCCGCCGTCCTTGAGGGTCCGCTCGCCGATGCCGTAGACGCGCTCGCGGGGGGCGAGCGGCGCCGGGCGTCGCGAGAAGAGGTCGTAGGGGTCGGGCACCTTGAGTCGCGCGACCTCGAGGACGTCCTCGAAACCGCGGGTGGTGAAGAGCGCGAGCGCCGCCCCGCGGCGCTGGATCACCGTGTTCACCCCGACCGTGGTGCCGTGCGTGAAATAGTCGATCGAGCCGGGCCGCGCCCCGTGACGGCGTTCGAGCTCCGCGATTCCGTTCATCACTTCCGCGCCCGGTGTCGCGGGTGTCGAGAGGGTCTTGAGGGAGCGCATCTCCCCGGTCACTTCGTCGAAGACGCAAAAGTCGGTGAACGTGCCACCCACGTCGACCCCAATCCGGTGGCTCGCGTTCGATTCGTTCGTGTTCACTCGCGGGAGGCTCTCAGTTTCCGGTTCGAGGCCCGAAGTGTGCCTGAACTTCGTGGATATCGATCGATGCGAAGAATGTCCGGCCGCACCCGAAGACCGTCCGGGACCACCGCCGGGTCATCCGCGATGCCTCCGCTGCCGCGGACCTCGGGTCACTTCTCGCCGGGCCCGGCGGCGGCGATTCGGCCGATCCGCCGACGCACGAAGAAGCGCAGGATCGGGTCCGGGGGCAGCAAGGCGGCTCTGGGAAGGGACAGCATCAGCCGCAGGAGCTCGCTGTCCACCCCGCAGATGTGCTCCGCGAGCAGCTTGCCGGCAATCGCCCCCTTCGTCATCGGCGCCGCATCGGACGACATCACCGCCCAGATCCCGTCGCGCACCTCTCCGAAGACGGCGCCCTCGTTGCGGGTGAAGCCGAGGATCCCGCCCCAGGTGCCGGCGAGGGCCACCTCGCCGAGATCGGGCCAGCGGCGGGCGATGCTGCGGCGGTGGGTGCCGGCCACCTCGTCGATCAGCTCGGGCGCAAAGCGCTTGTCACGGGCATAGTGGAGGGAGTTGCGCATGAGGATGCGCCGGTCGAGGGTCAGCCGCACCGTGCTGCCGTTGGGGTTGGCGGGGAGCAGGCCGAACTCCCCTTCCGACCCGAGCTGGCCCATCTGGGCGTCGGACAGGGGCTCGGTGAGGCTTGCGAAGCTCGCGAGCGGAACGATCCGGTGCCTGAGGATCCCCATCTCCTCGGCGAAGACGTGGTTGGCAAGCACGATCCGGCACGCCTCGATGGTGCCGTCGGGGCAGGCGATGCGGAACCCCCCGGTCGTCCCGATCTCGAGCACCGGGCTCTCCTCGTACAAGGTGACGTTCGCGGGCAGGGTGGCGGCGAGACCGCGCATCATGGCCGCGGGCTGGACGAGGGCGGAGCCGCCGGCGCGAACCCCCCGCCGGTAGAAGCGCGAGCCGGTCACCCCTTCGAGCTCGTCCCGGCCGAGCCCCTGCCACGGCACTTCAAGGGCATCGAAGCCGTCGGAGACGGCCTTCAAATCCGTTTCGGCGGCGTCCTCGGCGGCGACGTAGATGCGTCCCCAGTCGCTCCACTGGCATCGGATCTGGTGTTTCTGCACGAGATCGCGGAGATGGGCGGTTCCCGCCGCGAACAGCCGATCGTTCTTGCGCGCCGTTTCGAAATGCCGCATGCCGCCGTGGCTGTGATGGTCCAGCATGAAGCCCGCATTGCGCCCGGAGGTTCCGTAGCCGACCCGTGCCGCCTCGACGAGCGCGACGGTCTCGTCCGGGCGCAGCTCGCCGAGGCGCCGCGCCGCCGCGCAGCCGCAGGTCCCGGCCCCGATCACCGCGAAGTCAACCCGTTTCCGGCCAGTGACCCGCCGCGCGGGCGGCGGCGGGGGCAACGTCTCGTACCAGCCGTTGCGCGGCCCGTCGTCCGGCAGCCTCCGGGCCTTGAACGTCCGTGCCGCCATGCTGCGTTCTCCAAGGTCCCTTCGATTCGCCCAGCATGCCGGCCATCCGGCCCGGCCGCAACGCCGTTCGGCCCCCGGCAACGGGTCACCGGGCTCGGGCTAAGGGCCGCCCATGACGGCCAGGGTCTGGCCGGTGATCCAGCCGGCGTGGCCGGAGGCGAGGAAGAGCACCGCGCCCGCGATGTCGGCCGGGCGCCCGAGGCGGCGCATCGCGGTGCCTTCGATGAGGGCTCGCTGCCCGGCCTCGCCATAGCCCTCCCACTGGCGAACGTAGTCGGGCGACGTCGGCATGAAGCCGGGGGCGACGGTGTTGACCGTGATTCCGTGCGGCCCGAGCTCCGAGGCGAGCTGGCGCGCGAGCCCGATCTGGGCCGTCTTCGCGGTGCCGTAGCTGTGGATGCCGGTGCGCGAGACCCTGAGCCCCGCCCCCGAGGAGATGATCACGATGCGGCCCTCGCCCCGCGTCTTCATCCCCGGGGCGACCGCCCGGGCGAGGTGGAAGGCCCCGTCCACGTTGACGGCCTGGATCGCGCGCCAGTCCGTGTCGGAGGTCTCTTCGAGCGGCCGGGCGGTCTGCCCGAGCACGCCGCCCGCGACGTGGACCGCGATGTCGACGGATCCAATCCGCGCGACCAGGGTGTCGACGGCGGACGAGTCGGTGACGTCGAGCGAGTGGGTCCAAACGGGTGAAGGCGCCTCCGCGGCCACCTTGCGGAGCGCTCCCTCGTCGACGTCGGTGGCGTGAACCTCCGCCCCTTCCTCCGCGAAGGCGTGGACGATGGCCCGTCCGATTCCACGCGCGGCTCCGGTGACGAGGACGCGTTTCCCGGGGAACGAGATCTCCATCGCTACGCGAACTGCGCCGGGAGGCACGGCGGCGCGGAGCCCGGTCCGGCGCCTTTCACGGGTTCCTTCATGGGGGTTCGGCGGTACGAATCGATGGGTGGGCGAAGATTGACCTTGCGCCGATGCCTCGTCAAGATCGAGACGAATCCGGCCTGTTCGGGCGGGGAGGGGCGAGTGGACCGCAGGGTGGCGATCGTCACCGGAGGCGCGCGCGGCATTGGCCGCGGATGCGCCCACGCGCTCGCCGAACGGGGGCTTGCCGTCGCCCTCGTCGACGTGCTGGCGGCGGAGATGGCGAACACGAAGGCCGAGATCGAGGCCCTCGGCGCACCCTGTCTGACCTTCGAGGCCGACGTCGCCGAGCACACGCGCGCGAAGGAGGTCGCGGCCGGGGTGCTCGCGGAATGGGGCCGGATCGACGTGCTCGTCAACAACGCCGGCCGGCCCATGCCGGTCGGGATCCTCGACATCTCGGAAGAGCAGTGGGACGCCACCATCGACGTCAACCTGAAGAGCTGCTTCAACTATATCCAGGCGGTGGCGCCCGCGATGCTCGCACGCGGGCACGGGCGGATCGTCTCGATGTCGTCGCTGAACGCCCACTCCGGGGGGGTCACCGCGGCGGTCTCCCGCTTCGCCTACGGCGCGGCCAAGGCCGGCATCATCGGGATGACGCGGGCGCTCGCGAAGGAGCTCGGGCCGCACATCGCCGTCAACTGCATCTGCCCCGGGCTCATCAAGACCGAGCTCACGTCCAAGAACCCCGTCATCGCGGAGCGCGAGCCGGAGCTGATCGAGGGCATCGCGCTCCGGCGCACGGGCTCGCCCCGCGACGTGGCGGAGCTGGTCGCGTTCCTCGCCACCGCGGAGCCGATGTTCATCACCGGCCAGGACATCACGATCGACGGCTTCCAATGGAACCGTTGAGGCGCTCGCCCGGGGTCGGCTCGGGCTTCGGCGGCGGCGGGCGGACCCCGGCGCCGCATTGGGACCACAACCTGGAGACACGCACATGAGACTGTTCGACCATTCACCCCGGCTGGTACGGCTCGCCGCTGCGGCGGTCCTTGCGGCCGGCGCCGCCGTGGCCGCGCCGGCCCAGGCGGGGGGCAAGTTCATCTTCGCCAACTCGTCGGCCTACGACACCCTGGACCCGCACGCCATCTTCGACGTCGGCCGAGTCGCCTCGCGGATCAACCTCTACGACGGGCTGATGCGCTGGTTCGACAACCCGCCCCACCTGGAGCCGTGGCTCGCCGAGAAGGTCGACATCTCCGATGACGGGCTGACCTACACGTTCACCCTGCGCGACGCGAAGTTCCACGACGGCTCGCCGGTCGAGGCCTCGGACGTCGCCTACTCCATCGACCGCATCCTCGAGATGAAGAAAGGGGCCTACTCGCTCTTCGAGGGCACCGTCGCGCCGGGATCGACCAAGGCGCCGGACGCGAAGACGGTGGTCTTCACCTTGTCGAAACCGTCGGCGATCTTCCTCGCCACCGTGCCCGAGATCCACGTCGTCAACGAGGAGCTGGTCCGCGCGAACGAAGCCGACGGCGACCTCGGCACCGCGTGGCTCTCGAAGAACGATGCCGGCTCGGGCTCGTTCCGGCTCACGCGCTACGACCCGGCCATCGGCTGGCAGGCGACCCGCTTCGAGGATCACTTCTTCGGCTGGGACATGGTCGAGGATCCCCTCGACACGATCGAGTTCCGGACCGTCGTCGAGATCAACTCGCGGGTGCTCGGCCTGATGAACGGCGATTTCCACGGCACGGACGGCTATCTGCCGCAGGACCAGGTGAAGCGCCTCGCGGCGAGCGAGAACGTCGTGGTCGACGAGCAGGAGTCCATGCGGATCTTCTACTCGATCATCCACAACGGTCGCCCGCCGATGAACGACGTGAACTTCCGCAAGGCGCTTTCCTACTCCTTCGACTACGACGGGTTCATCGACAACATCCTGTCCGGCTCCGTCGCCCGCGATCCGGTCCCGCTGCCGAACAACATGTGGGGCGCGCCGGCGGACGTCGAGGGCTACACCTACGACCTCGAGAAGGCGAAGGAGCACCTCGCCATGGTCAAGGAAGAGGTGCGCGAGATCACCCTCGGCGCGCTCGCCGGCTACGGTCAGACCGAGCAGGCGGCGGCCCTCCTGCAGAACGGGCTCAACAAGATCGGCATCGAGTCGAAGATCGTCTCCGAGACCTGGCCGGTGGCGTCGGGCAAGATGCGCGACGAGGAGCAGATGTACGACCCCCTGTTCCTGTGGAAGTCGACCTACTACGCGGACCCGAACAACTGGCTGGGCGAGATGTACGCCTGCGAGCAGATCGGCGCCCGCAACAACTCGTGGTACTGCAACGAGGAGGTCGACGCCCTGCTGAGCGAGGCCCGGACCTCGACCGACCAGGCGTTGCGCAAGGCCAACTACGAGAAGGCCAACCGGCTGCTGATGGAGGATGCGGCCGGGATCTTCGTCTACAACACCAAGTGGTTCGGCCCGTTCAACAAGGACGTCAAGGGCGTGCGCTTCAGCCCGATCGGCAACGGCCAGGAGATGCGCTGGGTGTCCATGGACTAGCCCGGGAGACCCGAGAGACCTTCGTGGCCCGCCCCTTGCGGCGGGCCGCGGACTTTTCGATCCCCGATGCGCGCGCTCGTCCTCACCGTCAACCGCCTTGCGTGGTTCGTGCCGACGTTGCTCGGCCTGCTCGCGATCACGTTCACCATCAGCCACCTCATTCCCGCCGATCCCATCGCGTTCATCGCGGGCGACAACGCCACCGCCGAGCAGATTGCCGCCCTCAAGGCGAAGTTCGGCGTCGACAAGCCGATTCCGGTGCAGCTCTGGAATTACGTGCTCGGGGTTGCCCAGGGCGATTTCGGAGTCAGCCTCTACACCCAGCGCCCGATCGTCGACGACCTCGTCGGCCGGCTTCCGGCGACCCTCGAGCTGGCGTTCGTGTCGATCGTCGCGTCCGCGATCCTCGGCATTCCGCTCGGCGTCCTCGCCGCCGTCCGGCGCAACTCGTGGCTCGACCACGCGCTGCGGGTGTTCACGGTCTCCGGACTCGCCATCGCCGCGTTCTGGCTCGCGATCCTGTTCCAGCTCCTCTTCGCCATGCGCCTCGGGTGGACCCCGCTCCAGGGACGGGTGGACGGCTGGGGGCCGGACGTCATCACCGGCTTCTTCCTCATCGATTCGGCGGTCGCGGGCGACTGGGGGGTGTTCCGGGACGTGGTCGCGCACATGATCCTTCCCGCGGTGACGCTCGGCTTCCCGGCCATGGCGACCGTGATGCGCTTCACCCGGGCCGGGGTGCTGGACGCGATCAACTCGAACTACGTCGACTACCAGCTTGCCATGGGGGTTCCGCACCGGGTGGTGATCTGGCGCTACGTGCTCCGCAATGCCCTCATCGGCACGGTCACCCAGCTCGGTCTCATCCTGGGCAACCTGATTGCCAACGCGGTGGTGGTCGAGGCGGTCTTCGACTGGCCGGGGCTCGGGCTCTACGCGGTCAACTCGATCCTGCAGTCCGACTACAACGCCATCATGGGGTTCACCCTCGTCATCGGGGCCGTCTTCATCATCGCCAACCTGCTGGTGGACGTCACCCACGGTCTCATCGACCCGCGCGAGTCCCATTGAACGAGGGTGTCCCACCGAGCCGGTCCATGAGCGAGCCTGGAGAAACGAGCGCGATGATCGGGCGGAATGGGCCGAGGCTCCGGTAGTGGCGACCTTCCGGTTCCTGCTGCGAAAGCTCGCCGCCGACCGAACGGCGGCCCTCGGGGCGCTCATCGTCGTGCTGCTCGTCGCGGTCGCGATCGCCGCGCCGGTGCTCTCCACCCACCCGGAGGACGTGACCGAGTTCCACCCCCCGGAACGCCTGCTCGGTCCTTCGGGGGACCACTACTTCGGCACCGATCGGATGGGCTCGGACGTCTACTCGCGGATCCTCTTCGGCGCGCGCATCACCATCTCGATCGCGGTCATCGCGATCGGGGTGAGCGTGCTCATCGGGGTGCCGGTCGGCCTCGTCGCGGGCTACTACCGCAACTGGGCGTCGGACGCCCTGATGCGGGTCTCGGACATCTTCCTCGCCGTGCCCCAGATCGTCCTCGCGATCGCCATCGCCCAGACCCTCGGGCCATCCATCGAGAACGTCATCCTGGCCCTCTCCGCGACGTACTGGCCGTTCTGGGCGCGGCTCGTCTACGCGGAGACGCGCTCCGCCCTCAACGAGACCTACGTCGAGGCGTCGATCGCGCTCGGAGCGTCGCCCTGGCGGGTGATGCTGCTGCACGTGCTGCCGAACATCTCGTCCTCGCTCATCGTGCGCACCACCATCGGCATGGGGGGCACCATCCTCACCGCGGCGGTGCTCGGCTTCCTCGGCCTCGGGCCGCCCGCCCCGAGCCCCGAATGGGGGCGCACGATCGCGGAGAGCCGCGAGTTCCTTCCCGAGGCGTGGTGGTACGCGACCGCGCCCGGACTCGCCATCTTCCTGGTGGTGATGGGCTTCAACCTGCTCGGGGACGGCCTGCGCGACATTCTCGACCCCCGCACCCGGCGCTCGACCGATGGGTGAGCCGGCGGGAGGGCGCATGGACGGCCTCCTGGCGGTCACCGACCTCGAGGTCGGTTTCGCCACCGAGAGCGGGCTCGCGCGGGTGCTCGACCACGTCAACTTCCGGATCGGGCGGGGCGAGATCGTCGGCCTGGTGGGGGAGTCCGGCTGCGGCAAGACGACGCTCGCGCGCGCGATCCTCGGCGTGCTGCCCGCGAACTCGGCCCGGATCGGCTCGGGGGCGATCGACTTCGAGGGGCGGAACCTGCTGGACGAGGATACGGCCTCCCTCGCCGACGACGTGCGGGGCCGCCAGATCACCTTCGTTCCCCAGGACCCGTTCTCGTCGTTCAACCCGGTCTTCACCATCGGTGCCCAGATCGACGAGCTGATGAAGTGGAAGTCGCCGGCGGCGGAGCACGGAGGGGGCATGCGGCGCTATCCGAGGGCCCGCCGGCGGGCCGACCGCGAGCGGGTGCTCGAGCTGCTGCGCACGGTGCAGCTCCCCGATCCGGAGGCGATCCTGCGCAAGTACCCGCACGAGGTCTCCGGGGGACAGCGCCAGCGGCTCATGATCGCCCTCGCGCTCCTCCCCGAGCCGAAGCTCATCATCGCGGACGAGCCGACCACCGCCCTCGACGTCACCATCCAGGCGCAGATCCTCAAGCTCCTTCGCCGCCTCGCGACCGACCGCCGGGTGTCGGTGCTCTTCACCACCCACGACCTCGGCACGGCCTACGAGATCTGCGACCGGATCACGGTGATGTACGCCGGGCAGGAGGTCGAGAGCGCTCCGTCCGACGAGTTCTTCGCCGCGCCGCGCCACGTCTACACGACGCGTCTGCTCCAGAGCCTGCCGAGCCGCGAGCACGGAATCAGCGGGATTCCGGGCCAGATTCCCGGGTTGGTCGAGCCGCCCTCGGGCTGCCGCTTCCATCCGCGTTGCGACTCCGCGTCCGCGATCTGCCGCGCCGGCCGTCCGGGAGTCACCGTCGTCGGGCCGGATCACCTGGTGCGCTGCTACCACCCCGTGGAGGGCGGTGCAGGGGAGGCGGCGGCGTGAACCGCGTGAGCGGCGCGACCGGCGCGAACGGGTCCGGCGGCGATCTGCTGCGGATCGAGGGGCTGAAGAAGTACTTTCCGATCCGCAATGCCTGGAAGCGGCGCATCGGCTGGCTGAGGGCCCTCGACGACGTCTCGCTGACGGTCGCCAAGGGCGAGATCCTGGGGGTCGTCGGCGAGAGCGGCTGCGGCAAGTCCACCCTCGGCAAGACGGTGATGGGCATCCATCGCCCGAGCGGAGGGCGGGTCGTCTTCGAGGGCAACGACATCACCGACACCACGCCCTACGAGGCGCGGAGCCTTCGCCGCGACCTCCAGTACACGTACCAGGACCCGGGCGCGTCGCTCGACCCGCGCTGGAAGATCGGCCGGTCGCTCGACGAGCCCCTCGTCATCCACACCAATCTGGACCGGGCGGCTCGGCGCGCCGCCGTGCGCGGCATCCTGGAGGCGGTCGGCCTTCCCGAGGGTCATCTCGACCTCTACCCGCACGAGATCTCGGGCGGGCAGCAGCGGCGGGTGGGGCTCGCCCGCATCCTCACCCTGCAGCCCACCCTGGTGGTGCTGGACGAGCCGACCTCCGGGCTCGACGTCTCCGTGCAGGCGACGATCCTGAACCTGTTCCTCGATCTCCAGAAACAGTTCGATCTCACGTACGTCTTCATCAGCCACGACCTCGCGGTGGTGCGCATGATCTGCGACCGGGTGGCCGTCATGTACCTGGGGAAGGTCGTCGAGCTCGGTCGGACCGAGCAGGTCTTCGACCGCCCCCGACACCCCTACACCCAGTCGTTGCTGGCCGCCATCCCGCAGATCGGAAAGGGCCGGATCACCGAGACGTTCTGGCTGGAGGGCGAGCCGCCCGACCCCGGAAACCTGCCTTCGGGGTGCCGTTTCCGGACCCGGTGCCCGCGCGCCGAGCCGCGCTGCGCCGATGCGGTGCCGCCGCTCGTCGAGCACGTCGCGGGTCAGGCGGACGCCTGCCTCCTCTCCGCGGGCGGCTGATCCCGCCCCCCGCCCGCGCTCGTCGTCGGGCGCCTCGGGGCGGCCGGTACACGGTCCCGATCCGGATGGAGCAGGTCCGGCGCGAGACGCGAGCGGTACTCTCGCTCCCGAGGTGCCGTTTCCGCGCGGACGCCGCTCCCGCCGGACGCGGCTCCGGGAACGCACCGGTTCGCGTGGCTCCCGGCGCCCGGGTTCCCCCGGGGAAATGCCCCTCCGGCGGGTCCGGGGCGCCTACATTCCCGCCTGTTCCCGGCAGTGCCGCGCGACGTCCGCGTGAGTCGCGAACCACACGTCGGCGTGGGAGCGGATGTAGCGGATCAGCTCCTCCAGCACCTGGATGCGGGAGCGGTGGCCGATGAAGTGCGGGTGCATCGTGAGGAGGAAGAGCCCCTCCTCGGCGTAGGCGCCGTCGAACTCGCGCGAAAATACCTCGAGCACGCCCCCGGGGGGGGTGTACGGCCGCAGTCCGGAGAAGCGGTCCATCGCCCAGTACGGCGCGTCGTCGCGGATCCACTCGACGGGGAGCTCCACGATCCCGGTCGCCTCGCCGTCCTCGACGAGCTCGTAGGGCTCGTCGTCCGCCATGAGCGAGGAGTCGTAGAGGAGACCCATCTCGCGGGTGATCGCGAGGGTGTGCTCGGAGAAGTCCCAGGAAGGGGTGCGGATGCCGACGGGACGCTGGCCGGAGATCTCCTCGAGCTTGTCCGCGGCCCGCATCTGGAGGTCGCGCTCGTCAGCCGGCGGCAGGGCCGAGTTGAGCTCGTGGATCCACGAGTGGATGCCGATTTCGTGGCCCGCACCGACCACTGCGCGCTGCTCCTGCGGGTGGAGCATCGCAATCACCGCCGGCACGAAGAACGTGGACGGCGCGTCGTATCGGTCGAGCAGCTTCAATATGCGCGGCACCCCGACCCGGGCGCCGTACTCGCCCTGGCTGAGCTTCCCCGGGGAGCGCTCCCCCCAGCGCAGGGTCTGGGTCTCGTGGTCGGAGTCGAAGGAGAGGGCGACCGCGCAGCGCGCCCCGCCGGGCCACGCGGCGGGCTTGAGCGACCGCCCCGCGCGGACCTTCTCGACGATGGGGCGCCAGCGCGACTCGGGCCAGGTCCAGGTGTCGGGCTGGGCGGGATTGGAGTTCGCGGATCGACTCATGGGAAAGGGTCCTCATGTCGGGGCGGGGCCGCCGGAAGGCTCCGCCGGGCGGGCGCCCTATCATGGCGAGCTTGCTCCCCGCCCGCAATTCTCTTTGCGGCTCCCGATCGTCGCAGGGGAAGGGCCGCGAGAGGTCGCGAAATCCTGACTCACTATCGGCGGCGACCACGACATCCCAGCGCGCCTCCAGCTCCTTGACGATCGCCCGCATGTGGCGAATCGGGCCTGCCTCGAGACTGAAGGCCGACGGGATGGACGGCGCGATATCCGGCGCTGGTCCCGGGGAGGCGCAGCGCGGTGCGTTCCCGACCGCGCGCCTTTCGGGACCGGTGCAGCGGATGCCGATCAACGAGGTCGAGCTCGTTCGTGACCGGGAAGCGCTCCATGCCCTCCGGGCTCCGGCCGGAGGGTCGGACAAGTCACGGACTTGACGGGGCGGCGGGACGGACATGCACCGGCATGCGGTGCCGGAGCCCGTGATAGTCTCTGTTGACAAGTGACAATATCGATTCCGCCCCTGCACCGGCGGCACGGATTTCGCCGCCGTACTCCAAACACCCCAAACAGGAGTCACGCCGTGAGAATCTCATTCCCAACCCTCCGGAACGTCACCTCCGCCGGATTCGGCGCCGCGTTCGTGCTCGCCCTCGCCGTGCCGTCCTCGACGGCGCTGGCCGGCGCCCTCGACGACATCAAGGCGCGCGGCGAGTTCACCTACGGCCTCGAAGCGCAGTACCGGCCGTTCGAGTTCCGCGATGAAAACAACGACATCATCGGCTACGACATCGACGTCGCCAACGAGATCGGCGAGCGCCTCGGCGTCAAGGCCAACCCGGTCGACACGAACTGGGCGGCGGTGATCCAGTCGCTCAATTCGGGGCAGTTCGACCTCATCCTCGGGGGCATGACCGCCACCCCGGAACGCTTCAAGCGGGTGAACTTCTCGTACCCCTACATGGAGGCGAGCTCCGGTCTGCTCGTCAATGCGGACAGCGGGATCGCGGATGCGAGCGGCCTCAGCGACAAGGTCGTCGGCGCGGGCGCCGGGACGCCGTCGATCAAGATGCTCCAGATGTCGGCGGAAGAGCATGGCCATTCGTTTGATGGCGACATCAAGACCTACGACGACGACGCGGTCGCCTACGAGGCCATGCGGGCCGGTCGGGTCGAGGCCTACGCGTCGTCGATCGTGAGCCTGATGGAGTTCGCCAAGACCGCCGACGGGGAGTTCGCCGTCGTCCCCTTCACGTCGAAGCACTGGGGGCAGGAGTTCACCTGCATGGCCTTCCGCAAGGAGGACGAGGACCTGCGCGGAGCGTTCAACGACATCATCGCGGAGATGAAGGCCGACGGCACCCTCGAGGCGCTGCAGAACAAGTGGTTCGGGCAGTCCTTCGTGGACCTGCTTCCCAACGTCGCCCCCGAGTGGTGAGCAGCGTGCCTGACGGCGGCCGCCGCCATGGCCGGCACGACGGCTCGCGGTGGACTTCGGCTACATGATCGAGGTGGTCCCGAGGCTCCTCCCGGGCCTCCGGATCACCATCGAAGTGAGCGCCATCTCCCTGGTGCTCGCCACCCTGATCGGCATCTGGCTGGGCGTGATCCGGGCCTACACCAAGGCCCGGAATCCGCTCAACTGGGTGCTGGACGCGTACGTGTTCTTCGTGCGCGGCACCCCGATCATCGTCCAGATCTTCGTCCTGTTCTTCCTCGCGCCTGAGCTCGGCCTCCGGATCGACCCCTACTGGGTCGGGATCATCGCCCTCACCTTCAACTCGGCGGGCTACCAGATCGAGATCGGGAGGGCCGCGGTCGGGTCGGTCGGCGCGGCGCAGTTCGACGCGTCGCTCGCGCTCGGCTTCTCGCGGCGGCAGACCATCTGGCTCGTGATCCTGCCCCAGGCCGTCCGCCGCATGATCGCGCCGCTCACCAACGAGATGTCGCAGCTCATCAAGGCTTCGTCGGTGCTGTCGGTCATCACCGTGTTCGAGCTGCACAAGGCGGCGAACGCCATCTCCTCGGCGAGCTTCAAGTACGTCGAGCTGCTTGCCCTCCAGGCCGTCTTCTATCTCGTTCTGATCCTCTCCGTCAGCCGCTTCGCTCGCTGGATCGAGACCTCGGTCCTTGGCGCCGGCGAAGGGGCGGCGGACTTCCAGGTGCGCTGAGCGAACCATGACCACCGGCCTCGACACGCAGTTCATGCTCGACATCCTCCCGAAGCTTCTTCGGGCGACCTGGATCACGATTCAGATCAGCGTGTTGACGGTCATCTTGAGCTGCGTCTTCGGGGGCCTGCTCTCGGCGTGGCGGATCCTCGGCGGGCGGGTCGTCCGGGCCGTCATCTACGGCTTTGTGGAGTTCACCCGCGGAGTGCCCCCACTGGTCCAGATCGCGCTCATCTACTTCGCCCTGCCCCGGTTCGGCGTCGTGCTGAACGAGTTCTGGACCGGCGTCGCGGCGCTCACGTTCATCGGCGTGGGGTACACCATCGAGATCGTGCGCGCCCAGGTGGAGTCGCTCGGCCGCGGGCAAAGCGACGCGTCGCTCGGTCTCGGCCTCAGCCCGTGGCAGACGCTGTTCCTCGTGCTGGTGCCGCAGGCGATGCGGCGGATCCTGCCGCCCCTGACCAACGAGCTCGTCAACGTGATCAAGGCATCGGCGCTGCTTTCCGTGATTTCCGTCAACGAGCTCACCAAGGTTGCCAACGAATTGATATTCATACATTTCGTGGTGATCGAGGTCCTGATCGAGCTGACGTTCCTGTACCTCGTCGTGGTCGGGAGCCTGATGTGGTTGTCGCGCTGGCTGGAACGCCGAAGCGCGACGTGAGGAGAGGAGTCGGGAGATGGCATCGATTACTCGGGGAGACCGCGGGCGGATCGGCTTCCTCCTGCCGGCGGACGGACTCACCGACGACGAGTACTGGAGCTGCCTTCCCGACGGGGTCGCCCTGCTCGCGGCGCGATACGTGGTCGCGGGGGGTCTTTCGCTCGAGGAGCTCGAGTCGGATACGGACACCGGGCCGATCCTCGATGCGGTCGAGCTCGTTCGCCAGGCCCAGGCCGACGTGGCGGCGCTCGCCGACTGCGCGGGTGCGGTCGTCGGCGGGCTCGACTATGAACGCGACCTGGTGGACCGGGTGGCGGCGAAGCTGGGCCGGCCGGCGACCTCGACGCCGCGCGCGATCGCGGCTGCGCTCCATGCGCTCGGGGCTCGGCGCATCGTCCTCGCCGCGCCCTATCTCGATGTCGTGGTCGAGAAATTCGCCGGCTTCCTCGCCGGCTTCGGCATCGAGACGCTCGAGTCGAAGGCCATCGCGTTCGCGGCGGAGACCGAGATCGCCGAGCTCGGCCCGGAGCGCTGGCGGGCCGTCGCAAAGGAGGTCGATCGGACCGAGGCGGATGCCATCGTGCTCGGCGGAGGCGGTATCCGCGCTGCCGCGGCGCTGGAGGCGACCGAACGCGATCTCGGAAAGCCGGTCGTCGCCGCTCCGGCCGCGCTCATCTGGCACGCGAGCCGCCTCGCGGGAGCCGACGCGACCCGCTCCGGGCTGGGCCGCCTGTTCTCCGAGTGCGGCGCCTCGCCCGCCGGGCCGGCCGCCGCAGGGACTGGCGGACGGAGAATGACGCGGCGGAGGATCTTCACCGGGGGAGCCTTCGAAGACATTGCGGGCTACGCCCGGGCGGTGGTGGACGGAGAGTGGATCTTCGTCTCGGGCACCACCGGGTACGACTACGCGACCGGCGAAATCGCCGACGACCCCGTGGAGCAGACCCGCCAGTGCTTCCGCAACATCTCGTGGGCGCTCGGGGAGGCGGGAGCGAGCCTCGATGACGTGGTCCGGGTGGTGGCCTACGTGGCGGAGCCGGAATCGTTCTCCGACATCGCGAAGGTGTTCGGGGAGCACTTCGCCGACATCCGTCCCGCGAACACGACGGTCATCAGCCGGCTCGTCAGCCCGGAAATGAAGATCGAGATCGAGGTCACCGCTCGCCGGCGCCCCGCGACCTGAGCGATGCACCGCGGCGGGGTCATCGCCCGGGTTCGCCCTCGGATAGAATCGGTGCCGCGCGAAATTTCAGGAATCAGCCGGTCTTCCGGAGGGGCGGCCGGGCGGAGCTTTCATCGATCATGAGTCAATCGCGAGTACGTTGTCGCCTTGCCGTGGATGTCGGCGGGACCTTCACGGATGTGGCCCTCGAGCTCGGCGCCGGCGGTGGCGTGGTCACCGCCAAGGTGCTGACGACGCCGCATGCTCCGGAGGAAGGGGTGGTCGCGGCGGTCGGGCAGGCAATCCGCGAGGCGGGGGTCGGTGCCGGTGACGTCGGCCTGCTCATCCACGGGACGACCCTTGCGACCAATGCGCTCATCGAACGCACCGGGGCGAAGACCGCGCTCCTCGTAACGGAGGGTTTCCGGGACTCGGTCGAAATGGCCCTCGAGAACCGGTTCGAGCAGTACGACATCTCCATCGACCGGCCGGCTCCCCTCGTGCCGCGGCACCTGCGATGGCCGGTCACCGAGCGGATGAACCATGTGGGCGAGGTGCTGGTTCCTCTCGACGAGCGTTCGGTGCGGGCGCTCCTCCCCCGCTTCGAGCGGCACGGGATCGAGGCGATCGCGGTCGGCCTGCTTCATTCCTACGCGAATCCGGGCCACGAGCAGCGGGTCGGGGAGATCCTCGCCGGCGCTTTGCCGGACGTCCGCATCACGCTCTCGAGCGAGGTGTGTCCCGAGATCCGGGAGTACGAACGCCAGTCGACGGCCTGCGCGAACGCCTACGTCCAGCCTCGGATGTCGGGTTACCTCACCCGTCTCGAGGCCGAGCTCCGTGCTCTCGGCCTCGCGTGCCCGCTTCTCCTCATGACTTCGGGGGGCGGCCTCACCACCCTCGCCAACGCGACCCGCTTTCCCATCCGGCTCGTCGAGTCGGGACCCGCCGGCGGCGCGATACTCGCGACGGAGATCGCCCGCGAGTGCGGCGACGAGAACGCGGTCTCCTTCGACATGGGCGGGACGACGGCCAAGATCTGCCTCATCGACGGCTACGAGCCGCAGTCCACTCGGACCTTCGAGGTGGCGCGGGCCTACCGCAACCTCAAGGGGAGCGGCCTGCCGGTGCGCATTCCGGCCATCGAGATGGTCGAGATCGGGGCCGGGGGCGGGTCCATCGCGGCCATCGACGGGATGGGCCGCCTCGACGTGGGTCCGGCGAGCGCGGGAGCCGATCCGGGGCCGGCCTGCTACGGACACGGCGGCCAACATCCCACCGTGACCGACGCCGACGTCGTGCTTGGCCGCATCGGTCCCGACGATTTCGCGGGAGGTTCGATCCGGCTCGACCCGGTTCGAGCGCGCAATGCGATCGGAAATGCGGTGGGAGAGCCGCTCGACCTCGCCGGTCCGCTCGCGGCGCTCTCCATCTCCGAGATGGTCGACGAGAACATGGCGAACGCGGCCCGGGTCCACGCCGTCGAATGGGGCAAGGACATTTCCGCCCGCACGATGATTGCGTTCGGCGGAGCGGCGCCGCTGCACGCGGCCCGCCTCGCCCAGAAGCTCGGCCTTCGCCGCGTGATCGTGCCGGCCGGAGCGGGAGTCGGCTCCGCAATCGGGATGCTGCGCGCGGCGGTGTCCTACGAGGTGGTGCGAAGCCGCTACGTTCGCCTTGCCGAGTTCGACCCGGGGGTGGTGAATGCGCTGCTTGGCGAGATGAACGAGGAGGCGCGCGCGGTCGTCGTGGCCGGGGCCGGAGACGCGGAGCTCGAGGAGGTCCGGCACGCATTCATGCGCTACGTCGGCCAGGGGCACGAGATCGTGGTGCCGCTGCCGGTGCGGACGCTCGAGACAGGCGATGGCGAGACCCTCGCGGCCGCGTTCGACGCCGAGTACGCCCGCCTCTACGGCCGCACGATTCCAGGGCAGGAACGCGAGGTCCTGAGCTGGACCCTGACCATCACGGCGCGAAGGGAGCCGTCGCCCGAAGGCGACCCTTCCTCCGTGAATGCCGGCGTACCTCGTGCGCCGGCGGCGCATTCCGGGGCCCACCACCCTTGCGCGGACGCGGCTTTGGACCGGACCGCACCGGCCGAGCCCCTGGCGGGGACGGACGGCGCCCGCCACCTGTTCGATCCGGTGCTCGCCGACTACCGGGGCGCTGCGGTATACCGGCGCGAGACGTTCGATCCCCTGGACGACGTAATGGGGTCGGCGGTAATCGTCGAGGATCAGACCACCACCGTCGTGCCGGAGGGATTCCAGGTCTCCGTCAATGCGTTCGGCCATCTCGTCCTCGAACGCACGGACGGATCGGCCTGATTGAAGGAGAATGCGCAACATGGACGCAATTGACCGAATCCGACGGAACGGCTTGATTGGAGGAGCATGCGCAACATGAACGCACTTGACCGGATCCGGATGCAGATCCAGTGGAACCGGCTGCTCTCGGTCGTCGAGGAGCAGGCCCAGACCCTGGTCCGCACCGCCTTCAGCACCTCGGCGCGCGAAGCCGGCGACATCTCCGCCGGCGCCTTCGACACCACCGGCCGGATGCTGGCCCAGGCGGTGACCGGCACCCCGGGCCACGTGAACGCGATGGCCGCATCGGTGAAGAGCTTCCTCGAGAAGTACCCGCTCGAGGCGATGGAGGAGGGCGACGTGTTCCTCACCAACGATCCGTGGCTCGGCACCGGTCACCTCAACGACTTCACCGCCGTGACCCCGACGTTCCACGGGGGCCGGATCGTGGCCCTCTTCGCCTCCACGACCCACGTGGTGGACATCGGCGGTCGCGGCTTCGGGCCGGACGGACGGCAGGTCTACGAGGAAGGCCTCAACATCCCGATCCTGCCCCTCGCGAAGCGCGGCGAGTTCAACTCCCTCGTGCTCGAGATCGTGCGTGCGAACGTCCGCAACCCGGTCGAGGTCGAAGGCGATCTCTACTCGCTCGCGGCCTGCAACGAGGTCGGGGGGCGGCGCCTCGTCGACATGATGAACGAGTTCTCGCTCTCGGACCTCGACGACATTTCGCGCTACGTGATCGACGCGTCGAGGGAGGGAATGCTCGCCGAGGTCCGTGCCCTCCCGCACGGCACGTACCGGAACTCGATGCGGATCGACGGCTACGAGCGCGAGCTCGACCTCGTGGCCGCGGTCACCATCGACGAGACGGGACTCGCCGTCGACTTCGACGGCACATCCCCGGTGTCGAGCTACGGCATCAACGTGCCGATCACCTACACCGAGGCGTACGCGAGCTTCGGTGTTCGCTGCGTCATCGGCTCGCGCATTCCGAACAACGCGGGGTCGCTCGCCCCGGTGCGGGTCACCGCGCCGGTCGGCACGATCCTCAACGCCCCGCATCCCTGCGCGGTGACCGGGCGGCACGTCATCGGGCAGATGCTCCCCGACGTGGTGCTGGGGTGCCTCGGACAGATCATTCCCGACCGGGTACCGGCCGAGGGCACCTCGTGCCTCTGGAACCCGGTCCTGCTCGGTGGGCACGGCATGACCGGCGACGACCTCCAGAGCGGGCCGGCGTTCGCGATGAACACCTTCCATACCGGGGGGACCGGAGGGCGCCCGGGAAAGGACGGCCTCGACGCGACGGCATTCCCCTCCGGCGTGCGCAACACCCCGATCGAGGTGAACGAAACCATCGCGCCGCTCGTCTTCTGGCGCAAGGAGTACCGCGAGGACTCCGGCGGTCCGGGCGCGTTCCGGGGAGGCACCGGACAGATCATGGAGGTCGCTCACGCGGGCGCACACGCGGTCGCGATCCAATCCATCTTCGCCCACGCGGTCCCACCCCCCCCCCGCCGGGACGGCGGCGCACGGTGGGGACAACGGGTTCGGGAGCAACTCGATGTTCGACCGGGTGGTCCATCCGCCCCGGGGCCGGAACGGCGGCGGCGCCGGTCAGACGGGGCGCCTCTACCTCAAGTCGGGCGCGGCCGAGTTCAGGGGCAAGGGGCGCCAGACCATCCCGCGGGGCGAGCGCCTCGTGCTCGAGATGCCGGGCGGGGGCGGGCTCGGCGATCCCCTCGAACGGGACCCCGAGCGGGTGGCGGACGATGTCCTGAACGGCCTCGTCTCGGCGGAGCGTGCCCTGGCCGACTACGGGGTCGTCATCGGAGCGGACGATCGCCTCGACCGCGAAGCGACAGTGAGCGAACGGCACGCGCGGCGAGCCCCCGCCGCCGCGGACTGAATCCGTCCCCGGCCGCCCGCCCGCGAAGGGCGGCCGGCCCCGGGGGGAGCCGGCCCGCGGGGCGGCCTCGCGCGCGAGGGGCGGGCGCCCCGGGGTGGAGCCGGCGGGGGGATCGTCAGCCGGCGGCGATGGCGGTGGCCGTTCCGGTGAGGACGGTCTCTCCGTTCTGGTTGGTGGTGGTGACCGAGAAGTCGACGAGCCGCTCGCCCCCCTCCTCGCGAACCGCATCGACCCGGGTGGCGGCGGTGAGCGTATCGCCCGGCCACACCTGGCTGGTGAACCGCACCCCGAACCTGCGCACGTTCTCCGCGCCGACGAGGTTGGTGATCGCGCGTCCGGTCATCCCCATCGTCAGCATCCCGTGCGCGAACACCCCCGGATAGCCGGCCGCCTCACGGGTGTAGAGCTCGTCGGTGTGGATCGGGTTGTAGTCGCCGGACGCGCCCGAGTACATCACGAGCTGGGTGCGGGTGAGGTCCTCCACGAGCACCTCCTCGTGGACGTCGCCGATCTTGAATTCTCTCGTCGTCATCGCGGGTCTCGAGCTCCTCTTCAGCCCCCGTTCAGCCCTGGTCTACCGGGCGCTCGGTCGTGACCGTGACGCTTCGCGCCCGGCACACGAGCTCGCCGTCCGGGTCGTGGTAGTCGACGAACCGCTCCGTGAACTCGAGCCGCCCGGCCCGTCGGCTCTGCTTCTCCCACGACTCCCCGTCCCGGTAGGTCGCGGTCAGCACGTCCCCGGGCCGGAGGGGGCGCCGGTACTCGAAGTGCTGCTCGGCATGCAGCCCGCCCGAGGCGGGCGGGTCGCCGTCGATCCCGCTCGGGGTCGCGCCCGAACCGAACCACTTCTCGCCCGGCTTGGGGCGGGTCGGGTGCTCGGGGGCGAACTGCGCCACCGCCTGGGCGAACGTCGGGGGCGCGACGATGCCGCCTGCCGTGGTCATCTTCGCCGCTTCGGCGTCGTGGTAGGCGGGATTGGTGTCCCCGATGGCGCGCGCGAACATCATGATGTGCGACGCTTCGACCGGAAACGTGACCTTCTTGGATTCGGACACTCGTTGGTTCCTCGCAGGTCCTGGGCCGCGCGGGCCGAAGGCGGTCCGCGACGGCGCAATTATCGGTGGAATGTGGCGGCGGTCCAACCCTGATCCGGACCGGAACCGATCACCTTCGGACCACCTCCCGGCGGGGCCCCGGGAGAACCGGGGGGGGGGCCCGCGCGGCGCGGGGGCGGGCGCCGCGCGGCCCGCTAGCCGAAGAGCTCCCGGAAGCGTCCCACGCAGGCGCGGAATCCGTCCTCGAAGGTGCCGCCGTCCGGGCGGTAGACCGCCTCGAGGGAGATCGCGCCCGCGTAGCCGACCTG
>MKWU01000254.1_pt1 | contig 100687 bp, 115 predicted proteins | sample 809101 | NCBI WGS metagenome assembly MKWU01 (sample SAMN05860141, study PRJNA318959) | sponge metagenome | host: Aplysina aerophoba | place: Slovenia: Piran, Adriatic Sea, Gulf of Piran | collected 2013-05-07
CGCCGTGGCGTAGAGACAAGTCAGCTTGCCACTACGCCACAACGCGTCATGCCCTGCATAAGGGCGACTTGTCATGATAATTCACAACCCATAAGAGCCAGGAAAGGAGTTTGGTTATGAGGAACGGCACACTCTTGAACAACGTATTGACGAACGACACATTGAGGAGCAACGCAATGAGGAGAAACACTCTAAAGAACGCAACCAGGACTATCAGCAACGGCCTTCCCTACGTCGAGGTCTCCCGGGGCGGCTACGGTCGCTTCAGGGGCGTGAGCCTCGCCTGCGGCGTCCGTCGCAGCTTGCGCGCCGAGGTCCACATTTACAGGCGCGAGTTCAACCGCTACGGCCTCCGGCGGCTGTTCGGCGGCTACACGAACGTCGTGAAGCTGGGATAGGAGGGCCCCATGCCCGTCAGATACACAGGCGACGACATATTCGAAACCGGGGCTGACGCCATCACGAACCCGGTCAACTGCGTCGGCGTCTCGGGGGCGGGCCTCGCGCTCCAGTTTGCCAGGCGGTATCCGGAAAACGACCGCCTCTACCGAAGGGCATGCGCCGAAGGGAGGATCCGCCCGGGCGCAGGGATAATCACCGAGACGGGCGAGCAACAGCCCCGCCACATCATCAACTTTCCGACGAAACGCCACTGGCGCGAGCCGAGCCGCATTGAGGACATAGAGCTCGGACTGCGAAACCTCCACCGGCAGTTGCTGAGGAGAAACCTCACCTCGGTCGCGCTGCCGGCGCTCGGCGCAGGGCTCGGTGGGCTCCGCTGGCACGACGTCAGGAGGCTTATCGAAAACGAATTCGGAACGGAGCCGAATATTGAAACTACGGTCTGCATACCGCAATCAAGGAAAGGGGGCTGGATATGGCCTACGTTGTAGTGCTGGAAGGACAGCACAAGTCGGGCAAGAGCACGCTCGCCGCCCAGCTCGAACGCATCGCAGCCACTTCGGGCGACTGGAACAGCGTCGTGAGCATACACCACACCCGCGGCGACAGCACTCCTGAAAAGCTCGATGAGGACAGGAAGATGGTCGCAGACGCCCCTGACGACACTCTGTACATCTTCGACCGCCATTACCTGTCGGAGCTTGTGTACGCGCCGGTCGACGGCAGGGGAACGACGCTTCCCTACAATCCTCTCTACTGGGAGCAGTATATGGGCAAATGGATAGACCAGCGCGGTGTGCGACTCTACCTGATGGGCGAACCGCTGCACATCAACGAACACCCCGTCATCCAGATGTACGAGCGCCTCACTGCGCGAACCGGCTGGATGAGGGTTGAGCCGCGCGAGTTCCTCGGTGATGCGCTCGCGAAGGACGTTCTGGCAGCGCTGAGCAACAAGCGCCTGCAGAACGACACCTGGGGGTTCCCGTGCCAGCCTGAGGTCACCGCAACGCACAAGCTGTCGCCCGACGACAACTACCTGCAGAGCGTCGAGGCCGCTGCCGGACTGGAACGAAGCCTCCACGAGCTTCGATACGCAGATGGCGACCCTGCTGAGCTGCGTGAGATCGCGCGCGTTCACTACCAGGTGCTACTGAGAGTGCGGGCCGAGCTTGACGAGATGCTTATGAAACCATTCGACACGGAAGGAGAAATGAGTCTGTGGACACTGGACTGAAGACGCGACTGGAATCGGCACTGAAGGAGAGCGGCTTCTGCCTCTCTCCGCTGGATCGCACCGAGCACGCAATCACGGTAACGACACCCTTCATCATGCCCGACGGCGACCACCTGGACTTTCACGTGGCTCCGAGGGCCGGGGGCGGATGGATGATAACCGACTTCGGAGACACGGCCGGCCAGTGCCTGTTCATCAGGCGACACGTCGGCGCGACCCCGGGTTCGTACATCTCGGAGATCGGCAAGGTGCTTGAGGAGTACGGCGCGTGGCACTCCGTCAGTTTCATGGAGAGCACGCTCAGGCTTGAGACAACCGACGAGATACTGCCCGACGCGCTCAGGCACTTCGCGCAGATGCTGCTGCACGTCGCGCACATCTGCTCATTCGGAGCGGAAACGGAACTGAAACCGGACGCGTAGGAACACGCGACTGGACTGCTCGGCCGCAAGGCTGAGAGGAGGAAACGATGAACAGCTTTCCCACCCTAATCACGAAGACGAGGACGTCTGCGTCAAGCAGGCGCAACATGAAGACGGACAGGGCGCGCAAACAGGTCTGGCAGTTCCGCCACGACGAGAACAGGCGGCGCTGGAACAAGCGGCCGAAGGCTTACAGGAACGTCCTCCTGGCAGCCTCCTGAACTAAACCATCAGCAACAACTGAAAGCCCGTTGGCACACCTGCCAGCGGGCTTTTCTATTTTCAGTCGGTTGACGACGCATCGGTAGACGATGCATCGGCACGAGATGCCGGGAAAGGAAACACCAACAGATGAAAAAGCAGGTCAGAACCGCACGGATATTCACCATCGGCTTCATCGGCGACGCTGAGGTCAACGAGGGCGCGGGGGACTGTCTGGCGCTTGGCGTTGGCACCTTCGGCGAGACGGTCGCCATCATCGAGCAGCACAGCTCCCCCACGCTCAACATGCTTCGCAACGAGATGGAAAACAATCCCCTCGGCTACGTGAACGTAATCACGCTCACCGGCGAGAACATCACAGACAAGGGCAGCATCGAGGCGGTCTGGCAGATGGCCGGACGGCAGGTGGACACGGTGCTTCGCGGCATCTTCAGCGTTCGTTACCTCGATGAATGGGAGACGAAAATCAGCGTCAGGAACATGAGGCGCGGGCAGACGATTGTGGACAGGGAGCCGCGCTACGAGCACGTCCCCAACAGGACATTCCACTGCCTCTCATGCCGCAACGACGGCAAACAGCGACTTGTCACGAGCGTTCCGGAAACCGAGTACGCAAAGACCGTCGGTATCGCCGATATGGAAGAGGTCAAGGTCAACGGACGCACGATGACGATAGCGCCCTGCCCGGACTGCGACTCCGTCATGACACGCATGGGCGGCATCAACGTAAGGCGCGAGAACCACGGCGGGCTCTCGGACCGCAGGCTGTTCTTCGAGCCGCCGGAGCAGGCGTACTGCTTCAGCTGCAGGCAGAACGTCAGGATGATCTGGATAAAGGGCGTCCGCAAGTCGGATACCCAGCCACGCCCTTCCTACCGGGGAAACTGCTTCCGCTGCCTCGGAATGGTAGGCACTCCCTGGCACCGCACCAGGGTCGTTCCCATCAAGGCCGCAACGCTTGAGAAGCTGCTGGGGGACGCCAGAGAAGGCGAGGACGCCCTGTACGAAAGGCGGATGGCGGAGGCGGAGAGGCGACATGCGCGCGAGCGGAGGAGGAACGAGATCGCCGAAGCCCGGCGCATGCGAGACGCGATGGCGGAACTGAAGCTGCGCTACCAGGTTGCATAGCTACCGGGTGGAATAGCTGAAAGCCGCAACTATACTGACTGGCCCGCGTGGCGCATACGCCCGCGGGCTTTTCAGCCGAAAGGACACTTTCCCGGATGCGCCCCACGGCGCAAATGCACGAAATTTACCTTGGAAATGGAGGTAATACCATGACCATACAACCGAAATTCTCCGAGAATGCGGAGGTCATCCTTGCGCAGCGCTACCTGATGAAGGACGAGGACGGCGAGCCGGTCGAGGACGCCCATGGACTGCTGATGCGCGTCGCGGCCGCGGTGGCGCAGGGGCAGCCCGCTCTCAGGCGCGATGCGGCAACCGGCGAGTATTACGACCTGATGGCGTCGCTCAGGTTTCTGCCCAACTCCCCGACGCTGGTCAACGCCGGCACGGGCGGGAGGGGCTGCCTGTCAGCCTGCTTCGTCATATCGCCGGAGGACAACATGAACTCCATCATGCAGGTCGCATCCGATGCTGCGATGATAGAGAAGTGGGGCGGCGGCATAGGCTTCGGCTTCTCCAAGCTCCGGCCCAAGAACGACCGCATAGCCACCACGCACGGCGAGGCCTGCGGCCCGGTCGCGGTGATGAAGCTCTACTCCTCGGTGGGCGCAACGCTCACGCAGGGAGCATTCCGCCTCGGCGCGCACATGGGGCAGCTGAACATCCGCCACCCGGACGTTCAGGACTTCATCCACTGCAAGGACAACGACGACACGCTCGCCAACTTCAACATCTCCGTGCAGCTCACGGACGACTTCATGCACGCCGTTGACAACGACGAGGAGTGGACGTTCTACAACCCTCGGGACAGCGGCTACGGCCCCGTCGACGTGCCGGCCGGCACGGTTCGCGCCCGAGACCTCTGGCGTGAAATCTGCGAGTCCGCCTGGAAGACGGGCGACCCCGGAGTGGTCTTCATGGACCGCGTGTGGGAGACGGCGCCCAACCCACAGATGGGCAGGATCGAGTCGAGTAATCCTTGCGGTGAGGAGCTACTCGAGAACTACGGCAACTGCTGCCTTGGCTCCTGCAACCTCGAACGCCACGTTGTCGTGAAGGACGGAGCGGCAAGGCTCGAATTCAACGCACTCGGCAACACGGTGCGCTCGGCCGTGCGCTTCCTCAACGACGTCATCGAGATCAACCAGTTCCCGCTCGAAAAGCTGCGGGAGGTCAACCTCGCCACGCGCCGCATCGGACTTGGCGTAATGGGCTGGGCGGACACGCTGGTTATGCTCGGCATCCCATACGATTCCAGCGAAGGTGTGGCGCTCGCCGAGAAGGTCGGCAAATTCATCGTTGATACCGCCTGGGACGAATCGGCGAAGATAGCCTCCGAGCGCGGGCCGTTCTCCGAGTACGAGAACTCCGCCCTCAAGGAGAAGGGCTTTCCGCCCGTCCGCAACTCCAGTGTCTTCACCATCGCACCCACCGGCACTATCAGCCGTCTCTCCGACTGCTCATCAGGCATCGAGCCGCACTTCGCGAACGCGTGGTGGTCGAACGTGCTCTGGAAGGGCGACAGCAACGGCGGCGGCGGCGGCGAGGCCGGCAAGCGACTTCTTGACGCTCCTAAGTCCGTCAGGGACGCGCTGGTCGCAAGACTCGGCAGCTCCGATAGGGCCGCCGCCGTGCTCAGCCAGATCGCGGACAATCCCGATGCCGCTGAGGAGATCCTCTCCGGACACGGCATAGACGCAAGCGTGTTCCGCACCGCGACTGAGATAAGTCCCGAGGCGCATGTCAGGATGCAGGCGGCGTGGCAGAAGAATGTTACGAACTCGGTGTCCAAGACCATCAACTTGCCGAACGACGCGACGGTGGAGGACGTCGAGAACGCCTACCGCCTCGCATGGGAGACCGGCTGCAAGGCAGTCACGGTTTATCGCGACGGCTCAAAGGCGCAGCAGGTTCTTCAGACCGGCGCGGACAGCGAGCCGGAGGAGAAGCCCAGGATGACTCACGTCAATCCGGTCGAAGACAAGCCTGAGGCGATTCACGACAAGAACGGATACCTCGTGCCCCGCGAGCGGCCCGATGCCGTAATCGGCATCACCGAGAAGGTCAGGACCGGTCACGGCACCATGTACGTGACCGTGAACTTCGACGAGAACGAAGAGCCGTTTGAGATCTTCACCGCTATCGGCAAGGCTGGTGGGAGCGAGCCGGCACACCTGGAAGGACTGTCGCGGATGGCGTCGCTGTGCCTGCGCGCCCGTGTGGATCCGGACTCGGTGATACACCACCTGAGCGGCATCACCTCCGAGCCCGTATGGGACAAGGGCACGCTGATCCGCTCCGCAGAGGACGGCATAGCGCATGTGCTGAAGTGGCACAGAAACGGCATCAACAACCCCGGAAAGAACGGCGTAGGCGTCGAGGGCCAACAGATCGGCATGTTCACGCCGACCGCTCCACAGCCTGTCGGCCAACAGCCTGTCGGGCAGCAGCCTTCCCTCCCTCAGGGTCCGGGCTGCATCAAGTGCGGTGGCAGGGTCATCCACCAGGAAGGCTGTTCGCGCTGCCTTGAGTGCGGCTACACCAAGTGCGAGTAAAGACTCGCTCAGCATGCGAATAAGACTCGCCTCAGAACCTGAATCACCGCCCCCGCTGAGCATCCTCGCGGGGGCTTCGTATTGAACGGACCAAGGAGAATCCATGTTCATAGGACTCAATTCGGAACAGGAAAAGGACATTTTGCGGGCGTTCAAAGGGCGCCACATGGACCTTCCACTCATGGCGCTGGCTGTGCTTGCGACCGCGGGCCTGGCGCTCATTCTTGGCGCTTACTTCGTCGACGCGCTTCTCGCGCCGGCGCCGGCGGAGGTCGTGGAGCAGACGAGGATTCCGGACGTTGCGCTCAGGTGCGCCCACCGCTGCATTTCGATCAGGTAACTCTCAGACAGGTAACTCGCAGATGCCCGTCGCCTAAACGACGCGTATCTCATATCCGACCACTGAAATCCCAGGAGGTTTCAGGGCATGACTTACAGCACCGAACCGTACCTGAGTTGCTGAGAAGGCCTGGGCCACTGGGACTGCCCACGGCGGAGTATGACGCCTACACGACAAGCTGGACTCGAAGGCGACTTGATGTTCCAAGAAGCCATGGAAATGATGCTCTGTGCGTCGGGGCGCCGGACTCGAATGCAAGACAACCCGTGTACAAGACGGTGGTGAGGGCAGTTGGGCACAGGGACAGGCAGATGCTCAGGACTGCGGACCGGCACGGCAATCCGAGGGGGCAGGGGTATCGTGACTACTGCGCGCTCGACAGACAGCGGCAGGGCTACACTTCGTGCCCGGGGAATCGCTCAGAACGCAGGCAGTGCTTTGCACATTAAGTGGCGTTTGCATAGGAACGCTGGCCGGAAAGGGCAGCCTGCACATTAACTCAGGATGTTTCTGTGTAAGGGCAGTCTCAGTTGCGCCGCTTACGAGTAGGGCTTCAAGGAAAGGGAAAATCCGAGAAATCAGGATGTTAGAATAGTATCGAGAATGAATTTAACAACATCGTCCCAAAGCGACACGAGGGAGAGACGCTATGCAGAAAGTGAATCTCGATGTGGACAAGGAGACAATTGAAGGTCGAAGTGGCTTACTCGACACCATGCACGTTCCCACACGACTGGAAGAGTTCAAGAAGATCGAAAATGGATGGCTGGATGGAGACGGCATGGCGCCAGATCATGAAGGTCTGGACTGGTTGATTGGCGCGTTCAAGTCCCATTTCCATGACGAAGCGATGCCTCCCAGAACCTACCCAACAGAAGATGGCCGCGTTCGTATGGAATGGTCCATCAAGAACAACGCGATGATTCTCGAAATCGACCTGACCACTCACACCAGCGACTGGCTGTGGTTTGACCGAATTTCGAGTGATGACCACGAGCGGAATTTGGACCTTGACAAGCCTTCAAGTTGGAAATGGCTAATTTCCGAAGTCAGGGACAAGGAGGCGCCGGGCGACGAATGAACAACAACACACCACTTCACCGCCAGGTCCATCCAAACTGGGTCGTAGCTGGGGGAGTGAGTTCTCAAGCATTCATGCCGACCAGGAAAGACCAAGGACTGCTATCTACATACAATGGTGACATGATAAGTCCGCTTGACTCCTTTGAACACTACACCACAACGTTGGGTTTGTGATCAGCCGGTATTGTAGATGTGACAGTAGAAGAGTGCCGAGAGTTACAACTCCCCGTCTATCAAGACCCTCAGCCAGATTTTGACGAACACACAGTAATTGACTTCACTGGATTGAGCAGGAGGATGCGAGAACGCAAGGCAGATAGTCTCAGAACATCCGCCAACAGACGAGGATGGATACATAGCGCCACCGCACTCTAACCTGAAGATTCACCAAGAGCAATCGGCCCCGGCATTCTGCGAATGCGGGGCTTTTTCATTGGCAACAGACATCGCGCTGTTGATTCAGAGCGCTTAACGAGTCTCAGTAGAGGAGGCCTAACCGATTGAGGTGCTTCTTGTGCAGGATGGGGCACTTAATGTACAGGTTCGACTTATTGTGCAAAGCAGGAAAGGAACAGAATTCCCAGGAGGTTTCAGGGCATGACTTATATCACCGAACACAACGGACAGACCATCCACAAGATCATGGAGAAGGTTCTGGATACCATCGTCATTCCCGATGACAAGATGGACGCCGTGATCGAGGTCGTTTCGGCCGTCGAGGACTCCCGATACCACAGCCTGTTCTCCGTCACCGTCAGGGAAGAGGCGATGCACCAGTTCTTCGAGCTGGCGCGTGAGGTGCGCCGCTACATGGTTCAGCGCGGCCTCTCGGAACTAAAGACGCTGAATCACACGCTCGGGGAGATCCAGCAGATACAGCGCGAATCTCCAAAGGAATACAAAGAGCAGCACGAACGATCCCGTGCGGCGCAGGCGCTCATGCAGGACGCCATGAACATGGCGATGGCGATGTCTCACTCCAGCCTAGGCCGGAGCGACCTTGACACGCGCTTCGGACCTGCAACGGCAGAGCGCCAGGAGGTTCAGCAGCACGATACTCAGCAGCCGAAGGCGCCATTTGGCAAAATACCAACAGATCTGTGATATATAATCATCGGGCAGGGAGGGGATATGCTCAGAATCAATACGGATAACCTCATGCGAAGCGTCGACACGCTGGAGCTTGCCCTCGAAGGCCTTCGGGAGCAGGAACCTGGCGAGCTTATGTACGATGTGTACAGGGGTGCCTGCATGAACGAGTTTCAGGTGGTGCTTGAGCTCACCGCATCGCTGCTCCGGAGACGGCTCAGGCCGTATTTCGCAACGGTCAGGCAGGTGAGTGATCTCACCTTCGGGCAGGTCTTCCGGGAGGCTGCACGGCTGCACCTCATCTCACTCGAGGAGTGCAGCAGGTGGCTCGATTACAGGGACCACCGCAACACCATCGCACACCGATACGGCAGAGAGTTCGCTGAGCAGGCGCTCACGGTGCTGCCGTCCCTGATAGAAGACTCTAGGCGCATTGCGGAGATGATAGGAGCAGAGACCGATGAGTAATACTCTGAATCTTCCCGCAGACTATCGTGAACAGGTGGTCGGCATCCTTAGCCGAGATACTCCTGGGATCGAGGTTTGGGCTTACGGCAGCCGCGTTGACGGCTCCAACCACGACGCAAGCGACCTCGACCTTGTGCTTCGCGCTCCTGACCTTGCGCCTGTGAGCGTCAAGGTCATCTCCAGGTTGCGTGAGGCGTTCGACGAGTCGAACCTGCCAATCATCGTGGACATTCACGACTGGGCGAGACTGCCGGAGGCATACCACGAAGAGATCCGGCGCAGCTTCTACGTGCTCAGCCAGCCTGAGTAACGGGTCCGGAAAGCTGATTCGGGCAATAAGCGACATACAGCAAGCCCGCAGGGATTTACCCCGGTGGGCTTTTCCGTTGGGAGGGAGGAAATGTTCAGAAACAGACTGGTTCACGTCATTGCCAGGAGAGCGCTCCTGGGACTGCTCAACACCGCCACGTTCCTGCTGATGGCATCCGCCGTCCTGTTCGGCGACGAGATGCTCGTGCCCCTGCACGGCGTAATGGAGGCGGCACCTGCGGCGGTTCTGGACACCATCTCCAGTGCGTTGTTCTTCTGGAGCTAAGCAGCAAGAACAACTGAATAGCCAACACGACAACTGATTGTCGAAATCGTAAAGCCCCTGGCTCCGTTGCCGGGGGCTTTTTGCGTGTAGAGCGGCGCGTATGTAGGCACCAACAGTGTCAGGAAAGGAATATCCATGGCAGCCAGAAAGAGGTATTCACGCAAGAAGTACACGGGCAGTCGGCGTGGCGGCAACAGCGGGTCCCACCTGGTCAAGCAGACTCCGGAGCAGAAGATTCTGGAGTATCTGCTGTCCATCAAGGAGCAGGTGCTCGAGCGCGAGGTATTGCCGTTCGACGTCGGGCGCTTCAGCCGCATGCCCCACAACGCCTTCACAAGGCACCAGTACGTCGGGTTCTACAACCTCCTGATGATCATGATTCGCAGCTTCCAGAACGGCTGGGACGACCCGCGCTTCGTGACTGTCGGGAAGGCTAAGGAGATCGGAGCCGAGTTCAAGGGCGAGAAGACCACGACACTCTGGGCCCCCGTATTCATCAAGGAGATTAACGAGGACACCGGCAAGGAGGAGGTAGTCGCAGTGCGCTTCCGCACCTTCCGCGTGTTCAACGTAACGCAGTTCGCAAACCTTGAGGAGCTGGACATCCCGCCTCTCCAGAAGTCCAACTGGGGCGACACCCCCGTCATGGAGCGGATCGAGGCAGTCAAGGAGCATGCGCTCACCAACTTCAAGGTTGAGCCTCAGTTCATCGAGCAGCCTTTCGTGTACGCGCCCCACTACCGACCGGGATCTCACACGATTGTGCTGCCCCCTCCGCAGGAATACCTCAAGCCAAAGCGCTTCGTGCAGTCTCTCCTGCACGAGATGATGCACGCCACGGGCGCTCCCAGCGAACTCGCCCGCTTCGAGAAGCACGAGGCCGACTTCCACGACGAGAAGGCCGTCGAATACGCCTATGAGGAGATGGTTGTGCAGTTTGCCACTGCGTCCCTCCTGACGCACTACGGCTTCCCGCACGAGTCCAAGCGCAGCGCGGCGTACATTTTGAGCTGGTATCGCTCCATTGAGGAAAAGCCGGACCTGCTGGGACAGGCCATCCGTGAGGCGATGATAGTTATAAAGCACGTCCTGCGCGATAACCCCCTACCGGATTACTCCTCCGACGAAGACGACGAGATGGTCGCAGAGGAGGCGCTTGCTGAAGCCGCAGCATGACCGCGCAGGCCCCGACGATCTTCTGAGCGCCCCTGACGGCTTCATTCCTCACATTCGCCCCGAGCGCCTGACGGGCCTCGCGCCCGTCAGGCTTTCCTAGCAACCCAGGCACCTCACAAATAGCCATCAGGCAGAAGGGACATTTCAATGATCGAGAAAGTCAAGAAGGAACTGGGACACAGCGCAGACTGCGGCTGCCGCGGCTGCACCAACCTCTCCATCGAGTTCAGCAACACCAACCAGATCATCAGGGCCGCCGACAAGGCGCTCACGGAGATCGGCATCAGCGAGGTCAACGGCAAGGACATCGCCTACTCCGCCCTGAAGCTCTTTCTGCAGCGCAACTACAGGCGCCAGCTCGTCAGGGCCTAGCAACGGACACGAACCGCACACACATCGGCCAAAGCGAAAGGAATCGCGATGAACGCAACACTCACTAAGGACAGGAAGCTCAAGCACGTCAACCTCTACCTGGTCGACCGCGCCTACGGCGGAGCCGAGGAGGGCGGCTGGTGGTATCCCACGGGGGAGTTCGTCTCCTGCCTCGGCAAGACGCTCGATCCCTCCGCAGCGAACGTCATCCGCGACGCCCATACCGCCGAGCTCGCCCAGTTGAACATCGGCAGGCCGCAGGTCTCGTCGGTGCTGTCGATCGGCAGGTATGAGATCGTAATCGAGCCGCGTGCTGGCGAGAGCTATCCCAGCCACCGCCCGCACTACGAATAGGAGGACGGCGAATGCGAATCACCTGCAAGATTGCCGGCACCACCTATACAGGCCACGACATTCAGAACGGGCTGTGCGTCCGCTGCCGCGAGACGTCAAGCGACGCCAGCGAGTTCGACTTCATCCGCGCCTGGTACTCGCGCCTCGGGGAGAAGACCGTGAGCGCAGAGGACATTTCGAGCGAGGTGTGCGAGGGGCAGCTGCCGAACGTGAACACGAAGGACGGCAGCGCCGCGGTAAGCACCGAGAAGTTCCTGAAGACGCTCGTCAACGGCGCGGTCGTGATGAACGACGACCACACCATAGTAGATGTCGTCGACCTGCCTGACGGCACCTACCGCACGGTCGCAAGGCGCGACCGCGCGGACACCTTGATACGACAGACCGAATAGGGCAACTGGCTCCAAACTATTTCAAGCCCCTCCTGGAAACAGGTGGGGCTTTTTCGTTCACCAGCGAAAGGAGTGAACATCTTGGCACCGATGAAGGGAGAGCGCCGCGAGAACAAGAGGCACAAGAAGCGATACGGAATGCAGGTGCGCGGCAGGTCGGTCATGACGCTGCAGCGCGAGATCAGCAAGAAGGCGAAGAGGGCCCGCAAGGCTACGACCCAGTAGGGAGGAAGGAAATACCATGAAGCGCAAGGATATGCATTGCGAGACCTGCTCTGGCGCGGGTCTGACTCAGCGTTACAACTGGCGCAAGACGAATCTGCCGGGAACACTAATGTGCAACATATGCCATTCGACCACCGACTTTCGCTTCAAGCACGCCGAACTCTCTGGAGGCAACGGCTGGCTTGGCGTCATTGAGAGGTTCGGAAGGACCGTGTTGCAGTGCCGCAGGGACGGGAAGATTGCTTATCCCGACTGGGATAAGGCTCAGAAGGCGATATCCGGAGCGGCTGGACGCGCCTACTACAACAGAGAATGCGGCTTCATCCACCTGACAAAGACTCAGATTCGGCATCCCTGAAAAGGGCCTTATAATCAGACGGCAAATCTAGGCGAAAGGAGTAAACCAGTGAGTAACTACACTGATGAAGAGCTCCTCAACGCGCCCGCCGGAGGCAGGTTGCTAAATTGCCTGCATGAAGCCGTCCTGATCGAAGAAGGAATGTGGCGGGCGTACGAGGACGGCAAAGGTGGCTCACTTCCACTCGTTCAGCGAAGGGGCGATGTGGTCTGGGTTACCGTGGAGGGAGAAGGGCCTATGCCCGACCTCCGGAAACTGAGCGCATTTGACCTGCGCCGGCACTGCATCTGCCCCGACTAGGGCGGTCACAGTCCGCAATCATCTCAGGCCCCGCTGGCTCTTGCCGGCGGGGCCTTTTCTATTGCTCTTAACTGGAGGGGACATGACAGAAATAAAGATCGACATGGTGGACTCGGTAACGCGCCTTCAGCTCCAGGAGACCATCACCTACGCCGAGCGCAACATCGCAACGAACCACATAACACTGACTGAAGGTGAGAAGGCAGGCATCGAAGCTCTCAGAGAAGAGCTCGAATCCTACTCGGAAGTCAGCATCGCGACCATAAGGATGGACTCGGCAGACGCGCGCGACGCGCACAGTGGCATCCTGAAGGGACTGCCGGCAGGAAGCAGCGACATGGTGTCCACCCGATTCTACGCCACCCTCTTCGACGTCGCCCTGGCGACCGAGACCCTCGACGAGTTCTTCACGATGGCCAGGCCCGTGGGATACGACCTGGTAGTCACGCTGCTGGACAAGCCCAGCTTTCCGCGGCGGTGGCAGAACTACTACCTCGGTGTCACGGAGGAGGGCGAGACCGTGGCGATCAAGGTGGTGAACTGGGACAGGAACTTCAGCAGGCTCGGGTCGCAGAGGTGCCGGTGGCACAAGCCTGTCATGCAGCTTGTCGACTGCGCCGAGAGCCGGAGGACCTTCCCCTGCGGTGCGGCCTTCCCCGCAGACCTTCGGCACCGCCGAGTGTACTGCTCGGAGATGCGCTTTTCGGATGCGCGACAGCGGGAAGCCTACGAGCGCGCGGCGCGGGATTCGCGTCTGGCGGAGAGCTTTGACGACATCCTCGCGGGCGGCGACAGGCTCGCTCAACACATCGAGAACGAAGTGTCCGAGATAGACAAGCGGGTCGCAGAACTGACATCTCTGCGCGACAGCATCAAGAGGTAATCACGCCCGCAGCCGCCAGCGACACGAAGCCCTGCCTTTCGAGGTGGGGCTTCCGGCTTTCATGAACAGGAAAGGCACGGCCAATGTGGCACGACAGAAACAGAAGACGACGCGGGCATGCGCTCATCACGAAGGAGCTCGGCGAGAAGATACCGCCGCTGTATGCAAACGACGGTGCGGAGAATCCGGATGAGGTGAAGGCTGTGGTGAAGCTCTTCAGCATCATCTCCCACTGGACCTGGTACATAACCGAGTGGGATGCCAACTCCGGCGTCTGCTTCGGCCTGGTTGACGGGTTTGAGAGCGAGCTTGGCTACTTCGACCTTACGGAACTGTCTGAGGTCGTGGTGGCCGGAACGGTGCCCGTCGTGGAACGAGACCTGCACTGGGACCCCACGCCACTCGGCGAGATCAGGGCTGCGATAGCGGCGATATAACTAACAGAGGGCGCGGCGGCTCAAGTCGTCGCGCCCTCGTTTGTGTCCTGCCGCCAGCCACGTATCAATGGCTGGCGAGAGAGTACAAACCTCAACAAATCTACAAGCACTAAGGAGGTGCAACTATGACGACCCAGAACATCAACCTGCAGCCAAGGAGCTACGCCGACCGGCTCATCACCGAGCGGCCGCGCTGCATTTGGACGACGCGGTTCAGCCCGATGAGCAACGCCAACAGCTCGTGGGACCACGGCCTCTGCGGCAGGTCCACCCGGATCGGAAAGGGTTACACCGGCGTCTCCTCGGGCACATTCTTGCAGGCGATAAGCATCGTGACCGACAGGGGCAAGCTCCCTTACGAGGGGAGGGAGGTCTCCTTCCTCGGCGACATCTGCCCGACCTGCGAGCGTATCTGCGTCGCCCACTTCACCGCAACCCGCAAGGCTGCGGCGAGGAGATTACGGTTCCCCTGGCAAGCCCGCACGAATGGCGCACCGATCCGCAGAACGTGGTCGTCAGCACCATTCTCGGCGACGCAAGACTGAGATGCCTTGAGTTTGCAGCCGACTGCCCCGCAGCGCCGACAGAAATCGAGCCTCTCAGGAAAAGGGCACGAAGACGGCGCAGGACCAGGCTGTACAGGACTGGATACATCAGGGCGGCATAGCGACTGCCCATCAAACCGGACGCTATCAACCAATAAGTGAGAAGGCCGATGGCCGGAAAGGAACACCAATGACCACCCAGCACCTCAACACCATCACCAACACGACGATCACGGTCGACATCATCCGCGACCCGGACTTCGAGGCGTTCCTCGCTGACAACAGGCACCTGGAGCGCGCGGACGACACGCCGAAGACCGGCTGGGGCTTCCATGCTAACCAGGGAGCCAAACTGGACGCCCGCAACGGAAAGTGCTTCGAAGAGAGCAACGTGCGGGTCTTCGACGGCCTGCTCTACGACCATGACCAGTACGAGGCGGAGACCTTCGCGCTCATGCTCGACGAGATCGAGATCTTCGAGGGGGAGATGGAAGACGCCATCTACGAGGCGGTCACCGAGTCGGACGCCAGGGAGCAACGCCGGCGCATCGAGGTCATAGCCGGGAAGATGAACAGGTTCATCAGCGACAGGCGCCGCAGCAAGCGCAACAGGAGCGCCGTGCTCAACAGCAGGGCGAAGAACGCCTCACTGCGCCGTCCGTCCAGGAGGAAGATGACCCTTGCGTAGCGTAGCGAATAGCTTCCACACTGACAGCCCCGCCGCATATCGCCGCGGGGCTTGCTCATTTCAGACAGACAAGGAGGAGAAGGCTGCTGAGGTCTTGTGTCGCATTCGCGCCCTCCGAGTCAGACGAAACATCAGCTAAAGACGAATGAACAGGAGACGTCGAATTGAGGAACTTCCTTGACAACCGAAACACAACCCGGATGAACGCGCAGCACGCCAGCTTCTTCGTCATTACCGAGTGCGCCAGGCCGCTCTGCACGAAGCTCGCGGAGTTCGTGACGAGCGGGACCGAGGGGTACTTCGGCAGCGAGCACATCTGCTACGAGCACGCGAAGGACGAGCCTGACGCGGTGCGCTGCCTCTGCCACCGCGCGGCGATGCCTGCTCTCGCCTAGCTCGGACTACGCGAATCAGACAGGGAGTGCTGCCGTACGATCCGGTGGCGCTCACCGTCCCCTATCAGCCAGGAAAGGAAATCTAGTGAGCAGCAGCCAAGAAGAGGTGAAGGTGTTCGAATGCAACGCCTGCGGCGCGAAACTCAAGCAGTACCAGCATTCCTGCGACGACTGCGGCACGTTCAGCAAGGAGAGCTTCGACGCAGACGACCGGCCGCCCGTCTGCGAGTTCTTCGAGAACGACCGCAGGTGCGGCGAGGACTCGGACTGGTTCGTCTTTAGGGCGAGCGACATCACCCCGATGTGCGACCATCACCTCGACAAGATACGAGAGAACTATTGCGGCAAGGTCCAGTTCTACCCGGTTGACCACGAAGGGGAGGGCTACAGCTGCGACTGCTGTGGGCGCGGCTTCGGAACGCCGGAGGCGGCGCGAGACTGCTGCGCGGCAAACGAGGACACGCTCCACCTCGTAGAGGAGGAAGGCGACAGGCAGACGATATGCGGGCTCAGGACCGCGGACGTCGCGTGGCAGACGATGGCCGAGTTTCGGAAGTTCGAGCAGTCGGAGAACTTCGATCCGAACCCCTTCTGCCACACCTGCATCGGCGAAAACCAGAGCTGATCGGGACTCAGAGACCAACGAGGCGGGCGGAAACGTTCTCCGGCCGCTTCATCACCAGTAGACAGCTTGCCCTTAGGGCGGGAAGGTACAGATATGGTAACGATTGAAGCCAAGACCGAAGAGGTCACAATCACCGAGGTCGCAGCCGGCGAGCTCGCAGTTGAAGACAACACTCTCGAAGTGAGCACATCCGAAAGTGCGACCGAGAGCAGCCACGAGGAATGCCCCGCGGACGCGTCCCCTAACGGTGAATCCGCCAATGGCGTATCCCATGAGGATGCGTCCTATGAGGGTCTGGTGCCTTACGGCAACGGTTTCTCTCAGAACGGACTCTCCCAGAACGGTCACTCGGAAATGGACATGTCGATGGACAGGCCGAACATCAAGGCGGTGTTCAGCATGGAGCTTCGCATGTCCGGCATCCGCGAGTGCATGCGACGGCTTGCATACGAGGCCTTCGGCTTCCCCGAGAGCGACACGGAACCGCTTCGCAACCGCATCATGATGGCGCAGGGGCACCTGCTTGAGGGCTTCGTCAAGGAGGCGATGCGAGACGAAGGCTGGATCATAAACGAGGAGGACGGCGTGATCCTGCGGCACGGGCCCGTCGTCCTGACCGGCCATCCGGACGGCGTTGCGTTGCATCCGAACAAGGCTGACGGCATGCCTGCCGTCCTGGAGATAAAGACCAGGAGCAAGGGAATGGCGGAGTACGCCTGGACCTATGGCGTTGACGTCAGCAACCCCGAGGCGGTGGAGCAGGCGGCGCTGTACAGCAAGGCTCTGTTCGGAGAGATTGCCGACGTCGTGATCGCCACGATGGAGCGCACATCCGACCAGTTCGAGTGGCGAGCCCAGCGCGTTCCCGCTTACCGCGTGGAGAGGGCCTACGCCGCCGCGCTTGAGCGCATCAACGAGGTCACCGCGATGATAATCAAGGGCCAGGTGCCTGAGCCTGAGTACCCGCAGGGAGATGCCAACTGCAAGTCCTGCCCGTTCCGCTCGATGTGCGGCAACGCCGCCGAGCCGGAACTTGTAGTCGAGGGCGGACTGAGCGACGAGGAGCTTTTCGAACAGGTCAGGATCTGGGCCAACGCCAGCTCGCGCATCCCGAAGACGCCTTCCAACCCCGCTACGAAGGAGAAGAAGACGGCATCCGAGGCCATCAAGGCGCACTACATCGAGACCAAGCGCGCGGGCGACGAGATAGAGGTAGACGGTCAGCGCTACAAGCTCACTCTCAGCACAAAGCCCGGCACCTCCATCGACTTCGACGCCTTCAACGAGCTGGTTGATCCGGAGATTCGTGAGCAGGTCGTCATGCCCACCGAGAGCCACACGATGCGGATAACCCCCGTGAAGGACAAGTCGCAGAAGGGACGCTCAAAGAAGGCGAAGGACGCTGCGGCGCACCCTGGGCCGGCAGAATGCAAGTAAGGAACGAGGGGCAGTTGCCGAAGTGCAGACACGCTGCTCCTGTGGAAGAAGGTGTGCGGGAAAGAATCCGCGTACCTCCTTTGTATTAACACATGGCTTTGTGCAAAATCGCAGGTTTGCGCATTAGAGAGATAATTGCGAATGTCCTCTTTGGTGGGCAAAGAGCATGAAAACCAGTCCCATCAAGTGCGGGGTCTGGTTTCTAGTGGCTTTTGAACTGATTTGTTCGGTGAGCGTAGAAAGTGATCCTTAGCCTAACCTACAAGATTGGTTAACCGCCCAAGGCAGACTTTTGCACCTGAACGTGAACATAGTACCTACTGACCACATCTGGAGCAAGTTCGTATAGATAGTCAGGCGCATTTGGCGCAACGACCACCCGCTCGATAAGCCATTCGACATCAACATTGTAGTATTGTCCAACCCAGTTGGCAGTATGCACTTCTCTCTCAACAGTTATCGCCCTGACTTCCTGTTCGAACTGAAAACTGAGTCGCTTATGTCTGTAGAGATTGAAAAGGCTGCGCATGATGATATTTGCCGTATCGTGGTCCACGTATGTAACTCTACCCACATAGATGTCGTTTTCACACTCGAAACTTTGGCATAAGCGCTCCGACGTAGTGCGTATGACAATTACCTGACCATAGAGATTCCACATAGCAGCAGATTCGTAATCGGACTCGTGCCGGCAGTTGACCAAATGCTGGTCGCGGGATTCGCCCAAGGCTTTATGCAAGTCGTTTGGATTCACGAGACCCTTACATGCAATCTCATAAACCGTAGAAGGCTCAAATGAACCCTCAAATGGGTCGCCTAGTTGGCTTGCCTTGGCGAAGAACAAGGCGTTCCGCTCCAATAGGAGCACGAACTTCGTGAAGTCCAGGTAACGCCAGGACACAGTTTCAGGTGGCGGAGTGATGAGGCTTGGGTGCTGCGAGTACATACGGCAATCTTCGTTTCTGCCGCTAAGGTCGGCTCCTGTATAAATCGCATAACCAGCAGTGTTCGCGCACCCAATCCCTACGACCCTTGAGGTCGGTTCCGTAGTCATCTACATACCACCGATGTCTTCGGAGCAATCCACATCGGAACCAACTCTTGTAAGAGAGCCATCGCCATAACGTTGCGGCTACTCCGCGAATGCCAGCAAATATCTGGTCTGAATACTTCCAACATAGTAAGACGATGACCAAGAGTACGGCAGTATTCAATCCGTAGTCGGTTAGGATCTTTCCTAAATCTAACGTCATAGCCCCAGTCTGTGTTCTACCGTTCCTTCCCTCTGTCATTGACTTCAGACAGCCCAATAGTTGCCCATTGCCATCGCAATCTGTTCATTGGTCTTTGGATATGCGCGAGTCAGGCTTTGCATGAACTCGTCCCATCGCTCGTGAGTCCGCATGAGTGCGATTACCCCTGACAGGTGTTCCCTGAGTTTCGGGTGACCGTGTTCCGGCGTTGGGAACAAGTGATGCCTGTGCTTGCGATACCCTTCCGGCATAATGGGATTCTTCTTACGCAATTCGTCGAGAATCCTAGGTGCCAGACGTTCGTACACAATGTCATTGGTGTAGTGACCTACAATGGATGGATAAATTGAAGCTAATCCGAACTCTCCCCATCCATTAAGGCGTTAAATCTGCTCGTAGAACTCAATTGGGAAAGTCTTAGTCCACTGCTGGAACCATCGCCGATATACCTGTCGATATTTTCAGCAAGAACTTGCCTAGCCCTTATCTGCTGATAGCCTGTAGCCTAATCGACGAGCGTGACGATACCGACGTGAGTAAAGCCAAGCAAGAGCCTTTCACATCTGTCCGCCATCGCATGCTGTTGCGGTCGAAGTGCATTCGCCCGTCGTGCATCCAACACAGACTTGCACATATCCAATAATACTGTCGCAGGATATCCGTAGGCAACGGTGCCTTCGTAACTGAAATGAATGGGATTGGTGCCAGCCACCCTGATTTCCCCTGTCATAAATATGCGGCGCAAGAGATCTGAAGCGGCAAAACTGGGCAATTGCGTACCACCCTCCAGGTGAATAATGTTGTGCCTATTTATCCCTGGAGCCGATAGCAACCCTCTGTGTGAGAGAACACGAGCCTCATCTTCAAACAAGTAGCACGGTATCTCGCCCTCGCCTACCTTCAGTGGTCTATCTGGCGCGCCCGCCACCACTATCAACGGTTTGTTCTCCATATCAATGGCCTAATTCTTTTGTTCTGTTGAAGAATAACACAGTTGGGGTTTGGAAATCGCGGACGGGAGCGCAGTCCGCGTCACTCGTTCTGATTTCCTTCACACCTTGACTCTCATGTGTCTTATCTTGCCAAAATCCCGTGCCGACCCCCTGCCGTACATTGTGGCGACATAATTGAGCGTTGCCATCCCCATGTGCGCCTGCACCTTCGCCATCGTCACGTATTGGTGCAGGTTGAGCAGGCGCGAGCTTTTCATGCTGCTGAATGCCCGCTCCAAGCCAGTTTTCGTCGATTAGAGCATATCCCACACCTTGGATTCACGGGGAATGATGCCTATGACTCGCGGCTTGCTTTCTGGATTCTCCCAATGGCTGTCCTGACACCGAACAGCGATGTTGCGCTTACCATCCCTGAACCTGTCGCAGCCCCCGGCCGGACAGGCATAGAGGTGCTTGCCGGTGTCGGCGTCGGTTTTGATGTAGGTCATCGGCTTGCCCCAAGATCCGAAACTGGCAAGGCAGACTCACAAGGGGGAATACATCTGCAACAGGTGCATACTGCAAACCATAGACCTATAACACGGCGACAGATTGGACAGTCCAAAGGGGAGTTGTCCACACCGAGCCTCTGTTGAGTTACAGGAGCGAACCGTGCCCCCTGTGAAGACGCAAGAAGTGGCGCATCAGAGAGAATTTGCAATGGCGAATTGCAGAGTCGAACGCAATTCAATATATGTCATGTTGGAATGCCTGTTACTGACCTCCTGCGGTCTCCCCGCGTCCGCGCCGGACAGTTCCGACAATTTGGTATCCGCGTCAAGTTTTGGTAGAGTAATACGAGCCCAATCCCGCCGCTTGGGACGCGGCGCACAAGGGCGAGAATCTCGTTTTGTCCGGTGGGTGAGGACTATATGGGAGGACAACTATGTGGAGTTGCCTGCCTGCGACATGGAGTATGTCGAGTTGACTTTCGCCTCGTTGTGGCGCGACCAACTCCCTGAATTGAAGAATGGCGAGACCTACACGTTCCAGTGTGTGGGCAAGGACAGCAGCACAGAACTGGTCACCAGCATTCGGATGTCAAACTGCATGCTCGATAAGCTATTGTAGGATGATTCCGAGCCCATCGTGAGGTAGGCAGACAGCCATTAGCGTAGAGGGGTTTTGTATGGACGCCAAAATACTCAATCTTCAGTCCTTATTCGGAGACCAGGTTTCATACCAGATACCTCAATTCCAGCGCCCTTACGCTTGGAAAGAAGAGGGGCAGTGGTTTCCTCTTTGGGAAGATATACGCAACTTAGCTGAGCGCCACATAGCGGCGGGAGGACAAGGTAAGGTAAAACCGCACTTTATGGGGGCAATCGTCTTGCAGCACCGCCCCAGCGCCATTGGTGAGGTGTCTAAGTGGCTGGTCGTGGACGGGCAGCAGAGACTCACTACGCTCCAACTTCTGATTAAGGCGGTTCAACTGGTATTTCAGCAGTCGAACGACGACGCGCGGTTCGAGCGAATGCGAGACCTAACCGAAAACAGTGAGAGCCATCTGGCGGCAGATTCGGATAACCAAACCAAAATCCGTCAATCCAATACCAACGACCAACGCGCCTTTCAGGATGCAATCAGAGTTACGTTCCTCGATGAGCAGGGAGATTACTGGCCAATAACGAAAGCCTTCCGATACTTCAAGCGCAAGGCTGAATGCTGGCTGTCCAAGGCGAAAACGCCTGAAGACAGAATGCGTTGGTCAGACGCCCTGGAGGAGGCGTTTGCCAAGAGCCTCTTGATTGCCGTCATTGACCTCGATGAGGAAGAAGAACCGCACATCATCTTTGAGACGCTGAATGCGAGGGGGGAAGTTCTACGGCAGTCGGACTTGGTCAAGAACACCGTCATGTATGAAGCCGATGTTGTTGACCACGCGGACAAGGCGCGTCAACTTTGGGGTATGTTCGACCTCGACCAGTGGTGGCGTAAGGGTACTTCGGAGTCCAGACTAGACCGGATTGAGTTGGATAGGCTACTAAACCACTGGATGATTGCGACAAGGCGAACGAGTGTGGCGCCCGATAGGACTGCCTCTGATTTCAGGGTCTATCTCGATAGCGTCGCCGATTCGGACATTGAAAGGGTTGCGAGTAGGATACGAAAGTCCGGGCTGGTGTATAAGGACGCATTGTCCTTTAACGACCCCGACTCATTCGTCCAAGGGATGCTCAGGCGACTAATTGGCGATATGGGCATAATCACTATAATGCCCGTAATTCTCTATCTGAAGGACGCTCAGATACCGGAGAAGCGATATAGGCGGTGCATTCAGATACTTGAAAGTTACCTGGTGCGACGGATGTTATATGGGAATATCACCCAAGGACTGATGAACCTCTTGATCAGTTTGCTCGAAAAGATGCACCAAGACCGCCCCACAGACTACGAAGAGACTATGGCGAAGTTCTTTCATTCACAAACCAGCGACAGCCTCGTGTGGCCTACGGATGGGATGCTCTTCACGAGGCTTACGGACAGCCGGCTAAGGAGAGGAACCATTCAAAGGCGCAAGATGGTGCTGGTCGAGATCGAGCGGTCTTTGAGAAGCGATCTGACGGAATCACTTGGCGATGTGAAGAATCTGACAATAGAACACATTATGCCGCGCCAATGGGACAGCAATTGGCCCCTGCCATATTCGGCAAGTCCCGAAGATAGGGAGCGGCGGGAAGACCGAGTGCATTTCTTGGGTAATATGACGCTGGTGACAGGGAAGCTCAACAGCACTCTCTCAAACGCATCTTGGCAAGAAAAGAAAGAAACGCTAGGTAAGCATTCCCTGTTGCGACTCAATCAAGGTCCTCTCTCGCAAACCGAATGGAACGAAGGCACAATCGAAAGGCGAGGTCAGGACCTTGCGTCCAGCATCATCGACATTTGGAAGCCTGCGGATTACTTTCTAAGCGGTCGGTAGCACCACTTTGGGGCAGATTTTCTTAACGGTCGGATGCACATATTATACTGTTTTGACCTAATGAGCAGACCGACCGATGACGACAGAATCTCAATCTTGAGCGTCCGGAAGAACGACTTGGCGCTATGCTCAGTGGAATTCTTCCTGGTCACCGTAGTAGGCTCCATCTACTACGGCGCATTTATGAATAACTGGGAGATGGACGCCTTGATAATGGGCATTGGAGAGCTGCTCAAAGACATCGGACTGATGGGCGTGTCGGGGCTGTCATACCGCTATTGCTCGGAGTTGGAAGGAGGGTTGAAATGGCTCTGTTTGACTGGCCGTCAAAGTGGGAGCGTACCAGATGGCAGGCGCTAAAGGCAGGGCGCGAGGAAGGACGCAAAGGACTTCTTAAGGAAGTACGCGAGCGGGAGGGTAGAGGTGCTTGAAGACGGTTCAATTCGTGTGCTCAATGAGCAGGACGAGCAGAAAAAGACAAAAGAGTGAATGGCGGGCAAGGTCCGACTACCTGTATGTAATGGTGAATCCAACGAGGTCACGTCAAAGATGTGGGTAAACGAGATCAGGCGGCGACCTTCTCCGGTTCCGATTCTATGATGATTCCATCCCTGTAGATGGCGCCTTGGTGTACGTCCTTCATCAACTCCGGCGCCTTCAGCCTGCGGAACCTGCTCTCCGCCACCATCAGCATCTTCCAGATCACAGCTATCGCTCTGTCCACCCTCTTGAACCGCTTCGCCGCATCGGTGCGCAGCCTCAGAGCCGCAAACGGCGACTCCACGACGTTCGTAGTCCGCAGATGCCTCCAGTGCTCGGCAGGGAAGTCATAGAACGTCACCATCCGATCCCAGTCCCGCTCCAGACTTGTATCTTGACATGTAGGGGATAGTTCAGTGAACAAGACGGTTCCTTGTGCGGCACACCGATCCAGATTAGGTCATCAAAGACCGTGCGAGAACGAGGGTCGCCGCACACATTCGAGTTAGAGCCCGAACGGTTGCCTGAGCAAACCAAGCCCGTATCTTGCAAGACTGGCCCAGTATTATAAGGAGTTGAGTATGTCCCAGGAACCTACGTACGTTGGCATTGACGTGGCCAAGGAACAGATAGATATCGCGGTGCGGCCACTGGTAGAAGTTGGAGTGTGCCGTATGACGGAGTCACAGTGGATGAGCTCGTTGTTCAACTTCGCAATCTGGGTCCAGTTACGGTGATCACAGAATCTACAGGAGGCTTGGAGCTTCCGTTAGTGGCAGCCCTGGCGGCGGCATCTCTACTCGTTGCCGTTGCCAACCCCCGCCAAGTACGTGACTTCGCCAAGTCCACAGGTCAGCTGGCGAAGACCGACAGGCTGGATGCTCACGCAAGTGGAGTACGACGACCTTTTTGACGACAACCTCGTTCTAGTCGAAACGGAAGGCAATGTATCGGAGACCTTCCCGACAGGCGACATCATTGCCGAGGCCAGTAACAGAAGAAGCCGCGACACCGTCTTCTACATCGCGGTTGAGGCGTCATACACCGTCAATGCCGACGACGTGATCCGAGCAAGCGACCACGCCAAGATACTGCAGGCGGTAACAGGACACGACGCGTTCGCCATAGTCTCGGGCGTCGAGGTAAATCCTGACATCGGAGATGAATACAGACGGCGGATCACCTACGACCTCGCTGAATACATGGAGTCCGCCCAGGACGGCGTGGTTTTCTGGTTCCAGCTTGCGGACCGCAGCTTGGAACCCCTACCGCCTCGCTAGAGTTCCACAAAATATGAAACCAGCCCCCGCATGGCAATCGCTCTGCGGGGGCTTCCTATTTGTGCAAGACCTCAATGCTGTACAAAGGCACAGCAACCCACCACAAAAGAGCAGGACGGCCCACCTCGACAAAGGAAACCGCCCTGCCCCGCATTGTTCCTGACGGGACACGGATGCCCTGTCAGGACCGATCCCTAGCATACACCATATGAGGGATTTACAACATGAGCTCAACAACTCAAGGCAAGACCTACGCCGATTTCCCCCGCATCACCCACAGCGGCAAGTATGGCGTTGTCTTCGATGCGGCCTACACCGCAAACGGCGGGCTGTACTACGGGAGCTGGGTCGGCTCCAAGCAGATGTGCGAGGGCATCGTGGCCGCGCTCCTGGACAGCGGGCGGCGCAACAAGAACTCCGTCTATCTGGTGGTGCCTCTCAACGGCGAGGACGGCGTCTGGAGCAGGTCCGTTCAGGTCCGCGTAGCCGACGCCACGATAGGCGCGATGCGCCGGATCACCAAGAGGGTCGCCGGAACCCGCGTCTGGCAGGTCGTCCTGCGGTCGGAGCTTATCCGCTGGGACTACTCCTATGTGCATCTTCAGAGCAAGAACGCCATCGAGGAGAAGGATGAATCCGACTACGCGAAGGCTCAGGCCGAGCTTGCCCAGCGCAGGTTCGTGCTGATGGCGGACGACGATGAGGATCCGGATGTCACGGCAAAGAGATGGTTCGGCTACCTGCCCAAGCGCGTCAGCGAGCCGCTGCTGGCCGAGTGGGCGCAGCCCCTCTGGGACTATTGCGTCGGTAACGGCAAGGGCATCACGGAGATGCAGCGACTGCGCGGCAAGGCGTGGCTCTGCGAACCGTCGAGCGCCGTGCTCCGCGGAGCCATCTCCAACCTGGGCAAGAGGGGAGAACTCTGGCTTCCAGAGGACTTCCCGATAGTCTGCAAGAACGAAGACGACCACGATCGAGACTATGCAGCGGTGGCGATGGCTGCCGACTAGCACGAGATACCGACAAGGAGGTGGCAGACTTTCGCCACCTCCTTCACAACACGGTAACCTGGAGGAGTCAGAGGAGGGACGGAGCGAACGGTCAAATCAGCCACACTCGGGCTTGAACGTATGGCTGTGTTGGAGAACATCCTGACAATTGCTGGCCCGAATTGCGCGGGTAAGAGGGCATTCGCAAGGATTCACTCGCTCACCCAGTCAGATTATTCAACCCGCTTTGCACGGAAACAGACAAAAACCAATCCCTTACTATCGGCGCAAATCGACTATAATTTGCAAGGGAGAAGGTAATATGACAACTTTCAACACTATTGAAGAGTTTCTGGACATCTTGGATAGCAACCCGCGCCTCCTGGAAGCTGTTCGAAACAAGATTCTCACGGAGGAATTGATAAGGTTGCCTCGCGACTTCGCTGAGTTCCGAAAGAGCACGACCGAGTTCCAGGAGAGCACGACTAAGTTCCAGGAGAAAACCGAGAAGAACTTCGAGGGCATTGACGGACGGTTCGACGGGACCGACGAACGGTTGGACCGCCAGCACGCGAATTACAGAAGGCAGGATAGTGCGTTCGACCGCTTGCGGGGCGCATTTGCGATGGAGGGCACGCGCAGGTACAGAAGAGACATTGCCCGAACCATCGCGCTCGCGCGCGGCAATCGTCTATTGGAAAATGTCGTTCTCGATGATGCGGACCTGAACCTCATAAGCGTCGCCGCTCAGGACTTGAACCTCTCTGACACATTCGGAGATATTCCGGAGCGATTGATATTCAGCGCTTTTGATACGGCAGATCTGATACTGAAGGTCACAGAGAACAACAGAGACAGGACCGAGTTCTACGTGGCTATAGAGGCGTCTTACACAATCCACGACAATGACATTACGAAAGCGGCCCGAGTTGCTAGGTTTATCCAGGCGGCCACAGGGACGAGTGCATTCGCTGTCGTTGCCGGTGCTTACATCAGCCCAGACGTAACAGGAATCATTATCCAGGACGAGAACGACTTCATCAGGGCCGCTAATCCCGATTCGGCTCTCTGGTACGAAGTGGAGGTGAGAGATATGCAACCGGACTCACCTCGATAGAAACGGAATACAAGACCAATCAGCCCTCGTCGGTACTTCACCGACGGGGGCTTTCTTATTTGTGCAGCATGCGAATTACTGTGCAAAGCGAATCTGTTGTACGGAACCAGGAGAATGTACATGGTTCTAACGAAAGAAAGGCCCGCCGTCAAATGGAGCGGTCGCAGCAAGAAAACCTCTCGGCAGAAGGCCGTGCAGGTAAAGATGCCTGTGCCGATGAACGAACTTCCGGAGTACAAGGATGCCCTCAGGTGGACCGAAAGCGTCAGGGCAGAGGCCGAAAAGAGGATCGCACGGGAGACAAACGAGGTCTCCGGCGGAGTGCTGAAGCGTCTCGACGGTCTCGTGGGCAGTGGCATCAACCGGAGACAGCGAGACGCAGTTACCCTCTGGAACGGAACGCCGGCGCACGGACGTCAGCCCGGCTCCGGCGACTTCAGCTCAATTGAGTACCTCATGAAGGGCATATCGCTTCTTCCAGTAGATGGAGAGAACGTTGCCCTGTGGTGGCGTCGCCAGGCAGACGACAGCGTTACGGACCACGATGAGCAGGTATTCTTCCTGATGTTCGTTGACGGGCACCGGGCTTGCACAAGCGATTCGGCAATCCTGCTGAGGGACTGCATGCGAGCGGCGATAGCCTCGCTCCTGCCTGACATTCCGGGGGCCGTCCAGCTGACCCGGATGCTCCTTGCCGAACAGACTGCGCTACCAGAGGCGGCGCGGCGCGCGGTCGCGCTCTCAGAGATCGTCCTGATACTTAACGAAATGGAATGGCGGCGTGACCGCACCGAAAGCGACAGCCGAGAGCATACAGGCAAGCGATACGACGTAGAAGAGGTGCTGGCTGCGCTCAGGGCGGCCGGTATCACGGAGGTCGTCGTGGACTGCGGACAGGTGAGAAATGCCGCCCAGATGAGGGAGGCAATCGAAGAATTCGGCGCGCGCGTGCGCGGCTGCAAGAGCTGCCAGAACTGGTTCGCGGTGGAGGAGAAGAACGTCCCCTATCACTGGTATGACCGGTGCCCCGGATGCGTCTCTCACGGCTTCCGAGGGGTGGTCTTCGGTGGACACAACTACGAGAGCCGCGAAGAGCAGTTGACGAGTATCGTGCGCCGGCGCACTGAGGCGACGATTGACGTGCGCGTACACCTTGCGCTTGCCGAGCAGACCACGATTGCCCATGCCGGCCGCATGCTACTGAACGACACGGAAGCCGTGGGAGTCGACGCCGTGAAAGCTGAGACCGAAAGGCTAGAACCCTGCCCGATTGCCGCAAGCTGCAAGAGCGCATGCGGGGTCATGCAGGATAAGGGACTCAGGCCGGTCCCGATCACGCCCGTTGACGGCAAGTTCGAGTTCTGCCAGCTATTCGCCTACCGGCGCATGGTTGAAGGAATTGCCGACCAGGAGGTACGGGACAGGGTTGCACTAGAGTGGATCAGGGAGATGATGGACGACGAGCGGGCCGGCGCAAAGAGGCAGGCTGAAATGTTCGAGCACATTGCCTCGCACGATGACGTCGACGAGACGGAAGCTGCTGATGGCACGACCGTGCCTGGGCCTGTGGATACCGGAACTGCGGATGCCAGGCCCGCTGAGGTGAAGGTACAGGCGACACTGTTTTAGTCCCATTATTCCCAAGACGAGCTGTGACGCCCCGCTTTCGGTGAGGCGGAGCGTCATCTAATCGATAGGTGAAGGGAAAGCAAATGACGGAAATAAAAGTACCGGTGAGCACGCTCATCGACTGGATCAGCGTGAACTGCCCGTCCGGACACGGAAAGGACGGTCGCTGGATATACCCCGGCGATGCGCCTGAAGGCCAGACGGTCAGGGCCATGGTCATCCACGACGTCGAGCATGCCTCGGGCAGCCGCAAGAAGATAGGCCGATGGCAGCTCTGGCTGTTCGCCGGATTCGACACCGAAGGCTATGCCGACAGGCGGATCGACCTGGGCAACACGCTCGCACTTCCCACGCTCGACGATGCGATCATCGAGGCTGTTCGCCTCGGTGCCATCGAGAACGGTCACACGGAGGATGCGTACTTCCCTGTGCTGCTCAACTTCACAGGCAGGAGCGTCATAGACATTCCTGCACGGTCACCGGAGGAGGCTATGTCTCTTGCGCGGCACTGGGGACTTACGGGACGGGCTGCGTTCTTTGAGAACCTGAGGGAACTGGATAAGGACCACGACTACGACAACATCTCGGTCGGTGAACCCATACAGGAAGACGAGTAGCCCGCAGGCAAGCAGCCCGCAGGCCTGGCAGCAGACACAAAGAGACCCCGCTCTGAGCAGATGAGCGGGGTCTCTCACGTCCGGCCCATTACCTGAAAGGCATGGTGACCAGGAAAGGAATGAGCTAATGGCAACACATACTGGAGTAGAAGAGCACATTGAACTTGCCGCTTTTCGCAGGGTGCAGCAGAGACGCCAGCGCGGCGAGATAGGCGATGACGACCGCGTGGTGTTCTTCGCCCCCGATGAACCGGTGCGCCTCCACACGGCGTTCGGGCATGGAGCGGATGACGCGATGTTTGAGGGGATAGTGACCGCGAACTTCCGCGCGCTCAACCCGGGAATGGCGGTTTAATCGATGAGCACCGTAAGAGCGCGGGCAAAGGCGCAGGCAAAACAGGCGATGAGGGCGTTAGGTGACGCTCTTGTCAGGACGGTTCCCACTACGACATTTACGTTGTGGCTAGTCGCTTACGCGTTCGACTTGAGCTGTGGAGATATGCTCCGATTTGTGGGTAATCTGCAGCCCATCCGACCGCTATTGGAACTGGTAGTCGGCGTGTAGGCCGGCTACGACAACACAGCATTGACCGACAGGTCAGAAAGGCAAAGTCAGATGACCGAGCAGGTTAAGGACTACACCCCGGACATGGACTTTCTCCCGCAGGACGTTCTCGACAAGCTCAACGAGGACCTCGACCCCAGCCTCGTCAAGAGCTACGAGGGTCCGGGCGGCAAGACGCTCTACTACATCGAAGCGCACACCGCGATCTCCAACGCCAACCGCATCTTCAAGCCCGCCAACTGGGGACCGCGCGTGCTGGAGGGGCCGACCCTGCACCAGATACAGATTACGGACTGGCAGACGGGCCAGATCAAGGCGGTACACGAATACTACACGGCGGGGGTTGCCGTGTACGTTTACGGCAGGTTCATCTCCAGCGACGAGGGTTTCGGCGAGGTGGACGAGATACAGGAGAGCACGCAGACCAAGATGATGCTTGGGATGCACGAGAAGGCGCGCAAGGGCGCGATCTCCGACGGCATCAAGAGGGCGCTGCGCGTACTGGGCAAGCAGTTCGGCAACTCACTCTACGGGGACTCCGACAAGAGCGGCTACACGGCGGAGTTCGCCTCCGGCCCGGCCTGCCCCGCACACGGAGCGGGACGCCACATCAAGGAGAGCCGCTGGGGCGACGGCTTCTACTGCGCGATGAAGGATGCGAGCACCGAGTCGGGCTACTGCGACCGCACGCCGTTGGATCAGGAGACCGAGCCCGTGACACGCGAGGCGGCGGCATACGCATATCCCAATGGGAACCAGCCTGCGGGCAATCAGCCCACCGGCTCGTGGCCGTATGCGGCTCAGGACAGAAGCGGCAACTCCCCCGCTCCGGCGATGCCTGCTCCGGCTCCGGTTGCCGCAGGGGCTTCGGTGGAGGAACTGAAGGACAGGTATGTCGCCCTCGGCGAGGAGCGCGGCATGAACAAGGGGCAGATCTTCACCCTGTTCATGCGCCAGCACAAGAAACCCATCAGCCAGGCGACTGCCGAGGAGCTCACGGCGCTCATCGCAAGCGCGCAGGAGACCGTCTGATATAGCCTGACCCTCCAGGCCCCACAGGCCTGACCATACGAAACAATGCCCTGCCAGCGTCGTCGCCGGCAGGGCTATTTCTTTTTGGAGTCGAAAGGACAGATAGATGGGCACGCCAGTTCAGATACACATAGGCGGAGACACCGGCATCCCCGAGAATTTCTGGGAGCACGTCAGAAAGACGCTCGTCCCGGACGGCTACCCTGTGGTGACGCTCTACGACGACGGCAAGGAACTCTACGGCGACGCCGCGGAGAAAGGCATCAACTTCCAGTACCACTCATTCATCGAGACCGAAGGCGTCAGGCCTCAGGACGTGCTCAAAGCCCGAAGGTGGGTGAAGGAGTTTCCTACCCGCTTCGGCGACGAGCTTGACCTTCTGGTCGAATAACAGCCAGAACAACTACCAGCCCGCTCTCAATCAAAGAGCGGGCTTTTCATTCAGACCGCTGCCGGCATTGCCAGGCAGCTTCGAGGTGAATAATTGAGCGACAACACACTGGCAAAGATGGTCGAACGAGGCGAGATCGCAACGGCCACACCTCGTCCCGACGCAGACAGCCTTGAGCACGTAGTCGAGGGCTGCTTCGCCTGCGGCGGACCGGAATCGGCTATGCACTCGTTCACGACCTACTACCGAAAAGACGACGGCAAGTTGGATGGCTGCTGGCTCTGCAAGCCATGCACGCGCCTCATATTCAACCTGAACGACCCGGGTGAGGTGCTCTTCACGCTCAGCACCGAGGACATCCTGGCACGCAACCCCGAGCTGCGCCAGGCGTATATCGAAGGCAGGATTACCCGCACCGCAGACTACCCCGCCGGATTCGTTCTCAAGGGGGAACTGCCGTGAACAACTTCTTCCTGAACGACGGCAGGCAGGCGGCATATCACACGGTCTCACAGCTGGACCGCGCAAGGGAGGATGAGGCGGCAAAGTACGATCACTGGCAGATACTCCCCGGGTGCGAGCGAAAGCCCTGCGGCAAGGTGGCGGAGTTCGTCAAGGTCATGGGCTCCCGCGCATACGAGAGGGAACATCTCTGCTACGAGCACGGCAAAGACGAACCCGACACGATAAGGTGCCTCTGCAAGCCGCAGGACGCACGCGAGTATATCTAGCATCACAACCTACCGGCATCACAGCCCCGCACTTTTCGCGGGGCCTTTCATTTTCAGGTGACTGGCCGACAGGGGATTGTCCGACAGGAGGCAAGAAAGATGGGATGGCTTTTCAGGCAGGGGCCGCTTCACCTCAACACCTACGTCCGCGAGATTTGCGGGGACCACGAGGCGTATGAGGTTGAAGTAGCAGGCTCACCGACGCAGATTACGAACGAAAACCTCAAGCGCGGTAATTACGAGCATGACTACATCGAGGTCTGGTTTCTGACCAGGGCGACGAAGGATGGCGAGCCGGTGATCTGCCAGCTGCTCGTCGACTTCGACGCGACGGCGAAGGGCGCGAGCGGGCCTCCGGCGTTCGACGGCGTTGCAGGCCGCGAGCACCCGCACAGCGACCCTCTGGTGCAGGCATGGGGTTACAAGCTCCTGGACTCCGGCTCCGGCTTCGGCTTCGGCTCCCACAGCTGCCCGATGAGATTTCTGGACGCTGCGCCCATCGTGCGCGGGGAGCGCGATCAGGCGTGGCGGTCGGAGATGAGAGTTCGCGCCGGAACGCTTCTTTAACCACAAGACAGCAGACCCGGAAAAGGACGGCGATGCGCGATGAGCGCGTGTGGCCGGCGACACCAAGAACATACCTGAAGACCCGAAAGGAATGGCATGGCTAATCTCAGAGCAGTAAGCGATATGGAATACTATCCCACCCAGCCGGGCGTGCCCGCATTCGTGGCCAGTCTCTTCGACTACCACAGGACGCCGGACACGGTGCGGATGATCGACACCTCGGCGGGAGAGGGCGACGCGCTCCGGATACTTGAGGACTCGATACGCTTCGAGTACGAGAAGCGCAACGGCACGCGACTCGATAAGGACTCCATCGAGACCTACGGCGTTGAGCTTGACCTCAACAGGGCGAAAGAGGCCCGCAAGAAGCTCGGCAAGGTCGTTCAGACCGACTTCTCAAACATGCTCATCACCGACGGCGTGTTCAACGTCAACTTCCTGAACCCTCCATACGACCACGACCCCCAGTACAAGCGCCTCGAGCAGCGCTTCCTGGTGCAGAGCACGAAGCTGCTGTGCCGCGGCGGCATCCTCATCTACCTGGTTCCTCGGCATGTGCTCAACGTGAGCGCGGAGTACCTGTCCCAGAACTACTCGGAGTTCCGTATCTGGCAGGAGGAGAACAACTACGACGCCGAGAACTTCGACCAGGTGATCCTGATGGCGCGGCGGGACTACAACCCCTGGGACAATGTGAAGGCGAAGCAGGCAATCCTGGACTTCGCGCAGGGCAAGCTGGACTTCGTCGGCAACGACGACAACAAATACTTCATTCCGCACCTGAACGAAGACGTCCAGCGGTTCGCCGCGCTGCGGATCGACTACGCGGACGTGCTCAGCGAGATAGAGCGCAGCGGGTACGAGACGCGGCAGGAATGGCAGGACTTGCACCTTCCTCCTGCCAACACCATCAAGGACCCGCTCATGCCCCCACGCGTCGGCCACATGGGACTGATCATGTCCGGTGGCGGCGTGGGCGGACTTGGAATCGCCCTGCACAACGAAGCCGAGCAGATCATCTTCCGCGCCTCCTCAAAGAAGGTAACGGAGTCCGTGGCGCAGAATGAAGAGGGCACGGTGCAGCGCATCTCGGAGCGCATGAGCAGCAACGCCGTGCTGCTTGACCCTCGCAACTGGGAGTTCACCGACGACGTGGCGCTCGGGCCGTTCGTGTCCAAGTGGAGCCAGCAGCTCGCCAGCTACATCTCGGACGTGATGCCCCCGAAGTACACGCCGGAAGGACTGCGTGAGCTCGTCGGACATGCTCCCGAGTATTACAGGCTCCTTCGCAAGCCCATGCCCGGCAACGGCCAGCGGCTCGCCATTGAGGGCGCGATGCACTCGCTCATGTCAGGCGAGCGCGGGACGACGGTCGTCGGCGAGATGGGGACGGGAAAGACGTACATCAGCATGGCGGCGGCCTACCTAGCCGGCATACGCAGAGTCGCCGTTCTCTGCCCGCCCACGCTGGTCTGGAAGTGGGAGAAGGAAATCCTCATGACGATCCCGAACGCACGGGTGTACGTCGTGGGCAAGAACCCGGGCGGCAAGAAGGCCAAGGAGCCGTTCTACCGCCTGTACAGGAGCCCGATGAAGCAGATGCGCTGGCTGGATGCCAAGTACACTCACTTCGACCGCGACGTGCCCGTGTACATCATCCTGGCGCACAGCGTCGCAAAGGCGTCCTACGGGCGCATACCGGCCGTGCACTTCCGCTGGGGCTACAAGCCGCAGCCGCTCTACTCGGAGACCACGGGCGAGCTGATCGAGCACAACTGGAGGCCCTTCACCGTCAAGGTGGAGGAGGACGTTGACCCGGCTGACCTTCCGCCAGGAGTGGAGCCTGACGGCGACCACACGAAGGTCGTCGAGAGGCACGTTCAGCGCATCTGCTGCCCCGAGTGCGGACAGCCCATCATGGCGAAGAAGGAAGAGTACGCCGACTGGGACTGGCTCTGCAGGGGCCGGCGCATCTGCCGAAACGAGATAACGGTCGGCAGGCTTGAGGTCAAGGACGACTACGGACGGGAGGCTTTCCAGACGGAGACGCGCGCTTGCGGCGCAAGGCTCTGGCAGGCGCTCGCCAAGAACTTCGTCAGCGAGAGGCACGGCAACAGCCCGCACGGCGACGAGCAGCTCAAGGAGCGGATGAAGCGCCGCTATATCTACGCCTCAAGCGTTGACGCGCGCGAGGCTATGGAGCTCGGCGGTGCGGGATCGAAGTCCCCGCGCTACGAGCCCTCTGAGTGGGCAGCCTACCAGGCCAGCCGCCGCGAGGTGTTCAAGTCCAACATATACCCGCCTCGCCGCTACGACCTTGCCGAATACTACAAGCGCTACCTCCCCGACCTGTGCGAGCTTCTCATCGCAGACGAATTTCATCAGTATAAAGCGGGAGATTCGGCGCAGGGGCAGATGGCGAGGATGTTCGCGGAGATCATCCCGCAGTCCGTCACCCTGACGGGAACACTGATGGCAGGCTATGCCCGCGACCTGTTCCACCTGCTGTACGGCTTCGGCGACAGGGAGATACGCGAAGACTTCGGCCACCGTGACTCCACGCGCTGGCGGAACCAGTACGGCTTCGTGGAGCGCACGGTCTATCTTGAGAGCGGCAACGCCAAGCGCAGCCGCACCAAGAAGCAGGACCAGCGACCGAAGGACCTGCCGGGCGCAATGCCCGCCGTGCTGCGGTACATACTCGGTCACAGCGTCTTCATCCGTCTGCTGGACGTGGCGGCAGGACTGCCTGAGTTCTCGGAGCACGCCGTGACCGTGGAGCTTGACGAGGAGATGGACCCGGCGACGGGTTTCAACCAGCGGGACAACTACAAGGTTATGGAGGAGAGGATTCTCAGGGAGATAAAGTCTCTCACCTTCACCAACCCGAAGGCGGCCGCAAAGCTCGTCAGCATATTCGCGCAGGCGGTGCTGACCTATCCGGATGCATGCACGCAGGAGGACGCCTGTGTCGTGTACAGCCCGGCGGACGGCAGGCCGCTCATCGAGCGCCCGGCGCTCAGGGCGGACAAGCTGTACCCGAAGGAGAAGAAGCTAGTCGAGATCGTGCAGGCCGAGAAGGCGGCGGGGCGCAAGGTGCTTGTATTCGCCACGCACACGAACCGTCGGGACCTGCTGCCCCGGCTGCACGAGATCATGGACAAGCACAACCTCAAGACCACCGTGCTGCGCTCGGAGACCGTGGACGCCGACAAGCGCATGCCCTGGCTCGAAAAGCAACTCAAGGAAGGCCTCGACGTGCTGATATGCCACCCGCAGCTGGTTGAGACCGGCGTGGACATGCTGGACTTCCCGACGATCGTGTGGTACGAGGCCGACTACAACACGGCACGCGTGCGTCAGGCGTCGAGACGGTCCTGGCGCATCGGCCAGACGCAGCCAGTGCGGATATATTATCTCACCTATGCAGAGACCAAGCAGACGCAGGCTATCTACCTGATAGCGCAGAAGGTTGCGACGTCGCTTGCGGTCGAAGGCGACCTGTCCAGCGACGGGCTGACGGCGCTTGCCGGTGGCGGCGATAACATGGGCCGCTCCATAGCCCAGATGCTCGTCGATTCGGACATCGAGTTCGACGGCAGCTTCGAGTCGGGCATAAGCATCGCGGCGCTGTCCGCCGATGCCGAAGGCGAGGAGCTTCTCGGCGACATCGACTACGACGTCGCCTCGATGGATGAGCCTGAACTTCCTGACGGGCTCACCCCGGATGTGGCCGTCTCACTCGTCACGGAGACGCTCATCGAGAGTAAGCCGGAGACAGTTACGCCGAGCGTGGAGATACCCAACAGGGACAACGTCATCGATACGGTGCCTGACGGCATCGACATGCCGCTGTTCGGGACCCTCGTCGACGGCAGCGCGGCCCTTGAGGTCTGCGACGGTTGCGAGCAGTTCATCCTGACCGACGAACAGCGCATCAGCACACCGGCGGTCGAGGTGATCGAGGGGCGGAATGGCAACATTGCCGACCGCTCCGTGCCATCTCGCGTCTTCCACACGGGCTGCTACGGCCCGTGGCAGCAGAGGATGAACAAGAAGGCTGGCGTAGAGCGAATAGAGGCTCCCGTGAACGCGCCTGCACAGGCTCCCGAGCCTGAGATTGCGCCGCCGGATCCGGCCAGCTTCGGCGCGATCAGCATGGACAGCTGGATGAGCGCCTTCGGCCTTGAGGTCGAGGACCTTGAGCGCGGCAAGCGCAAGAAGACGCGCAGGAGCCGCAGGAACGTTGCCGCAGAGCAGCCCTCCCTGATGCCCCTCAAGTAAGCCAACCACGCCTCAGACGTGAGCAATACTCAAAGCTCCTGCGCTGCGGCGTGGGGGCTTTCTCTCTTTAGGAAAGGAACTTGAGAAGTGAGCAATCGCACAATTACAAGGATATGCCACTGGTGTAGGCGAGAGATCGCAAGTGACGCCCCGGCGATGCACACCAACGTGGTGGACATCGCGTCGCTGAACGGCCGGACCGTGCCCGTCGCCTCAAAGAGTCGCAGCTACCACATCCAGGAGCCGGACTGCTACAAGGAGTCGCTCTACCACCTCAGGCAGGCTGCAGCGGGCAAGGCGTCCACGCCCGAGGTTGCACCTTCTCCGGTCATGCCAAGTGCCGCAGAGATTGCCGCGGGCAAGGCGGTGGGTGACGAGGTGTACGCCTGGAGCGAGGCGTTCGAAATGACCGCGGAGGAAACTCTGAGCGGCACGCGAGAGCGCGTGCCGAAGGTGCGCTCTCCCTACGCTCTCAGGATCCAGCGCGAAAACAGGGCGCTGGGGCAGAGGTAGGTGTGGTTGTAGATGCGACCGGCAATCGCGTCAGCAACGGTGCGATAGACCCGGTGGCCGCTGCCGAGCCGCTCAAACAACTGGTGAGCAAGGGCAGCGCGCACAGAGCGCCTGAAATCATGGAGGCGCTGAGGTTACTGGGCTACGACAGAGACAGCCTGACGTCCGGCGAGGAGGGGATGCTGATAGTGAGGAGGACTGAGGACTTATTCGGGCTTGTGAGAAACCAACTATACGGGCTGGGACACGAGCAGCTCCACGTGGCGACTCTGACACGCTACTACGGAGTGCTGGCAAGACGACTGGTGTACGAGGGGACTGTTGACAGCATACAGACGGTGGAGCCTCGAGACGTCTTTCGAGACGCGCTGCTCACCGGAGGGCAGTACGTGGTGATGTACCACAACCACCCTACCGGGTACATGCATCCGAGCAATTTGGACAAGCGAACTACCAAGATGATCTGCAAGGCCGGGAAGCTGCTGGGCGTCGAGGTGCTTGACCATCTGATCTGTTTCAACGACAGATTCTTCAGTATGAGGCATGCCAGAATGCTTCCTCGGCTCGAACGCATTAAATGATTGGAAAGGAGAAGCGAGATGTTAGAACGGGCTGCGGCGACACTTGAGGTCGTCGGAGAGATGGAGGACCTGATGTCCTTACTGGAAGAGCCGGAATCTAGGGTAGATGCGGATGAGGGCATGGAGCGTGTGCTGCAGGAAGACATTCCGCTTGTGCCGGAGGATGAGCTGGCCCTGCAGGTGCCCGATAAAGGCCCTGGCTATGGCGATGTGCTGGAGGCGTCTGAGCCGTGGCTCAATGACTACTACGGCGCGAGGGTTCGACCCGCCGCAGCACCCGGAATCACGGTGGAGGTGGAGACGGCGGGCGGCAAGATGTTCGTCACGGTAAACGTGGATGAGCACAGGCGGCCCTTCGAGGTGTTTCTTCGCATAGGCAAGGCCGGAGAGGTCGAGTATGCCCACCTGGAAGGATTGGGGCGCATGATCTCCTACTGCCTCCGCATAGGCGGCGACCCAGAGGGGATCATCGACCACCTGAAAGGCATCACCTCCGAGCCGATATGGAGTAAGGGAGCACTGATTCGCTCCGCAGAGGACGGGGTTGCCTATGTGCTGCACCGCATCATGTCCGGATACTACGACGACCTGATCGACAAGGTGGTGACGCTTTCCGAGCGCACGAGGGTGCCGGCAAAAGTCGCTTCTTGATGGCAGGCCAGTAATCTATCGCATCCACTCACGCGGGGCGGGTGCGAGGGGGAAATGAGAAGGAGAAGAGGTTAAGCATGGTCAGAACGTTCAGGCAATACGCCTCCATAAGGGAGTTCTACGCCGAGAGGGGTGGCGCCACCTCCGGAGAGATCGACTTCGGAGTCTGGCACCGCGACGACTGCGGATTGTTCGGGCCGGTTCTGGGCGAGGGGATCGAGAGCAAAACCGTTCGGCTTGGCGGCGACGAGTTCGTGTTCATAAACGCGGCAACCAACAGCCGCATTCGCGTGTCGGTCGTCGACGAGACCGGAGACGTCTATGCCTTTCAGTATGGCAAAGGCGAGGAGCGCGTCGTGCTGCTCGGCAACCTGGGCATAAGCAACCCGCCCGGCGGAGAGCGCAACGGCCTCATCGACCGGGGTCCGGTGTACGATCTCGCCGACGAGTTGTCTGACGGCTGGGCGACGCTGGAGCAAGGACCGGGACAGAAGCTCTCCTGGTTCATCGAACGACTGGAGGCGGTGAAGTGATTAGCTACATAGCGAGCGAAAGCGACCTCAGCAGGCTCGAATACCTGGTCCTGACGGCAATTCAGCACCTCAACGCTAGAGCCGTAGCGGCGGACTCCCAGACGGTCTCAACCGTGCTGATGCTGGTGCCGCATCTGACAGGGCTTGACCTTGAATGCGCGGGCATCGAGTCCACGCAGAAGGTCTTAGACGCCGCAAGAGGTCTTGAGGAGTCAGGCCACCTGTCAAAGACGGACGATCCGGCGGCAGTCCCTGAGAACGACTCAGATGTCACCGTGCTGGTAATCCCGCCTGAATTGGAGGACCACTATCATGCAATCGAGTTCGCCGCGTCCATCTACGCAAAAGGAACTGACGGTCAGGCTACCGCGCTCACGATGATGGTCCACCTTGAGCAGGTGGCCGTTAATGAGGGCTGGCCGAAAGACGGCGACATCACAGGACTTGTGGGAACCTTGAAACCCAACCTGGATGACGACACCACGGCCATGTTGCTCAGGGGCGTGGCGATTGCGACTCAGGCGCGACTGGAGTGGCCGCATATCCGCGCCAGACTATAACCGAACGGGCGCCGCGCCGCGTCCGAACACAAGACTTCACGCAGGGCAGTGGCTTCAGGGCCGCTGCCCTGCTCATTTCAGGAGACATGCGAAATGACAGAACAACCCGAGTTGGCCCTGGCAGAGATGCTGGTGCTCGCTGCAATCTGCGAGATAAACGAAAGGCAGATGCCGGCGTCCGACCTCAACATCCTGACGATCCTGGAGCTGACGGAGATCCTGACGGGCGTTGACCTGAAATGCCCCGAGATTCTCGACTCGGATGCGATTGTCAGGGCGTGCCAGCGCCTTGAGGCCATAGGCTACCTGTCCAACGAGGACAAGACCGCCCTGCCTGCAGGCGATGGCAATCCGGCCGCGGCATGGACTGCTGACACCCTGTCCCCGCAGGAGTACGAACTGCGCCGCCGCGCCATCGAGTTCGGCGCCGAGGTCACCGAAAAACTCTCCCGCGACCAGTATGGAGCGGTCTTCACGCTTGTGCTGTGCCGCACCGTGGGGCGCATGGAGGGCTGGCTTGACGATGAAGGCGACTTGATGGATTTGGTCGCCGAAAATCTCCCCGAATCGCTGGAAGAGGCCGCGAGGGGGCAGCTCATCGCGGAGACGATGAAGGAGATCTGGGAGAGGCAGCAACCGACCGGCGAGTGACCCCAGCCGGCACGACAGCGGAGAAGGGCGGCACGGATGCCGTCCTTTCTCTTTCAACGATATTCAGCTCAGGAGAGTGAAAGTGACCAGAGAAGAGAAACTGAAAAAGAGCATCGAGCTTCACTCAAAGCTGTACGACAGGGGCAAGCCCCTGATCTCGGACGCCGAGTATGACGCGCTGGTGCGTGAATACAACGAACTCACGGGCGCGAACAGCGATGAGCCCGTCGTGCCGGTCGTTGTGGGCAGCGCCGTTGCTGACGGCAGCCCGAAGGTCGCCCATCCGGCTCCAATGCTCAGCCTCAACAACGCCTTTGACCAGATGCAACGGGCGCAGGCGTGGCACGCGATAGTACGGCAGGCCCCGGGCGCACGCGCCTATGCGGACCTGAAGATCGACGGCATGGCGCTCCGTGTCGACTATGAGAACGGTGAGTTCAGAGGCGCCGCAACCCGCGGTGACGGCATTATTGGCGAGAATGTCGCGCAGAACGCGATACGAATCGCCGACCTGCCGCTCAAGCTGAAGACAGCGGTTCCGGGCCGCATCTCCGTGGTCGGAGAGGCTTACATCCCCAACGGCCTGTTTGCGCTGCTGAACAACGACCGCGAAGCTGCGGGAGAGGAGCTTTACTCCAGCCCCCGTAACACCGTCGCGGGCGGCATGCGCCACTCCGACTCCGAAGAGGTTGCAAAGCGGGGAATCCACTTCTTCGCCTACGGGCTTCTGTTCGAGTCAAACCCGAAGGGCTTCACGCGCCACAGCGAGGTAATCGAGTGGCTTGCGGAGCTTGACTTTTCGGTCGTTGAGTTCGGTGTCCCCGAGCTTCAGACCGAGGCAGATATCGAGAACGCATTCGAGACGCTGAGCGAGATGATGTACGAGGTTGACTACGACTGCGACGGCGTGGTCATAAAGGTCGACAGCCTGCCGGCGCGCGAGATACTTGGAGCGGGACGCAGCGCGCCCAACTGGGCCTTCGCCTGCAAGGGCATTGCCCAGGCGGAGCGCACGGTCCTCAGAAACGTCTCCTTCAGCGTAGGCCGCACCGGTGCGGTTACGCCAATCGGAGAGGTAGAGCCGGTCGTCATAGGCGATGTAACCGTCACGAGCGTGACATTGCATAACAAGGACATCGTCGAGGGACTGGACCTGATGGTCGGCGACAAGGTTCTCGTGAAGAGGGCGGGCGACGTCATACCGGCCGTCGAGAAGGTGTTCAATGACGAGCGCGACGGCAGCGAGAAGGCGGTTGTGTTTCCGACGCACTGCCCGGCGTGCGCGAGCCTCCTGATACGGCCGCAGGGCGAGGCGCGGATCTACTGCCCAAACACGCTGCTCTGCCCCGGCCAGCTTCAGCGCGGTCTGGAGCACTTCATCGGGCAGGACTACATGGCCATCGTCGGCGCGGGACCTGTCGCCATAAGCAAGCTGATCGCCGCAGGACTGGTCAGCCAGATCTCCGACCTCTACCGGCTCACATGGGACGACCTTGTGTCGCTCTCGGGCTGGGGCGAGAAGAAGGCGGAGAACCTTCTTGAGCAGATCACGGCATCTAAGGACAGGCCGCTTCAGAAGCTGCTGGCCGCGCTCGGCATCCGAGAGGTTGGGCGCAGCGCATCCGAGACGCTGGTCGGGCACTACCGCACGCTCTCGGCGCTGCTTGATGCGACTTCTGACGAGGACAGGATTGCCGAGACCTACGACAGCATTCGCCAGCTCGAACGCTTAGGCCCCAAGATGGCGGAGTCGTTCTGCAGCTACATGGGCAACCCGAACAACCGCAAGCAACTCTACGAACTGCTGGAGCTTGGGGTTGCGGTGGGATCGGAGAAGGAAGACGCCGGCGACACAGAAGGACGCGAGAGCACCAGAGATGAGGCGCGGCCGCTCGGTGGAATGAAGGTGTGCGCCACCGGCAAGTTGCAGCACTACACGAGGAGCAGCATAAATACAACTATCGCTGCGCTCGGCGGGACGGCTCAGAACTCGGTGACGAAGGCCACGGACCTGCTCATCGCGGGCGAGAAGGCCGGAAGCAAGCTCGCCAAGGCTCAGAACCTCGGCATTCGCGTGGTGACGGAGGCTGAATTCGAGGCGATGGTCTCATGAGGTTTGTCCTGAGGCGGCAACAGCCGGACGCAACGGGACATTCCAGCCCGAACTACGACTTGCTTGTCCGCACCGATGACGGTGAGCAGCGAGTGGCCACGATCTACAAGAACTTCTGGCCGCGACGGCGAAAGCGGACTTGGCTTGTAAAGATGGCGAGCTTCTACTACCGGAGCGAGTGCCCGACGCTGAAAGCCGCTCGCGTGGATGCCCAGACGCAGTTCAGTCGGCGCGCTTCCGGGGTCTCTGCATCTACAGCCTGAGCCTCTTTAGAAGTCAAAGAAGCGCCATCTCCCTGTGCTTGGGGATGGCGCGCAGCACTCTAGTAAAGGAAACACGATGCCTAACTACCTAGGGCATTTCATGCCCAAGCCAGACGAAAAGCACGACATACCGGAGGCGTTCGCCAACTTCATAGCCAACGAGAACCCCGACTCCATAAGCCCCATGGAGGCTGGCGTCATCGAGCTCTACTCGGTGGCCGGATGGGTTGAGGGGAGCCGTGAGGTTCCGGTGTTGCTTGAGAGGTTCAGGGAGAGCGCCCAGACCGACCGCGACATCTCCTCAGAGGACGTCGAGGATGCCGAGAATTGGGCCGCGGGCTTCAAGGAACGCTACGGCCTCTACGCCACGTTCCACTTCCATCTTTAGGGCCGCCACGGCAGCCGCAGAAGTTGACGCTAGACACATCGCAGTGGCAGCCGTGAACAACATCGACTATATTCTGACATGGAATTTTTCTCACATGGCAAATACCGTCACCATGCCTGCAATTAGCGAAATCTGCGAGCAACAGGGCTACAACAGCCCCGTAATCACCACTCCAAACCAGCTTCAAGGAGGGCTTGACATTGGAAGATGAGGTCATGAAAGAGCTACACGAAATCAGGGCCAATATTGTCAGTGAACACAGCCACGACAATCAGAAACTTGACGCCTTCTTTGAGAGCCTGAGATTTTCGGGCTTCACTTACGGCATTCCTGGTCGCACCTTCAAAACCGAAGAGGAACTGGACGAGTACATAGAGGAAAGGAACAGGGCATACGAGCGCAGGAAGGCCCAGAAGTTCGCATCGGATGGCCATGAGTCCACCTAGACAACACTAATCGGCAAATAACGAAACTGACAGCCCTCGACAGCATATCGCGGTCGGGGGCTTTATGTTTGTCCAATCGGCTTTCAGGCGGGATTGGCCTTCAGGCAGGTCTGGCAATTATCAACTTGGGGCGCGCCCTTCGCAGGGGTGCGCCCTTCATTTTCTCAAGCACGAAAGAGAGCGACATGAGCAACTCATTTCCCTACACGGACACCTTCAAGCGGGATAACCGCTTCTACGACAAGCTGATTGCGGATGCCGCGGGAACGACGTATCTCACTTATGTGCCGAACGACCGTGAGGACGGCCGGCACACCTGGAAGGCTGAGGGCGAAGCCGTCGAGGTTGCCGTCTGCGCCTACGAGGACCACTACAACACGGTTGAGAGCGTAGCCGGTGAAACAGCCGACATTGACACTTTCTGGAAGAGACTTGAGACGGCGGCAGCCATTCGCGAGGGCGGCATGAAGATGCCGTGGGAACAGCTTTCCGCGACCGCCTAGCAAAACGGGACGGCGGCGCACAGAGAGGGCGAAGCAGGGTATTCCAACCACTCTGCGTGCGACATACGCACCTTTCAACAAGAACAGAGATAGAACAAGGGAGTGGGAGATGATTCCTGCCAAAAAGAAAGAGATCGGAAACGGGGTGTTCATCTACGGAGAACGCCAGCCTGAGGAGGGAGACAAGGTCTGGTGGCTCAAGACGTTCAACTGGGCCAACGAGGTCTGCCGCTGCTACAAGCACCGAAGCGAAAGCGGCAAGCCGAGAAGGTGCAGGGAACTCGGTGTCATAGAGATCACCGATCCGGACACCATCGAACAGAGGCACCGGTTTGGACTGGACCCGCTGCGAAAGACGTTCTGCCCTGGCTGCTGGCATACCTGCCGCAAGGAAGTCGCCGTCCGCCACCCTGACGATCTGATGGAGGCTCGCTGATGGCACGCTTTCCGCTAAAGGTTTACTCACCCAAAGGCGAGTGCATCGCCATGCTGAAGGACGTCTACGATGCCGCGATCCTCGTCGCCTACCAGGGCGAGGGCGCGACCGTAAGGCACGGCCATCGAAAGTGGGAGACGGTTTACACCGTCGAGAACTACGACGAGGCGCTCGACTCCTATGACAAGGTGGCGATGGGAATAAAGGAAGGGCTTGACAGGGTGGAGGCAGAACGTCGCAGGCGTCGCCTCGCGAGGCGTGGCAGATCGGACTGACGAGAAAACGGCTGCGCCTGAACGGCATCGGGGGCAGCCTCCCGAGAATAACACCGCACAGGAAAGGAATAACTATGGTCACACACAAGTGGGAAATCAAGCGGGACGCCAACAGCGTCGTGGAAGAGCTTTCGGAAGACCTTGAGAAGATCGTCGAGACCGTTGACATGGACGTTGTGAACGGACTGGGGCTGCCTCACACCAAGGCGGAGGTGACGGAGGACTATCTCATCTTCAACGGGGTGGGGCCGCTGAACGCGCAGCCGTTCTGCTACATGCCACGCTCGGAGTTCCTTCGAATGGACATGGACATACATGGCCACTGCGACACCGGCAGGATGCCCTACGACAGGATCGTGCGGGTGTTGCTGCTGTGCATGAAGCACCACCTCGGAAGCAAGGCCCGCATCAACTCGGACGACTCGTTCGCATCGCCGGCGTGGCAGATGGCGCTGAAGACATTTCAGGTGGCCTTCCCCGACAGGGACACGAAGTTCTTTGACAAGGTGGCAAACAGGGCGGAACCCCGCATCAGGCATGCCGACCTGCAGGACTCGGAGGTCGTCGATGCAGCTGGCGCAAAACAGCTCGATCGAGTGGTTGTCGATGAAGTCAGCTACCGCTTCTGGAAAGCCGTGGGCCCCGAGGTTACGGTGATCGTTTGGGACAACGGCAACTCCTGGTGCAGCATCCACTCGGTTCATGGCGATGACGATGTGTCCGTCGACGGGTTCTGGACGCGCCTTGAGCGCATTGTGAAGATGCGCCGGCGCTACGACGAGGAAGAGGCGGCCTAGCGATTGGCGGAGGCGCTTGCTGCGCCCTCGGAATGCAAGGAGTGGACATGCCTGACATCGACATGTGGGCAATTGATATGAGAGAGCAAGGCGAGGTCTGCGGCACGGAGCTTCCGGCTTCCGCCGAGCGCATCTGGCAGGGCAAGAACTGCGAGACGGTTCTGGTCGAGCTGATGTGCATCTGCGATTCTGACGGCCTCTACTCAGGCTCGCCTGAGAGCGAAAATATGGTACTGCGTCCTGCGGACGTGGCACGCGTGGAAGCCGCGGTACTTGGGCAGGGTGAGGACTCCGAGAGCGGAGCCGCCGAGGCCCGGGAGTTCATCGAGCTCGCGCGCACCTATCACCGGGAACGCCCCGACAAGGCGCTTGTCGTCGGGGCTTGGATTTAGGAGACGGCACATGGCGAAACATAGGTACAGCTCCTACGTTGAGACGATCAGGGAGATTGACGAGACGGTAAACGCGGTCGGCGTCGAGGCGTTCATGCGCCTTGAGCACGGCACGCTGGACCATCTCTCGAAAGAGGCTTTCGCACGCGAGGCGGCGCTTGCAAAGGAGGCTGAGCGGCAGGAGCCGGGTGCGCTCAGGATATGCGCTAGGGCAGACAGCAAGCAGGCGCTGGAGGACTTTGACAACTTCCAGCGGGAATTTCTGTCCGGGGAATGCGAATAATGGAGCCGCAGGTTACGAAGGTGACTCAGGGTCCTGTGGAGACGACATTCAGCGTCTGGAGCGACGGATCCGTGCGGCTGGACATGGACTTCACGAACGCCGAGTACAAGCTCGCGCAGTTGTTCGTTCTGGACATGGAGGCCGCGCAGGCTGCTGCCGCAGGCATAACCGAGGCACTTGCGAGTGCTGCGCCTGCGGAGTTCGAGCTGTGCTACGAGACATCCGAGCATCACAGCATTGAGGAGGATGCGATGCTTTCGGTCCACGACGCGGACGGTCCGGAGGGCTGGCGCTACAAGATCGTGGATTACCCGCCCGATGAAGGGCGCTGGGGACTGGCCCGCATTTACGTGTTCGGGACGAACAAGCGAGGGCCGTGCCCGATGGAGGGCAGGGTCAGAAACGTCGTGCTCGCCAAATGCCTGGCGGACGCAATGGCGCGCCACTGGCGTAAGTGAGGGTGCGTCACCGGCGCTAGTAAGGAACGGGAAATGGTAAACACGATCATGGTGGCCGGTCGCTTCGTGCGGCTCGGCAACCTGCATCCCACCAACCGCTACGAGCATATAGCGTGGCTGAGGATGGGGATGCAGACCACATGGAAGCAGAACTGGTTCCGCACCAGAGGGAAGGCGACCGATGAGAATTAGTCCAATCGTCATCCTGGACTGCCGCTGGAGAGGCAGCTACCTGTACGACTGCAGGAAGTTCGCGCTGTACGGGCTGTCCAATCCTGGCTGGTATCGAACCGAATACTACTGCGGCGAGCACCTCAGGGAGGCGGTGATGGATGACTTCAACGAGGGCATCAGTCGCTTCATCATAATTCCCCTCTACACGGTGGAAGTTGTGGAGGATGCGGCATGACGATACAGGCAAAGGTCTGGAACATCCGTGATGCGGGCAAGCCCGCGGATGCTCTGTACATTGGCCGCGCCGGCAAGGGACGCTCGGGCATGTGGGGCAATCCCTTCCCGATTGACCGCCCGCTTTCTTGGGAGACGGTGGCCAAGATTGAAGAGCGACTGCCGTACCTCCATGAGCTCGGCTACTCCTACGAGGGCGCGCGCCTGACGCGAGAGCAGTCGCTTCAGCTATACGCGGAGTACCTCACGTGGGCCGTGAGAAACGAGCGCCTCGACGTGCGCGAGCTGGTTGATGGGACTGGCGAGGGCTTCATCACAAAAGATATGGTCTGCTTCTGCTCCCCGAAGCCATGCCACGGGCATATTCTGCTGAAGTTCGCTGACGCATACGCCTATTACAGGAACGAGGCCTACGAGCACGAAAGGGCGCTTGACGCCGCGCTCTACATCCACAGGGGTATGGTGGCATAGAGGCTTCCCTGCCACCATTCATCCTGCGCCACTCTGACCGCAATCGGGGCGGCGCTTTCTCAACTGAAACTATTGGAGCAACAACATGGCGGACAACATGACCAATCTGATTGAACTGATTCTCACCGGCACGTCCCTGCAGATCGTAGAGATAGAGGAGATTGATCCGGGCGAGAGCTACATCGCGGTGCCCTTCGGCTTTCGTTCCCTGCCTCTTATCGTCGCCTCGCTGGCGGACGGCAAGAGGGTGGTGTGCGAGGACGCGTGGGAGGACAACCGCATGCACCACTACACCAGCCGCCCCGACAACTACCCGGAGAACGTCGCGACGGCGCAGCTGTTTAGCCTCACGCTTGAGACGGCGGAGAGCCCTGTCGGCATCACGAAGTTCTTCTCCGGTGACGGCCTTGAGCGCCTGCCGCAAGTCCACGAGTTCGGTGACGTGACGCGCTGGAAGAAGGTTCAGGGCATCGAGGTCTCCTACAAGTTGCGTCATGCCGGCGGCAGATCGTTCGTGGAGACGCTGCACCCTGATTACTTCATCTTCGAGGATGAACGCGCCGAGTACAGCGTCTTCTACCAGGAGACTCACCAGACCGTGACGGCGCCCGTCATAAGCAGCGCAGCGGACGCGTTCATGCGGCCTCACGCCGACTTCGAGGAGTTCGTCCGCGCCGACCTCGGCGAACTGGGGCAGGACGCCTTCATCGCTCAAGTTGAGGTCAACGCCGCGCTGGCGCGGGATGACATGCTGGAGGCCATGAGGCTATCGGCAAGGCACTTCGGAGTTCCGGTCACTTACGTCACGGACATCCTTGACCTGAAATAGCGGATATCGCTGCCGCTCTCAGCAGGGTGGCAGCCGCTAAATGCAAGAGAAGAGAGAAAGACCATGCAAAAAAGCATGCCACAGAGATTGCTGAGGTGGTACTGCACCGGCGAGCGTGGAATGTCGTCCGAGGCAATCGCGAGAACGACGGCCGGATACCCGCTCGGCAACGGCAAGGACAGCAGGGTGCCGTATGACGCCGCGGATCTGAGACGGTGCGTGCTGCTGCTTCGGGAAGTGCCGGAGGCCTTCGAGCATGGCGTGCTGGTGCTTGCTACCAGGTACGACAAGTGGAACGCGCTGGCGCGGTCATGGGGACAGCTTGAGCGTGTACTCGTAAGCGAGATCGGCCAGGACCTGAACCTCAAGGTATCAACGCCGCGCACGTACAAGTTCATACGGGGCCTCCTTGATGAGGCGAAGGCGGCATAGCTATGGATACTGAACTGCTACTTCTATGGGTTGCGATCGCAGCCTACCTGTGCGGAGCCGTGACCGGCGTAGTCGCGCACATGAGGTGGATGAACTACTCAGAGCGCAAGGACCGCCGCAGTGTTTCCATCGCGCTATACGTCTGCGCTGCCGCATACGGAGTGGCAATAGCGGCGATGGAAACGCGGCTCATACTGCAGGGAGAGGCGGAGACGGCCATTACGGGCATAATCGCAACCATCGTGTGCGTTGCGCTCCTTGCGACACTTGTCAAGGTCACGAGCCGCAAGGCCAGACGATAACCGGTTAGGAAAGGAGTGTCCGCCGTGCGCTCGGTGGACGCTCTGGGATTCAGGTACGGGAGATTGCTATGAGAGAAAACGAAAGCGTGGTGAGAGAGGGCTTGGACTCTGAGAGGTACGAGATATGGCTCGTGCCGGAGTACGTCGAGTGCGAGTGTGAGGAGAACTACCTCAGAGCCGTGCCAAAGGGTGGCGCGAGCGACGGGCAGGTTGCGTGCCAGGAGTGCGGATCGCTGTTTGAGGAACTGCCGGATGCCAGGCGCGAGGCGGTGATTGAAGCGGGACTGCCGTTCAATCCGCAGCGTTCGGACTTCGTAGGGCTGTCATGAGGATTGGCTTTCAAGGTCATAGCACGCGAATCGCTGTCCGACGTCCTGTTGGGGCTGGCGACCGGCGCTGTGCTTAGCTTCATGCTCGCTGAGCGGTGCATCGAGAAGTCGGGCAAGCACCTGAAGCTGATGGGCAGCTACGACCGTAGGTCAAGCGAGTACACGCAGTGGTACGAGATTGGCGATCGGAGAAAATGAAACGACGAGCCCCTGCCGTTGCAGCGCGGGGGCTTTCTCACCCCAGAACATACAGAACCCGAGGAGAATCGAATGAAGAATACAACTGAGATTTCCGTTCCTCTCAACCGCCTGAAGATCTCGGCGGCCAACGTGAGGCAGACTGCGGCGGACCCGGACTCGGACGCCGAGCTCAAGGCGTCGCTCGCCTCTGTGGGTCTTCTTCAGAACCTCGTCGTACACAAGGACGAGGAGAACGAGGGCTGGTATGAGGTTGATGCCGGCAGGCGCCGCACCACGCTGATGCAGGAACTCGCGGCAGAGGGAGTCTTCAGCGAGGAATACCCCGTCCACTGCCTCCTCATGGAGGACGCTTCGCATGCCGTGGAGGTGTCGCTCATCGAGAACGCGATGCGTGAGGACATGCACCCCGCCGACCAGGTGGAGGCTTTCGCAAAGCTGGTCCACGAGGGCAGCACGGCTTCCGAGATCGCCGTACTCTTCGGCATGTCCGAAAGGGCTGTCGAGCAGCGGCTGCGCCTCGGCAACGTCTCGCCGATGCTGCTGCAGGCATACCGCGAAGGCGAGACCAGTCTCGACACGCTGAAGGCCTTCTCGCTCACCAGCGACCAGAAGCTCCAGGAGGAGATCTGGAATAACATGCACGAGACGAGGTCATACGTTTCGGACTACAACGTGCGCGCGGTGCTGCTTGAGGACAACATCAAGGGTAGCTCGCGGGTTGCGGAGTTCGTCGGCGTGGAGGAGTACGAGAAGGCCGGTGGCCGCGTGACGCGCGACCTGTTCGCCGAGGAAGACAATCGCGGCATCTGGCTGGAAGACCCCCAGATACTCTATGACCTTGCCGACCGCAAGCTCGCTGCGATCGCAGAAGAGCTGAAAGACTCCTGGAAGTGGGTGGAGTTCGAGATCGAGTTCGGCTACGAACAGGAGGGCAAGTTCAACAAGGTCTTCCCGGTGAAGGGCAAGCTGACGGCGGATGAAAAGGCCGAAGAGGGCAGGCTCCAGGCACGAAGGCATGAGCTGCTGCAGGGCGAAAGTTCGGAAGAGACGCGGGCGGAGTACAACAGCGTCATTGACCGCATGGAAGAGTTGCGCAAGCTGAAGGTGTCCCGCGACGCATACACCGACGACCAGCTGGAGATCGCAGGCTGCGTCGTGACCATTGACTACGCGGGAAAGGCCAAGGTAATCGAGGGACTCGTGAGGCCCGGGGACATGCCGAAGGGAAGGTCAAAGTCTTCGGTCAGCGTGACGTACAGAGATCCCGAGAAGGCCGTGCGGGAGAAAGCCGGCTACTCGAAGAAGCTCATGGACGAGATGCGTATCGAGCGCACGAAGATCGTCCGCTCCCACCTGTCGGGCGCTTTTGCCGGGGCGTTCGACCTGCTGCTGTTCCAGATGGCGCGTGACGTGTTTTCCGTCGAGCGATACTTCAGCCACTCGCTGGACGTCGAGTTGTTCCGCTTCGGCGGCTCCAACGGGGCGACGGCTTCCATCGATGTTGACAAGCTCCCGCTCGACTGGACGAAGGAGACCGACGACGGCGCTGCGTTCGAGAAGATGCGAAAGCTCAGCAAGAAGAAGAAGGAGGCACTCTTTGCCGCCTGCGTCGCCGCAACCTACAAGGGGCAGTTGACGATCGACACGGGGCTGTCGCCGGAGGTGGAGGCTGTGGTTGACGACCTGAGCATCGACTTCACGAAGGACTTCAGGCCCACTGTGGAGAACTTCTGGGGGCGACTCACAAAGGGCCGCATGCTCGAACTCGCCGAGGAGACTCTTGGCGTGGAGTGGACCGACGCTCACTCCGACAACAAGAAGGTCGCACTTGCCGCTGCGATGGAGAGGGCCTTCGCAGCCGGCGACGAGGTGCCTGAGGGCGTGACGCCTGAGGGCAGGGCCGCTGCGCTTGCGTGGACGCCCGATGGCTTCGTTGCAGAATAGGGAGCGTGCTATGACCGAGTCTGATTACGTGCGCTGCCCGATATGCCGCAGATGGGTCATTGACCTGGACGAGCACATCTGGATGAGTCACCCGGATGAATACTAGGCTGAATGCCAGGCGCGCCGAGCTTGCGCGCATGCGCCAGATCCGCGAGAACGCCTGCTCCCTGTCGATTGACACGATAGGCAGGTATAACTTGCTTGTGAAGTCGGAGTGCGACCGGCCCAAATACTTTGACCTGCTCCGGCAGTGCGACTGCGCCGATGGCGGACATCGCAAGAGGAAATGCCCGCTCCACGGCATGGGCTACTGCCCGACCTGCCGGTGCGCCTGCCCCAAGGGGACGCTCGTGTGCGTGCCGTGCCAGGAGGCCTCGGACGCCACGATGAAGTTGCGGTCGGACTTCTTCCTGGAGCATTTTGCGGACGGGGCTGCCCAGCAGCAGGGCATCCTGTTCTGACCGGTAGGAGGTGAAGACTTGAGCAGGCGAATGGGCGTGCGCTGCCTGAACTGCGAGACCTACTGCTACGAGAACGTGGGCGCGTGGCTGCGCTTTCGGGCGCTCTGCGCGGACTGCGTGGGCAAGGGTTACCGGCTAGTGCTTTACACGTTTGAAGCGTTTGCGAGCCCCGGTAGGAAGTGGTTCGTCGGCGTGAAGCGCGGTGGACGCTGGGTGAAAGCTCGCGGAGAGAGCTGACGTTAGAAATGCCGCATCGCAGCGTTGCGGTGCGGCGCAACCCCAGGAAACTTACAGGGAGAAAGACGAAATGATTCTGAGCGATCACACGATCAACGAGTACCTCGCGGACGGCAGGATAGTCGTATCGCCCCTCGGCGCCGGCTGCGTGCAGCCGGCGAGCATAGACGTAAGGTTGGATAAGCACATCCTCGTGTTCCGCAACTCGCGCCGGCCGTTCATCGACGTGCGGCAGGACATAAGCGACATGACCGAGATGGAGATAGCCTGTGAGGACCAGCCCTTCATGCTGCACCCGGGCGAGTTCGTGCTGGGAAGCACGCTTGAGCACGTCGAGGTCCCCGACGACCTTGTTGCGCGCCTTGAGGGCAAGAGCTCACTGGGCCGCATAGGACTCCTCATCCACTCTACGGCCGGGTACGTCGATCCGGGCTGGAAGGGCAACCTTACGCTGGAACTGAGCAACGTGGCGAACCTGCCGATCACGCTATACCCGGGGATGCGGATAGGACAGCTATCATTCGCGAAGCTGACCACGCCCGCGGACGTGCCATACGGCTCGCCGCAGCTCGGCAGCAAGTACCAGAACCAGAATCTTCCGACTGCAAGCCGCATACATCTCGGGTAGGGATTCGCAACTGAGTGCGCCGGGCATCGCTGTCCTGGCGCTTCCACCCTGAAACGAATGACAGGAGACTGAAATGGTCTTGGAAAAACTAACTGCAATCCAGAAGCCCTACCTCAGATGGCACAGGGACAAGCCCGGCTTCACGTTCGACCAGCAGGATGACCTGGAACAGCTGAGCGACGTGTTCATCGTACCTTTCAACATCGCGGCGCTCTCGCTCTTCACCTATCTGGACAAGAACGGAGTGGCCGTTGTCAGCGAGAATCCATACTACGGTGACGGCAAGTCGCTGGGCGATCCGCGTTGGGACCCGTCGTATCCCGAAGGCATGAAGACCGCGAGGCTGAAGCGGGTGGAGACAAACAGCGGCGCTTTCACGCCATTCGGCTGGAATGGCTGGACTGGAAGAGACGCGCCGGCGCAGCCCGGTCACTGCCTTCTCTCCAAGAGGCTGAAGGTCACTTACGAGGTGACCGATCACATCGGAAGCCATGACTTCACCGTCGAGCCGGGGATGTTCGCGGCCGAATGCAACGTGCCCGGCACCTTCGCGGTAGTGCGACGGGAGGGGAGCGGTCAGATAGACGCTCCGTTCGTCGAGCAGGTCGGCAAGGAGCTGCTGGAGTGGCACGCGGACAGGGTTCCGCCGCGACAGGCGAGCCACGATGAGCGCTGGCGCGAATACGCGGTCGCAAAGCTCGCTGTGCAGTGCTCACTGGTGAGCGGACGCTTCGATGTTGCCCTGAACTATGCGGCGACGTTCTTCGACATGCCCTGGAGCATGGTTGTTTCCGGGGCGGAGGGCATCGCCGACAGACAGCATCGCTAACCGGCGCGCTGCGCGAGATTGAAACCGGCCCGCGTCAACGCGCATTTGGCGCGGGCTTTTTCGGTGACGGCTAATCAACATCGGCCGTCCGCAAGAGAAAGTGAATATGAAATGGCAGATACCAGCTTGAATCAGTTCCTGGTGGAAAACCCGTCAATCGGCCAGAGCGCGTGCGTGCTGATGCTGGAGCGTGAGAAGAGGAGCAAGCCAACGGTCATGAAGGACATAAACGACCTCGGCGTGCTCGTTGACCTCATCTGGGAATGGACTGTCGATCCGGACACGAACGTGATCGATGTACGCAGGCTCTCCTTCGCGCTGTACGAGCACTGCTGGGACACTCCCGCGGCGCGGCGGTGCAGCCATCCCGCCGATTGGGCGCTCATCGGCGCAAGCAACTTCATAGTGGAGAAGCTCGTGCTGCAGAAAAACAACCCCGTGCCCTGCTCAACCTGCGGAGCGCAGGCAGGCGAACCCTGCACCTACTTCGGCACCACCTCCCAGAATAAGCACGATGCCCGCATGGAGGCGATCCACGCCTTCGAGGGACAACTCGGTGGCAGCGCCAGCTAGGAACGCCGGCAGGAAGCCCAGGTACAACTGCCTGTTCTGCGACAAGGGCATCACGAGGACAGACCTGTGGAAGGTGGACGTCTATCCCAGGCTGCAACATCAGGGCCTTTCGGCGAATACCTTCCGTTGCTGCACGAGCTGCAGCCGTTCGTTCTTTCACACTGCGCTCGAACGCCTCACGGCGCAAGGCAAGATAGGTACGGGCGCGGGCAAGCGGCATTGCTGCCTCTACTGCGAGCAGACCGTACCCAGCGCCCAGATCTGGACCATCGAGGCTTATCCGGAGCAGCGGAACCCGCACGCGGCCGGCGAGATGGTGCGGGTCTGCGAGGGCTGCGCCAGGTCGTTCTTCGCGCTTAGGGACGAGAAACTGGCTGAGATGCCAGATGAGACGGAGGGTGCTTTGATGATGGATGGTGCTGACTATTATGTCCATGTGATGCCCAACGGCAGCCTGGACTGGCACTGGTTCCACCGCAGGCTCAGGCTGATGGCTGAGCGCAGGGAGACCGGACTGTGCGTGGACTGCGGCTGACCCCAGGCGGACGACGGGCAAGGCTATCTCTGAATGACGGCCGAGTGCAGCGGCTTTGTACAGAATTGAAGATTTACACAAGAATTAACAATTTCTGCACAACAATAGAACTGTGCCGGAGAAGTCGTGGAGTTTACTCAAGGATCTCGATTGCTATGAAAATGCGGTCCGATATTCACGCGGTCTCTAACGCCGACGCGCCTGCCGTTAATCCTACCAACGGAGCTTTTCTATTTGGAATAAGCATCTATAATGAGAGCAGAGGTGACACAATTGACCACGATAAATACGCTTGAAGACCTGTTGCGGGCAGCCCGCGGGAACCAAGAATTCTGAGAAGCGTTCAGGCGCGAAATACTAACCCAGGAATTGTTGGAGTTGCCCGAGCGCTTCGCCGAATACGCCAAGGTGACGGACACTCATCTTGGTAACATCGACAAGACCCTTGCCACGTTAGCCGAAAATACAGCGGCAATGAACCGGCGGCTCGACTCGCTGGGTGAGAGGGTGGACTCGTTGGGCGAGAAGGTGGAGAAAAACAGCGTAGACATCAATGGCTTGGGTGATATGTTCCGGGAGGAAGTTAAGGCTCAGTCCAGCTTCCGCGGGACATACGCTGTGGACGCATGGCGTAAGGATTATCGTGAGGTGGCCTGGTTGTTCGCCTGTAGGCACGGCTTGCGCCTTATAAAGACACGTCAAGTTCCAGATGATGTGTTGGAGAACTGGCTGGCGAACAATGTTGCATTGATTGAGTCCCTCGATCTTCGTGATAGAGCGTGGAGGACGTTCCCAGGAGCTGACTTGGTCGCAGAGGTTAGGGACTTGCAAGCCAGGCCTGATTCGACTCCTGCCTACTACATTGCTTTAGAAGCCTCTTACACCGTAGAGAAGGAAGACATTCTCAAGAGCACAGACCATGCCAGAATTATTAGGGCAGTCACCGGAGTAGACACCTATGCGGTGGTGGCAGGAGTGAACCTGGATGACGAGATGGACGCCGAGACACTCAGTAGGGTCCACTCAGCAGCGGAGCGGTTCATTGAGACCGATGACCCAGAGACCGCATTCTGGCATCGGCTTCATTCTGCAGATTTAAGACCGTCTGAACCACGCTAACGACAATCAATCTTCCACCATCAGCCCCCGCATAGCAATGAGCCTGCGGGGGTTTCCTATTTGTGCAAATGGTCAATTCTGTACAAAGCCGCGTGAAGCATAAACCCGTAACCGGCTTTGTACAAAAATGGCGATTTGCACATAAATTAACACATTCTGCACAATAATAAGTCTCTTATGAAAGGGTGATGAGATTCAGCTCGTCACCCTGTTCTTTCGATGCTCATCGGCTATAATTTACAAAGGAGCAAGTATATGACGACATTCAACACCATCGACGAGTTCTTGGACATCCTGGATAGCAACCCACGCCTTCTGGAAGCTGTGCGAAACAAGATTCTCACAGAAGACCTGGTCAGGTTGCCTCATGAATTCAGCGAATTCAAAGAGACGACGGGGAAGCACTTTGACGGATTGGCAAGCGACATGAAGGGCATGGAAGAACGGTTAACCAACCAGATTGGTGCAGTGGGTAAACAAATCGACGGACTCGGCACTAGAGTGGACACCGAACTGAGGGCACAGTCGGCCTTTCGTGGAAATTACGCACAGTCCGCAGCGATAAATGAAAGGATCAGAATTGCCAACAAGTTCGCTCATCTACATGGTGCTAGGCGAACAGACGCAATGGGAGTCCGCAGGGACGTGCTGAAGACCTGGCTACAAGGAGAGTACACAGATGTGGTTGAGGGGTTACGGTTGCGTGAAAGGGCTTGGGAAACATTCCTTGTGTCTGACATGGTGGCCGCAGTCCACGACCTGATGGCACCTAACGAAGACCCGCCCCTCTACTATATTGCCGTAGAAGCCTCATATAGCATCGACGACGAAGATGTTGCTAAGGCTACCGACCATGCCAAGATCGTTCAAGCTGTCACCGGACTGACCGCCTACGCTGTGGTCGCGGGTGTGAGGTTGGACGACGAGATTACGAATGATGCACGTAGTATGATACACGAAGAAGTCACCCAGTACGTAGAGGCTGGCAACCCCGACTTCGTGTATTGGCACAGGCTCGTATCATCGGATTTGAGGCCGCCTGAACCACGTTAACGACAAGCAATCTTCCACCATCAACCCCCGCATGTCGACGAGCCTGTGGGGGTTCTTATTTGTGCAAGTATGTCGATTATTGTGCAAATCGTTTATTCTGTACAAAGCGCCCGTAACCGATGGTTCGTGGGTGCTCTTCTCGCCCGACTACGCGGCAGCCGTGGAGTACTGCCTCGATTGCCGTGACGAAGATGTGCCGCCCGAAGATGAGGGTGTCGGCCACATGCGGTTGATATGAGCGCGAGAAATGCCGCACCGCAACGCTGCGATGCGGCGCAACCCCTTTGATAACGAATAAGAGGAAACACCGATAGGCTACTACACATACGTGAACCTGATAATCGAAGAGTCGGACGACTCGCTGGAGCAAGTGGCGCAGAGCGTTGCCGAAGTCACGAAGGATGAAGATGTCGATTCTTGGAAGGACGTGCTGTCAGGCGGAACCGAGGTGAAGTGGTATGACGTCACGGACGACATGCTCAGGGTCTCGCTCCGGCATCCCCAGGCGGTGCTCACCCTGAGCGGAGAGGGACAGGAAAACGGCGACAAGTGGGTTTCGTACTTCAAGGACGGCAAGATTCAGGCGGAGCGCATGCCCGAATGGACCCCGCCGCCGTTTGACCCCGCGAAGCTGAAGTAGAGCTTTGAGCGGTCGGCAATGACTGATGAGGTCGGGGTGGTTCGCAAGCTCCGACCACGACAATGCCGCGCCTGACGATGGCGCCGGGCGCGCTACGGCATTATGAACAGCGAGGAAGAGATATTGGGAACCAATTATGCGGAACAGGCTATAAATCAGTGCCTCAAGGCATTGCGCGAGCGAATCGACGGGCAAGTCGGAGCGGATTCCGACATCACAGTTGAGGCGACGCATCTGGATATTGAGCTCTACCAGCCGGTAGGCGAGGACTTCACGCTTGATAAACTGCGGGCGATTGGGTCGGATGTGCAGCGTCTTGGAATGGACTGGGTTGACAAGGTGCAGCGCGTCAGGTGGCGCGAGCTGGGTGCGAGAAAGCACTTCTTCTACTTCGATGCCAGGTTCTATGGCAAGGAGCGCCAGTATGTGAAGTTCTTGTTCGGGCTGTCGCCGCTGGATATGGTGTACTACCTTGAAACTCACGACAAGCACTTGCAGCATCAGTCAAAGACACTGAAGGACGATGCGATCACCATATACACGCTCGACGGCAGGGGAACAATTCCCATCGGCGCAGAGCTCGAGTACCGGTACGATCGCCTGCAGATGGCAGGTAGCGAAGCCCTCGACGGACGCCCCGTTCACCCGCTCACAGTGACGCTGATGGCCGAATCCGAAGAGCTTCTCAGCCAGTCGGAACACCGCAAGTGGGTGGTTACCGACGACTACGGCGGCGTTCTCTATCTGATGCCGGCAGGTTGACAATGCCAGCAGGCTGACGCCGACAGGGCTGAGAAGATGATGTCTCGCTGCGCTGCGGGGCATCTGGGGCTGCATCCTATCGAGGTGTATCCAATGAACGAAATAGAGACCGGATTCTTTCCCGACCGATTCGCCATCAGCGCGGAGGGCATGGGAGAACTGAACAAAGACCGCTTCGAGCGGCTGGTATACGAGCTCATCCAGAACGTATTCGACGAGGACAGCGCGACGGTATGCTCCGTCAGCGTCTATCACTACGTTGAGAGCGGGGCGCGCATAGTCGTCAGGGACGACGGTGCCGGCTTTGCCGAGCCGAGAGATGCCTGGCAGGTCAACGGGCCGAACCCGAAGCGCGGCATGCCCGAAAAGCGCGGCATGTTCAATATGGGATCGCAGCAGGCGATCTCGGCCGCAACCGAGGCGAAGGTTGTGACGGTGGGCTACACCATAGACTTTCCGGCAGACGGCGGACGCATCGTGAGGTGCAACACGCGCACGAGCGGCACGGAGGTCACGATGGTGATGCCCTGGACTTCGCTTGAGGCGGAGAAGTTGAGGCAGAAGCTCAGGTTCGTGCGTCCTCCGCGTCACTGCCGCTTTCTGATCAACGGGCGCGAGGTCAGCCACCCCGAGCCTATCAAGGTTCACGAGGCAACTCTTGAGACTGTCATCCAGGAAGGCCCGGGACAGGCCATGCGCCGCACGAGGCGCAAGACGAAGATCGAGATCTTACGCCCCGTCGGACTTGACGGCAAGGGACGGATATTCGACCAGGGCATGCCCATCCAGGTCATAGATTCCTGCTTCGACGTGAACGTGATGCAGAAGATACCGCAGAACCCGAACCGCGACACGGTGAGCGAGAGCTACCTGCAGGACATATACGCCGAGGTTCTGAACGCGATGCACTCCGAGATGGAACGCGACGAGTTCAGCGAGACGTGGGTGCGTACTGCCGTCGAGGACAACCGGATCAGCGAGGACGCCGCGCGCGCCACGGTGAAGAACCGGCTCGGCGACAAGGCCGTGCTGTGGTCTTCCAACCGGAACTCCAACCTTGAGGCAATAGACCAGGGCTTTCACATCGTCCATCCACGCACGATGAGCAAGGAGGAGCGGACGCACCTGCAGCAACGCGGCGGGCTGGAATCGGCGAGCGCACGCTTCGGCAGCAACCTCGGAGGCGAGGAGGACCCATACTTCAAGATCGTGGACGTATCCGACGATCCGGACAAGCTGGCCTTCGAGAAATGGGTCAAGGAGATGGGCCGCATCATCGGGGTGCTGGTGAACGTGCAGTTCATTCACAACACGCGCTCGTTCCACCTGGCCGACTGCACGCGAAGCTCGGCGCACCCGACGATGCGATTCAACCTGGCGCGGCTGGATGATGAGTTCTTCACGGCGCGGGACCGCGAGCAGCTGGGTCTTGTGATACACGAGCTCGGCCATGCCGCAAGCCTCGGGGACATGGCTCATGGCTACGGCTGGGGCAATGCCTGCGCCGACGTCGGCGCTATGATCGCCCTCGAGTTCGCGCAGCGGAGCAAGGGATGATCATAGACATCGAGGTGAGCGTGGATCCGGAAGGCGGCGCAACCTTTCTCAGAAATGGAACGGTCGCGCCCCCTTCCGCCGCCCGGCCGCTCAATGTCCTCGTATGCGGCGGGCGCGAGTTCAGCGACTACCCGCTGGCGCTCGCCGTGCTGAGGGCGCTCAACCTCAAGACTGTGGTACATGGAGCGGCCCGGGGTGCGGACACCCTGGCTGCTCGGGCAGCAAGAGAGATCGGCGTGGCCCAGATAGCTTGTCCTGCGGACTGGCGCGCGCATCCTAAACGCGCCGGCATCATCAGAAACAGGCAGATGCTCGAACACAGGCCCGACGCGGTGGTCGCGTTCGAGGGAGGACCGGGTACAGCCGACATGGTGAAGGTGGCATCCGGCGCAGGAGTCACTGTTTACAGGATGAAGCGCAAGGAAATGCCATGAACGACAAGTACGAAGAAGAAATCACTCCCGGGCAAGTGGCGCAGGTCACAGGACACGTCGCCAGGGTGCTGCGGACCAGCCATACGAGCAAAAAGCACGGCGGCTTCGACCAATACAAGGACGACCGCATCCACATCAGCCTCGACACCTACGTGCCCAACGTGGACATTCGGGTGAAGGTGGAGGACGGGTGGAGATAGGTGTACAGCGCGGCTTACCACTCGATAGACCGATCCACTGTCTTCCGCCGGGGCAAGTGGCTCGACTACCTGCTCGGGGAGCTCCACGAGAGGACCGAGCAGAGGCAGGCAGCCATCAATGCGGACAGGGAGGCGCGCCGGCAGGCACACCATCTCAAGCGCTTCAGGCCAATCGACGACTCGGAATCGTTCGGAGACAACAAGGCCTAGCCCGGGCGGTTCATATAAAGCCCGACATAACACAGAGGCGGATGCCATCAGGCGTCCGCCTCTTGCTTTTGTCATGAAAGGAACGGCATGAACCAACTACTCTACCGAAACTACAACGACGAGCAGACATACACCGACATTGCCGAGTTCGCAAAGGAGCGCGTGAACATGGTGGCGCCGCTTCTCGGAGGCGCGAGGGACGTCGCCATCGAGTACACATGGTCGGTGTCCGACGACGGTGGCGCATCGTTTCGCAACCCGACCGGCGCCGAGAAGGACGCTCTCTACAAGGCGATCTGGGACTTTCGCGCATCTGCGCTCGACTGCTCGAGAGACTGCCAACTGCGCGGGCGCTTCGACGGCGTCTGGCGCTGCATGACCTGCTCTGCGGTCTGGACAAGCCCCGAGGACGGCGCAAGCTACGGGGTGCCGCTCACACCGTCCCAGGTGCGCCGTGAGATCGAAGACCGGGGTCTGGAGGACACTGAAGCACTTTCGGTCGCCGATGAGTATGAGGCGCGGATCAAGGGAGCGAGACAGGACAGGCTGATAATGGCCGTGCAGAGCATCCAGCCCCACTCCTACCGGTTCCTGGTTTTCTGCGCGGAAGACGGCTCCTGGTACGTGCGCTGGGCGCGCAACCTGTAAGGAGCGTGCTTGATGGTTAAGCCGATCAGCCTGCCTCCTCCGGAGGCACTCGACAGCGAGCCTCGCATAACGCCTGACGGTAGCATCGACTGGCACTGGTTCTACCAGCAGGTGGCAGTGCTTGAGGCGTGGTATAGGGCGAACATCTGCATTCGCTGCGGCAAGCGCGAGCGCGCAAACGGCATGGCCGTCTGCGATACGAGAGAGTGCGAGGGCATAGGAATCAGCGACCGAACCGGCCGCTGCGCCTTCTGTGGCAGATCACGAAAGCTCAACAGCAGCTGGGGCGGACCCACGATGCCACTCTTTCCCGAACGCTGCGACGACTGTAGGGATCGGAAGGTCCCCGACCGCAACGGCGCCCTGGGTCAGGCAAGGATGTTCTGATGGGACAGACTCGCGGCGACCAACACATCACGCCTCCCAATGCGCTGGGAGGCGAACAATCGTACAATAATACTGGAGGCCAATTATGAACGAATCAGGAGTGTCCGGCCTCGTGTCGGAACTCGAAGCGGCGCTGGCGAATGGCGATTTTGCGGGGCACGTCGAGCACATTGAGGCTCGTGAGGCCCAGTACCGTCAGCCTGATGCCGACCTTCACCCGAATGTGAAGGCTGCGATGAAGGCGAAGGGCGCGCTCCGCACCTACAGTCACCAGGCGTACGCCATAGACGCGGCCATGAGGGGCAGCAACGTTGTCGTATCGACCAGCACGGCGTCCGGTAAGTCAATCTGCTTTCACGCGCCGGTGCTGCACACGCTGCTCAACGACAGCCGCGCCCGCGCCCTGTACCTGTTTCCGACTAAGGCTCTCGGACACGACCAGCTCTCGGGGCTGGACGAGATGATGAAAGGCGGAGGCATTGACCTCAGCTGCGACACCTACGACGGCGACACGCCGCGCGAAGACAGGAAGCACATACGCGCAAGCAGCAGGATCATCATCACCAATGTTGACATGATGCAGGTGTCGATGCTGCCGCAGCACGGTGCGTGGCGCTCTTTCCTGAGCAACCTGAAGTACGTTGTCCTAGATGAGGCTCACTACTACCGGGGCGTCTTCGGAACGCATGTGGCGATGATAATGCGGAGGCTTCGCCGCATCCTGCGCCAGTACGGCGCATCGCCTCAGTTCATCCTCTGCTCCGCGACAATTGCAAACCCTAGAGAGCACGCGGAGCGTTTGGTCGGACTGCCGTTTGATGTTATCGACAGCGACGGCTCGCCCTCCGGAAGCAGGGCGTTCATACTGCTCGATGCGGCAAGCACGGAGCAGAAGATGGGCAGTACCGGCATAAACATGCAGGCTGCGATGGTGACCTCCAGCCTGATGCGCCGCAACGTCAAGACGCTCGCCTTCGCGCAGAACCGCGCCGGCGTGGAGCGGATCGTGCAGTACACCGAGGAGTACCTGAACGGACGCAGGGCGGGACGCTACAGGCGACCCGAGCTGAAGAACAAGATCAGGCCGTACCGCGCGGGCTACCTTGCCGACGACCGAAGGGCCGTTGAGCGAGGACTCCGGGAGGGCAACCTGCTTGCGGTCGCGAGCACGAACGCTCTTGAGCTGGGCGTCGACATCGGATCGGTGTCGGCCACGGTGATCGCCGGCTATCCCGGGACCATCGCGTCGAGCTGGCAGCAGGCAGGACGCAGCGGTCGCAACGGCAAGCAGAGCCTCTCGCTGATGCTCCTGCGCGACAACCCTGTTGACTCCTTCTACCTGCGCTTTCCGCAGGCATTCTTCGGCGCGGCGCACGAGTCCGCGCAGGTGAACCTCCAGAACGAGAACATACTGGGAGCGCATCTGGAGTGCGCCGCGGCGGAGCTTTCGCTCAGTCGCGCAGATTTTGACATATTCGGAGAGCGTGCGCTGCGCTTCACGACTCGTGGGCTTGTCCAGGCGGGTCGGCTGATCGTGGACGGCGCTGTGAGGCGGCTTGCCCCGGGAATAGACAGTCCGGCTTTCAACGTCAACATCAGGGCTTCAGACAACGACAGGTTCGACCTGCTAAACGCGGACAACGGCCGAAAGCTCGAAGAGACGTCTCGACTGTATGCGCTGCGCGAGCTGTACCCGGGCGCCGTCTATGCCCACAAGGGACAGACATACCGCGTGGTGAACTTTGACGAGGGCGCACGGGAGGCATACCTCTCCTACCTGGACCAGCGGATCTACACGCAGGCGGAGATTTCAACGACAATCAGGATACTGGAGGAGCCTGTCGTCGTGAACGCCGGGCGGCGTAAGATATGGACAAGCCGCGTTCTCATAAGGTCGCAGGTGATGGGCTACTACGAGAGAGACCTGTACACGCCCGAGGACAAGGGGAAGTTCTTCCCGGTCGATATGCCCGCGCTTGAGTACGAGACGATGGCCGCGTGGTTCACCGGACGTGAACCGCGGCCCAGATACCCTGATGACGGCGGTGCGCTTCACGCTATAGCGCATGTGGGCACGGGCGCGCTCTCGATGCTGGCGATGTGCGACAGGCGCGATCTGGGAGCGATTGCCGTTGACGAGCATCCGCAGCTGGGGACGTCGGCCGCTTTCATCTTCGAGGAGGAGATGGGCGGCGTCGGCATCCTGGACTTCGTCAGGAACAACCCCGAAGCGCTGGTGCAGCGGATGGTAGATATGGTCGCATCCTGCGATTGTGACGAGGGCTGCCCGAGCTGCATCGACTCACCGTTCTGCAGTGACGACGTTGAGCCGCCGTCTAAGGAGCTGATGCTGGACTACTTCGCGCGCTGACGCGAAAGACAGCCCCGCGTGCCGGAGCAGGCGGGGGGTCCGCCGATAGGATTATAAGGAAAGACAATGGCAAGTTTCAGAATTAAGCGGCTGAGAAAAGCAATGGTGCTCGCTGAAAATCGAGGCAAGCGCTTTGACCGGAAGAATGAACAGAGGCCGGACAACAGGAGGGAGGCTGAGGATGTGCGCAACGACTCTTAAGCGATTCTGCCCCGTCTCCCTCGGCGACTGGCTGAAGGTCTGCCAGGCTGCGGGAGTGCCGTTCGTGCCTGCGGAGCAGGTGTCGGTGATTCGCAGGGAGGACTACCTGAACTGGACTGACGAGGGCGCAGTGAGAGAGCGCCTGATGACGGCATACTCGCAGATAAGTGAGGCTGCGGACGACAACTACATGATGCGCTACGACTGCTGTTCAAGCACCGAGGTGAAGGCTGCGCTGGCGCACGGAAAGCCTGAATGGTCGGACGACTTCTGCTTTCTCATGATCGACGACCCGCGTGTTTACACCATCGTCGAGGAGTATCCGCGAGAGGTCGTGCCAATCTGGAAGCGCCCGTGGATCGACGCTGCGAAGGTTGCCGGATACCCGGTTGAGTATCGCGCTTTTGTGCGCGACGGCGCGGTCGTTGGCGTGTCCAACTACTACCCCCAGAGACAGCTTCCCTACAACGAGGCGCATCTGCGGGAAGTCGTCCGTTATGCAGAGGTCCTGGCTGCCGCACTGACCGGAACGCCATTCGAGTGGCATTCGGGCATGGCGTTCTATAACGGACGCGACGAACTCGACCTTTCGGGTGTGCATTTCAGCGCGGACTTCATCGTCTCGGTCTCCGAAGAGGTGAGTTTCCTCGAGGGCGGACCGCCGCACGAGCTAGGAGCGCACGAGTGCTGCTTCAACGAGGACGACATCGAGGGCATAGCCCTTACGGACGGCGAGTATTACAGCCGCCTCGAACCAGAGACGTTCCTAGCGTTGCAGGAGACTACTCAATGTCTTGTGGATGCAGCGATGCTTGCTGACGAGCATGTGATCAGATACGGAGGCGCTTTCTCGGAGGCGCTGTACAACGACCAGGAGATGGAGGCTCACCGCGACGAGTCCTACGAGGACATCTTGCGAGCGGAAGGCGAGATCGACTGACGCCAGGTTTGCTGGCGCAATCTGCTGACGCGAAAACCGCATATCTAAACTTCAGCCCTGCCGGAATGCTTTCGGCAGGGCTTTTCTATTAGAGAGGGAAAGAGAGGTCTCGGATGCGAGATTCTCAGGCTACCCTGCCGCTGGACTTCTTCAGACCCGAAATCCCGACACTTGCGGACTGGGACGTGGTGCTGCTCAACTCGTCCGGAGGCAAGGACAGCCAGACCATGATTCGGCAGGTTGTGCAGGTCGCCGACGATGAAGGGTATCCGCGCAACCGCCTTGTCGTCGCTCACGCCGACCTCGGGCGTGTTGAGTGGAAAGGTACGGGAGATCTTGCCCGCGAGCAGGCGCAGGTCTACGGGCTGGAGTTCAGGGCAATTGCGCGACCGCAGGGCGACCTGCTCGATCACATCGAGCGGCGCGGCAAGTTCCCAGGCCCAGCGACGAGGTATTGCACCTCGGACCACAAGCGCGGGCAGATAGCGAAGATAGTCACTGCACTCGACAGGGAGAGGCGCAAGGGCGACAGGTTCAGGCTCCTCAACTGCATGGGTCTTCGTGCACACGAGTCGCCGGCGCGACGCAAGAAACGGCCATTCACCCCTAACTGTTACTTCAGCACGAAGACCCGTGAGGTCTGGGACTGGCTGCCGATACACGACTGGACCGATGATGAGGTGTGGGCGGACATCGCCGAGAGCGGAGTGCGTTACCACGACGCTTACGACCTCGGCATGCCGCGGCTCTCCTGCATCCTTTGCATATATGCGCCCAAGGCTGCACTCGTGCTGGCCGGGCGGCAAAACCCCAAGCTGCTGGATGAGTACGTGGCGGTGGAGCGACGCATCGGACACAGGTTCAGGGTGGACCTGTCTATGGCAGAGGTGAAAGAAGAGGTTGACAGCGATGCGCCGGTGGGCACGCTCACCGGTGCGTGGAATATGTAGAGCCGGGACATCAGCTCAGCATACAGATGGATGAAGTGCGGCCCTGTCGTTTACGGCGACGGGGCTTTCTGTTTCAGAGAGGAAGAGATATGGCTACGCAGAGATGCGACGAGAAGTGCGTTTACTACGAGGCGGGGCCGATCTGCGCCCGGTGCGGGAATCCGAGGGTGCTGCACCTGCTGCAGACGCCGGCAGAAGGGCTTGAAATAATTGAGGTGAAGCTGCAGGTCGTGGAGCCGCTGAGCGGCAAGACATATAGGTTCACCGCCTCGGTGGAGGATGAGGGGATACTGTTCTGCACCGATTATGACGCCGACGAGGACGGGGAGCTGCGAAACGAGGAGGCGTGGGCTGCGCTGGACTGCAGGCTGGGTTTCAACGTGAGACGGGCTGCCGTTGACAGCGGTATCGGCTCGGGAAGCCCGTTCGCCCTGGGGCAGCCTGTCGTGTCGTTCGCCATGCTGCCCTACGACATGGCAATCCTTGTGCGGGAGGCGCTTTCAACTTGCTGGTGAGACACCAACCCGAGACCCCGCTCCAGCGGGATCGCTGATTATATGAACATACCTACGCAGTTGCGACGTGCGACGTGGCTGCTATCTACTCTGAACGCTCATATTAACAGGGCATAATGCCCAACAGGAGAATTGCAAAATGAAGTTCACATGCATTCAGGAAGACCTCTCCCGCGTACTCAGCATCGTCTCCAGGGCGGTGTCTTCCAAGGCAGTCTTGCCGGTTACGCAAAACGTGCTACTGTCCGCCGAGGACTCCATGCTGAAGGTGACGGGAACCGACCTGAACACCACGATAACAACCTGGATCGGCGCGCAGATCGAAGAGGATGGCTGCGTCACGATACCGGCGAAGCTGCTCAGTGATTTCGTCAACGCGCTTCCTCCCGAGACGGTCGAGGTCGAGCTTACCGACAAGCCCATCGGCATCCACATCAAGTGCGCCGGATACGAGTCGAACATCAGCGGCGTGAAGGCTGGGGACTTCCCTTCCGTGCCGACAGTTGACGAGGGAATAGGGGCGACGATAGAGGCCGCCGTGCTGAAGCAGGCTATCGACCGGGTGGCATTTGCGGCAGCCGACGAGGATTCGCGACCGGTGCTCACCGGCGTGAAAGTTGAGATAAAGGGCGAGAACGTGACATTCGCCGCGGCAGACGGCTTCCGTCTATCTGTTTACAGCTGCACGCTCGCCGAAGCTCCCGATGAGGACATGGAGTTTCTGGTGCGCGCCCGCGCGATGAGCGAGATGGGGCGGCTGCTGAACATCGAGGAGGACGTGGAGTTTATGGTTACGGAGAACACGAACCACGTGCTCTTCCGCATCGGCGACGTCGAGGTCGTATCGTCACTGATCTCCGGAGCTTTCCCGAACTACACGCAGCTCATCCCCGCCAAGCACACGACGAAGGCTGTCCTGAGCACTGACGAGTTCCTGCGTGCGACAAAGACGGCCTCCATATTCGCACGTGAGGACAGCAACATCATCCGCCTGCAGGTGGGCGAGAAGGACAAGGGACCCGGACACATGACCCTCTCCTCGCAGGCAGGCGAAGTTGGCGACAACACGGGTGAGATCGAGGCGAGCGTGACGGGACAGGATGCCAAGATAGCCTTCAACTCCAGGTATCTGACGGACATCCTCGGAGTGATGGACGGCGACATAGAGGTGGAACTGACGTCCCCGACGACGCCTGGGGTTCTCAGGCCGGTCGAGGGCGACGACTTCGTGCACGTGGTGATGCCAATGTTCGTCCAGTGGTAGTTCACGCCTAGCAGCCCGCGCGGGCTGAGAGACCGCAGGGCGCTCGTTCCTCGATGGGATGGGCGCCTTTCATTTTGTCGGAAATAGGAATAGTGCGGTGCTCCAGCCGTTCAATTCACATACTGGCTCAATATAATCATTTATGGCTGAAAGTGAGGTTTATATGACGAAGCAACTTGGCTTGCTTCCTGAGGCGTCGGACGATCTCAAGGCAAGACCCGACCAGATCGGCAAGACGGAAGTGGGCTACCGCGAGGTAAAGGCCATCCTGAACAAGGCTTCGGGATTTCTCTCTGAATATGATTTCTCGCTTAACCCGTATGCCGGCTGCTCCTTCGGCTGCACATACTGCTATGCGATCCGGTTCAGTGGACGCAGTGACGCGGAGACGTCATGGGGGCAGTGGGTGGATGTGAAGGAGAACGCGATCGCGCTTTTACGTAAGATCCCTGCCGGCAAACTAGACGGCAAGCGGATGTACATGTCCTCGGTCACAGATCCCTATCAGACGGTCGAGCGACGCGTGCAGCTGACGCGCGCGCTGCTTGAAATCCTCGCTGAAAAGCACGCGCCCCTGCTAGTGGTTCAGACGAGAAGCCCCGATGTCGCGCGGGACCTGGACCTGTTCAGCAACATCGAGGCGCGCGGCGGACGGGTGCAGGTAAACATGACGGTCACAACAGACGACGAGGAAGTGAGGCGTGTCTTCGAGCCTGGATGCCCTTCAAATTCGGTGAGGCTGAAATCGATAACGCATTTGCAGGAGGCAGGCATTCAGAGCTGCATCACCATGACGCCACTACTGTTGGTTCAGGACGCCGGGCGCTTCGCCGCGCAGCTGTCGGATACGGGCGTCAGCAGATTTATCTCTCAGTCTTTCCACTCCGGCAATGCAGAATTCGTCGCAGGCACTCGACAGGTGGCTATGGACCTGATGGCTGAAAAGTTAGGGTGCAGGTCCGGGGATGTGATCAAGGAGCACCAGCGACACTACAACATGATCAGGTCCGAACTGGTGCAGAGGCTTGGACACGTCGGCGAGGGACGGGAAGGCTTCTCGCCACCATTCTAGGTGGTTATTGTCTGACTGATGAGGTTCCGCTGCGCGCGTCGATGAGGATGAGAGTTACTGGTACGGGCTAATCGTGCCGCCTAGTGTATTTTGTAAGTCGTCAGGGACTGATGACGACAATGGCTGCGGCGTGGGGTAATCCCTGCTGCAGCCTTGAAGGTGCAACAGCGTGCCCGAAGATTGGTCTTTTTTGCGTTCTGGGACATTACAGATCGAGGGATAACTCGGCGGTTAGGAATGGATACTCGTGGGAGTGTGAATGATGCAGCTTTCGGTGAGAATAATCTCTGTGGTGATGCTTACCTTACTCGTCATCTCTTTTGGAGCCTGCTCGGGAGAAACTTTTGAGGTGTTGGAAAGGGCAACAGCAGTCGTCGAGCGGAACATCGCTCGATACAAGGAGCCACCCCAGAGTAATATCCGGCCAATAGAGTACGGAGAGTTTAAGACGCCGGACCCCTTTGAAATGACAGATTTCGAGCGTATATCCAGCCGCATTGCCCTGTACGCTGTCTGCCGGTGGCCGGGGCGGTGCCTGTGAAAAGGGAACGCCTTGGTCGTATCACAGGAAAGTGCCTGTCTAGATTGCGATATGTGCCGGGTATGAGTTTTCGGACGAGATGATCGCACAGGTCGGTAATAGGCCTGGTTGTTCTATGAAGCAACGCTGGCACCACTCTTGAAGCTGGACCGCCTTCAGCGTCGAAAGCCGAAATAGCGTGAGTGAGCGGTGCATAAACTCTTGCTGAACAGCGAAATGTCGACATCCAAACGTAATTCGCCCAGGTGGTCACATCCTCAGGTGCTAGGTTGATGGAGTCGCTGTCGTGTGGCTTCCCCTGCATCCCCGTTGCAATGAGGCCCTACCGATTTAGGTAGGGAAACCATGCCGACTGCGTTTCAGCGTGTGCCGACATTCTGGCTTCAATGGAACCCTGCCCATTCAGGCAGGGAAACTTGGGATTTGCACTCTGAACTGGTGAGCCGGTTCAAGGCTTCAATGGAGCCCTGCCAATTCAGGCAGGGAAACCGTAGCCCAGGCCCCAGAAGGAGCGCACCCACTCCTCGCTTCAATGGAGCCCTGCCAATTCAGGCGGGGAGACCAGCGCGAGCTTGAAAGCAGCCTCACACAACAGCAGCAAGCTTCAATGGAGCCCTGCCAATTCAGGCGGGGAGACGCGCAAGAACGAAATGATTAAGCGCAGCGCATACGGGCTTCAATGGAGCCCTGCCAATTCAGGCGGGGAGACATGATCCGGCTGATGACCTCGACGATGATGACCCGAAGCTTCAATGGAGCCCTGCCAATTCAGGCGGGGAGACCCAGCTCGTCGGATACCACGAGTTCTGACGACGATTCGCTTCAATGGAGCCCTGCCAATTCAGGCGGGGAGACGAGATCGCACAACTAGCATCGCCCACCTCAAAAGACAGGCTTCAATGGAGCCCTGCCAATTCAGGCGGGGAGACAACTCGCGCCTGACTCTGGCGTGACGGTATGGGTGGAGCTTCAATGGAGCCCTGCCAATTCAGGCGGGGAGACCGGCATTCGGTTCAGCGTGCCGAGGTTCAGCGTGGGCGGGCTTCAATGGAGCCCTGCCAATTCAGGCGGGGAGACAAGCGCGGCTGTGAGGTGATCGCGGCTACGCAGTTTCCTGCTTCAATGGAGCCCTGCCAATTCAGGCGGGGAGACAAGCGCACTATTCTCCTATACCGAACTGAACGGAAGCTTCAATGGAGCCCTGCCAATTCAGGCGGGGAGACCGGGATGTCGACGGCGGGGCGATTTGAGGGGATGTTGCTTCAATGGAGCCCTGCCAATTCAGGCGGGGAGACGATTACATCATCGCCGATTGCCGCCTTGTGCCTCTCGCTTCAATGGAGCCCTGCCAATTCAGGCGGGGAGACCGGTAGTCGTAGGATGTGACAGAGCTGTCGGTACTGATGCTTCAATGGAGCCCTGCCAATTCAGGCGGGGAGACTCTAGCGACCGGCTCAGACGCTGCCTAGATGTCATCGCTTCAATGGAGCCCTGCCAATTCAGGCGGGGAGACCTGCCTTCGTTTAATGACGGCAAGACGACGGTCCATGCGCTTCAATGGAGCCCTGCCAATTCAGGCGGGGAGACCTGCGCTGGTGTCGTCATGCTGCTGAATGAAGTCGCGCTTCAATGGAGCCCTGCCAATTCAGGCGGGGAGACCTGCCTTCGTTTAATGACGGCAAGACGACGGTCCATGCGCTTCAATGGAGCCCTGCCAATTCAGGCGGGGAGACCAGCAAGCAGCCGCAACTCAACCCCTCGGCGTCCGCTAGCTTCAATGGAGCCCTGCCAATTCAGGCGGGGAGACATGACCTGTTCGCCCGACGGCAGGGTTACGACATAGGCTTCAATGGAGCCCTGCCAATTCAGGCGGGGAGACCACGTCCACTGTCAGCGTTAGCTGCCCAAACACGATGCTTCAATGGAGCCCTGCCAATTCAGGCGGGGAGACATGGTGGAGTCGCCGTAAGTAGGGTTGGGTAGGTGCCTGCTTCAATGGAGCCCTGCCAATTCAGGCGGGGAGACAAGACTCAGCGAATGGCGCAGAACGGGGCAGTTGCCTGCTTCAATGGAGCCCTGCCAATTCAGGCGGGGAGACTGGGTTTGACCGGCACGGCGGACCACCTGGGCGTAAGGCTTCAATGGAGCCCTGCCAATTCAGGCGGGGAGACGAGTCGAGGCTTTCTGCGGCCGCCTTGTCCTCGTCGGTGCTTCAATGGAGCCCTGCCAATTCAGGCGGGGAGACAGGCTCACGACCAGCAGCAGTCACAGTTGCGCTACGAGCTTCAATGGAGCCCTGCCAATTCAGGCGGGGAGACGTGATACTGGCGATGACCGACAGGGTAGAGAACGTTGCTTCAATGGAGCCCTGCCAATTCAGGCGGGGAGACGGGACATCATCTGCCAGGAACTGCTTTAAGTCCTTGAAGCTTCAATGGAGCCCTGCCAATTCAGGCGGGGAGACGTAGAGACTGGGGATATGCCGATTAAGACAGACATGCTTCAATGGAGCCCTGCCAATTCAGGCGGGGAGACTCGGATTCGCGGACGTCCTTACCTGTGAGGATTTGGCTTCAATGGAGCCCTGCCAATTCAGGCGGGGAGACAGTCGAAATCGAGGCAGTCCAGGTCTCGCCCCACGAGCTTCAATGGAGCCCTGCCAATTCAGGCGGGGAGACGGCGGCGGCTGAGGACAACGCGGCGGCGGCTGAGGAGCTTCAATGGAGCCCTGCCAATTCAGGCGGGGAGACGACACTCAGCGATGACCTGCGGCGGTGGACGCGAATGCTTCAATGGAGCCCTGCCAATTCAGGCGGGGAGACGGGAAGCCCATCCATCGCCGCGTCGGGAAAAGCCAATTCGCTTCAATGGAGCCCTGCCAATTCAGGCGGGGAGACGTGCTGATGGGGATCTGCTTCACGCTGTCATTCAAGCTTCAATGGAGCCCTGCCAATTCAGGCGGGGAGACCCGGGTGGTAGCTGTGCAGGTTGCTAAACCGCTTGCCGCTTCAATGGAGCCCTGCCAATTCAGGCGGGGAGACCGGCGTCTCCGACGAAAAGCCCGCCCTCGCCAATCAGCTTCAATGGAGCCCTGCCAATTCAGGCGGGGAGACAAGATGTATCCGCCAGAGGAGTTTCCCGGACTCTAGCTTCAATGGAGCCCTGCCAATTCAGGCGGGGAGACCTGGGCGTGTTCCTATATTTTGTCTATCGCCCGGCCATTGCTTCAATGGAGCCCTGCCAATTCAGGCGGGGAGACAGCCGTCGAACTCGGTATCGTCCATTTCCGCATCGTCGCTTCAATGGAGCCCTGCCAATTCAGGCGGGGAGACTGCTCCGGGCGACGGCAGACACGTCCTGACATACAAGCTTCAATGGAGCCCTGCCAATTCAGGCGGGGAGACCAGGCAGGTCAGATTCGCGGAGACGCCACACACCGGGCTTCAATGGAGCCCTGCCAATTCAGGCGGGGAGACCCGACATTCTGCACAGTCCCCTCATTCATGTCGCCGACGCTTCAATGGAGCCCTGCCAATTCAGGCGGGGAGACTTTGTGTATCTACTCATTTCCTGTCCCCTTCCGTATTGCTTCAATGGAGCCCTGCCAATTCAGGCGGGGAGACGTGACGGCGACGGGCTAGGCGACGGCGACGGACTAGGCGCTTCAATGGAGCCCTGCCAATTCAGGCGGGGAGACGATGAGCGAGGAAAGCCACAACGATTCCTTGTCGTCGCTTCAATGGAGCCCTGCCAATTCAGGCGGGGAGACCTGTTGGCATTGCATTACTTCTCCTTCCGAGAGGCTAGCTTCAATGGAGCCCTGCCAATTCAGGCGGGGAGACCGGTGTAGACCTCGACCGGCTCGGCATCGGCATCGACGCTTCAATGGAGCCCTGCCAATTCAGGCGGGGAGACAGCCTCTTACCGATGCTTTTCGGTGGAATAAGGACGATTCTTGCAGATTTCGGGCCGATTTGCCCCGCCTTTAGCGCGCCAATCCACGAATTTATCCCAGATGACGATGACATGGGTGTTTTTGGCTCTGAAAATTGCGAGAGCTCCTTACTTGGCGACTTCACCACCGCACCGCTCGCATTCCGGTTCGACGCGCGCATTGACGTCATCATCAATGATAGCATATTGCCTTCAAACAACGGTGACATCCCTGGCCGCCGGAACCAACTGACGCCCCAGTGTCTTCAGCGCGCCTCCGGACCGACCGCCTAAAGGTCCGGTATCTATGATTAGAACCCTGTCTTCCCTGAGGTTGATTATCTCGGTCAGCGCCTCTTCCAGCAAGACCCGCTCTTTTCTCGACAGGTCGCAGGCGAAGACCGAATATTGCAGCGGCTCGCCGAAGCCGTTCATCTTCTTGAAGGTTCGTCGCAGTCTCTTGGCGTCGCTGATGTCGTAGGCGACTATAAATCGGTTTCGCATGGGTCATCTCGTCGTGAAGGCGGGATACTTGGGCAGCTCTCCGAGGATATGCCGTCCAAGCAGGCGCGCCTGCACTTCCATTATCCTGCGGTAGCTTATCGAATATCCGAACAGTGGGTGTGTTATCAGTGTGTCCAGGCGTCGCTCGAACGCTCGAATGACCGCCTTCCGTCCAGACTGCGTAAGCGCTACGGCTCCCGATCTTCGGATAAAGTCCGTGTCGTCGAGCTCGGAGTTGTTGAATAGAGTGAGAGCGGCGGAATCGGCGACTATCGGGCGGAACTCTTCCGCGAGGTCAAGCGCAAGCGCCGGCTTTCCGTATTTGGGCTGGTGATAGAAGCCCAGGTACGGATCAAAGCCGACGGACATCGCGGAGACGAGCATCTGCTTAATGAGCATCGAATACAGAAAAGACAGAACCGCGTTCACCGGATCACGCGGCGGCCTGCGGTTGCGAGTCTTGAAATCAAACGATGTCCTGTCGGAACGGAGCATATCCCCGAAATTAGTGAAATAGACGCTGGCGGCGGCGCCCTCGATTCCAAGAAGGGTTTGGAGGGAGTCGGCCATTCGGGCATTGCGGGACAGGCGCATTATCTCCTTGAGCGCGTGCTCGGGAGGGTCGGGATGATTCCGCCTGAGCATCACTCGGCTGTTTCTCAGCTTCGCTATTACGAGGTCCCTGGCAATCGCCACGGAAGCTATCTTATCGCCCGCGACGGTGAACTGATGGATTCGCAAGTCCACATTCTTGTGCGCCATGCCCCAGGTTATGCCCTTCAGCCAGCCGCCGTATGTGAAGTGGCAGATAGGTATCCCCCGGTCGAGCAATTCCCGCGCCGCCTGCGCCGTAACTTGCGCGTTCCCGAAAATAGAGACGCTGGACACGTCCAGCATGCGAGTCTTCGAGACGACCGCGCCTTTGACTTTCACCGTGAGATTGTCGCCGGACTTGCCGACGACCGCGCCCTGAGCCTGAACATACATAGGCAGCGCGTCGTCCCTCGCCGGCATCATTCGCCGAACATCGTCCGGCTTGACTACATACGAGCTGCCCTTCAGGAACGACACCTCATCCGGCAGGCATATCCCGACCAACGAGCAGCGAGGACACTTTGGGCTGTCCTCCAGCGGCGGCGGCATCTCATCCAACTCGGACATCGCCCACGCGCCGTCCATCAGCTCCAGCGTCCGCGCCACCAGTTCGTCATCGAACCGAACCTGCACCCTGCGCTTCGACGCCACGAAGTATATAATGCCCTCGTCGCACTCGTACCCGTGCGCCCTGAGAAGCAATCCTTGCACGCACAGCTGAACTCGCTCCGGCTCATACGCGCCCTCTGGTATATTGGGAACCGTGCCGCGCTTGTAGTCAACGGGCGTCGCCCGCTTGCCCTGCGCCTCCACCAGATCAATCCGCGCTATCGCTCCCAGCCCTTCATCCGACAGCATAACCGACCTCGCGTGAATTACCGTATCGTCCGCCGAGTCGGAGTCGGGCAGATTCCCGGACGGACGATCCACCCGCCGGTGCTGAAACCGCCCGTCCAGCGTATCCTCGCTGTGCGCGAACTCGCCCTGCACCCATTCTAGGTAACATAGTCTGGGACAGTACGCGAACTCGTTCAGCATTCGCGCCGGAACAAGCTCGGTCTGCACATTGGGCTGAAGAACGGTCGTATTCATAATAGAGCCTCCACATCTTCGGATATGTATAAGACTATTCCGAAGATGTGGAGGAAGTACGACGGGGATTAGTATTCTGTTGTTAAGGTGCGTTCAATTTCGGCCGACCATTATTCCCAGACCCGCGTGACGGCCCGAACCGATTGAGAGTGGCCCGTTCACAGGTTCACGGAACTCAATCTGAGCATGCCAAACCGGAAGGTGATTAAGATATTTGGCCCTGTGATAGTTGCGTGGGTGCTGCGATCCTGGCCAGAAAGGCGCCCTCCGCAGTGTAATGTCTGTGATACCGTCGATTGAAAGCCCGGCTTGCCGGACAGCTTTAACGAACAGCTTTTCAGCTTTAACCAAATTCCCATCGTCAAACCCCGGTAGTACGACTGGGGTTACAGTTGACCATATTCGATGTTCATTGACATAGCGGCTCACCATTCTTTGGGACGATTGCCTCCACAGCCCGAGTAAATGACCTCTCTGGTCTCCCTTGTTATCGGTCAACGTCTGTCCGCTCAAACGCCTCTCAGCCCATTTCGACCGCGCCCCGTCGCCGCCATACGGCTCAGCAATCAACAGACGGCGGATCATGCCGTCCGCGTGTTGGTGGCCTATCGTTGGAAGCGGCAGATATGAGAACCTAGCCGGAGTGCGGTCCCCGCCGTTGACGTGTCCGGCTAGATAAACCTCGGTATCGTCCTCAAATTGGTCTTGGAAATCATCCCTGTTCGGCTTCCGACACACCAGTGACCGAAGCATCGCCGCGACCTCGTTTGCCGATTCTTGTCGAAAAGCGCAACCATCGGGTAACTCGAACGCGGCGTACGGCCTATTGGGCAATAGTGTGGTTCTCACATATCTCACCGAGGCGAATTCTGTGAACTTCTCTGGAGGACTATACACGCCACCTTCCAACTGAGCGCAGAACGATTCATACACCCATTCAAGGTCTCGCAGTGAACCCTGTTTCGGCACACGTAGCCTGCCTTGCTCCAAGCTGTCGCTAGGATATGGCCGCCATCTCTCGCCGCTCAACTGGTCAGCTTGCGCCGCGTTGAGTATCTCCCCGTTCCCTACCGCTTGGTCAATCCCCCAGCCCAAAGCCATCAGGCAACGTGCCTCGCCAGCCATCGTTTCCGCGTATGGGCGCGACGCTGCCCAATCCTCTCCCGAAATCGCCCAAAGGTAATGAATCGTCTGGCCCCTGTCCTCGGACACCAGTCGATGCGGACGCAGATGCTTGGACGTAAGCCTGGCCCGCTGGTCAAGTATCTCATCGCTGTCGTTGTTTGGCACGAATAGAGTATGTGACGCTCTAGCCCGCTCCGCGCTCGGTGCGACTATCATCGGCTGACTCTGACGCTCCAGCCATCTGAACGCACTGCCCAGATCGTTATGGTCTTGCGTCGCCCAACGTGCTTTCCGAGCTCCCGCCTGCGATCCCGCTAGCATCGCCTGAAACAATCTCATCGGCGACGGTGGCCACTCTGGTTGTTCTGAGTCGCCTTTGCCATGGTAGAGTGGATCCAGAAAAGTCACTGAGATGCACAGGTATTGTTCCATCTTGCGCTCGCTTTCATTTACCACGTCGCCGGATCCTGCCTGAGCCTGCTTCTTCGAGTATCTGCGTTCGCGCTAAGTAGCCTGCGAGCCATCGCACTGTCGAATATTGCCCGAATCTCTTCCTGTTCAACCCTGAAGTCGTTAGCGGCGACGGTAGCGAAGTCAAGCGCATCCCCGTGTCCGAGGTCGAAGGAATCTCTGTTGCCATCATGACGAACGACCTTCCACTCAGCGGGCCTATCTAGTGACGGAACAAGCTCACACCCCTCGCGTAAGGCAATTTCAGCGGGCGCGGTGAACGCGACCAGGCACAGACCCAGTATATAGCGTCTCAGCCTGGCGTCATCTTCAGGTTCTCTCGATGCACTGCCCAAAGCTCGCAGAGGCGACAGATTCAACACGGCGTCGCGTCGGATTCCGCCATCGGCCCTTATGCCTCCATGCGTCTTGACCGATGGAACATGGGCCAGCCCCAATTCCGCTTTCGCGCCGCTCTCTCCTGTTTCCGCCTCGCCACCTTCAAGTATTTCGCCCGCGATTGTGGCATACTGCGCCGACCGCTTGAGTTCCTTGACGTTGAACGCTCTGATTACCGACCTGACGATTCTAGGAAGTTTGGCATGAGTTCCCCTGGAGTCCCAAGCCCCAAACACGATTGACGTAGGGGCGATTCGAGCCAGAGATTCCGCCTCGCCTTGATCCCTTAGAGACGCAAACGCCTGGTACAGCTGCGAATTTATGGGCGTCGCGAACCTTACGATGGCGTCTGCTGCCCTATGGCCCGCGTCCAGTATATTGAGCTCCCTGTCCTCGGTCTCTATCACGACTTGGGGTATCAGATTGCGATACTTCGCCCTCTTGAAAATAGGTTCCATCCGATTGGCTTGGGAACCAACACTGTCAATTTGGCACACGTTTGTTCCATCATCGAATCTGTCTATGTTGTAACCTGCGCTATCACGATCAATCGGGTACGTGGGCGGGAAAATCACGGCGTCCGTCCCCTCAATCGGTTCGAGGTACTGACGCATCACTAACGCCCCGATTGAGCTATTTTCCTGAATCCAGTCGTCGAACTTACACAGTGTGTCAGTCATCTAAATCTCCTGTTTGCATTCGCGCGGTGGCAAGCCCCTTGAAACTGCCACGCCTCGTTGTTTTAGACTCCATTTTCAAAAGCGTTGCGTAGGGTAGTTTACCCAAAGCCGCGAGACAGGCGACCGAAGGCGGCAAGGGTGTCCTCCAAGTCGCATATCGAACGATCCCCTTACTTTGGTCTATATCAGGTGTGAATCTCTGAAGTCCTATTGCTCCCAGCATCTCTACCACAGGGCGAACTTGCGATTTCTTGTACCGAATATGTTCATTCAGGGAAAATCCAACCGACAAGGCGTCCCACCCGAACTTCGAATCAAATCCATAAGGCCCTTGCAACGACGTCTGGCGACGGAACAAGCTCGTTGGATCGGGGTCTTCTTCCTGTAAGATTTCCTTGACTGGAATCTCCCACTTCGAGAACATCTGTAACGAACTCGCATTTGCCGCCCAGGTCTTCAGAACTCTATTGCTTCCGCCCTCCGGCCTCAGCCACCAAGAAAGACGCATATCGAGCGGTTCGCCCAACGTTAGCGGAGACACCTTGTCGTCAGGTTCCCCTACCGCCCCTGTATTCACCACAGACCACAACGCTTCATGGATTGTGACCCCGCCCGATGCGTCCAAGAAGGTTATGAAGAACTTATCCTCAGCGAACCATCCCTCCGCTCCCGAACTCAGACGGTCTGCAAGTTCCAAAAGGCCGCAACAAGCGAAGAACTCCCCCGGATTCTTCACGTCAACCTGAATCTCAATATCCGATTTCATCAGATTCACTCCATTCTTGCGTTTACAAAAGCGACATCTAAACATCAGGCTTGCAAGGTTCTTCTTCCACCACCTGCGGATCCTCGAATCCGCCAGGCGGCTGAGACGCCGCAATATCCGCGCACCGCATCAACGCTTCCAGCCACGCCAGCCCCCAGCGTCCGTATCGCTTCTGAAGCCGCCCAAATCGCTGCATCGATTCATTGACCGCTTCGGTGTTCTCCCGCGTGGTATAGCGTTCCTTGTCGAATGACTCAGGCTCAAAATTTGGTCGCGCACGACCATGATGCGAAGCTATGAGATGCAGAATTAGGTCGCGTTCCGGGTGTGAACTCACTACCTCGTCGCGCATGGCATCCATTAGCGAACCCAACTCATGCCTGTATCCTGCCAGTTCACGCCAGTGTCCGTAATTTTCAGATTTTGCATACAACTTGTCAGCGCCTTTCTTTCCCGCGTAGCGCTGCCATATATCCCTGTTCTTCCCTCTGTCGTGCCATTCAGAGGCTAAAGCGAGTGCATCCACAGTCTCGGTTTTCAATCCGACTCTCTTACCAATTTCTGTGACATTGGACACAATAGCCGCCGTATGGCTTGCCAAGGTCATATCGAACTTGGCCTGTTCATGGTCGTCGATAGCCAAATCGCGCTCCGGCATAGCCAGGTTCAGACGTATCTCCGATTCATCAACGTCCGTCCCCTCGTCAGCTTCCTTAACTATCACACTGCCCCGCACTTTCCAACCGTATGGGAGTAGATCATCTCCGCGTATCCGCTTGCGTCTCGCGTCGCCCTTACCCTGTTCGGCTACATCTATTTTCTCAATCGGAATGATGTTTTTCGAATCAAGCATCCCTTCCTCTGCCAGTCCGCCGATTTCGGTGGGCAATACCAGAGTCTTGTAGTTGAGCAACTGTCTATCTGCGCTGTCCAGAATCTCTGAAAGCGATATGCACTTTGCCTTGTTGCGATTGTCCAACAGCACAACTTTGAAATCACTTGATTCGTCCTTCTTGCGATGTTCTCTCAGCAATATCCGAAGATCAGCCTTCACCCTGTCGGACTGTCCGCGCACCTTCTCATAAGAGAGAATCGGACATATACTGAACCAATCACTCACCTCATTTTCGGCCAAATCATGTTTGCTGAACAGACCAACCTCCCACCGCCACGCGATATATGTTTCAGGCGTATCAGCCATGTCCCCATGAAGATACGGTGCAATCTCCGGGCGACCGGGTATATCGTCAACGCTGGTCAGTGACCAGGAATCTAAAAGAATGTCCGTCACCTCTCGAGTTGCGGGTTCAGGCGAGAACGCTTCGGCGCGGTCTTCGGCGTTCAGATTGTTAATTCGGTCCCGAACATTGCGTGGGCTGGCGTCAACTAACCCGTCGAACTCTTCCCCCCACAGTTTCAATATCTCAAGCGTCTTAGCGACGGCCTTGTCGAATCCTGTTGAGCGAGTGCCGGGATTCGCTTGTTCCTCGGTCCATATCAGGTCAACCTGCGCTTCACGCTGATAGCCGCCTCGCCTGTTCACTCTACCAAGCCTCTGTACCAAGGAGTCCAGCGGCGCAAGGTCGCATACCATGTGGTCGGCGTCTATATCTATTCCAACTTCACCCGCGGAAGTGCTGACCATATACACCGTTTCAGAGGGCTTCGCTTCAGGGTCCAGCATTTGTTTATAGACAAGATTATCGACCACAAGTCGGTCGCGCTCATAACCCCTAATGGTTCCGGTTAGTAGCGCCACCCTGTCGCTGGACATATCCTTGATTCGTTTCTTCAGGTCATTCGCTATCTTGCCCGCATCCTCTGGCGAGCGAACGTACACTAAGACCTTGGCGCCTGAACCCTCATGCTTAAACGCGCATTCTGCTAGTTTCAAGTTCTGCGCCTTTTTTTCAGATTTGTGAAATCTAACTACCTTCTGCGCACTAATCCGCTGAGAGACAATCCTGTTTACTTCATCATCAGGCCCTAGTTGCAGAACGCCATTCCCTACGTCATCACCCCGCTGAGTCGCCGACAGTTCCATCGCGCAGACTGGCCGAAAATCGCGCTCTTGTGCCTGAATGGCCGAAACGCTTCGCAAAAGCTCGCTGAAAGCGGGAGTGAGATGTGCTTCGTCATGGACTATCAGCGAATCTTGACCGATGAGCCCTGCGTGTTGAGGACGCTTGTAGCGACCATCTCCGTACCCACTGAACAACAACTTGCTCCCAATCATGTCTATCGTTCCGACGATGACGACGGCGCGAGCGGGGTCCACCTTCCATTCCTCATTGTCGGCTAGTTCGCCCCGGAGTGTGCTTACAGCAAGAACGTTGGATTTTCCCGACGATAGCCCTCCAAGTGCAGTCCTAAGCGTTGTCAGAACTTCCGCGCATTCCGACCAGCCAGGGTTGGTTGGGTCCCCAAGCCTATCCTGAATCTGTTCTACAATTGCGGTGGCCTGGTCTACCACCGTTCTCCGATTAACGATATAGATTAGCCGCCTCGGTAGAGTAATCCGCCCCTCAATCGCCTGATGGCACAGCGCGATAAGCCAAATCGCAATGACTGAAGTTTTTCCTAAGCCAGTCGGCAAGTCGCAAGCCCTCGGAATCCTGCCCAACACCATCTGGGTGTGGAGTCTCTCCTGCCAGGGCAATGGCGCATAATCTGTCAATGCTCTGAAACAGAGTCCAAATTTGGCCTCATCTTTCCGCATATTTGTTCCCCATCTCCTTATCGATTTCAAGTCTACTGCGTTAGCGCTCCAGTCTGAGTTATGTAGTGGTTAATTATGCGATAGAATTTTCAAACTGATGTAATACATGCAATGTCATCAGTATTGACATCCATATGATACAACACTTATAATGAGACAACAACTATTCATATGAAAATAAATGACGAAATTTCATTTGTTATACCAGATTCTAAGTATCGAGGAGGATGGAGAGGCCCCGATATGGTTACTAGCCTGGGACCTCTCCGGTGCGTGTGCGTCCGTAACTCAGTGGATAGAGTGCCCGCCTACTAAGCGGGAAGCGCTGGTTCGAGTCCAGCCGGACGCGCCACCCCTCTATAATACCATTTCTATCAAAGCGATGTAGGCTTGAAGTTAAGTGCAATACCCTTTAATCTTCCTGTTCATGGTTCGCTATGTGTATAATCCCGCGCCTGACAGTGACAGGGCTCCATTGAAGCATATGCATCATAGTCGTCTCATTATTGAGTCAGCAGGTTGTTTCCTCACATGAAGACGTGAGGCCCTATTTGAAGCGCTCCTACCAAATTTAAGCGCAGTATGGTGCGCTCTCACTCCTCCGCCAACCGCAGGCGGCACTGCGTCGGATCAACCGTAACCAGCATCGCGCGACTCAGATGCGTGAAGCTCACTATTGCCTGCCCAGGTGCCAGAGATGTGACGCGCTCCCACAGCCCGGCGTCTATCCCGCCTATGGAGCGGCGCAGGCGGCTGATTGTGTTCGCGTCGTTGATTCGGTGCAGCACGTAGTTGTTCAGCAGTCCTAGCAACTCGTCCGGGAGGTGCTGTGGATGCTGCGTCACGAACACCAGTCCAAGCCATCGTTTCCTGCCCCGCTTGGCTATGCGGCTGACCGTCTGGAACAGGTTTGGCATGCGACGCACGCGCTCGGCGGACAGAAACTCGTGCGCCTCCTCAACCACTACCATCGTCCGCGGCAACTCCGCTCCGGAGCGCGCCGCCGCGTCGAACGCCTTCTCTTGCCCTTGTTCCACTCCCCGGATGATGTCCGCTATCACCAGGTTGCGAAGGTCCGGCGCTTCCATATCCGACAGGTCCATGATAGAGACCGAACCCGGACGCACCAGATTGTCGTAGTCGATTCGGCGAGCTCCGCCTTCTAGCGAGTCGAACACGTTCAGACGCATAAGCCTGAACAGCCTGGCGCGCAGCGCCCGCCAGCTTACCGCCGAGTCAGCCTTAGACCGTTTGACTCGCTGCATCACTCGATCGGCGCAATCTCGGAACTCTGCCGAGTACAGCCTAGGATTGCCCTCCTGCCGTTCCACCGCGTGCAGGAAGGCGGACACCACATCCAGCAGCGCCGCAAGGGTCATATTCGGATACCCCTCTGAGAACTCATCGAGGCGATCGAGCAGGCGCTCATGGCTCTCTTCCACTCTGCCCATCACTCTTTGGGGGTAGATTCCCAGTTCTCTCAGCAATGCCTTGCAGTTCTCGTATGCTTGCCAGTAACGTGTCTGCTGGGCGTCCGTAAGGTCGAGTATTTCGCAGACCATGTACGGTGATAGCCGTGAGAACGGGGGCGAGAATTCCCGCCGGTCAGGATGCCGCAGGTTCGTCGTTTCCGTTCCGACCAGGTGGTAAAGCGTCGTATCGCTCACTCCCTCGGCGCCAATGCCGCGCTCTGCCAGCAGCTCCACCATTTCGGGATTGTCGGCATGCCTGCCCATCTCCGTGTACTCTCCCTCCACATCCAGCAAGACGACTGCCATGCCCGCCTTTTGCGCCTGCTGTATCATCCTGGACACTGTTGTGGACTTGCCCGCGCCGGTCGTTCCAAGAACTCCGGTGTGCCGCGGCATCACCGACTTTCGTCCCGAGGGTATTCCAACTTCTAGGTCGTCGTGGCCCGACGCCAGTCCGAGCGCCATATCACCGTCGCATCGTAGTAGGTCTCTCGTCTCGTCCGCGTCAAGCAGGAACACCGGACTCGAAGGCAGCGGGCGGAACCTGGGCGGCGTCATCGCCTTCCCGGATTTCTGCCCCATCAACTCTATGTGAATCCTGCCGTGAAACTGCGGAAGCAGCATCTGGCCGCTTCGAACCTGCACCGTAACGACCAGCGGGGCATCGCCGCGCAGCCCGTCCGGCTCAGCGAAGGGTCCAGCCTGCACTATCCCCAGATATGTGCGACCGTCCCCTTCGCTTTCGATACGCACCAACCCCCGGTTCGGAACCTTGCCTATCTTGTCCTTCGGCAGAAGCGCGACAACGGTATCGTCCTGAGCTGACGGCGTGTCGAACATCGTCCAGCCAACTATTCCCTCTGCATGTCGGGGAGGAGTGAACGAATCCAGGCCGGCCATCTCCAGAAGCAATGCGTCGCCCGGCACCTCTCGCACAACGGAAGACGATTGCCCGTTGACACGCTCTTTATCGACATTTTCAGAATCGCTATCCATTCTTCTCGTTCCTCCCCGGACTCATCGATATTGAATTCTTGCGCTCATAGTTCAGATAGCCGACCATGGCTCTCCCGCATCCGTGTATGCCACTCTCAGTTGCGGCGCGAAGCTGTCTATTCCGAATGTCGTCTCGCAGACCGTCCGCGCCAGGTCCAGAAGGATGGGGTAGCTTCGCTGCTCTTGAAGAACGCTATCCGCCAGAGCGATGAGCGCCGCACCGTGAATGTGGTCACGGTGAGCGTAGAAGATCTGCGGTGGCCCCATGCTCGATGCTCGGAAGACTCCTCTGACTACGACTTTGCCCACATCCCGCCTGAAGCGCTCTATCACTTTCCGCTGCCGGTCGTCGTAGTGTCCCGTGCGCTCGACCGCTTCAATCTGGTCGCTGATCGTGTCTATCACCGCGTATTCAAGTGGAGCGAGCGCCTCTCCGATAGTCAAAAGCGCGCCATCTCGCGCTCGTCTGGGAACGAAGACGAACCGCCGATGCTTCAGCAGCAACTCCCTTAATATCTCCATTCCCGCTCCCATCAGTGGATAGTTCATTCCGGATTTTCCCGGCCTGAGCAGTCCGGCCCCGGATACCAGCTCAAACGGGACGGGCATTCCCTCGCACATCCTCCAGCGCGCGGATGAGTTTCTCGTGAGAAACATCCTCTCCGCATAGGCTTGTATCCCTCTTCTCGCCAAGCGGCTGATGCGGTCCAGTGCAGATTCACCATCCCGGTTGGAACTTCTCTTGTCCAGAACCGACAGCATCTCCGTGATGCGGTCGACGCCGTCGGCGCGGTAGTCGCGTCTGAACATGCGCTGTGACCATGCTTGCTGGTCGCCCTGATATGCGACAAGACACACGCCTATCTGGACGAATGTCATGGCAATCGAATCATGCTTCATGCTAATTCCGGCGCACGCCTCGACATTGCCATTGAGCAGCAGCCCGTTATGCACCCTGCTTATTTGGGCGGGTGTCGCTCCATAAACGCCCGATTCAGGTCCCGCCAGTGCGCTGGCCTCGATCCTCGGGAACAGCTTCTCCCGAATCGTATCGGTGACCCTGCGCTCTCTATCCACTGCCATGCGGGTCTCCCGCTCCAAGCGCGCATAGGTGTTGGCGAGGTCCGCTCCCGGTGTCCATGACCCAGCATCAAGCAGGTCGTCAAGGCTGTCGCCAAATAGGCGGGCGAAGGTGTCCGCACTACGTGAGCCTTCGACTTCGGAGATTTCATTCATGTTACCGGCAAGACTGCTTTCTGTCGTAACTTGAAGTTCTATTCCCACTGGCAGCGGAAAATGCGACTGGATTCTGTGAATTAGACTAGCGGCCAAGTCTGAATCGCTCGGCAGTGGACGGTCCTTTCATCAACTGCCATACGACTCGATTGCAGTACCACTCGGCAGTCGTCTCCGTCAACCCGAACCGTCGCTCGGCAATCCGCCGCGCCGCGCTCAGGGATTCGGAAAATCCCATAGGTCCTAACGAAGACAGGCTTGCTATCAGTTCTGCGCGAGGAGCGAGAATCTCGACCGCAAGGTCGTCGGCGAGACATTCGGCCTCGTGGATGCGCCAGCAGCCGTAGCCACCTGTGGCAGTACGATCCATGAAATGCACAAGGGGGTCTGAACTAACACCGTGCAATCGCGCGTCGATCCGTTCGATGGAGGTTGCTTCCCGAAGCCCGTGCAGAATGCTGGAGAAGTCATTCCCCAATCTAATTGCGGCGCGCTCCTGGTTCGTCCTGACTTCCAAGATAAAGTGCGCGCACTCATGGGCGATGGTGAAGCGTTTCTGTGCGTCATCGTCATTCTTTTCCACCAGTATGGCGGCTCCTCTCCGACCAACTGCCAGACAGCCGTGGATTCTGCGTTCACCGACTCCGTCAGGGATTACGATATCGACCCCTTCAATGCGAGAGGCTGCCGCAACGGTCGTGAGGTCGCTCACCTCTTCGACATAGACCTCAAGTGCGCACATTGCCGCATAGCTTATATCGGCGGGAAAGTCTGGCCCTCCTCCCGCCCGTTTCCAGAACCAGTTCGCCCAGTACCTCGTTGAAACGCCGTGATCACTCATCAAATTCGGCGTCCTTGTCTTCTTTCATGTCTTTGTCTTTTGCCGCGAGCAACATGGATTCGTCAGAGGCAATCTGGACATACCGAACGATTCCCATCAGTTTGGCCGCTTTCACTTGAAACCTGTCCGCAACCCTTTCTAGGTCGTTCCGAAAGTGGGGAGGCTCCGAGCGCGGGGCGCGACACAGATACATAGAATGAACCGTCTCAGGCAGACAGCCTAGTTCCCCTCCCATTTCCGATACACTCAACCCCTTCAACGCCGAGTAACGAGCCAGATGCCAGCCCATATAGAAGGGGTCGACGGAGGCGAGGTGAGACATCTTGAGCAGCATGTCTTCAGTCATGATCGAAGCAGCCCCCTCCGGCGCATGCGCTTTTTGATTCTGTCCTTCACGCGCTTGACCCTCTTCGCCTGTTCTTCGTACACCAGATGCCCGATGTTCATGGCTTCTGCGGCAACTCGCGTGCTGCGCTCGCCCTCCATCATCAGACTGAACACCGCTCGCTCTTCTGATGTCATTCCCCGGGTCAGGTCGGCGACCAATCGTTTGCTATCCAAACTATCGGCGACCCTCTCAGAAACATCATTCCCGTCGGAGAGGCTGAATTCGACGCTTTCAAGCGAGATCCTGCCGGCCGCATGGCGGGATTCCCTAGCTAGAAGATTCTGCATGTCCCGTCTGCACGCAAGCCTAAGATAAGTCATAAGGCCGCTCCTGGTAGGGTCGTACTTGCTTGGATTCTTGAAGTAGTCTGTGAGCGCTTCGTACACCGCGGAGAGGTAGATGTCGGGATCTACCCCGACGGCAAGACCGGGAAACCATGCACGAAGATGCTTTTCGAGTTCAGGAGCCACAATTGTGAACAACTCTTCAGTCGCCACGGGGTCGTGCGATAGAAGCCGATTGTGCAAGTCGAGCAATTCGACCTGGCGGTCTGGCGGAGGATGTGCGGTTGGCATCGGGCAACTCGGAATCGAATTGGGGATAATTCCAGAGGATACAGATATTGGATAAGAGTGTCTATTGAAGGCGACATTGAATGAAATATGCAGAGGTCCATCACGCCGTTAACCGGCGAAATGCGATGATCTAGCTACCGTTCTGAAGGTCAAGTTGTACTGTTCTGAGGAATCCAGTGCTGACCAGTCTTCAGACGGATTGGGACGAGAGCGCGAGGGTACGGATTTAGATTGCCGAGAAGCAGGTCATACTCTAACGCTACGAGGAACCGCCGCCGATTTGCGCAAGGCTCACTGCTGATCAGAGTGCGGAATGGCATCGCACGCTATCAATCTAACCTCGCTAGCGGGTCACGTGGATAGCGCTAACTGACCTTTTTGGGTAGCTCGTAGATGTTCATCGCTATCTAGAGTTAATTCATCAACTACACGCTACCTGGCGGTCTCTGCCTGACACCATGATAAAATCCGTCCATATTCGCACACTGGGACATTAGCCATGATGAATCCTGACAACGGCAAGATGACGCAGCGCAGCCTGCTTCTCGACGATCCTGACTCGAAGACGAAGAGTCCGTTGCTGAGCGTGCTGTACGCTCGTTCGGAGGACACCGGGGTCTTCGACCGCGACAGCCTCTTTGGCGGTTTCACTTCGATGCGGGCGCTGACCTACAGCGCGAGCATTCCGATGATTATGGGCCTGCTGCGAGATTATGACTATGAGAGTTTCGAGTGCATCTTCGGGCATGGCGGCATACTGGGACGTGAGCCGCGCCAGATCATCCACTTCCAACAGCAGATAGACGAGCGCCTCAGCAGGGGTTTCGTCACCATAGCCGGTGTGAGCCCTGAACGACGGGAGATACTCCACGACCGCGTCGCCAACGGCAGGGCGCGATTCTTCGTCGTGAAGGACGCCATCGCGCACGCCAAGATATATCTGCTAGAGCGTGACGGGATGCGGAGGGTCGTAGTTGGCTCCGCCAACCTGTCCGAGACGGCATTCTCCGGTCGCCAGGCGGAGACGCTAGTCGTCTATGACAACGACGACCTGGCGTGGGAGCACTACCGCGGGCAGTATGAAGACGTGCTGGCTACCTCGGTCAGCAGTATGGCGGTGAGGGACAAGCCGGCTGTCGCGGGCGTGATGCCTGTGGACGAGGCGCCCATATTCAGGGAGGTAGAGGCAACGGGGCGAGAAGTCACGATGTACGTTCCGCCTGAGACGGAGCAGGAAGCGGAATACGGCTCTGCCAATATTCTGGTTAACGTCAACAACGTCCCCAATGTGCAGCGGGCGGCGATGCCAGAGCTGGAGCGCGGTAGAAACGGTTCTCCGAACGTCCCGATCACTCCCGCCGTGGTCAGGCAGTCACGGCGCATGCCCGTGGCGCGCCCGGAGGAGGAAGAGGAGGGCGCTGCCCTGCCATCACTGTCTTACAACAGGCGGGGGATCTTCACGCTGCAGGGAAGCGAGCTGAACCTCGATGTGAAGACTGAGGACGTAAGGCGTGATGCTCAGCTGCTTCTGGAGTTCTTCAACAACTACGAGGACGACTTCGTGGGCGACGTGGACAGACTGCAACGCGACTACTTCGGTTTTATGTCCTGGATCTACTTCGCTCCGTTCATGTGCGACCTGAGAAACTCCAACATCCGGCAGGGCCTGGAGTTTCAGCAGCCGATGTTCGCCATACTGTACGGTCGGAGTGACTGCGGCAAGAGCAGCCTGACGAACACGCTGATGATCTCTATGTTCGGTTACGGCAAGAAGGGCTTCGTGCCCAACAACCTGTTCACGCCCTCCCGGGTCAGGGGTCTGAGGCAGGAGTTCAGGCGGCACCCCGTAATCTTCGACGACGTGTCCAACAACCGGTTCCGGCAGTATGCCGACGAGGTGGTGAAGGACGGCGAGATCTCGCACGGCGACGAGTACCCGTGCATCGCGCTATTGATGAACTTCGACACGAGGCGCTTCAAGCCCGAGATAATCAAGCGCAGCATGATGATATACACGCAGACATCGCTCCCGGGTAACAGGCCGGCGGCGCGGGAGAGACTGCAGGCGTCGGTGTCCAGGATACAGGACACGCTTACGACGTCGTTCTACCGGCAGTATCTGAAGGACATGTCCACCATACTGGAGACGATGCCCGAGGACGCATACAGGAACGTGGATGTGCTTCAGATGTCGTCGAATCTTCTGTGCCGGCTGATTGAGCGCAGCCTGCCGGAGGGAGAGCCGGCTCCGGCGTGGCTTGAGCCCGTTACGCTCAGTGGCGTGCAGAGCAGGGCGTATGAGCGCTCCGAGAAGGTGCTGTTGGGACTTCTGAGCGCCGACAGGTACACGAAGGAGCGTCATCCGCCGACAGGTCAATGGACGCTCTCCGGTGGGCACGTGCTGATAGGGGTAGATACTCGCTCGCTGCGTGACCTGCGCGAGGACATACCGAATTGGGTGATAGATGACGCGTCGAGTGTGTCGGACCAGATAGTTCTGGACCACGGGGAACTCGAGGAGTTCCTTAATTCCCCCGTCAGGAAGCCGACTCGTTGGCCCTTCGGGTTGGGCAAGCGTTAACGGCTTAGAGAGCTACGTTTACATACGACGGCTACGAGACCCTGGTCCTACAAGATTACATGCGTCTCACCGTCAGGGGAAAAATGGGTGCCTCATTAGCTTCAGCACCTGAGGCTTGATACCGATCCCTCCTGTGAAAAGCCATTAGACGGGTGCCATTCTCTCAGACGCGTTACACGGTGTTCTGTGAGCTTTCGATTGGTGGCTTTTCAATAGGATTGGGTCCAATAGAAGTGGCGGACGTCTTCTCGGAATAGAGTCCCATGAAGTGGTGTAGTAGGGAAGGTGGACTGGCATAGATAGAGCCACCGCGTCATCCTTTACGAAGTAAGAGATCGATGCAAGGAGGATGGCGATGGCAAGAGAAAGTATGGACATTCTGGAGTTGTTGCGCAAGAGGGGTCTGAACGGAGACGTGGACTTTATGCTGGGGGCGCTGAGTGTTGTCGCATAGGGGCTGATGGGAGCCGAGGTGACAGTGAAGACCGGAGCCGCATACGGCGAGCGCAGTGCGGGTCGAGTCACTCAGCGCAACGGATACCGCAGCAGGAGCTGGGACACGAGAGTGGGCACGATGGAACTACGCATACCGAAGCTGAGGGACGGGAGCTACTTCCCGAGCCTGCTGGAGCCGCGGCGTCGGAGCGAGAAGGCGTTGCTGGCGATGGTGCAGCAGGCGTACGTGGAGGGAGTGTCCACCAGAAGAGTTGACGATTTGGTGAAAGCTCTGGGATGCGAGGGCATCTCAAAGAGCCAGGTCTCGCGCATCTGCCGGGGGCTGGACGAGGTGGTGGAGAAGTTCCTTAGCCGACCCCTCGATGGAGGACCGTATGCGTATCTGTGGCTGGACGCTCTTACGGCAGAAGGTGAGAGAGGACGGCAGGATAGTCAACGTGAGCGTAGTGGTGGGAACTGCGGTGAACGCGGAGGGCAAGAGGGAGATCGTGGGTCTCGACGTGGGCACGAGTGAGAATGGAGCCTTCTGGCTGAGCTTCCTGCGCTCGCTTGTGGCACGAGGACTGGCCGGCGTGGAGCTGGTCATCTCCGATGCTCATCAAGGGCTTCGGGACGCCATAGCGACGGTGTTCGCAGGCGCGAACTGGCAGCGATGCCGCACGCACTTCAGGACCAACTTGTTGACGCGTGTCCCGAAGAAGGCACAGCCCTGGGTAGCAACCATGGTGCGTACGATCTATCAGCAGCCGTCTGCCGAGGAAGTTCACGCGCAGCTTGAGCGTGTGTCTGACCAGCTCAGTGATCGGTTCCACGACGCTTCCTCGATGCTGGCTGAAGCCGGAGAGGACATCCTGGCGTTCAGGCACTTCCCGTAAGCTCACTGGAAGCAGGTGTGGTCGAACAATCCGCAGGAGAGGCTGAACAAAGAAATCAGGCGCAGGACGGACGTCGTAGGCATCTTCCCGAACCGGTCGGCGGCACGCCGGCTGATTGGCGCGGTTCTTGCCGAGCAGAACGATGAGTGGATAGTCGGCAGACGATACTTGACGCCGGCTTCAAGGACTTACGACGAAGCCTTGCCGGAGGTGCAACTCACGCAGTCGGCTGCAGCTTAGTAGAGCAAATAGGTTGACGATCTCCCACACCACTTGCATGACTGAAATGTAAATATTGACAGGTGCCTCGGAATCGGCCAACTTGTGGAGTAATTGGGAAGGGCGCGTCCATGGGTTGCAGGTTTATAGTCAGAAATCTACAATGCTGCTTGCGAAATAGTCCTAACCTTTCGCACTCTTACAGAACTGGTAGGGCAAGTTATGCCAGAAGTCGGCCAAGAGTGCGGCAATTCAAAGGTCTGTGGACGCTGTCAACCGCGCAGATAGCTTCGTCGCGGCAAGCCAGTTTGGTCACGAATTTCCTCCATCACGGATATGCTTGAACGCGGTCTGGAGATTCGAAAGGACGTCATGCGATTCGTCAGGCTAGCCATTTTCGCTTCGATTATCGGCCTGCTGGTCTACTGCTTGATGAGGCAGCGAAGACCAGAAGATTATCGACGTATTCCACAGTCCAAACAGTACAGTCGTCTCGAAACTGGCAATGCACCTCAAACCTCGGATGGAATCGAAACTCACGCAACAGGTCAATCAGCCGAGGTGGAGGCACCGGCGCCTGAAATCGCAGAGGCGGCTATTGTCGGAGAGGAAGTTTCCGACGCAATGGTCCTTTCGAGCAGCCCATACACTCCGTCCCTACTACAGGGACTTGAAGAGATTCAGCAAGCCGTAAGGAACGAAGAGGAGGTGGCGATACCTGCAAGTAGCAATTTGGAAGATCACGGAGGAGCTGCTTCCGCCATATTGCAGTTCGACCTGAAAGTGGATGTGGAACCTCGTCAACATCCGGGCCACAGAACTCGCACAGGAACTTACTTCCCTCAAACAGCACAGCGATTGCCACGGCCAATTCTAAAGTGCCGTGAAAAAGACGGCGAGTGGTTACTTTACCTGGAGTCACCGGCTGAGCGCGGCTTAAGAGCGATTCGGCATGATGGCCGAGAACTCGATGCTGAACAGGAAGTCGAAATCGAGACATTTGGGGGGAGAATAACCATAAGATACGAAGACGGAACCAGTGATGTGGTAAATCTATTCGATGGGTCACCCATGTTTTTCAGATCAGACTCAACGTGGGAAGAGGACGGGACACTCGTTCGAAGTCATTCCTCGGGGTACTTCATAGTTATTGCGCCTTCCTCTTCGGACGACGAATTCATCGATGTTGAGGAACTGGAGCCCGAAGAATGCATAGACCCTTACTTTCATGCTCACTTTCTAGCCATCGGAACTGAGGACTCACGAGAGCTACGTAGCCAGTATCCAATGACTCTGGAAGGGACCACTCTTTACGACGTTGCTGACCGCGACTTTTTCGGAGAATTATTCGTCGGCCAGCCTCCGGAATTGTCTGTTCCTGAAGAGGTACGCAGAGCGAGAATAGTTGAAGAAGCCGGACGTGTGGATGAGAACGGGTGGGGCAGAAACTTCGACCCCCACGCCCAATCGATTTCGTCCGTACTCAAGGGTAGACAGGGAAGATTCACTGTCAGGACATATCTCAGAGGGTCGCGGGCGAGACACGAGAGCAGGCCTTTCAGATTCTGCCGGGAAGTTAGGCGAATAGTTTTGGCCGGAGAGACCTACTCACCGGGAACGATACTTGCGCCGGACGAGCTCTGTGAATATAGAACAACCTCGTTACGACTGGAAGGGACGCAAGGGAACGTCAAACCTGACATCGAAGACCCCTATGTGACAGTCCTTGATGATGGAGAGGTAGGGGTACCCCCAAATCGTGAAATCAAAGTCGTCAATTGTGAACTCGCCTGCGGAATAACAGTCCACGTAGAGATACCTCGGATGTGGTGGAGACTATGCCTTGGAGATGAAAGAGAGGACTGGAACGCCATAAAGCCCATCTATCGCAAGGACTTTGTGCGAATTGCAAGGGAAGGAGCCTACCTTGAGATTCTGTTGCCGACAAACGTAACCAATCTGCGAGTTGGAATTGGCGAAACTCCGGACCAGACAATAAGAAAGGTGCAGGACCGAGCCACCATATACCTGCGAGACTTTGCCGACCACCGGATTCTAGAGCAATTATCTGCCGGTGCCGTTACGCAGTTATCAGCCTGGGCAATTGGCACAAGGGTTTCCCTAATGACAATTGGCGTTCCACGTTCTAAGGTCAAGAAGAGGTTGACCAGCAGAGGAAATCGTAACACGCGCCGGTCCTGGTTAGATGTCCACAGAGGGGACCCCAAGAGGGGATGCCAGCTCCACGGCCACCACTGGGTCAATTTCAAACATGAGCCGGGAGAACCGATTGAGGAGGTTCCTGAGGAGGAGAGGGAATGCAGACGATGCGGTGCAGCGCAGATTAGCGCAGGCTAGATCAGAATATGGGGAAATACTATGGACAGCTTCCAGAATGAACACCTTGGTTGGAAAGAGAGCATAGGCAGGAGTTACATCAACTACCTGCGTACCTCGTTTTATTTCAAGGACAAAGACCTGCGAGTGTCGTTTCGTGAGGCACTGGAACGTGAAGGTGAGCTAATCAAGGGGCCATTTGACGAGCCCGCGCACAATTTCGCAGCCGGCATATCCGCGGAGCAGTTAAGCAGAGAATTCTTTGGCGAGGCTTCTAAATTCCTGATACCGGCCCTTCAGGGTGCATCTTCGCTCTATGCACATCAAGAGGAGGCAATTCGCAGGGTATTTGGACAGCACAGAAATGCGGTCGTGGCGACCGGCACGGCAAGCGGTAAAACCGAGTGCTTTATCTACCCAATACTCTTCGACCTGTTTTCCCAGCATCTCAAGGGACTCGCCTCGGATCCGGGCGTACGCGCAATGGTCATTTACCCAATGAATGCCTTGGCCAATGACCAGAGGCAACGACTTGGCGCCATCCGAGAGGCCCTGGATAGCGCAGGTTCAGGATTCCGCTTCACATTTGGGCAATACACCGGACAAACTCCCGAGAACATAAACGACAGGTTCCGGGAAGGCCGTGCCAAATGGGAAGATCGATTGCCGGGCGAGATAGTCTTCCGCGAAGACATGCGTGAGTCCCCACCACATTTATTGTTGACCAATTACTCGATGCTGGAATACCTGCTGATTCGCCCCAGCGACAGCCCGCTGTTCGACAACGGCTTGGGCGAGCATTGGCGATTCATAGTCCTTGACGAAGCACACCTGCACCGCGGCGCACAGGGAGCCGAAATGGGCATGCTAATGAGGCGACTCAAGGAGCGAATCAAGGCAGGAGGGCGCAGCAACGGATTCAACTGCATTGCCACCAGCGCCACGATTTCTTCATCCCGATCCGATGATGATCGAGCGGACGTCTCTGACTTCGCAAGGGCCCTGTTTGGAGAACCCTTCAGCAATGAGGACATCATATTTGGAGAATTGATTAAGGAAGAGGATGCACGTCCTCGTCGACGTCACCTCTTTGTTCGCGGCATCGAGAGCGCGTTCCTTCTGCATCAGAAAGGCAGGGACAAGGTAGCGTTGAATAGAGCGTCCGCAGACGATGGTAAGTCGCTCCCTCTTGAAATTGCTCTCTGCAAGGATTGCGGGCAGCAATATTACATAGGGCAAGAAAATGGAAGCCATTTGGTGGAGCCAGTCCGGGACCCTTCCATGCCAGGATATGGGGCGACTTACTTCATGCCAGTGGAAACCTCGGGAGATGCGACTCATGTGCTGTGCCGCCGCTGCACTGAAATTGCTCCTTCGGACAGTTTCGGGTTGACGTGCAATTGCGAAGCTGCCGTTTGGGTCGTCCAATGCAAGTCCGACAAGGACAACCCGGACCAGATTGATGAGTGCGCCAACTGCGGATATCGACGAGGAGGCTATAGAGATCCGGTTCAGGAGATAGTCCATGGGGCTGACGGCCCAAACGCAGTAATTGCCACTGCTCTGCATCAGTTACAACCTGAGGAACGTCGGAAGATACTGACATTTGCGGACAGCCGCCAGGAAGCTGCGTTCTTCGCCTGGTACGTTGAGGATACCTACAAGTCACTCTCAGATCGCAATGCCATATTGAGAGCAATGAAGGAATTTCCGATTGACGTAGAGGGTCTAAGTGCAGGTGACATGGCCAGCCGATTGCTCTCTCAATCCGAAAGGTTCACGCCCTTTGCGACGAACGAAGAGCGACGACGAGAAGGGCTGCTGACGGTCTGGAGGGAAGTACTCACAGAAGAGCGCAGACTGTCATTGTCGGGCGTAGGCCTGGTGAATTGGGCGGTCCATCTACCCAGCGACTTCATCGCACCGGATGCATTGCTCAGACACCCTTGGGCATTTAATGAGGAGGAGGCCTACACGGTAGTAGCTCATCTTCTAGAAAGCATGATTTCGCGAAATGCAGTAGCCACGCCTGAAGCAGCCGGACTGAATTGGGACGACATCACCCCTCGACCTCAGAGAGCATACAAGGTTGGGAAAGTCGGAGGTGTTCAGAACGTGAGCGAGTGGGGTCACGAGCGGTCTTCTGCGGTGCAGCATCTCGCCCGGATTGGAAGTGTCGGTGTTGGAGACGCTCAGAAATTGATGCTATCAGTCTGGGATACTGTCAGGGATTACGACCGAACTCGACCGTCTGCTGCCCAGATCCTAATAAGAGCTTCCGGACTCAACAATGCATTCAGGCTCAATCCAGCCTATCTCCGTGCCCACTTAGTTAAGGACGAAGACATCTGGGAATGCGACACCTGTGCCAGCGTCTGCCTGACCAACATTCGGGAAGCATGTGTGAAGACACGTTGCAAGGGACGTCTAGTTCCCGTCGACGGGCAAAGCCTCTCCGAAAACCACTATCGTATTCTCTATGAGAAAGGCGCTCTACCACCAACATTCCGGGCCGAAGAGCATACAGCTCAGATAGAGACCGAAAAGGCCAAGGAAAGACAGGACGAATTTAAGGCAGGACAGATTCATCTGCTAAGTTCGTCCACGACATTTGAGGTGGGCGTCGATCTGGGTGACCTCGATGTCACATTCCTGCGAAACATTCCGCCCGAAGCGTTCAACTATGCGCAGAGGGTCGGAAGAGTTGGTCGCCGTGACCGCACTGGATTCGCATCTCGTACTGTCGTCGGAGTCCGCATGACCTCTATCACTTTGAAGACCCTGAGAACCGTGTAATGCAGGGTGTAACACGCCCCCCACTCATGCGACTCGAAAATCGGAAGATAGTATTGCGACACATGTCGTCCCTTGTGCTCGGGCAATTTTTTAAGAGCGGTAACAACCACGAACGCTTCGAACGCGTTCATACCTTCTTGGCTACCAATGACGTGGATGGTCTGTCCAGTGAAATGCGGACTTTCTGCGAAGGAAACCGTTCTCTAGAGGAGTCACTTCTGGAGATTGTGCCCGAGGCCCTCCATTCACAGGTGGGGCTCGCAGACGGAAGTTGGATCGGTAATCTATTTGGTCGGGAGAGTCGATTCTACGGTGCGGTCGCCGGCACACTTGATGACGTACGTGAATTGGAGAGCATTCAGCAAGAGTTCGCGAATCAGCGCAAGTATGCGGAGGCGGCGCGGGTAGATCGAAGACTCAGAGCCGTCCTCGACGATAGGACGCTGAATTTCCTGTCGAGAACCGCCATATTGCCCAAGTATGGATTCCCGGTAGATACCGTGGAATTGGAGGTCAAGGGAGAGTATTCATCAAGGCGCGACATCTCACTTCAGCGTGACCTCTCGCAAGCTGTGGCCGAATATGCTCCAGGGAGCCAGGTTGTTGCCAACAAGAAAGTCTGGGAATCCGGCGGCGTCAAGCTCGTACAGGGGCAGGAACCTGTCACCAGGTACTATAGATATGACGAGGAGGGAAATTTCGAGCACTCTCTGAACAAAGATGAGATCAGAGGTCGCGGTGTCAGGCAATATTTCACTCCGCAGTGGGGGTTCGCAACGGACCTGAACTATCGCACGAGAGAGCCCATCAGAAAAGCGGAGCGCCTATACACGACACGTCCGTTTTTCGGCGGATTTGCCGAGGTGGCAGAGCCCGTCTCTAAGATATTCGGTGGCGTGAGTATTACTCTAGCCGCTCCGGGCAGCCTTTTTATTTTGAGCGAGGGCCATCAGCAGAGGCAGTTCAGAGTCTGCCTTTCGTGCGGACGCCATTCCGCCAAGAGAATCGCAAAGCACAGGACACTGTACGGTAAACCTTGCGGCGAAAGGATGGGACGGTATTCTTACGGGTATGAGCTTGTGACCGACGTCGTTCGAATTATGTTTCCATACCTGGACGACGTAGATGCTGCATATTCTCTGGGATATTCGCTGGCACTTGGCAGCTCCGACGCGCTTGGCGTTCCTCAGAACGACCTAAATGTGGCCTTATCTCGGGTCGAAGCGCCTTCCGGATTCGGAATGATTTCGCTAATCCTTTATGACGATGTGCCAGGCGGCGCCGGTTTCGTGGCTCGATTGTCTCGCGAGGAGATTTTTGCAGAAGCGTTGTATAGGGCCCGCGAGCGCGTTGCCGGGGGCTGCGGCTGCGACTCAAGCTGCTACGGATGTCTACGCAGCTATCGCAATCAGTTTGTGCATTCTGTACTAGATCGCTACAAGGCACTCCGCTTCATAGAGGCCGTGACTAAGGTGCTGACAGTTGTCTAAACTGCCTGATCCGCGTCAATTATTCTGGCCGCTCCTGTTGCCTCAACAGAGAAGTTTCCTAACTGAAGCTATTGCCTCACAAAACTGTTGCGAAAATCGAGGAGTCATGAGATCGCTGAAGAGGTTGGAGGAAAGAAGTACTCGGAGCCACTCGCAGCCGGTGCAGATAGGCATCGAAGAAGGGCAAGAGTCGGATGCTGGAGGAGTTCGTAACCATGGTTGGCTGCCTCAGAAAGCACGCCGGCAGACTCTTGAGGCAAGAAGATAAGTCGACTACCCGGAGCGTTTCAAGGGTACAGCGCCTCAACTCCGATGCCGCCGCCATTTACATTCGTGAGCTTCGACGACTTCCCGGAGGAGCACTGGGTGCATCTTCGGACTACAAACCCGCTCGAATCGGTGTTCAGCGCAGTGAGGTTGAGAACGGACGTCATATGACGGATGAAGCGGCGAGACAGCGCACTGTACCTGGTGTTCAAGGTGGAGCTGAGGCGGAGTGAGCGATGGCGACTGCTGAACGGAGGGCGGAACTTTATGGGCTTGTTGGTGGACGGAGCGAGGTTCGAAGTAGGAGCATAGCCGAGCTGCAGGTAAGTGCCGAGGAGGCAGTCGCCGCCTGATGAGCTAGATCGCCTGGAAGGAAATTCCACAACAATTGACACAAGCTCTTGAAGTCCGGTCACTAGGGTCACAGGCTCAACAGACAGCCGGACGATGATGTCTGGGTGCCTGCCGTCATGCCACGTCTCGGCGACCGCAGACGGTACTCACGATCCCGAGGGAAACCGCCAAGCGTGTCGTTAATGGCGCTTTTGTGGTTGCGGTCGCTGTCGGTGGCAACTGCCATTTCAGAGGCAGTATCCTCGTTGCGTTCATGTCATAAGGACTAACGGCACGGGTGATTCCTATGCAGTGGGCAGGGGCTGATAGCGCTCGACCCGTATTCCGTCTTCACCCTTGCGCGCTTGAGCCAGGTCGTATGCAGTCTGACGGCTCAACCAGAAGTCTGCGCTGGACCATCCAGCCTTCTCTAAGCGGATGGCCATGTCAGGCGAGATCCCTGCGTGACCGTTCAATACCCGCGAAAGGGTATGACGGGCAACCCCCAGTACCTCCGCTGCCTCGGTAACGCTTAGGCCGAGAGGGTTCAGGCAGTTTTCCCTGACGCTGCGACCTGGATGGGGCGGATTCTTCATAGGCATGGTCTCTCTGTCCTTATTTAGTGGTAATCGACGAGATCAACGTCGTACACGTCACCAGCTTCAAACCTAAAGGTGATCCGCCAGTTGCCAGTAATCGAAATGCTCCAAAATCCTCTTCGGTCCCCCCTGAGTGGATGCAGTCTGTATCCCGGCAGGTCGAGATCGCTCGGTTTGTCGGCGGCATCCAGGTCCGCCAGGGCGAGAGCGATTCGGTCCAATTGGTCTGCTGCTATCCTGCTGGGGTCGTCTCGCTCATAGAGCCGTCTCAACCCTCGATGGCGAAACGAACGAATCATGGGCTGATTATACCGTGTACCGGTACAGCTATCAATGGATTCGCGAATCCGGTAGCTGTTCAGAGTTTATGGGACGTATGTCCGCAGAGTTCGGCAGGCGTGGCGTTGATTCGCTTTGCCGAGTGGCGGAAAGCAGTGAAGAACGAATATGAAAATCGCGGAAAAACAGCTTGCGCTAGTTGTGCTGCTGCCCAATTCAGGAGCATAACATTGATAAGAGGGGCGAAAAGTTGGTTTCTTGCGTTCTAGGACATTGCGGATTGAGGGATAACTCGGCGGCTAGGAATGGATACTCGCGGGAGTGTGAGTGATGCAGCTTTCGGTGAGAATAATCTCGGTTGTGATGCCTACCTTACTCGTCATCTCTTGTGTGTCAACGCCAAGCAACAACACGGGTGGGTCAAACTCTTGTCGCCGATGAAGACTTGATGATTCCTGAGGCGGCATCTACCCGCGTGAGAGGAACATGGGAGAACACGACCGCGCCTGAGCTTATGCGGAGGGAAATCCCTGAAGGACTGGCGAGGATGGATGGATTTACGCAGTGGTCCCACAGGAAAGTGGCGCATTTTGCGTTATGGGATGTCGAATTTCCAAATTGCTCGGGGCGTGATGCTCTTTTGCCGCATCTCACATGTTACCGTTATTATGAAAGGTATTTTCTGAATGGTAACGTTGGCGGAAAAAGTTGATCGTCCGGCGGAATTGGCGGCCGCACGAACTGATGAGAGTGCTGTGTCGGCCGGTCGGATCATGCGCACATTTCGCACGAGGGCGTACCTGTCAAAGGCGGGCCATATCAGGTTTGACGAGGTACTTCGCCAGCAGGCGCTGCTCTACAACGCGGCGCTGGAGGAGCGCTCGACGGCTTGGAAGAGACATCAGAAGTCGATCTCTTGCTTTGACCAGAGCAAATCATTGACTCAGGTGCGTGCCGACTTCCCAGACTTTGAGCGAGCCATTGACAGGCGTGTGCAGGTTGGGACACTGAAACGGCTGGACAAAGCGTACCAAGCCTTCATCCGACGCCTGAAAGGCGGCGAAGCTCCAGGCCATCCACGGTTCAAGAGCAGTCTGCGCTGGAAGACACTGGAAATCTATTCTGGCGCATCCCGGTATGTCAGGTACGATGCGGAACGCGGCAAGGGAGTAGTCCGTATCAAGGGACTGCCGCTGCTGCGGTTCAAGGACAAGAGGCTGC
>MKWU01000255.1_pt1 | contig 100098 bp, 81 predicted proteins | sample 809101 | NCBI WGS metagenome assembly MKWU01 (sample SAMN05860141, study PRJNA318959) | sponge metagenome | host: Aplysina aerophoba | place: Slovenia: Piran, Adriatic Sea, Gulf of Piran | collected 2013-05-07
CGGTGACGCCCGAGGCCGCGGCGAGCAGGCCGCCCGCCGGCGCGGGTGCCGCCGCCGGCGCCGCGGATGGCGGCGGCGGTTCCGCCGCGGATGTTGCCTGCGCCGCCAGTGCCGCTTGCGGCGGCGGAGCGGCATCACCGCCTGCGCCGTCCGGCTCCAGGCTGGCGATCGGGTCGCCCACGTTGATGGTGTCGCCTGCCTTGACCAGGACGGCGGTTACCACGCCGGCATCGGGCGAGGGCACCTCCACCACCGCCTTGTCGGTTTCCAGTTCCAGCAGCGGCGCGTCCTTCTCGACCCGGTCGCCGGGGTTCACCAGGACGGCGGCGACGTCGCCGGCTTCGATATTCTCTCCCAGTTCTGGGAGTGTTACGTCAGTTGCCATCGATCCTCCGCCCGATACTCAGGGTAAGGGCTCCGAGCGCGTACCGCCCGCCGGGCGGTACGAGATGGGGATGCAGAGAGCCGCAGTGGGGATTTGATCCTCTCGGGCTGGCCGGGCTGGAAGATAACACCGAAACCGCCTCGTGTCAGGTGCGACCCAGGCGCGAGAGCGACACAGTGGACACCCGATGTGGCATATTTGAATTGACAGATGTTATTTATCCGGTAAATATGACAACTATGGTTGCAACTATGTTTGCAAGAAGGCTGCTGGCGCCTACCGCGTCCTTCTTTTTGTTCGGGCCGCGAGGCACCGGGAAGTCGACGTGGATTGCGAACAACTTCGCGGGAGCGCCAACCTATGACCTGCTGAATACGAGTGAGTCGCTTCGTCTGAGCCGCGATCCGGAGGCGCTCTACCGGGAGGTGGAAGGCCTGCCGGCCGGAACGTGGGTGGTGATCGACGAGGTGCAGAAGGTGCCGGAACTGCTCGACGAGGTTCATCGCCTGATCGAGCGGCGGCGCCTGCGCTTCGTGCTGTCGGGGTCGAGCGCGCGCCAGCTCAAGCGGGGCGGCGGCAACCTGTTGGCGGGCCGCGCCGTCGTGGAGCAGATGTTCCCGCTGGTCTCGGCAGAACTCGCGTTTCGGCCATCGACGGATAACCTGCTTGTCCATGGCAGCATGCCGCTCGCCGTGACCGGCGTCGATCCGGCGGGGTATCTCCTTGCTTACGCCGAGACGTACCTGGAGGAGGAAATCCGTGCGGAGGCGCTCACCCGCAGCATCGGCGCCTTCAGCCGCTTCCTTGAAGTCGCCGCGCGTCAGAACGGGCAGGTGACAAACCTGTCCGCGATCTCTCGCGACGCCGCGGTGGCGCGAGCCACGGTGCAGAACTACTTCGAGATCCTCCAAGACACTCTCGTCGGGCATTGGGTCCACGCATGGAAACTCAAGCGAGCCGCGAAACAGGTGGCGCACCCCAAGTTCTACCTGTTCGACTGTGGCGTGGCGCGCGCCCTGTCAGGCAGATTGCCCTACCCGCCGGCGCCCGAGGAGGAGGGTGCGTTGCTGGAGACGTTGCTGTTCGCGGAGATGCGGGCCTACGCCGCCTATGCAAAGCTGCGCTACCCGCTCTACTACTGGCGCACCCACGACGGCGTCGAGGTAGACGTCCTGTGCGAGACGCGGCGCGGATTCGTGGCGGTGGAGATCAAGGCGTCGGTCCGGTGGGAGCGCCGTTTCCATCGCGGCCTGGAGCGGATGCGCACCGAACTCGGCGCCCACCGGGTACGCTGTTACGGCGTGTACCGCGGCGCCCAGCCGGCCCGGTGGAACGACATCGAAGTCCTTCCCGTGATGGATTTCCTCCGCCGCCTCTGGGGCGGCGACATCCTCGCCTGAGCCCAATGCCTGGCAGCGTGGTGAGGTGTGGCGGCCGGTGTGCGAATCGCCGCTTCAGGTGTTCCAGCGCCAACTCCAGAGTAGCGATGCAGCGGCGCAGGAAGGTGGTATCGATGCTCATGGTCGTCTCCTTCGCAAGGCTTACAACTCCGCCGGGTCGGTAACCCGCACATGCGGCGAGAGCCGCCGGAAGTCGTCGACGTTGTAGGTCACGATCGCCTCGGCGCCGGCTTCGCTGAGCAATCGAACGATGAACGCGTCGTAAGCGGCGCCTCCCGCGGCGGGCAACGCCGTCATCCCGGTCATGAAGTTCCACATCGAGTCCTCACCGAACGGTGCGAGGCGAGCGTTGTGCTGCAAGGTCTCGCGCAGGACGATCTCCGCCTCGTCCGGGCCTACCCGGTATTGAGCCGGGAGCCGTGTCAGAACCGCGTATGCTTCCAGCACGGAGTGGTGGGCAACAACCACGTCATGCGTGTCGAAAGCCTCGTCGAGCCAGCGCGACGACGACAGATGGACGGGGTGGTTGGCGTGCACGGCGGCAATGATGACCGACGTATCCACACCGAGGGTCACATAAGCAGCCCGCCCCTGCCGTCCAGGTGGGCGGCCCTGACACGGTCGACGGCAAAGATCTCCGCGGCCGCCGTGCCGGCGCCGGTATCCACCGCTGCGATGCGCCCGCGCCGCACGATTCGCCGCTTGGGCATGACCGGCACCAGCGTGATACCGTCCGGAACCGTGACGATCTCGACCTCGGCGCCCGGCTCGAACCGGTAGCGCTCGCGCAGTGGTTTCGGTATCACGAGGCGGCCGAAATTGTCGATGCGCGTCTTCATGACCCACCAGGATACCGCGTGATTTGGCAATTGCCAAGAACATTGCCAATCAATCAACCCAATCATCGGCGTGGTGGAGGTGGCGGGGCTACAGGTTGACGCTGTCCATGACGTAGGACGATGCGGCCAGCCGCACCAGGAGCGCGTCGCGCATCGCCTGCTCCAGCGCCCGCGCCTCCGGTGCGCCGATCAGGTTGTGCTGCTCGTCGGGGTCCTGGCCGAGGTCGTACAGCATGTAGCCGCGTCCCTGCTGGTCGATCACGTACTTGTGGCGCTCCGTCTTCAGCATCGCGTTGCGTGAGCCGCCGTAGTAGATCTCGCTCAACAGGTCGCCGCGGTGCTGCGCCCGCGGGTCCGAGATTACCGGCAGCAGGGAGCGGCCGAGCGACATCGGCGGCTGCGGCACGCCGATCGCCTCCAGCACGGTCGGCATGACGTCGATGTTCTCGGCCGGCGCGGCGCGCGTACCGTGCGGGATCCGCCCCGGCCAGCGCATGATGAGCGGCACGCGCAGCGCCGACTCGTGAAAGGTGCGCTTGTACACGCGGCCGTGATCGCCGGCCATCTCGCCGTGGTCGGAGGTAACCACTACCAGCAGGTCGTCGAGCCAGCCGCGCGCCGCGTAGGCGTCGAAGATGCGCCGGCACCAGTGGTCGACGAAGCTCACCTTGCCGCCGTAGTTGGCGCGAATCGCGGCGACCGCCTTCGGGGTCAGCCCCGGCTCCGGTTGGAAGTCGAGCTTGGCGGCGGCATGGTCCGGCAGCGTGGGAGGCCGCGGCGGAAGGGGAATCGGCGGCGGCGAGTCGGCCGGGTCGTACATCGCCGCCCAGCGGCCGGGCGCGTCCCAGGGATCGTGCGGACCGGGAAAGTTGACGAACAGGCAGGTGGGACGGTCGTCCGGGAAGGCTTCGACGCACTGCACCGCGCGCCCGCCGACGTAGCCGTCCATGTGATCGTGCTCGTCGAACGGCGCCGGGCGCGTGATGGTGGGATCGGCCACGCGCTCGTTGGTGTCTGCCACGAACAGCTCCCAGAGCCCCTTCCCGCGCAGGTGGTCGGAGTAGCCGGAGTCGGTGCTGCAGGTGCCGCGCGGACCGCCGACCTCGTCCACCTCGTCGAACCCGAGCGCCTGCAGATAGGGCTCGCCGTCGCGCAGGTGGGCAACGCGCTTGTGGCTCCACAGGTGCGACTTGCCGACCACGGCGGAGGCGTAGCCGGCGTCGCGCAGCGCGGTGAAGAACGTGGGGTAGTTCACCGGCAGCTCGCCGCGGTTGTACCAGATGCCGTGGTTGTGCGGGTAGCGGCCGGTGGCGAACGAGACGCGCGACGGCTGGCACACCGGCGACACGGTGTGCACGCCGGTGAAGCGCAGCCCCTGCGCCGCCATGGCGTCGATGGCCGGGGTGCGGATCACCGGGTGCCCGGCGCAGCCGAGCGAGTCAGCCCGCAACTGGTCGAGCATCACGATCAGCACGTGCGGCTTGCGGCGCGCCGGCGGCGGCGCTTTGGGGGAACCAGAAACGCCCCGAACCGCAACGCAGTCCGGGGCGCTCAACAACATCGAAGTACCCGCTTGGCGACGGCTACATCGAGTCCTGGTACTGGCGGTTGGCCTCTTCGGTGAGCCGGTCGCCGCCGCGGCGGGTCCACTCGTCCACGTAGGCGTCCCAGTCGGAGGTCAGGTTGGCCTGGCCGATGATGGCGCGGAAGAAGTACTCGCTCTCCACCTCGCGGAGTTGGCTGACGACGCCGCGCAACTCCTCGTCCCAGACCGGAACGAAGCCATTGTCGAGCTTCGGCGCGTCGATGCCGATGGTGTGCGGGATGGTGCGCCAGCGCGGCAGCCGGTAGCGCGAGATGTCCGGCGTGATGGTGTTCCACATGGTGAAGTACTGCCAGCCCTGGTTGGTGCGCGCCTCACCGGAGCCGAAGTCGGGCGCCTGCACCAGCAGCCCGTCGTCATCCCAATGGTAGTGGGTGCCCTCGTCGCCGTAGGCAACCTTTCCGTACAGCTCCATGTCGGTATGGATCTCGTCGAGCATGGCGAGGATCTTCTCCGCCACGGCGTCGGAGGCGTTGGCGCCGATCGAGGTGTTGCCGAGAATGGGGTTGAAGTTGACCGAGGCGCGGCCGCCCGGACCCTCGTAGGCGATGAAGTACACCAGCTCGGTTTCCGGCACGTTCTTGAGCAGTGTGCCGGTGGGGCCGCTCGGGCGCGGTCCGGTCCACGCCGGCGATGCCTGGAAGGCGCCCACGATGCCGTTGGAGAACTTGGTGATAAGCTCCGAGCGCTTGTCGGTGACAAACTCGGGATCGATGATCTCCTCCTCGTACCAGCCGTGCAGGAACGCCAGGGCTTCCTTGTAGCCGTCCGAGATCATTGAGTATCCGAGCTCGCCGCCGGCGTCCTGCCAGGAGGCGATGCGTACGCCGTGCGCGCCGAACTCGTTCGGGAACGCCCACTGGGCGCCGGCGTTGAAACTGACGGTATTGCTGTTCTTGTACACCGACAGGCCGTAGGTATCCTGCTGGCCGTTGCCGTCCGGATCCTCGTTGCGGAACTTACGCAACATGCGCTCGATGTCTTCCAGGCTGGAGTAGTCGGAGTAAGGGGAGCCGAGCATGCGCTTGTCCGGAATCGGCTCGCCGACCGCTTCCATCCAGTCGCGCCGGGTAACGAACGTGGCGCCCGACGCAATGGCGACGTTGACGCTCGGGATGCCGACCACCTCGCCGCCCGTGGTTACCGTCTGCCAGCCGTAGGGGCCGGCGATCTCGTCAATGAGCTTGGTGTAGTTCGGCATGTGCTGGCGCAGGTAGGACGCGGACATTACCCGCACCGCGCCGATGTCGTGCAGGCCGGAACCGATCGGGTCGGACTTGATGTAGTCGGGAATGTCGCCGGACGCGATGCGCGTCTTCCACTGGTCGGACTGGTACAGATCGACGTCGGTCCACGGTTCGAGCTCGACGTTGAAGTACTCTTCCAGGTACAGCTCGGTGGGGCTGTCGGGCGGCAGCAGCGTGCCGCGGTTGTTCGGCCCCATCCAGGTGATGGTAAGCCGTTCTTCTTCGGCGGCGGCCCCCTCCTGCTCGGCTCCCCCGAACGCCAGACCGGCGGCCAGCAGGCCGGCCAGCACCAATAACCATCTCGTGTGTGCCATGCACACCTCCCTTTGAGTTGTTCACCGCGGCATCCGGATTGCGCCGCGTGGAGCCGCTATCCCTTCAGGCTCCCGGTCATGATTCCCTTCACGAAGTACCGCTGCAGAAACGGGTACAACAGTATAATCGGTCCGATGGCGATGTACAGGGTCGCCGCCTTGATCGTTTCCACCACGAAGCTGCTTTCGAGCTCGTCCACCGACAGGTCGAACAGGTTGGAGGCCTGGTGCTCGATCAGGATGCGCCGCAGCATGAGCTGCAGCACCAGCTGCTCCCGTTTCGGGGTATACAGCAGGGCGTCGAACCAGGAGTCCCAGTGGAACACCGCCGACCACAGCGCGATGGTGGCCACCACCGGCATCGACACCGGTACGATAATGCGCAGCAGAACCGTGTAGGCGGAGGCGCCGTCCATGAACGCGGACTCCTCCAGTTCCGGCGGGATGGCGCGGAAGAAGTTGCGCATGATGATGATGTAGTAGGCGCTCGCGGCGGGCGGCAGAATCAGCGCCAGGCGGTTGTTGTGCAGCCCAATCTGCCCCATCCACAGGTAGGTGGCGATCAGGCCGCCGGAGAAGAACATGGTAAAGATCATCAGCAGCGTGATGGTCTTGTTCAGCGGCAGCGTGCGCCGCGCGAGCGCGTAGGCGGCGGAGAACGACACGAACAGCGTTACCAGGGTGCCGGCAACGGTACGGAGGACGGTGTTGTAGTAGGCGATGCCGACGGTGTCCTTGGACAGCACGTCGCGGTACGCCTCGATGGTCGCCGGGCGCGGCCACAGCCGGAAGCCGAGCGAGTAGACGTTCTCCGGGGTGGAGAACGAGTCGATCAGCATGGTCCAGAACGGATAGATCACCGAGATCGAGAAACCGATCATCACGATCCACACCACCGCGTCGACAATCACGTCCTCGAGCGTGCGGCGTTTCAGGGCTGCTCGTCCGGGCGTCGGCAGGCGCAGGCGCATGGCTATACCACCGAGTAGTCGGCCTGCATGCGCCGGGTCACCACGTTGACCATCAGCAGCAGCATCAGCCCGACCAGGTTCTGGAACAGGCTCGCCGCCGCCGTCAGGCTGTACTGGAAGCCGCTGATGCCCTCGCGGTACACGTAGGTGTCGATGATGTCGGCGACGTCGTACACCAGCGGGTTGTACAGGTTGAAGATCTGGTCGAAGCCGGCCTCCAGGATGTTCCCGATGCGCAGCAGGAACAGGATGATGATGACGTGCGTAATCGACGGCAGGGTGATGTGCCACATGCGCCGCACCCGCCCGGCGCCGTCGATCTCCGCCGCCTCGTACAGGTCCGGATCGATGCTGGTGATTGCCGCCAGGTAGATGATCGACCCCCAGCCGATGTTCTTCCAGATCATCGAGGTGATCACGATCGGCAGGAACGAGTGCATCTCCTGCAGGAACAGGCGCGGCTCGGCGCCGAAGAATCCCATCATGCCGTTCACGACGCCGTGCACGGACAGCACGTCGCGCACGATGCCGCCGACCACCACCCAGGACACGAAGTGCGGCAGGTAGCTGATGGTCTGGAACGACTTCTTCCAGGCGACCTGGCGCACCTCGTTGAGCAGCAGGGCGAAGATGATCGGCCCCGGGAAGCCGATGGCGATTTTCAGAAAGCTGATGCGGATCGAGTTCCACAGCACCTGGTAGAACTTCTCGGAGTCGAACAGCCGCTCGAAGTAGGTGAAGCCGACCCACGGGCTGCCGAACAGGCCGCCGGCGATGGTGTACTTCTTGAAGGCGATCACGATGCCGGCCATCGGGATGTAGCGGAACAGCACGAAGATCACCAGCGCCGGCAGCAGCAGCAGCAGGTACTCGCGGTGCCGGTACACCTCCTTCAGAAACGTGCCGCGCGCCCCGGCGCCCCGCTTGGCGCCCTCCGCCGCGACCATCATCTGCTCGCTCATGCCAACTCCTCCCAACTCCTGCCGACGGCCGCTGATCCTATCCTACGGCACCCCCGGTGGCAATTCCGCATGCCTGCCGGCCTGCCGGCCTGCCGGCCTGTCGATGACCCGGGCTGCATCGAAATGCGTACCGCGCCGGGTTCCACCACCGGCTGGCAGGCGCTACGATCCGCGGCATGGCAAACGAGCTTCCCAACATCCTGTGGATCTGCACCGACCAGCAGCGCTACGACACCGTCCACTGCCTGAACAACCCGCATATCAACACCCCGGTCGTCGACCGGCTGTGCGCCGAGGGGGTCGCGTTCAGCCGTGCGTACTGCCAGAGCCCGGTGTGCCAGCCGAGCCGCGCCAGCTTCCTGACCGGCCTGTACCCGAACACCATTCACGTCAACCGCAACGGCAACGCCTACTTCCCGGCCAACGAGCGCGTGCGGCTGATCACCCGCCGCCTCGCCGACACCGGCTACGACTGCGGGCTGGCCGGCAAGCTGCACATCGCCTCGTGCTGGACCGGAACGGAACCGCGGGTGGACGACGGCTATCGGGTGTTCGACCTGAGCACGTCGGCCCTGCAGTTCGTCGGGCGCGGCAACGCCTACACCGACTGGCTCACCCGCATCGGCCGCCTGGACGAGGCGATCGACACGAGCGGCATCGACCCCGCGCGCAACAGCGGCGCCCGCTACCGCCCCGACATCCCGCCCGAGCTGCACCAGACCGCCTGGTGCGCCGACCGCGCCATCGAGTTCATGGAGCAGGAGCGCGGCGGCCCGTGGCTGATGAGCGTGAACATCTTCGACCCGCACGGCCCGTTCGACGCGCCCCGCTCCTATCAGCAGCGCTACCTGGACAAGGACCTGCCGCCGGCAATCTACGGCGACCGCGACGCCGACACGCAGGAACGGCTGCGCGGCGCATTCTTCCAGCAATACTCCGGGCCGCCGGGCGACAAGCAGCGGCGCCAGAAGGCGTCCTACTACGGCATGGTCGAGCTGATCGACGAACAGGTGGCGCGCATGCTCGACGCCCTGGAGCGCACCGGCCAGCGCGACAACACGGTGGTGATCTTCATGTCCGACCACGGCGAGATGCTCGGCGACCACGGCCTCACCGCCAAGGGCTGCCGCTTCTACGAGGGCGCGGTGCGGGTGCCGCTGATCGTCTCCTGGCCGGGCCGCTTCCGGCAGGGGGTGGTTGCCGACGGCCTGGTGGAACTGACCGACGTGGCGCCGACGCTCGCCGAGCTGGCCGGCGAGCCGCTGCCGTGGACGAACGGCCGCTCCCTGCTGCCGATCCTGGCCGGCAACGCCGACCCGGCTCACCACCGCGACCACGTGCGATGCGAATACTACGACGCCCTGAACATGTACCTGCCCCAGGAACCGGGCCGCCACACCCCCTGCTGGGCCACCATGTACCGCGACGACCGCCACAAGCTGGTCACCTACCACGGCCTCGGCCACGGCGAATTGTACGACCTCCAATCCGACCCCCAGGAGGTAAACAACCTGTGGGACGACCCCGCCGCCGCCACCCTGCGCGCCGACCTCACCCAGCAAAGCTTCGCCGCCACGATAGCCGCCTGCGCCCCCGGCCCCGCCCAAATCGGCCGCTTCTGAACCCAGTGCCTCTCACGCACGGGGAGTGGGATGACCAGCGGAGATCGATGAGGCAGGAAGCGTCGTTGACGACGACGCACTTCATTCAGTCGTCGGACCGGTAATTCGCCGTTCGACGGTGTCAAGGGACTCGTTGAGAAGCGCAGCAGCACGCACGGAGGAGATCAGCCCTTCGCCCACGGCTCGCGCGACAAGGCGTTCGAAACGTCGGGGTTTCTCGAAGGCCGCGAACCCGTGGTCGGAAGGGATAGGTTGGGGTTCGCTCTTGCGCCAGGAGCGCGCGAAAGTCGCGAACGCCTGCTGAATGGCGGCGGCGGGCAGGACCCCAATCTGCCCAAGGCGCATCAGCATGGTCGCCGCCGAGACGCCGTAGGTGTGCTTGAGGCGCATAATTTCGTAGTAGGTAATGCGGCGACGGGTGGCGCCAACGTCCTCCAGGAGACGCTGACGTGGAACGAGAAAGGCACCAGCGAAGCGATTCATGGCGTTCTCCAGCGTGATTGCCGGGTTGTCGGTGGAGCGGATGATCCGGTGTGCGAGCTCGTGGGCGAGGGTGAAGCGCCTTCGCTCGACATTGACCCGGTTCGAGACCACGACCGCCTCGCCGACTGGCTTTCCGCCCCGGATGACGTGACAAGCCAATCCATTGATGCGCTCGGGGAGGTCGTCTACGACCACCGTGATACCCTTGTTTTCAAGCAGTTCGCACAGGCTGGGAATGGGATCCAGGCCAAGACTCCACGCCTCGCGGAGCTCATCGGCCCTGGTGTCAATCTGGCCTTCAGTGGCTACGCTGTCGTAGCGCCGGCCTTCCATCCACTCGACGTTGGCTGGCATGTCCAGGATGTCCTCGATTGCGAGATAGCGCTCAAGGTTATCGATCAAAACTGCTTCGGCCATCGCCAAGTCACGGCCAGTGGCCTTGGAGTGCTTCCGGAACTCAAGCCCCTCGAGTGCCTCGATCTGAGCACTCATGAGGAAGTCGAGTGAGACGTCAAGAGTCTTTCCCAGCGCGACCAGGACGGCCGAAGAGGGCAGCATCTTGCCAGACTCGTACTTGCTGATGGCCTGCGCAGTGACCCTCGGGGTCATCTGCTCGGCAAGTGACCGCATGGATAAGCCTGCCCTCTTGCGGGCGAGCCGGAGTCGTTGTCCGAACATACGCTACCCTACCCGCTACACCCAGAATGATAGCCGCACTGCGGTGGTCCCGAATAGGTTCTTACAACTCAAGGACTTACTTCCGTATCCGTTGCACGCACCACAGACTCGTCAGAGCAGATTGACAACTTACGACGAATAGACGTAATAGTCAGCCTCTGGTTGTCGTCCAGTCCGCTCAGCGAACCTTTGGTAGCGTGGCGAGTGTGGGCCAACAAATAAGAGTCACGAGGAAGCTCTGTATGGGCAAGTCCGCCCGCAATCTACGGCGAACGCGACGCCGATACGCAGGAGCGGCTGCGCGGCGCGTATTTCCAACAGTACTCCGGGCCGCCGGAGACCGGCAGCGGCGTCAGAAGGAGTCCTACTCCGCCATGGTCGAGCTGATCGACGAGCAGGTGGGGCGCATTCCGGAGGCCCCCAGCCGCCAATCCGACGGCCGCAGAGAGACATACGCGTCAGACTTTTTCCCGGACACGCCGTTCGAAAAGATCTCGGGGGCCGTTCTAAGGTTTTCTGTGCGTGAGGGAGATCATTCAACGGTCAAGACCGTGACCAAGAGAACCAATCGGTGGAGAGGCTATAGCTCACGTCGACAGAGAGCAGTCGAGTATCTTGATTTGCGTCGTATTCAACCGGTCGGCGCCCGAGCAGGCTATGGAAAACTGCTAAAGCACAACGTAAACGAAGGCTCTCACTCGCCATTTGACGACAGTCTGCTATCGCGATACTCGACCGTAATGGGAAAGCAATATGATGCGGCGGGCATCTCCTTAACCGACGTTGACTCCAAGAAAAAGGTGCCGGTAATGCAAGTCTCACGAGCTAGGTACTCGGGGTTCCATCAAGGGGCTGGTGAGATTGCAGCAGCGGAACTGCTGGTCGCGGACTACCCTAGGTATGGGTTAGTCGTGATTGACGAGATTGAGACCTCTTTACACCCGAGGGCACAGAGGCGACTCATGCGTGATCTGGCTACGGTGGCAAGAAGGCAGGACATTCAGTTCATCGTATCGACCCATTCGTCGTTCATTTTGAATGAGCTGCCGGAGAGGGCTAGAGCATACATTATCAATAACCCTAGCGGGCGTAGAATCGTAACCGGAGTCAGTCCAGAATTCGCTATGACGCAGATGGATGAGGAGGCTCATCCAGAGTGCGACATATACGTAGAAGATGATCGAAGTGCTGCAATGCTGAGTGAGATACTAGTTGCGGTAGAGCCTGATCTGAGCACACGCGTGATGTTCACGCCATATGGATCGGCGTCGGTAGGTAACACGCTCGGAATTATGAAATTCGAGGGTCGATTCTCAAAACCGACACTGGTTTTTCTAGACGGGGATCAGGAGAGTTCGCGGGGTTGCCATACTCTTCCTGGGAAGGATGCACCAGAACGAGTGGTGCTTGGATTGCTTAAGAAGATCGAATGGGAAGGAATAGCGGAGCGCATTGGCCGGGATTTTGCTGATACGTACGACGCGCTAGGCAGGGCTACGAGTTTGGCAGACCATCACGAGTGGTTGAGAGAAGCAGCGAATTGGTTGCGTTTGGGAAGCGACCATCTGTGGCAAGCTCTGTGTGCCGAATACTCAGGTAGAGTTAAGGACGAAGAGGAGGTTCAGGCGATTGTTCAGAAAATCAAAGAAGAGATAGATGGGGGGACGCGTCAACTGTTTAGCAGATGTTAGGGCACTTGCGGGCCCCAACAAGCTGGCCTCGCATGGGCAAACGCCGATTGGCGGGGGTTCGGGGTGCGCGACTCGGTGGACGGTAACCGGAACAAGAGATCGGTCCGGACGAAAACCCTCAGGGGATTACCACAGAAACGACATGACGGAGGTGTTTCCGTAACGGCGCTATCTGGATAAGGAACAAGCAAGTGACGCCCGGTGGTTGTCGAATACGAGGATTGCCGGGATCATTTTTTTTCGAGGTGATCTCGGTGTACTTTGGTCGGGTTGAGTCGAGGCGACACATCCTGTTCAGAGTTCGCGGCTGGGCAGGAACAGGTCGTAGGAGTTGGCCTGCGAGGGGTTGTACAGCTTCCGAGGTCGTCTGCATGCATGCTACCAGGGCTCTTTCCTGCGACGCATTACGTGCCCGAAGGTCACCGTGGCGTTGTTACAGCTCGCCGGGGTCGGACCGCGGGTCGTACGGCTCGTCCTCGGTGGCCGGGTTTTAGACGTACTTCCAGTCGACGGTGCAAATCATGCGTGGGCTGGACAGGGTGGTCTCTTGGCTGTGGGCCGCATTCCAGCGCAGCAGCTCCTCTGCTGGACGAGCGGCTTACCGGCGAAGGGTTTTTGTCGAAGTTCTGCGGGCGCGGGACTTCGGCGGGGTCGTGCTTGGTGTCTCACGGCGTCGGCACCGCGTACGGGAAGTAGGGATTGAAGAAGGAGGCGAACACCAGAGACGGCTTCTCCGCCGCCGAAGATATCGACCAATTCGATGGCACGGTTCACCGTCCACGCCTTCTGGGCGCGCTCGGGGGGCAGCATGTTGCGCCCAGCGAACGGCGCCGCCCTGCCCGACTCCAGGCGCCGCACCTCGTCGCGGGCGAAGTCGTAGCCGTCCCGTGCCAGCGGGCGGCTCCACTCGCCGGGTGGGGCCAGCGCTCCACCTCCCACAGTTCGCCGTCGCCTTCACGCGGCAGGTGCCACTTGCCGCTATAGCCGATGCCGTAGCCGGCGCCGGGCAGCCACGACAGCAGCGTGGGTTGGCCGATCAGCCGGTCGTCGAACAGGCCGTTGAGTTGCAGATGTTGGACAGCTGCAGGTGATCGTGCGGATAGCGGCCGGTCAGCTGCGAGGCGCGCGCCGGCGTGATCGGCGTGAAGGCTGCTGAATCTCACCCTCGCCGACGAACGACTCCATCGCCGGCCTGCGGCACCCAGGACCAAGCCACGCTTAGTGCGCTCACACACGTGTTGACGGATCATCGGAAACTCGGCTTGCATACGTAACACCCCGAGGGGCCGACAAGTCCAATTCATCATTCACCACTGCCCACAAGGAGAGATAATGACGCTCAAAAAGGTCCAAATCACAAACTTCCAGAGTATTCAGGATTCGACCGAGTTCGAGATCGGCGACGTCACCTGTCTCGTCGGTAAGAACGAAGCCGGAAAGACTGCACTCTTAAAGGCACTGTACCGATTGAATCCTTTGGTTCAAGAGGAAGGCAAATTCGATCCCGTTGACGACTACCCGCGCCGCACACTGCCCGACTACGAAAGAGATGTCGAAGACGGTACTCGAGAGCCTGCCACCGTTGTTCGCGCAACGTACGCACTCGACCCCTCCGACATTACGGCGGTAGTCGACGGATTCGGCCACAAGTGCTTAAAATCCATCAAGCCGCAAATCAATCTCGAAAAGGGATATTCAAACCACCTCACAGCGTCGGGTCTAAGCGTCGACGAGCGAGAGGTCTTGATACACTTTGTCGAAGTCGCTAAGCTTCCCCAACAGATCGTCGACCGCGTGCGATGCCTCGCGTCCGTGAAGGAAATCCGAAAAACCCTTGACGAAGCCGATATCGAGGACGCTCTATCTCCGTATGCCGAAGTACTCCAAAAGATTGACGACGGCGAGCTCGACCAGCATATATTCTGCAGTACTCTCCGAGACCGTATACCGAAGTTCCTGTATTTTGACGAATATTATCAGATAAGCGGACAGGACAATGTCGATGCTTTAATGCAACGTATCCAACAACAGGAGCTCAAGGACTCCGATCATCCGCTACTCGGGCTAATTCAACTTGCCGGCCTCAAGCTCAACGACCTAACGAATCCAAGTCGAACGGTAAGGCTGCTGGCCCGACTGGAAGCCGCAGCCAACGCGCTCACAGATCGTGTGCTTCAGCATTGGTCGCAGAATCGGCACCTCCGAATGAAGTTCGACATTCGCCCGGCGCAACCTGAAGATCCCACTGGCATGCAATCAGGTTTGAATATATGGGGGTTAGTGGAAGACACAGAACACGGTGTCAGCACGGGACTTGGCACGCGATCTCGAGGATTCATATGGTTTTTCTCTTTTCTTGCATGGTATTCGAAACTCCGTCGGGAGCAACAGAACCTCATCCTCCTTCTTGACGAACCGGGTCTTTCTCTCCATGGAAAGGCTCAGGGTGATCTTCTGCAATACTTCGAGAAGGAGTTGAAGCCGAACCATCAACTCATCTACTCGACGCACTCGGTGTTCATGGTTGACTCAACGAACTTTGATCGTATACGAATAGTTCAAGATCTGAGCATCGAAAAGGATGCAGACGAACTGCCGCCTGAGAGTCGCGGGACTAAGGTGATCACCGAAGTTCTCGATGCAACAGAGGACAGTCTGTTCCCTCTTCAAGGCGCTCTTGGCTATGAGATCTACCAGACTCTGTTCGTCGGTCCCAACAGCCTTGTCGTAGAAGGTGTCTCGGATTTGCTGTACATTCAGGCTATCACGTCCGTTCTTCAGGATCAGGGCCGAGAGGGATTGAGCAGTGATTGGACGATTACACCGGTCGGTGGATCTGACAAAGTTCCAACTTTTGTGGCACTGTTGGGAGCCCAGACGAATCTTAGGATCGCGGTCCTTATCGATAAGCAGAAGAAGGACCAGCAAAAGATCGAGGACCTTTACAGGAGGAAACTGCTCAAGAAGAAGAATGTTCTAACGTTTGCTGACTATGTCGGTGGAGCTGAGGCGGATATCGAGGACATGTTCTCGCCGGAGTTTTATGTAGGGTTAATCAACGGTGTTTACGGATCATCGATTGACGTGGATGATCTGACGTTTGACCATCCTCGAATCATTCACCGTGTGGAAGAGCTTTTTTCGTCACGACCGCTTCCGGAAGGCGGAAGGTTCAATCACTTTCGGCCCGCCCGATATTTGATCGACAACATCGACACCTTGAGTCCAAGATTGGGAGATGAGGACTTGCGGCGCTTCGAGTCGGTATTCAAGGCGCTGAACGCTTTGTTATGACCGGATTAGGTTGGACCTTGGGGAATAGTATCGCAAGTTGAAGAGATGTTGGCTCCTACTCATTCGTGCGGAAGACGTTGACCCGGTGCAAACGCAGGTAACGCTCGTGGGGAGGGTGCAATCCGCGCACGATTAGTGACCGGTCGAGTCCAAGAAGTCGCCGGGCATCGGGAGGGAGAGTATTCGATACGAGCACTGTGCCTTCCTGCCCGATCGTGATGAAGCCGGCGTCGAAGGCGGCATCGAGATGTGGTGCGAGTAGCAGGCCGTTGAAGATGTCGAGCCGCTCAGCGTCGGTGTCGCAGGTGGCCCAGGGCTTGATGTGGCTGGCGCGGAGGAGTTCGGGCACGGCGAGGCGGGTGATCGCACAACGGCCATCCCAGTATTCGAGCAGGCCACGGCGGAAGATGTCCTGGCCGACTCGTTGCACGACCAGTCGCTCCGCTTCCGTTGTGCGAGGCAGGTGCGCGGTTACGTGTTGAAAGGCGCGGATGAGCGCGTCGGGCAGCGTCCGGGAGAGTTGGAACGCGCGGCGGAGGAGGTGATGGAGGGCGTCAACGTCGCGGACGTTCAGCGCGCCGGCGGCGCCGCTTGGGAGCGGGTTGGTGAACGCCGCGCCGAGTCCCCCCAGCCCGTCGAGGACATCGTTACGTGACATGGCAGCGGCGAATTGGGACGGGCCGGTCGCGGTGAGCCAAATGTGGAGTGATGTCTGGGTGCTGCCAAAGCAGAGCCAATCTGCGGTTGGCGCCAGCTCAAGGTCGAAGCCGTTGTCGGTCGCGGCTTTCTCCAGCCGTGTGATGGTTACCGCGGGGATCACGACCGGCCTCGGCCCAGCGTCTTGCGCAACCATGCCACGCGGATGCTCACGAAGTCGGGAAGTTGATTCCTGCCGAGCAGTTCAGATGCCCGTTGCTCGCGATCATCCCTGGTCGCGGTCCTGTTCGCGAATTCCTTTCCCAAGCGTTTGCGCTCGCCGCGAAGCACGGCAGACCGGGCCGTCACGAGTGCCGGAGCGTTCAGGTTGAGGATTCCACGCCGCCTGCGATCGCCATCGGTGCGACCCGCAATGGCGAGTTCGATCGCCCGGCGGACGGGATCCGGCGACCTCACCACCGAGCGGACGTAGATTTCTCCGAGGCTGGTGAATCCGACGACATCCTCGTACCGAAGGGTCACTGGCCAGGGCACGTGAGACTCATCATCCCACCGGAACGGATGGTCCTCCTTTGCCGAGTCGCAGGTCTCCAGCGTGGGGCAGGACAGATAGAGGTTTTTCCAGTGAAGGGCGAGCCCCGACTCGCGGCTGAGCGGGTACCATGGTCAATCCGGGGCGCCGGGTGGCCCTCACCGATCCGCCGTTCGCAGAAGATGCACAGCGAACGCTGTTCCCGGTACATCTCGGATCGGAGCTTGTCCTTGTCGAGCCCATCGAACGCCCAGCGCGGGAAGACCGAATGGTTGTCGGCGTTCGGCAGCGCGGCCAGATAGGCGTCCTCGGCTTCGCGGGTGCTCGCCGCTTCGTGCCCGTCCGGATAGACGTCTCGCCCAGGCCAGGGCTTCGAGATGCCGCGCACCCTACTCCTCCAGGTCCAGGATCACCTTGGTTTCGATCAGGTCGGGGTCGAGGTCACCCCAACGAGCCAGCAGCTTCCTGTATAGGTCCTCGGCGTCCTCGTGACGCCCCTGGTCGATGTAGTCGTGGAGCCTCCGTAGCGCGTGCGTCGCCTCCGGGTCGCGGTCCTCGGTGTTCATGTGCTCGCGGAGGATCGCGTTCGTGTCCCGACCCTCGACCAACACGGGGTATTCCTGGAGCTTCCCCTTGAACAGCCGGCGCACTTGGCGATTGGCGGCGCTGCTCAAGACCTGTGGCGAGTGGGTGGTTACGATGAGTTGCAGCCTCGGGAATGCGCGCCGCAGGCCGGCAAGCACCACCCGTTGCCACCGCGGGTGCAGGTGGAGGTCTAGCTCGTCGATGAGCACGGTGCCTTCGACTCGCGCGGCCGCTTCGGCCCGATCGAACTCGTTGAGCATGGCGGCGCGGCGGGCGATGTCGGCAACCAGCGCGATGAACACGTGGAAGCCGTCGGAAAGCTCGGGCCACGGGGCGACGTGTCCGTCGTCGAAGCGCACCATGGGATCTTGCGATACCGGGTCGTACCAGGCGTTCATGACGCCGGGCGTGGCGTCGACCGCTGCCTGCATGACGGCGGCGTGGAAGAAACGCTCCGGTTCTCCCTGCTGCCGACGCACCACGTCTCCGAGTATCTCGTCCTGGAGCCACTGGAGCAGTGGTGCCTCATCGAGATTGGGTCGAGCGCGGAAGCATAGGCTTCCCAGCGGTCGGCCGAACGTTCGACCTTACGGCGCCCGTTGCGACGGCGTCCCAGCCGGTCTACGCCGTACCATGCAAACAACGGCCAGCGGTCGCCTGGCACTCGAAGCCGTTCCAGAGCCTCATCAATCGGTTTGCGCTGAGTGATGGTCCGACCGGACGCGGGGTGAGCAGTCGTTGACCATGTGACGGAGACCGAGCCGTGCACTGCGGCGGCCCACGCGAGTTTACAGGGGCCGACCGGCTCGCGGCGCCCCTTGTTGTCGACGGTACGCATTGTGGCGTCGCGTCGAGAATCGAGCTTCAGGGTTCTGGGCGCGCCTGTCTGAAATACGGCGAGGCCTATCGCAATGGCGGAGAGAAGAGCCGTTTTCCCCCCGCCGTTCTCGGCGACGAGGAGCGTTGTGTCGTTCTCGGGACGAAGTCCTATTTCATCGAAGCAACGGTAGTTTGCGGCGCGTATCTCCCGTAGCCGAAATCCACTCATTTCGCCCTCCTGGGCGGTCCAAGCGGCGACTCGTATGGCACGCCACTGGCAGCCGCCGCCGCAAGTGCGTCGTAGGTTGCCAGCACCGTAGCCTTTGTCCGGTACTCGCCGTACTCACGTATCTCCGACCGCTCGAGGACGGGAAACGTGTCAAGGATATAGGCGGTGTTGTCCAGTGAGATGCCGTACAAGTGGAAGAATGCGGCGTCGATCTCACACTGGAGTTGAAAACGGCGCTCGAAATCCCAGATAAATGGAGGGCCGTCGTCACCGATATCTTCGGCGAATGGCTTCAGACTCCATGTGGTGTACGTGAGTTCCAGGACACGTGGCAGGAGCCAGTAGCGAACCTGAGTAGAACGCTCCCACGGGGAGGGAATGGTGTACGCCGACGGGCGGAGCGCGGGAAGCTGCCGCATGGTAAAGTAATTCACATGAAGTCCGCCAACCTTTTGCCTAGCGCAATAATCGAACGGTATACTTGCAAGGTTCGCGTAGAGGTTGGCCACTTGTTGCGTGCTATGAGACGGCATCAAAATAAACAAACTGTTACTTGCGGCGGTCCTCGGAACGATGCACGCGACTACGGTGCGGGCACTCGCTCGCGAATCCGTCACGTCGCGCCAACCGAGCAGCCACTCATGGTGCCAGACTCCATCCAGACGGGTATTGGTTTCCTCCTCAGAGACCCAGTAGAACGGCAAAACCGCATACCCTGTATCGGCCAGTCTCGCGTCAGATGGGGATGGTAACCGATGCGGTCTCTTTCCGGGAGGTAGACCTTCGAATGTGCCGCGCCTGTGGTTGTACTGGTAGATCATCTTTGCTTCGTACAGCGGCAGCATAGATCTTCCGTCCTTCTCGAACCGGTCGACTGACAGCCTCCACCCGGCGGACACCAAGTCAGCGCCAATGCGGAAGAGTGCGGAGTCGTCGGTCATGTGAAACATGCTAAGGAATCGCAAGCCCCAGGGATTTCCGTCCGGGTCGCCTTCTCTCCACAGCACACCGGCGCGTCGGTAGATTGCGAGCGCGATGGCGGCGTCACGCTTGGTCCGAAAGATGGGGCAGGTTCCCGTATTCGGGTTGACCGTGTGGATGTCTGTCGCGCTGAGGGTGAAGTGACGTTCAGGGTCATCCACGTCAGAGACCGCCTGCCCCTGAAAAAGAAAGTCGGCCGCCGACGCGTCGTCGCCACCGGAGAGAGTTGTCAGTGCGAATCTTAGCATGTGGCCCTTGCCGGCCGTAAAAAAGCCCTCGTTCTCGAATTCCCACATTGAATGCAGGGCACGCGATTGCAGGATTGCCTGGAAGTATTCCTTGGTTGGTTTGTCCGTCGCGATGCCGCTCGGCACTACGAATCCTGCGCGGCCGCGCGAGCCCATCATGTTCCAGTTGTGCTCGGCGAATAGCGCGTAGGTATTCACGTCGCCCTTGCCGCAGAGCGGGTAGCGACGAGATTGGCGGACGAAGTTGCTCTGGCCTTGTGCGACGCGTGTTGCGCTGGTCCAGTCCTTCCAGAGAACGGGGTTGGTGGCTGGCAGCGCGGCGATGAGCTTCTTTCTTGCGGCCGCGTTGCGTGCGTTGGCGATCGCGGGCTCGCGCGTAGCGAAGAACTCCTGCTCCTGGAGTTTGATCCGCTCCCACGGCGGGTTGCCGAGCACGACGTCGAAGCCGCCCCGCGCGAAGACGTGCGGGAACGCCAGCTCCCAGTGGAACAGGCGGTAGTCCTCGGCGATGCAGCGCGTGGTCTCGACCAGCACCGGGGACGGGGCAACCTCCTGGTCGCGCAGGGCGAGCCAGGCGGCAGTGGTGGGTGCGGCCTCGGCCACCTCTCCTGGTTCGGTCTTGGGCCAGAGGAAGGCGGCGCACCACGCGTCGGCCACCAGCTTCTCGTGCTCGTAGGCCTGTGACACGAGCAGTGCCCGCCACTGCTCCTGCTTGCCCGCCAGGGTGGCGGCATCAGCGTCCGGGGACTGCTCGACCGCGCGCATCGCATCGCGGAGCGAGTCGGTCTCGTCGCGGGGTTCGAACAGCAGGCTGAGTTGTCCTTCGATCTCTTCCTTGTTGCGACGCTTGAGCGATCGGGTGACCTTGCGGTCGTCTCCTTCCAGGGCCACCCAGGCGGCCTCCGGCACCTGGGCCCCCATCAGCGCGCGGGTGGTGCCTATGAGGGAGTTGCCGCACCGGATGTGGCTCTCCAGGAAGGTGAGCGGGAGGCCCGGATCGATCGACTCCATCCACAGGCTCACCTTGCACAGCTCCACGGCCAGCGGGTTCATGTCTACGCCGTAGATGCAGCGGCGCACCACGTCGCGCAGCGCGCGCTGGTAGTCGTCCGGCGTGGGCGTGCCGGTGGATCGGATGCGGGCGACGTGGTCGGCGAGCCGGCGCGCCGCCGCGAGCAGGAAGTGTCCCGATCCGCAGGCGGGGTCGACGACGGCCAGTTCCAGGAGCGCGTCGGCGGCGCGGTCGGGATGGGCTCCGACGGTGTGCTTGACCACCGGATCGAGGGAGCTGGTCAGCAGGAGTTGCACGAGTTCGTCCGGTGTGTAGTAGCTGCCGGTCGTCTTGCGTGCGTGGCCACGGCTCTGGTCGGCACTCGCGAAGGCGAAGGAACGCCCGTCCCGGGTAATCTGCGGGACCAACTCCAGGAGGCCCTCGTACACGTATCCGAGCTCGTCCGGGCCCATGTCGCGCCAGTTCACGCGTACCAGTCCGGCGGGTTCGCGAAGCCAAGCCAGGTGGAACAAGGCGCCCAAGAGTGCACGGTTGTCGATCTTCGCGGCGTCCAGCTCCGGGCACTCCTCGGGCGCGAACAGGCCGGCGAGCGCGGGCAGCCCGAGACGCGGCTCGCCCCCGGCAAGACCCCGGAAGACGATCTTGACCGCCTCCCACAGGTCCCCATGCCGGTCGTGGGCGCCGCGGCGCACCGCCCGGTCGCGCAGGCGGCGCAGGGCGTAGCCATCGGCATAGAGCTGGCGGGCCGAGTCGGACGCGTCCCTCGGGTGCAGCAGGTCCCGTTCTTCCACCGTGAGTAGAAAGATGAGTCGATAGACGAGCCGCAGGAGTTGCCCGAAGTAGCGATCGGTCGTGAGGTCGCCGGAGTGCAGCGCCGACCGCAGCTTGGCGTTCGCGGTGTGCGACAGGAACCCCTGCCCCAGTATCTTCAGCGCCTCCTGAAAGCCGGCGCTGAGGCGGTCGCGGGCCTGCGTTCCCTCCTGCCGGGCCGCCTCCCGCCACAACTCCAGCGGGCAGGTCACGGACGGAGCGTCCGCGCTGCCGAAGCGGGACTCGTGCACAAGCAGCCAGAAGGCGGCGAAGTCCGGGTACAGGTCCTCGGTAAAGATTCGGGCCAGGTCGGCTTCGATCCACGCTGGGCGCGTGAGACTGGCGTTGTCGCGCGCGACCCGTAGCGAGAGCCCGTCCGACGCGATGCCCCACAACGCCGCGTCGGAGGCGTTCAGCATCTCCTGCAGCAAGCCGAACGCGGTGCGGCGCCGCTGGTCGTCTCCCAGTTCGGGTACGCGGGTGTCCAGGCCCGCTCCCGCCGGCGCAGCTACCACAGGAACCCGGTCGCCGAGGGCAAAGAACCGAACCGGATACGCGCGGTCGCCGATGGTAACCGGCGCCGTGCGGGTGAGGGATGCGAAGCCCAGCGCGTCGCAGAGAAGAACCTGCAGGAACTCCTCTGCCAGCACGCGCGCGTTGCCGCCGACGGCCCGGCCGGCCTCCATCTCCTGGAAGCACGCCTGGGCGATACGCCAGCCGCGGGCAATCTCGTCGCGAATCTCGAGCCCCTTGGGAATGCGGTAGTCGGCCGGTTCCTGGGCCGCGGCCTGGAGCTGCGCCACTCTTCCGAGCCACTCGGCGCCGATGATGCCGCCCTCGATCGACAGGGCATCGAAGGCGAGCCGAGGCCCGCTCAGGCTGCTGCGGCGAGGCGCCACCGGTCAGTCCAACCTCGGAAGGAGCACGTACACGCCGATCACGTCGGGACGCGGGAGTGCCTGCACGGTGGTCCTCCCGGTCGCCCTGCCGGCTTCGCGCACGCGCAGATGGTCTTCGAGCAAGGCGTCGGCGCGTGCCGTCGCGCACGTCTCAAACAGTGCCGCCCGCTCCCGGAGCAGGGCAAGCGCTCGTGCGACCTCCCGTTCTCGCACATGCCGCGGCGGATCGCCGGCAGGAGCGTGGGCGAGCAGCCCGATGGCATCGGACTCGGGAACCGGGTCCGCGGTTGCGGCGCCGATCCAGGCCAGTGCGGCCGCCTCCTCAACCATCAGGGTCGTTTCCGCGTGCCGGGTACGTGTCACGAGCTGGTGGCGCAGCCGGAGCAGCACCACCGTCGAGCGGGCGCGCACTCCCTCGGATATCCAGCATCCAACCCGTCCGAGCACCGACGGATCCCTGGCAATGGAGCCATTGCCTGCGACCGAGAGGGTGCGCGCGAGCAGTGTCTCGGCGAGGACCGCGATGAGCGGATGGCTGCGCTGAACAGGACGGCATCCCGGCGCCGAGGGATAGGCGAAGTCAATGGCAACCGTGCCTGCGATGTCCTCCGTCTCCAGGCGCTCGCGAACCTCTGCCGGCAGTGGCGCAGTGGGGACCTTGAACCCCCGGCCGGTCGGTTCGAGCCCGGAACCGAGCCGGGCAAGGGCGCGGCCGGCGAACCGCTCCACGTCTTCGCGGCTGCCGACGGCGGCGCGGCTCTTGTGCCACTCCGGCAGCACCTCGTCGGGCCGGATGCGGCGCTGGGCGAACACGGTACGATTCCTTATCGCCTTCCTTCTCGTATCCCGCCATTGGTCCTCGAACAACTCGAGCTGTTGCCCCTCGGCTTCTGCTGAGCGGCCGCGCCGCCGCAGGAGTACGGCTTTCAACAGCGCCTGCGTCAGCGAGTGGCCCTCGTCCGGCACCGGCACGGGGACCCCCAGCTCCTCCCGGATGCGGGCAGCCTTGCGCAGGATCACCTGCAGTACCGCGCCGTCGATCGGGTTGTCGCCGTACAGGAGCGTGGCGCGCACCGTTTTGCTCGGTTGGCCGAAGCGGTCCACTCGGCCCTCGCGCTGCTCGTGGCGCGTGGGGTTCCACGACAGGTCGTAGTGCACCACGGCGTCGAAGTAGTCCTGCAGGTTCACTCCCTCCGACAGGCAGTCGGTGGTGACCAGCACCCTGGAGCCCTCCGTTGCACCGATCTCGGCGACGCGCGTCGCGCGCTCGTCGGGGGGCAGTTCGCCGGTCACGACACCCACGGCAACTCCTTTGAGGCGGTCGCGCAGGTGGCGGGCCACGTAGTGGGCGGTTGCAATGAAGCGGCAGAACACCACCACGTTGAACCCTTCGTTGACCAGCTCCGTGACATGCAACGAGGCGGTCCGGAGCTTCGGATCGCCGCTCTGGCCGGCGAGGCTCTCGGCCTGCCCGATCAGCCGTGCCAGGGTCGGGCTGTCGCCACCAGCCGGGGGCTCGACGTCGTCCGCTACCAGTGCGTCCGAGTCGCCGTCGAAAATGCGATCGAGCAGATCCTCGCGGGCCTCGTCGCCCAGATCCTCTCCAGCACGGGTGCGCAACGCCAGCACGGCCGCAACCGGGCTCGAACCGGTGCAACGCAGGAGCGCGAGCGTTCCCCAGAAGTTGAGGCGCTGCCGTTGCTCGTTTCCGGCGTCTGTCTCCACGACCTCGGCGCAGTAGTCGAGCACGTCGTTGAAGAAGGCTTCCCACCTTCCCGTGAGGTTGTAGGTGAGTTCCCGCGTTTCGCGGCGCGGGAAGATGTCGCCGTCGCGCCACTCGGCGATGTCGGGGCGCCGTCTCTGCACGAAATGACTCGCCAGACGCCTGCGCAGACGCTCGCGCTCGGCATCCTCAACCTCGGCCAGGCGCTCGAAGTCCGGCGCGAGCAGGCCGAGCAACCGGTAGAACGCGTCGTCGTCGCCGCTGTGCGGAGTCGCCGTGAGCAGAACGAGGTGCCGCGTAGGGCTGGCGGCCAGGCCCTGCAGCAGTTCGCGCCGCTGATGCCGGCGCTGCCCGCCGGCGGCGCACGTGTGGGCCTCGTCCACGATCACGAAGTCGGGACACGCCTGCAGGAAGTGGTCTCGCCGCTCGCTGGTTTTCACGTAGTCGAGGCTGACCACCGTGTGCGGGAACTGCGAGAAGATGCTCGCCCCGGGCGGGATGCCCCGCTCCAGGCGCCGCGTGCTCTGGGCGGTCACGGCCACGGCGTGGATATGGAAGCGAACCTCCAGCTCAGTGACCCACTGGTCCACGAGGTGCGGCGGACACAGGACGACGGTGCGATCGATGTCGCCGCGGTCGAGCAACTCGCGGGCAATCAGCAGGGCCTCGATCGTCTTGCCCACGCCGACATCGTCGGCGATCAGCAAGCGCACCGGATCGAGCTTGAGGGCCATCAGCAGCGGCACGAGTTGGTAGGCGCGCGGCTCGACCGAGATCTGCCCGAAACTGCGGAACGGTCCGGCGCCGCGCCGCAGCGACAGCAGTAGTGCGTCGCGCAGCAGCAGGGCGGAATCGTGCCCGCCGAACTGGTGCACATTCGGCAACGGGAAGCGCGCCTCGCGCACCGGCTCTGCCTCCAGCGGCAGGTAAATCAGCGTGCGATCTTCGTCCGTTCCCGTGATGGGACGGACCCGCAACGTGTCCGCCGAACTTCCGGTCAGCACCACCCATTCGCGCCCGCGTGCGCTGACCAGGCTCCCCGGCGCATAGGCGAGACCGCTCACGGCGCTTGCCCCAGAGCGGAAGCGAGCATCGCGAAGCTTGTGTTCCAGCCGGCAGGATCCTCGAAATGAATCACCTCGAATCCGAGATCCTCCATAGCCTGTTGGGCTGGAAGGTCGGTGTTGTCGATGACAGCAGCAACGTAGTGCCTGCGCCAAACGTAGCGCACGGACCGGTCGCCCGCCGAGAGCGGCTCCGGATCCGGCGCCGGAATTCCGCGCCGCGTTGCTTCCTTGAGCCACAGGGGCTCGAACGACAGGGTGGCGGTTGCACCAATACTACCACCGAGCCTACCACTGAGTACGTCTTCGGCAGGGCTCGGGGGAAGTGTACGGGCGTGCGCCAGGCGCACCAGCATGGCCCGAGCGTCCTCATCGCGACGGTCGAGCAGTTCGTGGTCGGGCTGGTTGTAGTATGACATCAGGCACCGGTAGCAGGCCGCCACGCAGGCCGTGTCCGGAACATCGGCAAGCTCTTCCGGAGAGTCGGGCACACGGTCCTCGCTGACCGAGAGATGCATGATCTGGAGCGCCGTTCGGGCCACGCTGGCGAGGCTGTCTTCCTGGCTCACGAGCCGGGTCAGCACGCCGGCTCCGCCTTCGGTGGCCTCGTACAGCAGGAAGCCGTTGCGGACGTCGCGGGTCGGCATCGGCTCGGCGAGCATCTCGCCTTCCTCCAGTTGGAACGCCGCTTCGATGCCGCGCAGGAGGGCATGCTGGACGGTGGCCATGGTGACCTCGGAATGGGTGTCGTCGGCGGGTCGAAACAGCAGCGCGTTGCGGCGGTCCTGAACGCTGGGGACGATCCATTGCCGCGGCGAGGCGGTCGGATCGAGCGGGTTTTCGTCCGCGTCGTCCTCGTTCTTGGCCCAGTAACCCGACACCGGATCGATGCGGAAGCCGAGGATCTTCTTGTTGGCCCTTCGGCGCAAGCCCTTGTTGAGGCGCGTGATCGTTGCCCCGGCGCCGTAGGCCAAGTGGACGATCTCGCCGGCGCCGTCCGAGGCGGTCGCGCGGCGTACGTCGATCGCCTGGTCGCGAATCGCCCATTCGAAGGTTGTCTGCAGATCGAAGCCCTGGCGCTGGCGCTCCTCGTCGTTGGCGGTGATCTGCTCGGCCGGCTGTGTGGCGACGTTCTCGATGCGGTAGGTGTTGCCCACCACCTCGGCGTCGCCGAGCGAGTCCCCGCACGCGTGGCACATGGAAAGTTCATCGTCGAAGTGACCCGCGCCGCAGCTTGCGCAGATGCGCACCGGCTTGGTGGGAAGTTCCGCATCGGGCGTCGCGGAATCGCGGTGACCGAGCGACAGGAGCGCGCGTACGACCCGGTGGGCCTGCCCTTCGTGATACACGAGGCTGCGGGGGCCGAACTCGGCGAGCGCGAGGAAGCGCGGCCGCTGCAGGTAGGTCTGCCGTCCGCGGCCATTGCGGCCCGCCGGGATGTAGGCGAGCAGGGGGAGCCTGGGGAAGTTGTACCCCGGCAGGAAGCCTTCGGTGGCGAGGTAGCGGTAGGTGTAGAAGTCGCTCGACAGCGCATTGGTTCCACGCTGCAGCAGGGTGAGCTGGTCCACCGCCTGCGCGTGGCGCGTCTGCGCGGCGCGCTTCTCCTGGTAGGGAGTGGAATAGTCGTCCATGGTCCGGCGCGCGGCGTCGCGCTGTTCCTCGGCGGCGGCGAACAGGTCTCGCCAGCGATGAAACGCCTCGTCGAAACGCTCCGTTGCCAAAGCCACGATGGTGTCCGAATAGGCATCCCGGCCCGTGTACCAGGGAGCGATCTCGGGCGTGAGTTCGGCTTCCACCAGGTCGAGGACGCGCCGAATCCGTTGCCCTGCGCGGTCGGCGGCGCGGCTTTCTTCCAGCGCGGCCTTGAGGTCCGGGTCCAGCGGACGGGCGGGGTCATTCAGAACCAGCAGTTCCGCAATGCAGGGGTCGAGCGGCTGTTCGACGCACGACAGCCAGACCGCCTGCAGGTGGCTGTCTACCAGATCCCGGTTCGCAAGCTCCAGCACCGGCGCACGCACCTCGCCGTGGACCATCTCCTTGGGCTCGTGGAAGAAGTGCTGGTCGTGCGGACTCTGCGACGACGCGTAGGTAACCACCAGGGCGGCCTGTCCGTTGCGGCCCGCGCGCCCGCCGCGCTGAGCGTAGTTCGCCGGTGTGGGCGGTACGTTGCGCATGTGGACCGCGTTGAGCGCCGCGATGTCGACGCCAAGCTCCATCGTCGGGGAGCAGAACAGGACCGGCAGGAAGCGATTGGCCTCGCCGACCTCCCGGAGCCGCTGCCCGTCCTCGCCAAGCTCCTGGCGTTCCCGCTCGCCGAAGCGGAACCGTTTCTCCCGGATTTCCCGGTTGTCGGGATCCACCTGAGCGGTGTGCTCGCGTGCCTCGAACCCGAACAGCGGATGCATCGGCGCGCGCAGCATTCTCGCCAGGTTCTCGTACAGGTCGCGGAAGAACGCGTTCCGCCTGGAATCGCCGCTCTCCGCCGACGCGCCGCCCAATTGGAAAAGCACGCACGCGTCGTTGAGGCGCCACCCGGGCTGGTCGAACGGGGTGCTCTCCTCCGCAACCAGGCCGTGCGTCGCGCCCACGCGGAGCAGGTCGCCGACGAGCCGGTCGAAACCCTTTGAGTCAAGGTCGCGGACCAATGGCTCCCCGCCCCAAAGCTTCCTGGAGCGCAGCTTGCGCCCCAGACCACTGCGTGAGCCGCCGCGCATGATCAAATCCATGTCGCGCAGCGTGCTCGCCCGGCGCGTCGGCGCCACGATCATCAACCAGCGCGCACCTCTCGGTTTCTCGTCGCGGCCGAATCCCCAGGGCGGCCGGAGGCGGCTGTGCGACTTCGCGACCAACTGCTCGATCACGGCGGTGTCCAGCACCTGGCTGCGGATCGCCATCCACTCACGCATGTGGTCGAGCAGCGCCCCATACACTTCTTTGCGGACCGTGTGGCTGGCCTGCTGCAGCAGCGGGTGCGCATCCGCGAACAACTCGTCGTCGGAGGCCAGCTCGTCGATGCCGAGGTACGCCACCCGGACCATGTCGAGTTGCTCCAGGTTGGGGTTCGTGTACCGCCAGCCGCGCCGTTGGTCGAACCAGACGCGGTAGCTCAGTACCTGCCGGAGGGTGCCCTCCGCCTCTTGCAGGTTGAAACCGCGCAGCGACGGCTCCAGCAGCCACTCGGCGCGGATCTGCTCTTTCGGTTGGTCGAACCCAAGCGTGCGCTGCATGGCGATGCCCAGTTGGTCGCTGCGCAGCCCCGTGGAGCCGGCCTCTTGCAGCGCACCGAAAAAGCCTGCGCGAACGAGGCTGACAAACAGGAAGTCGTTGAAGTGACCGGCCTGCAGCGCCGCGTCCTGACGGTTGTCGGTGAAGCCGAGCAGCTTGCGCGTGTACGGGTCCATCGACTCGGCGCCGTGCATCCAGCGCAGTGCGCTGGCCACGAGCACGGTGGTCGCGGAGCTGCGGCCCTCTGCCGAGAGCGACGCCAGCCGGGTGCGGTCGCGTGCGGCACCGCCCTGGGTATTCCCGCAGCGCAGACAGAGCCGGAACTTGCCCGGCAAGAACCATACCCTCGTTCCCGAACCGATTCGCCCGTCGGGGGCGACCGTGAAGCGACGCGCACGCGCTTCGCGGTAGTAGCGCTTGAGCCGTGGGCGGCCGGCGGCGTCGAACTCGAGCCAGGCCTCCGGGTAGTCCTCGTCGCGGTCGTCGAACGTGAAATCGGTGTCGCCGGGCGGGTGCGGTGTCAGGAAGCCGAAGAGTTCGCCCTCGGGCTGCGCCTCTTGCCCATCGCCTTCGGACCCGTCCTGCGCGGGGGGAGGCACGTCATCAATGTCGCGTGCGAGGAACGACGCCTCCCCCTCCTGGTGCACGAGCCGCACCGGGTGGTATTCGTGCCCGCACTCGCGGCAGAAGTGTACGGAGTACAGGCGCTTTTCTTCTTGGCCGGGATGGAACTGCTGGCCATCCACCGTCACGGTGCGGGTGCCGGCCGGCTCGATCGTCAGGTAAGCGTGGCCGGCGCCAGAGATGAACTGGTGCAGCTTGAACGAGTAGAAGCTGTTCTCGTTCGTGGAAGGATCCCCGCTGCGTTCCCGCTCGGGGACACTCGACACGAGCAGAAGGTCGCGCAGCGCGTTGCCGCAGGCGGCCTTGGATCGACCGGATTCTGCGGCGAGCTGGTTCACCGCTTCGGTCACGGTCATGGGCTTGGCACGGACCCAGCGCTGATCGACCTCGGCGAACGAGATGCCGAGACGGGTCTCCACCCAAACCGCGAGCGGGTGCTGGCGAAGCGCGGCGTCTGAGATGTCGGGCGCAACGCCGGCATCGATGGCGACACCGAGCTCTGCCCGTACCGAATCGGCGGTGGCGGTCGAATCCGTGGTGCGTTCGAGGGTTTGGGGGTGGTGTTTGTGTCGGGGGTCGGGGTTCCGGACAGGTTTGGGGGGGAGGCCGCGGCCCCCCCGGCCCTTGCCCTTTGGGATCCTTTGCTTGGCATTCCGAACAGCTTGGAGGCGACGCCGGCGACCACCCGGCCCTTGTCCTTCTGCGATCCTTCGCTGGCCATCGTGGCCGATGTCCCGATGCACAAGAGCTTCTCCGGCTGCAGGCGCTCCCGGACCCGGCGCACCAGCAGCGCCACGTCCGCACCCTGGCGGCCGCGGTAGGTGTGCAGCTCGTCCAGGACCAGGAACCGGAGGCCGGCGCAGTTGCCGATGACGCGGCGGTCGAGCTCCTCCTGCCGCGTCATCAGCAGCTCCAGCATCATGAAGTTGGTCAGGAGAATGTCCGGCGGATGGTCGGCAACCCGCCTGCGCTCGTCCTTGTCCTCCTGCCCCGTGTAGCGGGCGAACGTGATGGGCCGGTCCCCGGGCACCTGGCCGATGAACTTGCGCAGCTCGTCCATCTGCGAGTTCGCGAGCGCGTTCATCGGGTAGACGACGATGGCTTCGGTACGCCGTTGTGCGCTGGTCCGCCGCGCGGCCAGCACATGGTTGACGATGGGGATAAAGAAGCACAGTGACTTGCCGGACCCGGTACCCGTTGTGACCACGAAGCTCTCGTCCTCGGCTGCAAGCGCGATCGCCTGCTCCTGGTGCTTGTAGAGAGACAGCGGCTCCCTGTCCGCGCGGAATATGTCGGCGCAGCCCGGGTGCAGCACGCCGCTCGCAACCAGGGAACCGACGTCCGTGGTGCGCTTGTAGCTGGGATTGATCTGGATCAGCGGCTCCGGCCAGTAACGACTCTCAGCGTAGATGGCGTCGACCTGCTGGCGAATGTCCGGCGCGTGGATCGTCGTGAACGACGTAGCGAAGCGCTGGTACTCGCCGACGACGCTGTCGCGGAGCGCAAAGACATCAAGCGCAGGCGCGCTGCCGGCATTCGCACCGCCCGAACTCTGCGCCGGTGATTGGGTCAGCTTCACGGTGACCTGCGGCCCCTCATGGGGCGCGATCCTACCACGTAGCCCCCTTTGCTGACTGATCTTGACCTTGACCGAGTACGAATGTAGTCTCATCAAGTGCGGGTGGTGGTTGCGGATGCCAGCTCGTTGATACTGCTCGCCAAGTGCGGGGTGCTGCGTGACTATTCCCGGAGAGTCGATCTCCAGGTGCCGCATCAAGTAATCGATGAGGTGGCTTCGGCGCCGCTCGTGCTCCGCTACGCCGATGCGGCCCTGGTTGCGAGACTTGTCGATCAAGGCTCGGTACGTGTCGTCGAGGTCGTCTCCCGCCGGAGTCTGCCGCTGGCACTTGGCGACGGAGAAGCCGCTGCTATCCGACTACTGTTGCAGGTCGACGCGGATTTGCTGCTATCCGATGACGGTCGCGCTATTCGAACGTGCCGAATCCTGGGATTGCCGTTCACCACCTCGCCGCGGGTAGTTGTCGACCTTTATCGGCAGGGAGTATTCCGCCTGGCCAAGGCGCGGACGGCCCTGGAGACATTGTCGGTGGCGGGAAGATATGGCCGTGATGTGATAGCTGCCGCATTGGTAGCGTTGCAGGAGGAACAGACAGATGACCAGACCAACGACCATCCGGCTTCCTGAGGATGTTTTGAGCGAACTCGACCGGCGCGCTCGGGCGCGCGGTAAGGACCGGGCGACGCTGGTGAGGGAGTTGCTTCGGGCTGCACTGGACCGAGACCAGGAAGATGAGGTCATAGCCGCCTATGGTTCCGGTCAGCAGTCGCTGTCGCAGGCCGCCGCGCGCCTCGGCACCGACGTATGGTCGTTGTTCGATACCCTGGCGCGGAGGGGTGAGACGGTGAGCGTGTCGCTGGAAGACTGGAGGGACTCCGAATCGTCGCTGTCCCCCTGACGACCGCACGCCGCTCGTGCTGCTGTGGCGTGTGTTGGAGCTACATAGTGAGGTGGCAGGGTGAAAGCAGTCAGTATCCGCGAGCTGAAGAACAACCCGGCAGCGGCACTTCGCGAGGCGCGTGAACACCCGGTTATGGTGCTCAACCGACATCAACCGGAGGCGCTGCTGGTGCATCTCGATGACGACTCGCTGCTCGCGGAGCCGGGCATCCGGCTCGCCCTTGCGGCAGCGCTGTTTCGCGAGCGCAGCCTGTCGCTGGGGCAGGCCGCGCGGTTCTCGCGCCTCGGGATTGCCAAGTTCATCGAGCGGGTGTCCCAGCTTGGCATTCCGGTCGTCGACGGCACCTCCGCCACGGTGCGTGAAGATACCCAGGCAGTCGAGGCATGGCGGAGCGACTCGTCGCGGCCGACGCAAGCCCACTGATCGGGCTGGCCGCCGCGGGGGGATCCGATCTGCTTCGCAGCCTGTTCGGCCAGAGGGCGAGCTTGGTGGACAGCGTCATGCCCTTCTTTGAGCGACTGGCTGCGCGGGATTTCAGACTCTGGACCAACTCGTTCAGGTCATCCTCGAACAAGCAGGCGAAACGTGATGCGACCGTGCGCGCTACGGGACCGCCGCGCCTTGAAGCTGTGTAGATTGCCAGGTACCCTTGTACACAATCTTGGCCGCCCGGAGGGACTCGGAGATGGCGCATGACGCACCCTTGCACGTGAAGATTGATCCTGCCACCAACGACCAGCTTGCCCGCCTCGCGGCAGCGCCCAAGACCAGCAAGGGGCAACTCGTGCGCGACGCTATCTTCGCGTGCTACCAGGTGCCGGTAAACGACTTGCCCCTCCGGCAGCGTCACGCGCTGGCGGCGTTCGCAGGAGGCTTCATCAGCATCGGGAAGCTGGCGGAAGCGTTTGGCATGCATGTCCTCGATCTCCGGCGGTGGCTGTCCGAGCACGGTATTGACCAGTACACCGCGATGTCGGCTGATGATCATCTGAGTGCCTGATCGGGCTGCGAGGCGATTCTTCTTCGCTCCGTAACGCTGGGCAACTTTGCCCTCGCTGGAGCGCTCGTGTTCGAGTGACGTTTCGCGGCGGCGCGTGACACGGTGTCCGATGGCCACCCGCGCGTCGGGGTGCAAGGTGGACTGAGCGATAGAGAGGTCACCGATCTGCGAGCTTGCGTCGACGTAAAGGCTACGAGCAAGGACGTGCAGCCGGCTGCCGTATTGCCCGACGAACGCGGGTGCTTCGAGCGTCCGGCGCCGGTCAGGTCATGGGCCCGCCAATTCGCGGAACGTGTGGGCGATGGCGGATTTGTCCTTCTCGCCACGGGCGACCGCCATCATGAGTGGGTAGAGCCTGCCTTCGTGGTCGTTGAGGTGTACTCCGTTGAGGTCGAGAAACACGAGCGCCGCCGCCAGTGCCACGCGCTTGTTGCCATCAATGAACGAATGGTTCTGACACAGGTGAAACGCGTACGCGGCCGCCATCTCCAGCAGGTCCCCGTGAAGATATTGCCCGCCAAACGAAGCCTGCGGGACCGCGATCGCAGAGCTGACCAATCCCAGATCGCGTACGCCGAACTCACCTCCGTACCGCGTCGTCTGATCGCGCAGGATCGACAGGACCTCCGCGAGCGTTAGGAATCGAGGCGTTTCCATTCATTCGGCGAGGCGCCTCAGCGTCGGCGCGAACGTCCGGTTGATACGCTCCAGGGACGTGCGGAACTCATCCTCGGAATGCGCAATCGTTGGCGAAATCACCAGACTCCGGCCATCGGTCGTTATCTCGAGCGGGGTGTCCATTGTGACGTTGAGCAGCTCCAGGATCGGCTTGTCGAGGATCAGGGCAGCGCTGTTCCCATGCCGCACGAGCCTTTTGGTCATGCCGTGACTGTATATACGCCGTATGTCCGCGTCAAGGTCAACGGAAGTGAAGTGCCACGTCCAACTCCTCGCCCCATTGAGACCCGGTCAGCGTTCGCGGGCGGAGGGGAAGAGGTCGTAGGAGTTGGCCTGCCAGGCGTTTTCGGACGCCAGGGAGTCGCCGGTCGCGCGCATGCGGGCAACCAGGCGCGCTTTCATGCGGCGCAGGACGTGGCCGTAGGCGACCATGGCTGCCAGGTTGTGCAGCTCGCCGGGGTCGGAGCGCAGGTCGTACAGTTCGTCTTCGGTGGCCGGGTTGTAGACGTACTTCCAGTCGGCGGTGCGGATCATGCGCGCGCTGTACAGGGTGGATTCGTAGCCGTGGAACTCGGCGAACACGTCGTCCGGCCAGTCGGGCGGCGTGCTTCCGGCGAGCAGCGGCGCCAGGGAGCGCCCGTCGGCGCCGGACAGCGGCTCGGCGGCGGCCTGCTCCAGCAGCGTGGGGGCCAGGTCGACCAGATTGGCGAAGGCCGTAGGTGTAGAGCTCCACTCGGCATACCACCGGTGCTGCGGCGGCATGTGATCGGGCAGCGTGGTGTAGCCGCCGGGACGGCGATGGCGCTGGCCTCCACGTAGGTCAGTTCGCTGGCCTCGAGCGGGGTGTCCATCGTGATGTTGAGCAGTTCCAGGATCGGCTTGTCGAGGATCAGGGCAGCACTGTGGTCATGCCCCGACCGTATATACGCCGTATGTCCGCGTTAAGGTCGACGGACGTGCATCCCGTCAACGGTTATCGTTCGGAAGACCGGGCGCGGTAGAGTCGCGCGCGATTCTCGCACGGAGCAGCGCTACTGCATCCATCACCTCCGCAGGAAGTGGTTCAAGCTCTTCACCCAACTCTGCCCGGACGGCATGCCAGAGAGGCTCCATCGAGTCGACCAGCCCGGTGTTCTGCATGATCTGCCTGACTCGCGCGCCATGACCCGCCGCGACCGCTCGGGTCAAAGAAACCACGATTGCTTTTCCCGAAATCACGTTCGGTTGTCCTTCATCTGACTGAAGAGTTTGGTCGAGACGATCCAAGGCTTCCAGCCAGTTGTCTTTCTCGGCCAGAGCGTCGGAAAGAGTGTCTATCGCGACTCGGCTATCGGATTTCAACTCGACCGCCCGCTCGGCGACCGTCGTTCTCGAGCAGGTTGGACCGAAGAGATCGTGAAGGAACTCGACGAGCCGTTCGAGGCGGCCACGTCCTGAGTGTGAGAAGCGCAACAGGTAGTAGATGTTGTAGAATCGATCGCTGACATCGTAACGCGTCCGCGTACTGCGAGGTAGTTGCACTTCACGCGCATAGCCTTTGTCTACCAGCTGCTTGAGCTGGGCGCTGGCGTGAGAGGAACTCAACCTCGCTGCAGCCGCTACCTCCTTGGCAAGAAGCGGTTTCCATCCCTCTGACAGACAGTGGAAGACCTTGCGCGCTTGGCCGGGCAAGTCTTCGATTCGCGCCTTGAAATAGGGGGTTTGCTCATCGATCAATCGTTCGAGGTCTTCGATGGCTGAACCAAGTGGCGACTCAATCAGCAAGCGGCAGGCAAGCGACAACAGCCGTGGGTTGCCACCTGTCAGGCGCCGGATGGTCTCCAGCCGAGCCTGCTCCAAGTGTATCGCGTTGGCGACCTCCGGTCGGCCCTCGGAACGTGCTGCTGCTTCCAAGATCCGGCGGGCTTCCTGTTTGCCGATACCCTCCAACTTGATCACGCGGAAGAATTCGTAGAGTGGCTCGCCATAACCGCCGATGGCTTCGAAGTACGCATTTGCCGAACCCAGCAGCAGAATCTCGGGACGCTCGATCAGCGTAGCCCGCAGGCTGTGGATCTCTCGCTCATCGCGGATCTGTGCAATGACTGAGTCGAGATTCTCGACAAACAAGATCAGCCGCTTCCCACTCTCCCGGCTGCAGTCGGTGAGCTCGGCGAGCGCATACGCGGCGACCCGTTCCTGGTCTCCTTCGTCCGTGATCGCTACCGCCCTCTCCTCCCACCGAGACTCCCCGGTGGCACGGGTCAAGTGACGTAGAGCGTGGATCCAGAAATCGGCCAGGTTGACGATTCCATAGCTCTCCTCGTGGAAGGCCACAGGCTGCCAGCGCTCGCTGAGCTCGGAGTCATCCTCGATCGCGTACAGGAACCGCAGCCCGAGCGTTGTCTTTCCCATGCCGCGGGGTCCGATGAGCATCATGTGCTGGCATGGATGGCCCGGCGTCTGCTCACCGATCACCCGGAGCATCTCCGCGAGGGTGTCCTGCCGTGCGACGAATGAGTCCTTCAGTTCAGCGGGAGTCAGATGGGCCGGGTTGTAAAGCCGTCTTCGGATCATCGATTATCACCTCGGACGTGGTGTTTTCGCCACCAAACGCGCAAGAGATTCGACCGAAACACCACACGGCGTCCCATCTCCCGCACATAGCCGTCGGCCTTCAGATCGCGCAGCACCGAACGGATTATCTGCTCGCGCCCCCGCCTCATGGCGCCGATGGCTGCCAGGCGCGCACCGGCTCGGCTCGTGCAGGCGGATTCGAGGATCGCGTGCGCCAGTTCCAACTCTTGCCCGTCAAAGGCGAATTCAAGGCGCGTATAGTAGTGGTCCAGGTGGGCAGTTCCGCTTTCGCCGGCGAGTTGCTCCTCAAAACAGCGATCGATGACGTCCCGAGAAACGCGCGAGGGATCTCCTCTGCACGCATCACGGAGCGACGAATAGAAGAGCTGTATGTGATACGGAACGGGATCCATCAGCAAGTCCAGGATCCGGATGATCGACTCGTCATCAAGACCGAAGCCGACATCGCGCCCCAGCCTTTCGAGGAATCGAATGGCGATGGACCGCTCCCACGGATCCACGCGGAATGGCACGAGGTCATTGATCGATGCCGAGAGCCCCACACGCCGCAATAGTCCTTCGAGTCCTATCGAGCCGCCGACGAGCGTGTGGACCCTGCCTCGCAATTCAGGCGCTTGGCGCCACTGCCGAAGTCGGGCCAGTAGCAGATCGGCATTGCTCTTGCCGCCGCCCGATCGAAGCATTCGTGAGATCAGGATTGGCAACTCGTCCAGAATGACCAGCAACCGTTCGGCAGAGTCCGGCAGATTCGTCAGCCGTGCCTGCAGTTGCGCCGCGACCCGGTCCCACTCGCTGCCGATCGCCCGCTTGAGCTCGACGCGCAGGACACCGACGTCGACGTTGGCCGACATGCCTTCGACGACTCTCTTGATTGTGCTCGAAAATGGAATCGCCTCGAAGCGAGTCCGGTACCGGGAGTCAGCTGCGAGCTTGGCGAGTATCGCCGCGAAGCAGTCTTCTGGACCCTCGCCGCCCTGAACGTCGACGTTGATGACGTCCCAACCCGCCCGTGGCGCATTTTCGAGTTCCAGCATCAGGCTGGTCTTGCCTACACGCCGCGGCGCGAGCATCAGAATATGCTCGCCCTGTTCGAGTTGTTCCCAGAGGCGGTCGAGTTCGTACTCACGGCCATAGAGATCGTCGCCTGCCACTGGCTGCCCGATAATGTTCCGCATGCGAGGCTGCCCCAACAGTAAACGACAATAGATATTTTGGCAATAGATATCTTGGCAAAATATCTATTGTGTCCTGGTGGGCCGCGCTGTCGCTGCGTCTCCTGGCCTGCGACGGGTGGGCGGTCAGCATTCGCGGGCGGAGAGGAAGAGGTCGTAGGAGTTGGCCTGCCAGGCGTTTTCGGCTGCCAGACTGTCTCCCGTTGCGCGCATGCGGGCAACCAGGCGCGCCTTCATGCGGCGCAGGACGTGGCCGTAGGCGACCATGGCTGCCAGGTTGTGCAGCTCGCCGGGGTCGGAGCGCAGGTCGTACAGCTCGTCCTCGGTGGCCGGGTTGTAGACGTACTTCCAGTCGGCGGTGCGGATCATGCGCGCGCTGTACAGGGTGGTCTCGTAGCCGTGGAACTCGGCGAACACGTCGTCCGGCCAGTCGGGCGGCGTGCTGCCGGCGAGCAGCGGCGCCAGGGAGCGCCCGTCGGCGCCGGACAGCGGCTCGGCGGCGGCCTGCTCCAGCAGGGTGGGGGCCAGGTCGACCAGGTTGGCGAAGGCCTCGGCGGCGGCGCCGCGTTCGACGCCGGGGCCGGCGACCAACAGCGGTATGCGGTGGGTCTCCTCGTACATGTGGAAGCCTTTGTTGAACAGCCGGTGGCTGCCGACCATGTCGCCGTGGTCGGCGGTCACCACCACGATGGTGTCGTCGCGCAGCCCGGAGCGCTCCAGCGCTTCGAGCACGCGGCCCATCTGGTGGTCGACGAAGCTGCAGTAGCCCCAGTAGGCGGCGAGCACCCGCTGCCAGTCGGGCCAGGTGAGGTGGGCGGCGTTCCAGCGCAGCAGTTCCTTCTGCTGGATGAGCGGCTTGCCGGCGAACCGCTCGTCGAAGTTGGCCGGGCGCGGTACGTCGGCTGGGTCGTACCGGGTGTCCCACGGCGCCGGCACCGCGTACGGGAAGTGGGGGCCGAAGAAGGAGGCGAACACCAGGAACGGCGCGTCACCGCCGCCGAACGCATCGACCATCTCGATGGCGCGGTCCGCCGTCCACGCTTCCTGGGTGCGCTCGGCGGGCAGCGTGTTGCGCCCGGCGAACGGCGCGGCCCCGCCCCACTCCAGGCGCTGCACCTCGTTGCGGGCGAAGTCGTAGCCGTCCTGCGCCAGCGGGCGGGACCACTCGCCGGGCGTATGCCAGCGCTCCACCCCCCACATGGCGCCGTCGCCTTCGCGCGGCAGGTGCCACTTGCCGGCGTAGCCGACGCGGTAGCCGGCGCCGGCGAGCCGCGACAGCAGCGTGGGCTGACCGATGAGCCGGTCGTCGAACACGCCGTTGAAGTTGCCGATGTTGGACAGTTGCAGGTGGTTGTGCGGATAGCGCCCGGTCAGCAGCGAGGCGCGCGCCGGCGTGCACAGCGCAATCGGCGTGAAGGCGCTGCTGAACCGCACTCCCGCCGCGGCCACCGCGTCCATGGCCGGGGTGCGGCACACCGGGGCGCCGTTGCAGCTCAACGCATCGTAGCGGAGCTGGTCGGCGAGCAGTACGAGAATATTCGGTTGCTTCGGCATCGAGGGTCACTGATACCACGGCCGCCCGCCGCCGTCGACAGCCGCGGCCACACCTGCACCGGAGGCGGATCGGACGTTACCCGCGCCGCGCGTGCATCCCGGCCACCTGCCGCGGTTCCGGAACCGCGGCGCAGCAGTGTTCGTGGCAAACCTGCGCGACCGGCAGGCCACCGGCATCTGCAAGAATGCCATGCTCAACAGCGAACCGCACAAACCGGTGGCGGCGCAGTTCAGCCGGCAATTCGAGCAACATCCCCGCATCGCGAGAGGCTCGCGCCCAATCCAGGAGCAAGTCGAACTGCCACTGTTCCTGGAGGCCTCCCAACCACTGCAGCCCCTTGGGCGAGACGACACAGACGACATTGGCCAGATCGCACGGACCCAGGCACCCGGAGATCGTCAGTTGCACCGACTTGTTGAGCTTCTCGTCTTTCCACTGCTGCTTGATCCAGTCGCGGGGGACCGGCGCGAACCCCTTGTCCGTCCGACCGCAGCAACAGCCTTCGCACACCAAGACCTGCCCGAGAACGCGCCCTCGGGCCGTAGCCATTGGTTCGCATCTGCCGAGCGTCTCGCGGATGCGTTTGGTCTGAGCATTCATGCGCGTGCCATCACCTGCCAAACCGTCGCGCCACCCTGAGCGTCGAGTGCAGCAAGCGCGTGTCCATCTGGCCGCCAGTACACGTCGCCGACCACATCCGCCACAGGCGCAGCTCCTATCGCATCGCCCTTCCCACCGCGCCCAAGCGACCACACCGCGACGACGCCGTCCCTGCCTCCCGAGGCCAGGCGCATCCCGCGGCGAGCGAAGGAGAGCGTGGTAACGGTTTCAGCATGAAGGTCCAGAACGCCGGGCCGGGTGCCTTCGGGACCACGTCCCTGGAAGCTCCAGACCGTCACCGCCTCCCCGCCGCCGGTGGCCAAGAGGGTGCCGGTGCCGTCGAAGGCCAGGGCCGACGGCTTGGCGGGATATCCCGACATCATCGAGTCCTGCTCCGTGGAGCGGCGCCAGAAATGCACCGAGTTGTCCTGGCTTCCGCAGGCCACGATATCCCCGTCCGGGCTCAGCACCATCGACACCAGGGAACCCGTCCACTCCAGCTTCTGGCCAGGCTTTCCGCCGGACGCGTCGAAGAACGTCACCCGACCGTAACAGGCCGACGCGAGTTCCTCCGGGCTGGACCACGCGATAGCGCTGACGGTACTCGGATGATCATCAGATCGCCAGATTTTCGCGCCGTCCGCGCCATAGGCGTGAACCTGCCGGGCGCAGGATACCGCCAGCCGCTTTCCGTCCGGCGACCATGCCACGTTCTCCACCCAACCGCTCCCGACGTCGACAGCCAGGCTTGTCCGACCTTCCGCGGCACTCCAGAGCAGGACCCGGCCGTCCTGTCCGCCCGTAGCGAACACCGGTTGGCTTGGGTGAATCGCCACCGCGAGCACTCCGCCTTCATGGACTCCGCGCTGCGCCCAGATGGTCGCGCCGGACTTGCCGTCGAACGCGTAGACGCCACCCGCGGCATCACCGACCACAAGCGCCTCACCGCGCAGGGTCCAGCCACCGGCGATGGGGTAGTCGTCGACGCGCGCAGACCAGCCCGGGCGAAGAACACCCTCGGGGCTGTCCGCGGTCAAATCAGACATGCCTCGAAACCCTGCCGCATGGACTGCTCGTGGAGGTTGCGGCCAATGAATACGAGCTGATTGCGGCGGGGCGCGTCCCCCCACGGACGATCCGGCTGGCCGTCGAAGAGCATGTGAACGCCCTGGAAAACGAAGCGCCGCGACTCGCCCGCAAGACTGATGAAGCCCTTCATTCGGAAGATGTCCACCCCGCGTTCAAAGAGCAGTTCGGAAAGCCATTTGTTGAGCTTGTTGGGATCGACGTCGCCCTCCGTCTCGATTGCGATCGAGCCCACCTCGTCGTCGTGCTCATGCTGCGCGACCCAGGTTCGCTCCACCTCGGCGGGAACCGCCTCGCCGTTCGCCCTGGTCAACTGCAGATCGAATTCCTCCGCGCTGTGCTGGGCGTAGAGGCCGACCCTCGCCTGCGTATCGACCGCCAGGAAGAACGACTTGCGCCCCGGGGAGTCGAGCTGCAGGCTCAGGTGCCTTCCGGCGGCAATTTCGCCCGCCGGGGAAACGACATCCGCAGGTTCGGCGTACCGGCGCACACACCACTCCGCACTCTCGCGCAGTGCCGCGTCATCCGTGCCCTGGCCGGGCACAATGACGAGAGACATCGCCGGATCAGGTCCATCTGCCAGGCTGAGTTCGTAGCGGCCGGCGTCGAGCGAATAGACGCCAGTCCATTCGAACGGGTATTCCGGCTCGAGGAAGGTGGGACGACGCTCGAGCACCTGGTCCAGGTCGAAGGCGCCGAGGTTGAGTACCGTATCGACCGACACGTCCGCCCGCTCGCTACGGATGACTCGCGCCATTCGGTTCATGTCCCGGACGCGAGCCTCGATCCTGTCGATCGCGTCGCCGTCGACGAGGTCAGTCTTGTTGAGAACCAGGACGTCCGCGAACGCGATCTGTTCCGCGCTCTCGTCGTTTCGGCCGATCTGCTGCTCCACGTGCGCCGCGTCGACCAGCGTGACGATCCCGTCCAGCGCGAACTCCGCGCGAATCTCGTCGTCCATGAAGAAGGTTTGAGCCACCGGACCGGGGTCGGCGAGCCCGGTGGTCTCCACCAACACGTAGTCGAACTTGTCGCGACGCTTCATCAGGTTGCCAAGCACGCGAATCAGGTCTCCGCGCACCGTGCAGCAGATGCATCCGTTCGACATCTCGAAGATCTCCTCGTCCGCGTTGATGACGAGCGCCTGGTCGATGCCGACCTCTCCGAATTCGTTTTCGATCACGGCGATGCGTTTGCCGTGCTCCTCACTCAAGATCCGGTTCAGCAGAGTCGTCTTGCCGGAACCGAGGAAGCCGGTAAGGATCGTTACCGGTATGTTTCGGGGCTTGTCCAAATTGTCCTCCTGGAGCAGCGGTGCGAGCACCGGGCCGTTCGATTAATGATAATTGAATATCATTTATTGTCAAGCCTTTCCCGGCACCGGCGGCCCCGGCACCGGCACCGGCTCCTTAACTGCTACTCGTTGATGGCGCCGGCGGCGATGCCGGACATGATCTGCTCCTGCAGGACGACGTACAGGATGATCGACGGCACCACGTAGATTACCAGGGCGGCGAACATGGCCGAGAAGTCGAAGGTGAACTGCTGCATGAAGTAGCGCATCGCCAGCGGCAGGGTGCGGTTGTGCTCGGAGGAGGTGAGCAGGAGCGCGTACAGCAGCTCGTTCCACGAACCCAGGAAGGTGAGCACCGCCGAACTGACCAGCGCCGGCTGGGTCAACGGCAGCATGATCTGCCAGAAGGTGCGCGGCACGCTCGCCCCCTCCAGGTAGGCGGACTCCTCCATCTCGTAGGGCAGGTGCATCATGTAACTGCGCAGCACGAACAGGCACAGCGGCATCGAGAACCCGGTGTACACCAGGATCAGCGCCGCCTTGGTGTCGTACAGGCCCAGCCGCAGCACCATTTCGTACACCGGCTGCACCATGGTGTTGACCGGGATCAGGATCGACGAAATCAGCAGCGTGAACACCAGCGTGCGCAGGCGGAAGCGGAAGCGCGACAGGGCATACGCGGCCAGCGAGTAGATCAGCAGGGAGACGGTGGTGGTGGACACGGCCACGATCAGCGAGGTGACGAACTTCAGGTCCAGGCGCGCGAAGCGGAACGCCGTCGCATAGCCCTTGAGCGATGGCGCCGCCGGCAGGTTGAGCGCCGACGACAGGATCTCGGCGTTGGTTTCCAGCGACGAGATTACCACCCATACCAGGGGCAGCACCGAGATGGCGACCACGAATCCTATTACCGCGTAGCGGAACAGGGCGGCTGCGCCGGCCGCGATGCGTTGACCCGGCGTGGCAATGCCGACGCGGGCGGCGGCTCCGCTACTCACGGTAGCCTGCGCCAAGCCGAATCCGTAACGGCGCGGGCAAGGTAATTGCCGTGCCGGCGGGTGCCGGCGGTCTACTGATCACGATAGCCTCTGCCGAGGCGGAACAGCCATTGCACCAGCAGGATCGCCGCCATGCCCATGAGCAGCAGCACCACCGCCAGCGCGTTGGCGTAGCCATACTCCTGGCTGTTGAGCAGCCGGTTCACCATGATCACCGAGATGTTGATGGTGCGGTCACCGGGCCCGCCGCCGGTGGTGAGGAAGATGATCTCGAACGCCTTCAGCACCGAGGTCACGGCGATGATGATACCGGTGCCGACAATTGGCCAGATGATCGGCAGGTTGATGTACAGGTCGATCTGCAGCGGGCTCGCGCCGTCGATGCGCGCCGAATCGGCCAGCGACTCCGGAATCGCCATCAGCTCCGACATCGTGATCAGGGTGATCACGGCGGCGAAGAACAGCCAGATCAGCGTCACCGCGGTGAACGCGCTGCCCGGCTCGTACAGCCAGTTGCGGTTGAAGTCGCTGAACCCGAGCGACTGGATGAGCCCGTTCAGGATGCCGGCGTCGGGCAGGTAGATGAACATGAACAGGATCGACAGGGCGGTCCATCCGAGCACGTTCGGAATCATGAACACGGCGCGCGTAAAGCGCCAGCCGCGCGGGCGCTTGAACAGCACCAGCGCCACCAGCACGCCGAACGGCACGTGGATGAACGCCGCCGCCAGCACCCACTTGATGGTGTTGCCGAACGCCGCCTGGAACTTGGCGCTGGCGGCCAGCCGCAGGTAGTTGTCCAGGCCGATGAAGCGCGGCGCCTGCATCCCGTTCCACTTGGTGAAGCTGGTGGTTACCGCCGTGGCCAGCGGTCCCAGGTAGACCAGCAGGAACATCGCCAGCGCCGGCAGCAGGAACAGGACAATCCACAGGCGTCCGGGCTTGATCATCGGTCAATCAAGGCGTTGGTGCGCCCACCGCGCCCGCCGCCGGTCCGTGCCACGCCGGTACCGGGCGCGGCACGGGTACCGGCGCGGCTACACCGCGAACGGGCAGGCTGTACGGCAGGCTACAACGATGCCCGGTACTCCTTTGCCGATTCCGCGAGCTTGGCGGCGTACTCCTCTGCCGTGATCTCGCCGTACAGCAGCGCGGGGAGCTGACTCACGATGGTCTCGCCCTGGTTGATCGGGTCCCATTGCGCCTGGAACCAGGGAATGGTCAGTTTTACCCCCTCGACCGCGTTGAAGTACTCCACGTTGACCGGCCCGAGGCCCGCCTTTTCGTCGTCGTTCAGCGGCACCAGGTGGGTCAGGTGGCCGAGCGCGATTGCCTGTTGGGCGATGTTGTCGCGGCTGGCCAGGAACTTGATCCACTCCACGGCGCCCTCGCGCACCGCCAGGTCGTGGTCCATCGACACGCCGCGGCCATACTCGCGGCCCAGGTTGGAAATCATCAGGTCGTTCGGGAACCGCCCGTAGCCCACCTTGTTCTCGAAGCCCTCCGGCGAGTACTGGGTGTCGCTGAAGCTGGAGATCATCCACGGGCCGTTGGCAATCATCGCCGTGTCGGAGATGGAGAAGTGGTTGGCCGCGAGCGCGTAGGTGCCGCCGATCGCGTCCGCGGTGGTGTACTCGTACAGGCGCTCGACCATGCGCACGGCGTCGACGAAGATCTCCGAGGTGAATTCGTCGGTCGGGTAGCGGATGTCCATGAAGTCACGGCCCTCCTGGGTGCGGCCCAGGTAGGTGGTGAGCAGCAGATTGGTAATCCAGCCAGTCTCCGTGGTGTGCAGCGACAGCGGCGTGAAACCGGCCGCCTGCAGCGCTTCGCACGCCGCGAAGAAGTCATCCCAGGTGGTCGGGAACTGGTCGATGCCCGCCTCGGCGAACATCTCCTTGTTGTAGTAGATGCCGATGTAGGGCGCGCCGGTGGACGGCGAGGTGAACATCCTGCCCTCGGCGTCGGTGTTGAATTCCACGCTTTCCGGGAACACCACCTTCTGCCACTCCGGGTCGGCATCGAGGTACGGCTTCTGGTCCATCAGCCGGCCGTCGCGCATCAGCGCCTCGGCGAACGCCGCCTCCGGGGCAAGGTTGGTAACCACCGCGGGCAGGTTGCGCGCCGAGTTCAGCGCCTTCAGCTTCAGCCGGATCTCCTCCGCCATGCCGGGTACCCACTCGATGTCCAGCTCGTATTGGCCGTCGTACTGCTCGTTGAAACCGTCAATGAAGCCGCGGTACATCACCGTGTTGGCGTCGTTGCCGCCCTCCCGGAACAGCATCGGGATCTTGATTTCTTCCGCCGCCGCCGTCTCGCCCTCGGCGCCGCCGAACGCCGGCAGCGCCGCCAACAGGGCCGCCAGCGCGGCGATCAGCGTGACCGCGGCGCGGTCCTTCCTTGTTTGCATGTCCAATTTCCTCCTTGGAGTCACAAGTGCGGTGATGATAGTGCCCGCACCCCCAGCGGCGCAATCACACAACCCTAATGGAGGCCTAACAGAAGCCTAAGCGCCGCTGCGCAGGCTGTTGGTCCAAAGGGAGTCCCGTGCAGTCTGATTTTCGTCCCGATGCGCTCCTGGCGGAGGTGGTGGGCACCTTCGCGCTCGTGTTCGCGGCCACCGGCTCGATCATGGTCAACGACCTGTCCGGCGGCGTGGTTACCCACATCGGCGTGGCCGCGGCGCCGGGCCTGGTGGTGGCGGCGATGATCTACGCGGTGGGCGACATCTCCGCCGCCCACTTCAACCCCGCCGTGACCATCGGCTTCTGGAGCGTCGGCCGCCTGCCGGGCCGCCTGGTGGCGCCCTACATCGGCAGCCAGGTCGCCGGTGCGGTGCTGGCCAGCTTCGCCCTGTGGCTGCTGCTGCCGGAGGACCGCGGCCTGATGGGCGCCCACGTGCCGGCCATCCCGGCGGCGCCGTCGGTGGCGATGGAGGTGATCCTCACCTTCTTCCTGATGTTCGTGATCCTGGGCGTGATCGGCTTCCTGAACGCCGCCCCCGGCGCTGAGCGCATCAACCGGCAGCCCTCCTCCGGCCTGGCGGTCGGCGCGGTCGTGGCGCTGGCAATCTGGTTCGCCGGCCCCACCAGCGGCGCCTCCATGAACCCGGCGCGCTCCCTGGCCCCGGCGCTGTTCGCCGTCGAACCGCTCCAATACCTGTGGATCTACCTCGTCGGCCCCGTCGGCGGCGCGCTGCTCGCCGGCCTCACCGGCCGCCTCATCCGCCACACCAGCCGTAGTTGACCGTCGGCCCGTGGACTATTCCAAGTCGCTGCGCAGGGTGGCGGCGAAGGCGGCGAGCTGGTCGCGGGTGGTGCGGAAGGCGGCACGGATTTGGTCTTCGGTGCCGGTGGCCCGGGCGGGGTCGGGAAAGCTGCGGTGCAGGTGGCGGCGGGCGCCGGGCAGTACCGGGCAGCGTTCGCGGGCGTCGTCGCACACCGTCACCACCAGGTCGAACGGCTGGCCGCGGTACTCGTCGATGTGGTTGGAGGTGTGGTGGGAGATGTCGATGTCGACCTCCGCCATGGCGGCCACGGCGCCGGGGTTGAGGCCGTGCGGGTCGACGCCGGCGGACGCCACCTCAAGCGACCGATCCTGGGCCAGGTAGCCGTGCAGCATCTGCGAACGGCACGAGTTGCCGGTGCACAGCACCAGTACGCGCTTCATCGGGGCGCCGCAGCCCCGCCGCGGGCCATGGGAGGGGCGGCCGCGCGGCGGGGCGTCAATCGATGGGCTCCCGGAAGAGCCATGCCTGCTGCTAATTTCCGGCGGCCACGGCGTCGAGCCAGGCCTGCTTGGCGGCGTCGAGCGCGGCCTGGTTGGCCGGGAAGTAGCCGACGTCGATCACTTCCTCGTTGACGTAAGTCAGGTAGAAGTTCACGAACGCGGCCACCTGCGGTTTCTCCATCATGATGTCTGCGGTGGTGTAGATGAACAGCGGACGGGCGAGCGGGTAGGAGGCATCGTCGACGCTCTCGGTGCTCGCCTCGACGCCGTCGATGTTGAGCACGTTCAGCTTGTCGGCGTTCTCGGCGTAGTAGGCGTAGCCGAAGAATCCGACCGAGTAGGGGCCGCCGAGGACGCCCTGCACCAGGATGTTGTCATCCTCGCTCATCTGCAGGTTGCCGGCGCTCAGGATCGGCTCCTCGTCCTCGTCGAACACCTCTTCCACGAAGTAGTCGAAGGTGCCGCTGTCGGTGCCGGGAATGAAGCGCTGGATCGGCTCGGCCGGCCAGTCGGGATTGATGTCGCTCCAGTTGGCGGCGGTGCTGAACAGGGCGTTCAGTTGCTCCATGCTGACGTTGTCGGCAAAGGTGTTGTCACGGCTGACCACGACGGCGAGCGCATCGGTGCCGACGCGAATCTCGATCGGCTCGCGGCCGATTGCCTGGCAGTTGGTCACCTCGGCGCCCTTGATCGGACGGCTGGCGTTGGAGATGTCGGTCTCGCCGCTGGAGCAGAACCGCTCGAAGCCGGCGCCGCTGCCGATGCTGTCGACGCTGATGTTGCCGGCGAAGCCTTCATCCTTGAACCGCTCCACCATGCGTTCGGACAGCGGGAACACGGTGGAACTGCCGGCGGTGACGATGTTGCCGGGAACGTCGAGCGGGTTGATGCCGGGCAGCATCGGGTCGTCGGATTCCTCGGTGATGAACGACCAGGCGGCGCCGCCGTCCTCGCCGGCCGCGTTGGCCACCGCCAGGGTGCCGGTCGCCAGGAACGCCAGCGCCAGCAACAGGCCGGCGCTGCGCGCGAACAGAGTTGAGTGAGACAAGAGTTGTCCTCCTTCGAATTGGATGCCTCGAAGGTGGGCCGGGCTGTTTAGCGTTTCAACAGGTAACCGTTAGAGTTCTGTAAGAGGTTACCGGGTCAAAGTGCTCGGCGCGTCCGCCTCGATGTTGAGGTCGGCGATGGCCTTTGCGACCACATCCGGCTTCACCTCGCCGTCGGCAGCCAGGGCACTGAGCGCGGACACCGCGATGTGGCGGGCGTCGACCTGGAAGAAGTCGCGCAGCGCCTCGCGCGTCTCGCTGCGCCCGAAGCCGTCGGTGCCCAGCGCCGCCAGCGGCCCCGGCAGGTGCGGCGCCAGCGCGCGCGGCAGGATCTTCAGGTAGTCGGAGGCCGCCACGCACACGCCGCGCTCGCCGGCGAACGCCTGCTGCAGGAAGCTCTGCCGCTGCTCGCCCGGATGCAGCGCGTTCCAGCGCTCCACCTCGTTGATGTCGTTGTACAGCTCCTTGTAGCTGGTCACGCTCCATACGTCGGCCGCAACGCCGTAGCCCGCCAGCAATTCGGCGGCGGCGCGCGCCTCGTTCAGGATGGTGCCGCTGCCGAGCAGGTGCGCGCGCGGTTTGTCCGCGCCGGCGGACGAGCGCGCCAGCCGGTAGATGCCGCGCAGGATCCCTTCCTCGGCACCTTCCGGCATCGCCGGCATGGCGTAGTTCTCGTTCATCACGGTCAGGTAGTAGAACAGGCTTTCCTGCTTCACGAACATGCGCTCGATGCCGTCGCGGATGATCACCGCCAGCTCGAACGCGTAGGCGGGATCGTACGCTTTCAGGTTGGGGACGCTCAGGGCGGCGACGTGGCTGTGGCCGTCCTGGTGCTGCAGCCCCTCCCCGTTCAGGGTGGTGCGCCCGGCGGTGCCGCCGAGGAAGAACCCCTTGGCGCGCATGTCGGCGGCCGCCCAGATCAGGTCGCCCACGCGCTGGAAGCCGAACATCGAGTAGAAGATGTAGAACGGGATGACGTTGATGCCGTGGGTGGCGTAGGCGGTGCCGGCGGCGATAAAGCTGGAGAACGAGCCCGCCTCGGTGATGCCCTCTTCGAGCACCTGGCCGTCGGTGGCCTCGCGGTAGTAGAGCAGGTTCTCGCGGTCCACCGGTTCATACAACTGGCCGAGGCTGCTGTAGATGCCCACCTGGCGGAACAGCGCCTCCATGCCGAAGGTGCGCGCCTCGTCCGGCACGATGGGCACCAGCAGCTTGCCCAGCTCCTTGTCGCGCAGCAGCTTGGAGAGGATGCGCACGAACACCATGGTGGTCGATACCTTGCGCTCGTCGGTGCCGGCGTAGAACTCGTCGAACAGCTCCGCCGGCGGCGCGGGCAGCGGCGGCGCCTGCGGCTCGCGGTGCGGCAGGTAGCCGCCGAGGGCGTGGCGCCGCTGGTGCAGGTACTGCATCTCCTCGCTGTCGTCGGGCGGCCGGTAGAACGGCGCCTTGGCCACCTGGTCGTCGGAAATCGGAATGCCGAAGCGGGTGCGGAAGGTGGCCAGCTCGTCCTCGTTCAGCTTCTTCTGCTGGTGGGTGACGTTCTTGCCCTCGCCGCCTTCGCCGAGGCCGTAGCCCTTGATGGTCTGCGCCAGGATCACCGTCGGGGCGCCGCGATGCTGCACCGCGGCCTGGTAGGCGGCATACACCTTCTCGGGATCGTGGCCGCCGCGGCGCAGCTTGCGGAGCTGGTCGTCGGAGTGGTTTCGGACCATCTCCAGCAGCCGCGGATCGGCGCCGAAGAAGTCCTGGCGGATGTAGTCGCCGCTGGCCACCGTGTACTTCTGGTATTGGCCGTCCACCGTCTCGTTCATGCGCCGCACCAGCACGCCGTCGGTGTCGCTCTCCAGCAGCGGATCCCAGTCTTCGCCCCAGATCACCTTGATCACGTTCCAGCCGGCGCCGCGGAACGCCGCCTCCAGCTCCTGGATGATCTTGCCGTTGCCGCGCACCGGTCCGTCGAGCCGCTGCAGGTTGCAGTTGATCACCCAGACCAGGTTGTCCAGCTTCTCGCGCGCGGCAAGCGTGATCGAACCGAGCGACTCCGGCTCGTCCATCTCGCCGTCGCCGAGAAACGCCCACACCTTCTGCGCCGAGGTGTCGTGCAGGCGGCGGTCGTGCAGGTAGCGGTTGAAGCGCGCCTGGTAGATCGACATGATCGGCGTCAGCCCCATCGACACCGACGGCGAGAACCAGAAATTGGGCATCAGCCACGGGTGCGGATAGGAGGACAGCCCGCCGCCGTCGCCGAGTTCGCGGCGGAAGTTCTCCAGTTGCCGTTCGCTGAGGCGGCCCTCCAGGTAGGCGCGCGCATACATGCCGGGCGCCGAGTGGCCCTGGAAGTAGACAATGTCGCCGCCGCCGGGCGCATCCGGGCCGCGCAGGAAATGGTTCTGGGCAACCTCGATCAGGGTGGCGCCGGAGGCGAACGAGGAGATGTGGCCGCCAATGTTGTCGGAGGCCTTGTTGGCGCGCACCACCATTGCCATGGCGTTCCAGCGGATGATCGACTTGATGCGGCGCTCGATCTCGCGGCGGCCGGGAAACGCCGGCTGCCGGGAGCGTGGAATGGTGTTCACGTACGGGGTGTTGGCGGAGAACGGCACTGCCATGCCGCGTTGGTGGGCGTATCGCTCCAGCTCGTTCAGCAGAAAGTGAGCGCTGGCCGAGCCGCCGGAGCGGATCACGTATTCGAACGACTCGATCCACTCGTTCAGTTCTTCCGCCGGCATCGGCGTTGCGGCGGCGCCGCTGCCGTTGCGGTTGTCCACGGCGGCCGGCACGCCGGCGGCCGGCGCTTGCCCGTTGCCGGTTCCGGTCTCGATGCCGGCGTCGATCTTGCCTTCGTTCTCGTGCAACACGTCGGGACTCATCTGCATACCCACCTTGCGCGTTTCCTGTTCACGCGGATTCCAGTTCCAGGGCGGCCATCTCGTTCGCCGTCAGGTTCAACTCGGCGGCCTGCGCGCTGGCGGCGAACTCCTCTGCGGTACGCGCCCCCACCAGCGGAAACACGTTCAGACCGGTGCCGAACAGGTAGCCGAGCGCCACCTGAGCCACGCTGACGCCGCGCGCCCCGGCGATCTCCCTGGCCGCATCGTAGCGGCGGAAGTTGTCTTCGGTGCCGTAGGTGTCGGCACTCAGTTTCATGAAGTAATCGTCGAACGTGTCCAGGTTGTCGCGGCGCAGGGCGCCGGAGAAGAAACCCCCGGCCAGGCTGGACCACACCAGGAGCGGCATCTGGGTGAGGCGGTACCAGTCGCGATCCTGGGCGCCGTCCGGGCCGCTTATCGAAATGCACTCCGGCCACGGCTCCTGGCGCTGCACCGCCAGGCTGAAGTTGGGACTGCTGGCGCGCATCTGCGGCAGGCCGCGCTCGTCGGCGTAGGCGTTGGCCTCCAGGATACGCTTCGGGGTCCAGTTGGAGCCGCCGAACGCGCGGATGCGGCCCGCCTCCTGGTGGTCGGCGAAGGCGTCCATGATCGGCCCCACCGGCACACTCGGATCGTCGCGGTGCAGCAAGTACAGGTCGACGTGATCGGTTCGCAGGCGCGCCAGGGAATCCATCAGGTCAGAAGCGAGATCATACGGCGTTACGCGGCGGCGGTCCATGTTGTGGTGGCAGCCCTTGCCGACAATCACCACCTGGTCGCGATTGCCGCGCGCCTCCATCCACAGGCCCAGCACCCGGTCGGCGTCGCCGCCGCCGTAGCCGTGCGCCGTATCGAACGTGGTCCCGCCCTGCTCAAACACGCCGTCGAGCAGTGCGAAGCCCGCCTCGAGCCGGTCGCGGCTGAGCATGATGGTGCCCTGAATGACTCGCGCCAGGGGTTTGTCCAGTCCGTCTATTTTTTGGTAGATCATGCAGCGTCTCTCAATCAGGTGGCTCTCTCTTCGAACGGATAGCGCAGGCCGATGCAGCGGCGCGCCGCGTCGAGCGTTTCGCTGATGGCGATCGACTCGGCCAGCGGCATCAGCGGCGACTCGCGGGCGCCGGCCCGGATCAACTCCATGAAGTGCTCCGCCTCATAGTTGAAGCCGTTGCCGGTTATCGGGTAGCTGCGCTCATCCGGGTCCGCGCCGCCGCGGTACACGGTGAGCTGGTCGCCGTGCCAGAATGGCGGCCCCACCGTCACGTAGCCGTCGCCGCCGGTCACGCATGCCAGGTGCGGCGAGCTGGTAGTGATCGAGCAGGTGAGCGCGGCGACCGCGCCGCTCGGGTAACTTAATGATACCGCGGTGCGCTCGTCGACGCCGGTGGTCCCGATGTGGGCGCTGGCGGTGACGTTCGCCGGCGAGCCGAGCAGCATGGACGCGAATGCCACGCCGTACACGCCGATGTCGAGCAGGGCGCCGCCGGCCAGTTCCGGGGCGTACAGTCGGCTGGCCGGGTCGGGCGTGCTGGCAAAGCCAATGTCGGCGTGCATGACCTGCGGTGCGCCGATCTCGCCCGCCGCGATCAGTTCGCGCAGCGCCACCGTGGCGGGAATGAACCGCGTCCACATGCCTTCCATGAGCAGGATGCCGCAGTCGCGCGCGCGGGCGGCGACGGCGCGCGCTTCGGCGGCGTTGACGGTAAGCGGCTTTTCGCACAGCACGGGCTTGCCCGCCTCCAGGCACAGGAGGCAGGCGGCGGCGTGCTGCGGGTGGGGCGTCGCCACGTACACCGCATCCACGCCCGCATCGGCCGCCAGCGCCTCGTAGCCGGCGTGTGCGCGCGCCGCCCCGTGCTGCGCCGCGAACCGCTCGGCGCGCTCGGCGGAGCGCGATCCCACCGCCGCCAGGCGCGCCCCGGCCGCGTGACCCAGTCCCTCGGCAAACCGGTGGGCTATGCGGCCCGGTCCCAGAATGCCCCAGTTGACCGCCTCAGGCTTCGGCATCGGCGCAGCTTAGCCGCTGTCGCCGCCGCGCGCCAAGCCACGACTACGAGGATTGCCGGCATCCCCGGACAACGCCGCGATTTCGCTGACCCTGCCCTGACCTGGGTCAAGCCGAATATAGTAGGTCATGCACATACCGCGTACCTTTACCGGCGGGCAGGCGTTGGCCTACGGGGCCGCGCGCGCCGGGGTTGGCTGCGTTGCCGGCTACCCGGGCTCGCCGAGTTCGGCGACCATGGCGGCGCTGATCGAGTGGCGCCGCGCCGGAGCCGGAGCCGGCTGCCACCTGGAGTGGTCCGCCAACGAACGCGTCGCGCTGGAAGTTGCCATCGGTGCCAGCCTCGGCGGCCGGCGCTCCCTGGTGTGCACCAAGAGCGTCGGCATGAACGTGATGGTGGACCCGCTGATGGCGCTGAACCTGACCCCGCTGACCGCCGGCCTGGTCATCGTCCTCGGCGACGACCCCGGCGCCTACGGCTCGCAGAACGACCAGGACACGCGCGCGCTCGCCGACCTGCTGGAACTGCCGATGGTGGAGCCGGACACGCCGCGCGCCGGCCTGCGCATGGTGGAGGCGGCGTTCGCGGCGTCGGAACGGTACGCGATGCCGGTGGTGGTGCGGGTCACACGCAGCTTCGACACCTGCCGGGCGGATGCCGGCGACCTTGCCGAAGCTCCTCTGGACTGGCAGGGGCGCAAGGGCGCGGGGGTGCGCGAGCCGCTGCGCTACGTGCCCTATCCCGGCAACGCGGTGGCCAAGCACCACGATTTGCACCGCCGTCTGCGGCAGGCCGCGGCCTGGGTGGCGGACGCCGCCTTCAATCGCGCCACCCCGGCGGCTCCGGGCGCCGCGCGCGCCGGCGCGGCCGGCGGTGAGCAGACCCATGTGCGGCGCGGCATCGTCAGCGCCGGGTTCTGCACCAGCAAGCTGAACGACGTGATCGGGAATGCAGCGGACGCGGCCGGAAGCGCCGGAAGCGCCGGCGGCGTCGGTGACGTTGGCGGCGTTGGCCGGCTGGCGCTTGGCGGCATCTATCCGCTCCCCGCGGCGCCGCTGCGCGCCTTCCTGGCGGCGCACGACGAAGTGCTGGTGGTGGAGGAAAACGAGCCGTGGCTGGAGGAGCGCATCGCCGCCCTGGCGCACGCCGAGCGGCTCAATGTGCGCATCCGCGGCAAGCTGAGCGGCGACGTGGCGCGCTGCGGCGAGCTGTATCGCTGGCAGATCGCGGCTGCCGTGGCTGGCTTTGCGCCGCGGATCGAGGTGTCGGCACGATTCACCGAGGCCGGCGAAGCGGAAGAACGCCCGCCGCGGCGCAACCACTGCGCGGGCTGTCCGTTCGGCGCGCTGATCGATGCCGTGCAGGCATGGCTGGCGAACCGCGGACGCGACGCCTGGCTGGTGGCCGACCCCGGGTGCCTGGCGGCCGAGTCGCCGCGCCTGGGCGCCAAGTACGCGCTCGGCTCGGCGGCGGCGGTGGCGCACGGACTGCTGCACGCCGGCCAGGACGCGGTGGCGTTGTTCGGCGACTCGGCATTCTTCCACGCCGCGCTGCCGGCGCTGTGCAACGCTTACGCGCAGGGCGCCGACCTGGCCGTGATCGTGGCGGACAATGCCGGGGCGGTGACCACCGGGCGGCAGCCCCACCCCGGCAGCGGACGCTCCGCGCTCGGCACGCCGGCGCCGCGGTTGGACATGCTTGCCCTGGCGCGCGCCTGCGGCGCCAGCCACGCCGCGCGCGCCGGCCTGGCGGATCTGGCCGCCGCGCTGCCGGCGGCGCTCGACGGCCCGGGCCTCCGCGTGCTGGTCGTCGACGCACCGTGCCGGGAGGTTTGACTGCACCTGCACAGGTCCAAGGACGGCGCGCCCGCGACCAGCTACCGGGCCCACCGCGGCCCGGAGGTCGACATTCCGTTGCGCCTTCCCTGAGCCGCCCGATCGCGGAATTGTTGGCGATTCCCGCTCGGGTCCGCGATATTGGCTAAGTGATGTACAGCGCGATCCTGACCGTGCACTCCTACTTGCGCTACGCGGTGCTGGGGCTGGTGCTCCTGGTGCTGCTCCGCTACGCGGCGGCCCTGCTGAGCGGCCGCCCCTGGAACGACGGTGACGAGGGCATCGGACGGTGGATGATCCGGGTGTGGGACCTGCAGTTTCTGCTCGGACTGGTCCTCTACTTTCTCAGCCCCATCGTGCAGTTCGGGTTCGCCAACTTCGGCGAGGCAATGGGCGACAGCCAGGTGCGGCAGTTCCTTGTCGAGCATCCGGTGCTCAACCTGCTGGCCATCGGCGTCCTGCATGCCGGCTGGATCCGCGCGCGCAAGGCCGGCGGCGGCCGCGGCCGGATGCTGCGCGCGCTGCTGTTCATCGCCGTCGCCGCGGCGCTGGTGGCGGTGTCCATCCCGTGGGAGGGCCGTCCGCTGCTGCGCACCACCATAGCGCCGCCGCAACTGTACTGACTGCCGCGCGCATGCCGGCGTTGTGTCTGCTCGTGCTGTTCGTCACCGCAGGCGGTGACCGGCGTCAGCTGCCGCTTACGGAGGTGACGCCGGCGAACAGGCGCCCGATGTGGGCGCGGGCGCCGGCGGACAGCGGGCCGCGGGCGAACGAGGCTACGTTGGCGCGCAGGTGGTCGACGTTGCCGGTGCCCGACAGCACGGTGCTGACGCCCGGCTCGTCGATGCAGTAGCGGTAGGCGGCGTCGGCGAGATCGTCGGACTCGGCGGCCAGGAATCGGAACGGATCGGCGGCGCCGGCGAGTTCCCGGTCCACTTCGCCGCGCGCGGCCAGTTCCGCGAGCAGCTCGCGCAGGCGCTCGGGACGGCTGAAGGCGCGCCGTACGGCGAACATGATCATGGTCCCGATGTCCCGGTCGGCCGCCACGCGCAGCACGCCGCCGCGGGCGCTGTGGTTGAGCATGTTGAAGCCCACCATGAGCACGTCGAAGTGGCCGTCGGCGAGGGCGTCGCGCAGCATGCGGTGCCCGGTGTCGGTGCCGAACCGCTCGGTGATGCCGAGGAAGCGCACCTTGCCCGCATCCCGCATGCGCTGCAGCGCCGGCACCATTTCGTCGCGGGCGTGCGCGTACTGTTCCGCGCTGACGCCGTGCAGGTGGTAGACGTCAATGTAGTCGGTGTCGAGACGCCGCAGGCTGGCCTCCACCGCCTCCTCCAACTCGGCGCCGGTCAGCAGGCGGTCGCCGGCGCGCAACCCTCGCTTGCTCGACAGCACCACCTGGTCGCGGCGGCAGCCGCGCAGGCCGGCAGCCACCAGCGGCTCGGTACGGTAGGCGGTGGCGGTGTCGATGAAGTTCACCCCGGCGTCGAGCGCCGCCCGCACCACGGCCGCGGACTGTTCGGTGGTGCGTCCGGTGCTCAGCCCCAGCCGGCTCGGCCCCCCGCAGCCGAGCGACATCACGCTCACCTCAAGGCCGGTGCGTCCCAGTCGCCGGTACTCCATTCGTCACCCCCATTGCGGCGCACGGTCCGCCCCGATACTGTGCCGTGGGCGCCCTGCCGTCGCGGTCGCATTGTGCACCGCCGCGCCCGCCGCTACTACCCGCAATCAAGGAGCCGAACATGAGTACCGATACCGCCGTCCTGCAATACCGCGCCGAGATGCTGCGCGTCCACTCCATCAACATGACCTCCGCCTCCGCCTCCGGACATCCCACCACCTGCATGTCCGCCGCCGAAATCATGAGCGTCCTGTTCTTCGACGAGATGCGCTACGATCCGCGCGATCCCGATTCGCTCGCCAACGACGAATTCGTGCTTTCCAAGGGCCACGCCGCGCCGGTGCTGTACGCCGCCTACGCGGAGGCGGGCACCATTCCGGTAGCCGAGCTGGCCGAATTGCGCAACTTCGACAGCCGCCTCGAGGGCCATCCCATCCCCGGACGCGCACCGGGGGTGCGGGTAGCCACCGGCTCGCTGGGCCAGGGGTTGGCCGCCGCCATCGGCATGGCGCTGGCGATCAACCACGACGGCGGAAGCCAGCGCGTGTACGCGCTGCTCGGCGACGGCGAGATGGCGGAGGGCTCGGTGTGGGAGGCGATGAACCTGGCGCCCCACCTCGGGGTGAGCAACCTGTGCGCGATCCTGGACATGAACCGGCTCGGGCAGAGCGACCCGACGCTGTTCGGCTGGGACGGCGCCGGTTACGCCGCCAAGGCGGCCGCGTTTGGCTGGGATGTGCACGAGTGCGATGGCCACGACGTGGCGGCGCTGCAGGCCGCCCTGGCCGCGGCACGCGCCGCGGACCGGCCGAGCTTCATCGTGGCGCGCACCGTCAAGGGCAAGGGCGTCAGCTTCCTGGAGGACCACGAGGCGATGCACGGCAAGGCAGTGCCGGACAATCAGCAGGACGCCGCGCTTGCCGAGGTGCAGGCGCGCATCGCGGCCATCGGCACGCCGGAGCTGCCCGCCGTCGGCGGCGCGCCGGCCGCGGCTCCGAACGGTCCCGCCGCGGGCGGCCCGCTCACGCTGACCACCAGCTACGAGAAGGGCGCCAAGATCGCCACCCGCAAGGCGTACGGCGCCGCCCTGGCCAAGCTCGGCGCCGCTGCCCCGGACCTGTTCGTGCTCGACGCCGACGTCAAGAACTCCACCTTTACCGACGCCTTCTTCGCCGCGTTCCCGGAGCGCAGCGTGGAGTGCTACATCGCCGAGCAGAACATGATCGGCATCGCCACCGGCCTGCAGGCGCGCGGCAAGCGCGCGTTCGCGGCCACCTTCGCCGCCTTCCTGTCGCGCGCCTACGACCAGATCCGCATGGCCGCCCACTCGCACGCCAACCTGAAGCTGGCCGGGTCGCACACCGGCGTCTCCATTGGCGAGGACGGCGCCTCGCAGATGGGCCTGGAGGACGTGTCGATGCTGCGCGCGGTGCTCGGCAGCGCCGTGCTGTGCCCGGCCGACGGCGTGGCGGCGGAGAAGCTGACCTGCCTCAGCGCCAACCACGACGGCGTCTCCTACGTGCGCACCGCGCGCCCCGACGTGGCGGTGATCTACGGCAACGACGAAGAGTTCGCGCTCGGCGGCAGCAAGGTGCTGCGCAGTTCGCTGGCCGACCGGGTAACCCTGGTCGGGGCCGGCGTCACCCTGCACGAGGCGCTGGCCGCGGCCGACCTGCTGGCGGCGGAGGGCATCGCGGCGCGGGTAATCGACTGCTACTCGATCAAGCCGCTCGACGAGGCGGGGCTGCGCGCAGCGGCCGCCGCCACCGAGGCGATCGTCACCGCCGAGGACCACTTCCCCGAGGGCGGTCTTGGCGAAGCGGTCGCCGTCGCCGTCAGCGGCACCGCCACCCCGGTGCACGTGCTGGCGGTGCGCCGCACGCCGCACTCCGGCAAGGGCGCCGAGCTGCTCGCCGAGCAGGGCCTGGACGCCGCCGGCATCGCCGCCGCCGCCCGCAGCGCACTCGTGTAGCTCGTCGGTCAGCCGTCGCCCAGGACCGCGCGGCTGGCGATGTAACGCCGCTTGGGATCGTGCAGCCCGGTGCCCACCTCGCGCACGAGTCCGCGAGACACCAGCTTGACCAGACGGGTCCTGGCAGATTGTGCCGCGCCAGAGTCCGCGCCGGGGCGAACGACTCGGAAGCGGCTCGGAAGTCGACCGCTTCCGAGTCGAGCGCGGGTAGTGGTCCCTCGTCGAACGACTCGCCGGTGGCATAGCGGCGCATCTCCGCGACCAATGCCGCGTCGGCTAGCCGGTTGGATGATCCAACCCGCGCGTAGGTACCGCGTTGCAGCCCGGCGCGCGCCAAGTAGTGCGGACGCGCCGGGCTGGGAAATACCTCTACCGCTACAACCTGGAGATTGCGGTAGTTCAGCAGCTCCACGTCCGGGAGAAGCCGAGGCTTGATCGAATCGCTGATCAGGTTGACCACGCGCTCCTCCAGATCGAGAGGGTCGGCGACTCCGCGGATGTCCCTGGTGCGATCCTGGACGCCGATGAGAATGACACCGCCGGCGGTATTGGCAAAGGCGACGACAGTGCGGAGAAACCCGGCGGGCGAGGAGAGATCGCGTTTGAACTCCAGCGTCTTCCCTTCGCTCCGGCGCAGAATCTCGGTGAGTTTCATTACTCGGAAGCCGATCTCCGCGCCATGCTTCCGAGTTCGCCGGCTGTGGCTGTGGCTGTGGTACGGGTTGCCAGCTAACCCGCGGCGGGCGGGATGGAGGGGATGGCAATGTCGGGGTCGGCGTCGGCGGCGTAGTCGATTCCGGGCAGGCCGAAGCCGAACAGGCGCAGGAACTCGTTGCGGTAGCCGTCCAGGTCGGCCAGTTCCGCGATCCGGTCTGCGCCGCCGCCGTCCGCAAACGCCGTGAAGCGCCGCTCCACCTCCTGCTGCACCTCCGCATCCATCTCCCGGTCATCAATTCGCACCCGTCCGTCGGCGTCGGTGGGAATCTCCGCGCCGGTGTACAGGCGGTCGGCGAACAGGCGATGGATCTGCTCGATCGCGCCCTCGTGGGAGCCGCGCTCCTTCATGACCCGGAACAGGAGCATCAGGTAGAGCGGGATCACCGGGATGGCGGCGCTCGCCTGGGTGACCAGCGCCTTGTTGACCGACACCAGCGAGCGCGCCGGCAGTTCGCGGTCCAGCGCGCCGGCCGTCTGCTCCAGGTGCTGCTTGGCGCGGCCGATGGTGCCGGCGCGGTAGATGGCGTGCGTGTAGGAGGGGCCGGCGTAAGTGTAGGCAATGTTGCGGCAGCCCGGCGCCAGCAGGCCGGCCTCGTGCAGGGCGCCGCTCCACAGGCGCCAGTCGTCGCCGCCCATCACCGCCACCGTGTTGGCGATGTCGGTCTCGTCGGCCGGTTCGATCTGCACGGTCGAGACGGCGCCGCTGTTGGGGTCGATGGTGGTGCCGTCGTAGCGGGCGCCGATCGGCTTGAGCACGCTATTGAACGCCTCGCCGGTGTCGGGGTGGATGCGGCGCGGGGCCGCCACGCTGTACACCACCAGGTCCACCTGGCCGAGCTCCCTGGCGACCAGGTCGAGCGTCTGCTCGCGGATCTCGTTGGAGAACGCGTCGCCGTTGATGCTCCAGGCGCCGCGTCCGGCGGCGTGCGCGGCGCGTTCGAAGGCGGCGCTGTTATACCAGCCGGCCGACGCGGTGCGGCGCCGGGCGGCCGGGCGCTCGAAGAACACGCCCACGGTGTCGGCGGCGCAGCCAAACGCGGCCACGATGCGGGAGGCCAGACCGTAGCCGGTGGAGGCGCCGATGACCAGCACCCGGCGCGGCCCGCCGACCGCGGGCTGCCGCTGTACGTAGTCGATCTGTTCCGCCACGTGGGCGGCGCAACCGTCGGGATGCGCGGTCATGCAGATGAAGCCGCGAATTCTCGGTTCAATGATCATGTCAGGTGCGTTCCGCGCCGCGCACTGTAGGAGATGGCCGCGGGCGCTGTCAAATCGCCGGCTCCGGCGCTTGGTTGGCGAGGAACGTCCGGCAGGTGGTGCGCGACGGGCCGGCGTCGGCCATGGCGCCGCAGATGGCCGCCACTTCGGAACGGATGCGCGCCATGCTCGGGGCGCGGGTGCCGTCGGCGTTCCACGCTCGCAGGTAGTTCTCCAGGCGGTGCAGGTAGCGAGTGGTGCGCAGGTAGAACGCGTCTTGTGCCTTGCTCGCTTCCCGGAACAGGGCGATGACGGTGTCTTCGATGCGCGCCCCGGCGTCGGGGGTCAACTGGGCGAGCATGTGCACGTAGGCGGTGCCGCGCTCGAACCGGGTTGCCGGGCCGCGCGCCTCCCGCCAGGCCCGCTCCGCCCAGGACAGCGCTTCCGGCGGCAGCCCCTTCCACTGCGTCCAGCGGGCGAGCGCCAGCATGATGTAGTCCGGCGAGTGCGAGCGCTCCACTTCCCGGGTCATGAAGTCGTATGCCTCGTCGTACAGCCCGGCAGCCGACAACGCGTGGTACGCGACCGAGAACAACGTCATCCGTGCGTATGGGTCGTCGGTGGCGCGGTCCGCCTCGCGCACCTCCCGGTGCACCGCCCGGACCAGCGGTGCGGGGGGTGCGTGGTCGGGTTGGCGGGCGCCGAGCAGGCACAGGGTGCCGTACAGCGTCGCGATCCGGGTGACCGCGGACGATGCCGGATCTGCGCGCATGCCGGCGAGCACGGCTTCCCATGCGGCCGCCAGCGCCGCGGAGCCGGCGTCGGCCGGTTGGGCGACCATCGCGAAAGCCCAGTGGGCGCCGTACACGACCGCCAGCGAATTGGCCTCGATCAATGCCGGGTCATGCAGGATCTCGCGCAGGCGCACTCGAGCCCAGGGCAGCTCGTCGCCGCTCAGCAGCGCGGTCTTCCCCTGATTCGCGGCGGCCACGGCGTGGGCGGCGAGGAAGGCCATGAACAGGCGCGACTTCTCCACCGCCAAGTGCGGCGGGTAGGCGGCTTCCAGGGCCTTCAGCGCGGCCGACAGTTGCGGCTCGGCGACCAACCGCTCCCTGTCCTGGCTCCACGAGTAGTAGGCCAGCAGGCGCAGGTCGGCATCGGTGGCTGCACCGCCGAGCACGGCGGCGTAGGCGGCGGACGCCGGTCGGCTGGCGGCCAGGGCGAGATCGAGCGCGTGCACGTACTGCGCCGTCTCCATGGTGGTCGCGATGCGGGTAATCTCTTCCCGGTCGGGCGACAGCACGACAACGGTGGGATAGCCGTAGACGTCGAATTGCTCGCCGAGTCGTTGCGCGCCCGGCTCGTCGCCGTCCAGGTGAACCGCCACAAACAGCTTGGTGCGTGCGACGAACTCCGGGCTTCGGAACACCGTCGCCTTGAGCCGGCTGCACGGCGGGCACCAGTCAGCGCTCCAGTACAACAGCACCGGCTTGCCCGCCGCGCGCGCCGCCGCGAACGCCGAGTCGACGTCGCCGGCGTGCCACACGATCTCGTCGTGAGCGGCAGTTGCAGCAGCCGCCCCGGATTCGAACGCCCGCCCGCCGCATCCGATCAGCACGATGCCGATTACGGCGAGCGATGGAACAACCGTGCGCGATCGGACGCAACCCGTCGCCCCGACCATGCGTTGCACGTTACCCGGCCCCGAGCGCAAATGCAAATCGGCCGCCCGCACCGGGCGCACGGATCCCCGGGCCGCGTTGCCCTCCGGTTGGCAGTTGAGCGGGAGCGAGCGCCGAGTGACTGCGCCCGGTGCCGTGTGCACCGGCCAGGGCGTCGCCAAAGCAATCGTTGCGGAGCGGGTGCCGTATCTCCGGGTCAGTGCTCGGATCAGAGCGTAGCGGGCGGCGGCTGCGTACCGAGGGCGCCGCCGCGGCGCAGCAGGCTGGCCGCGTGCGGCTGCGCGGCGAGGTAGTAGTGCGCGGTGAGGAGCAGCCGCTGCGCAGCCGTCGGCTGCCAGTTGCTCGTTTCGCGCGGCAGGCGGTCGCGCAGGTGAGCGAGCACCACGGCCGCGGCCACGCTGACGTTGAAGCTGCGGCTGAACCCGTGCATCGGCACGGTGACCAGTTCGTCCGCCTCGGCCGCCAGGGACTTGCTCACGCCGCGGTGCTCGTTGCCGAAAGCGATGGCCACCGGCGTGCCGAGGTCGAGCAATGCCAGCGGGATGCTGCGACCTCCCGGCATGGTGGCGGCGATTCGGTAGCCGGCGGCGCGCAGGCCGGCGACGCAGGCCGCCGGGCTGTCCCAGGAGCGGGTCAGCAGCCACTTGTCGGCACCCTGCGTTACCCGGTTGGGCGGCCGTTCGCGACCGCCGGTGGCCGCCGGCACGAGGTGCACGCCGCCGAACCCCAGTCCCTCCACGCTGCGCAGCACCGCGGCGATGTTGCCGGCGTCGGCGACCTGTTCCAGGATCGGCGCCACGGCGAACGTGCGCGCCGCCACCACCTCGTCGATACGCCGCCGGCGCTCGGGCGTAAGCGTGGGGCCGACGGCGGCCACCACCTCGGCCGCGGCCACCGGGTTACCGTCCACGGACAGTGGATCGGCGAGCCGAAACGGCCACGGCGCCTGCACATGGGCCATCGTTCAGGGTACCTCGGACCCGACGCGGTAAATCTCGTCCACCGGGTAGGCCGGCAGCGGCCTGCTTCCCGACGCGGTGCGCAGGGTGACGCCGCTGCCGCCGTGTGCGGCGCCGATCACGGCGGCCGGGATACCGGCTTCACGCAGTGCCGCTGCCGCGCGCTCCGCCTCCTCCGGAGCCGCGCTGAACAGCAGCGCCCCGGAAGCGAGCAGGCCGAGCGCGTCGATGCGCAGCGTGCGGCACAAGCGCCGTGTCGCTTCCCGAATCGGCACCGCCGCGGCGTCGACCTCGATGGCTACCCCGGAACAGGACGCCAGCTCGTGCAGTCCCGCGGCGACGCCGCCCTCGGTGGGATCATGGGCGGCGTGGACCTCGAACGCGCGCAGGACGCGGCCCTCCGCCACCACGCTGATGCCGGGGGCGTCGAGCCAGCGGGCCGCGGCGGCGTGCCGGTCGCCGAGCAGGGCGGCCGCGTCGCGGCGTTCGCGGGCGAGCAGGGTGGTGCCCTCCAGCGCCACCCACTTGGTGAGCACGATGGCGTCGCCCGGCCGCACCCGGGTGCTCGACCACGGCTCGCCTTCCAGCATGCCGACCGCGGCGGCGGCCACCACCGGCCGGGTCACGGCGCCGGTAATCTCGGTGTGGCCGCCCACCCACGCGACCCCGGCGCTGTTCGCTGCCGCCGCGAGCTCCGCGAACAGTTCCTCCAGTGCGCCGCGGGTAGTGCCCGGCGGCAGCAGAACGGTGGTGGTGAGGTAGCGCGGCTCGGCGCCCATGGCGACCAGGTCGTTACAGTTGACCGCCACCGCGTACCGCCCGATTGCATCGCCGGCCAGGGTAATCGGATCGCCGGTCATCACCAGGCGCGGGGCTCCCGCAACCACCGCCGCATCTTCGCCGATGGCGGCGCCGACCAGAACGTCCGGGCGCGCGCCGCCGTCCGGCAGCAGGCCGGCGAGCACGGCCGCATCGATCTTGCCCTCCGGCAGCGCCGGCTCCAGCCCCGGCCCCGGCGGCGGGCCGCTCAGCCTCTCCATGCCGCACATTTGGTGGCACAAACCGCCGGCGGTGCAACCCGGCGCCGCGGCCAATGTGCGGCACCTGGTCCAGGGCTGTCGGGTCAGAGGGTACAGAGGGTACCGGCCATCTGCTTGCCGTCACTGGTCCGCGGTGCCCCGGCGCGCACCGGGCCCAAAGCGGTACGGAGCCGGCGCCCTTTGTAAGTGGTATGGACAACGTCGCTCCCGATCCCACGCTCTTCGATCCCACCCTCCCCGATGGCGCCGTGCACGATGCCGCGCCCGATCCGCTCAACGAGCTGGCGCGCCGCCGCCTGGGGATGTCGTACCTGTTCCCGTACCAGCGGCTGGTAATCGCTAACCTGCTCGACGGGCGCCACCAGATCGTGGTGCTGCCCACCGGCGCCGGCAAGTCGGTGTGCTTCATGTTCCCGGCGGTGGTGCTGGAGGGGGTCACCCTGGTGGTGCTGCCGCTGCTCGCGCTGCTTGAGGACCTGTACCGCCGCATGACCGCGGCCGGCCTGCCGGTGGTGGTGCTGCGCGGCGGCCAGAGCCGGGACGAACGAGCCGCCATTCTGCAGCGGGTGGCAAGCCGTGACGCGCGGCTGGTGCTGGTGACCCCGGAGGCGGCGCTTGGCGAGCGGTTGCTGGCCGCGCTGGCGGCCGCCGGCACCATCGAGCACCTGGTGGTGGACGAAGCGCACTGCATCAGCCAGTGGGGCGACACCTTCCGGCCCACCTATCTGCGCCTGAACGAGCTGGTGGAAGCGCTGCGCCCGCGCGTGGTCAGCGCCTTTACCGCCACCGCGACGCCCGCGGTACTGCACCGGGTACGCGAGGTGCTGTACCCGGACGGCGGCGCGCACCTGGTCGCCGGCAACCCGGACCGGCCCAATATCCGTTACGCGGTGGCGCCCACGGCCGGCCCGCTGCACTGCATCGCCGGGCTGGTGGCGGCATGCCCGCGGCCGCTGATCGTGTTTGCGCGCAGCCGCCGCGGCGTGGAGGAGATCTGCTGGCAGCTCCGGCGCCGGCTGCCGGAGGTAAGCTGCCGGTTCTACCACGCCGGTCTGAACGCCGCCGAGCGCAAGCGGCTGGAAGCGTGGTTCCTGACCAGCGACGACGGTGTGCTCATCGCCACCTCCGCCTACGGCATGGGGGTGGACAAGCCCAACATCCGCACCGTCGTGCACCGCGAAATGCCGGAGTCGGTGGAGGCTTACCTGCAGGAGACCGGCCGCGCCGGACGTGACGGAAAACCCTCACAAGCGATCCTGCTGTGGTACCAGCCGGCCGCCGCGGTGGCCGCCCCGACGGCGCGGGCGGCGTCGTCCTGGCGCTGCCTGTTGCCGTGGCGGCCGGGGCGCGCTGAATCGCCGGCATCCGCGCGCGCGGCCGCCCGCCGGGCGCCGCGTGCGCCGCGCCGGTGCCTGCGCTGGATGTCGCGCCGCACCGGCACGCCTCCTGCTGCGCCGGCGGCGGGCGCGTTTTCTCCGCCGCCGAATCGGGCCGTCGGGGCGTCGCGCCGGGCAGCGGAGCCCGGCTGGCAAGGCGCAGCAGCGGCCGCCCGCGCCGGCCTGAGCAGCTACGCGGCAAATGCCGCGACCTGCAGGCGCGCCCAGTTGCTGCGCTTCTTCGAGCGCGACGACGTAACGTGCAGCGGCTGCGACGTGTGCGACGGCGAGGTGGCCGGGCTGCCGGCGGCGGAGCAGGCGATGCTGCGGGCGCTGCGGCGCGGGTCGCGGCGCTTCACGAAGGGTCAGTGGCGGCACATCCTGGCCGGCGGACGATCGCACGCCATCGAAGCCGGCGGGCTGCGCCGCGCACCGGGATTCGGCCTGCTTGCCGGCTGGCGCCCGGAGGAGATCGACGATGCCTGCACCGCCTTGATTGCCGCGCGGCTGGCGCGCGTGCCGGCGCGTGGGCCGTGGCGCGGGCTATTGGTAACGGCCCGGCGTCCGCGGCATGCGCGGGCGCCCGCCAACGCGCCGCCGTCCCCAGCCAGTGGTGCGTCCTCCGCCGACCAGCCGCCGGGCGCTGCCGGATCGGCCGTTCCGATCATTTGACACCGCACGGGGTAGGTGGCTACAATCGCCTCAATCTGGCTAGGTGGATAGGACGTACTTGCTTACGGTGTATAAATTTGCATGTCGTTGTACGGATCCGTGCGGCGACCGGTCCGGGGCATCCCGGTGAGTGACGCGCTCGACCGGCGCCGCGAGACGCGGCAAAAGATGCTCGAGGCGGGCGGTCAGGCGCGTATCGACGCGCAGCACGCCAAGGGCAAGCTGACCGCCCGCGAGCGGCTCGCCCTGCTGCTCGACGAGCACTCCTTTATCGAGCAGCAACCGTACGTCATGGTGCGCGCCACCGACTTTGGCCTCGACCGCCGCCGTACGCTCGGCGACGGCGTGGTCAGTGGCAGCGGGATGGTCGAAGGGCGCCAGGTATTCACGGCGGCGCAAGACTTTACCGTGAATGGCGGCTCGCTCGGCGAGATGCACGCCGCGCGCATCGTCGCCGCCCAGAACGACGCGCTCACCAACCGCGTGCCGTTCATCCAGATCAACGACTCCGGCGGCGCCCGCATCCAGGAAGGCGTGCTGTCCCTGAACGGCTACGCGCAGATATTCCGCGCCAACACCGCGTCGTCCGGCGTCATCCCGCAGATTTCCGTGATCCTCGGACCATGTGCCGGCGGCGCGGTGTACTCGCCGGCGATCACCGACTTCATCTTCATGGTGGACGGGGTGAGCAACATGTTCATCACCGGGCCGCAGGTGATCGCCACCGTGACCGGCGAGAAGATCAGTTCCGAAGACCTTGGCGGCTCGGCCGCGCACTGCAGCCGCAGCGGGGTGGCCCATTTCCGCTACGCCAGCGAGCAGGACTGCCTGGCGGGCGTGCGCACCCTGCTCAGCTACCTGCCGGCGCACAACGGCGAGGATCCGCCGCTCGTTGCAACCGGCGACGACGTCGACCGCCCGACGCCGGAGCTGCTCGACGTGGTGCCGGAGGACGCGCGCCGCGGCTACGACGTGAAGCAGGTGATCGCCGCGCTCGCCGACCAGGGCAGCTTCTTCGAGGTGCACGCCGAGTACGCGCCCAACGTGGTGGTGGGCTTCGCCCGGCTGGCGGGCCGCACCGTCGGCTTCTTCGCCAACCAGCCGCAGGTGTACGCGGCCTCGCTGGACATCAACTCGTCCGACAAGGGGGCCCGCTTCCTGCGCTTCTGCGATGCCTTCAATGTGCCGATCATCTCCCTGGTCGACGTTCCGGGGTTCCTGCCGGGGGTGGCGCAGGAGCACGGCGGCATTATCCGCCACGGCGCCAAGATCCTGTACGCCATCGCCGAGGCCACGGTGCCCAAGGTGGCGCTGATCCTGCGCAAGGCGTACGGCGGAGCGTTCATCGCCATGGCCTGCAAGTCGCTCGGCTACGACCGCACGCTCGCGCTGCCGGGCGCCGAGGTGGCGGTGATGGGCGCGGCCGGCGCCGCCAACATCATCTTCTCGCGCGACATCAAGGCGGCCGACGATCCGGCCGAGATGCGGAAACAGAAGATCGCCGAGTTTCAGGAGAGCGTGATGAACCCGTTTAGCGCCGCCGGGCTGGGGATGGTGGACGACGTGATCGATCCGGCGGCGGCGCGCGCCGAGCTGGTGCGCTCCATCGAGATGTACTCCCGCAAGCAGGAGTCGCGGCCGGCCAAGAAGCATGGCAACATCCCGCTGTAGCGGCAGGGCGCACTGATGGATCAGACGCCAATCGCCTTCGCGGGCACGGTAACCATCCTTGGCATGGGGGTGGTGTTCTTCTTCCTCGCCCTGTTGAGCCTGGGCATGGCCGGGCTGCGCCGCGGGTACGGCGGCGACGGCCAACCCTCCGCGGCCGCTGCCGCGCCGGCACAGGCGGACTCGGCAGCGGCGGCGCCGGGCCGGCACGACGCCCGCTGGGTGGCGGCAGCGGTTGCCGCCTGGCTGGCCGGGCAGGGTCAGTTCGACGAGGTGAGCGCGGCACCCTGGGACCCGACGCGGAGGGACCGGTGAAGCAGCAGGTCACGTTCGAGTACGAGGGCAATTCCTACACCGTCGAGGTGGAGCGCCGCGGCGATACCCTGGTGATCGAGAGCGACGGCCACAGCTACGAGGTCACGCTCAGCGGCGCCGTGCGCCCGCGACCCACTCTCGCGGCGGCCGGTGCCGCGGCATCGGCCACCGGTGGCGCGCAACCGTCCACGGTGGCGGCCGCAAGTGGCACGCCCCCAGCCGCCGCGCCCGCGCCCGCCCCGGCGGCCGCGCCCGCCGCATCTGCCGGGCCGGCGGCCGGCAGCGCCGCACCGGGCGACGTGGTAGCTCCCATGACCGGCACCATCCGGGAAATCCGCACCTCGGTGGGCGCGGCGGTGACCGAAGGGCAGGTGCTGTTCGTAATGGAGGCGATGAAGATGGACCTGGAGGTGCCGGTGGCGGTGGCCGGCACGGTGTCCGAGATTGCGGTCGCCGCGGGCGACAGCGTGGTCGAGGCGCAACTCCTCGCCCGCGTCTCGGGCTAGCCATGGGCCTGCTCGGCCTGATCGGCGAATTCCTCGCCAACACCGGCATCGCCGGCTTCATTGCGCTCGGAGCCGGCTGGTGGCGCCCGCTGGTGATGCTGGCCGTGGGCGGTCTGCTGATCTACCTGGCCATTGCCAAGGAATACGAACCGCTGCTGCTGATCCCGATCGGGTTCGCCTGCATCCTGGTCAACCTGCCGCTCACCGAGCTGTTCCACACCACCGAGGAACTCCTCGGGGGTGCCGAGCGCGGCCTGCTGGACTTCATATTCACCGGCCTCGCCACCGGCGTGTTCCCGCCGCTGATCTTTCTGGGCCTGGGCGCGATGACCGACTTCAGCCCGCTGCTGGCCAAGCCGCAGACCTTCCTGCTCGGCGCGGCGGCGCAGTTCGGCATCTTCGGCACCCTGCTGGCCGCGCAGGCGCTGGGCTTCACCTTCCCGGAAGCCGCCTCGATTGCCATCATCGGCGGCGCCGACGGACCCACCGCCATCTTCCTCACCTCGCGCCTCGCCGACCACCTGCTCGGCGCGGTGGCGGTGGCCGCCTACTCCTACATGGCGCTGGTGCCGATCATCCAGCCGCCGATCATTCGCCTGCTCACCACGAAAAAGGAGCGCTCGGTGGTGATGAGCGAGGTGCCCCCGGTGCCGCGCTCGGTCCGCATCATGTTCCCGATCGCCATTACCCTGACCGCCGCCTTGCTGGTGCCGCCCTCCACGCCGCTCATCGGCATGCTGATGTTCGGCAACCTGCTGCGCGAGGCGGGCGTGGTCGACCGGCTGTCCAAGGCGGCCCAGAACGAGCTGACCAACATCATCACCATCTTCCTGGGCCTGGCGGTCGGCGCCAAGCTCACCGCCGCCGAGTTCCTGACCACCGACACGCTGCTGATCATCGCCCTCGGGCTGGCCGCGTTTTCGGTCGGCACCGCCTCCGGGGTGCTGCTCGGCAAGCTGCTCTACCTGATCTCCGGCGGCAAGGTGAACCCGATGATCGGCGCCGCCGGGGTATCCGCGGTGCCGATGGCGGCGCGCGTGGTGCAGCGCATGGGGCAGCGCGAGAACCCGAACAACTTCCTGCTGATGAACGCCATCGGCCCCAACTACGCCGGCGTAATAGGCTCCGCCGTTGCCGCCGGCGTCCTCATGGCCATGGCCTGACCCGAGGGAGCGGTACGGTGCCCCTCGATCCACGCGCCATCATTGCCGGGGGCGAGAACGCCAAGACCGAATTCAAGCGCGACGACCGAAACTTGCGCCCCGAGCACCTGGCTCGAGAGATCGTCGCGTTCGCCAACATGAATGGCGGCGCGATCGTGATTGGTGTCGAAGACGACGGTGCCGTAACGGGTGTCACCAGGCCCAACCTGCAGGCCTGGCTCATGGACACCGTGATCGGGCGCTTCATCGATCCCCAGATCGTTCCCGACTACGATGAATTCCGCCTCGACGACAAGCAAGTTGCAATCGTCACCGTGCCCGCCGGCAGTGCGAAACCGTACGCAGTGCGGCGGCAGGAGCGCACCGACTACTACATCCGCCTCGGTGACACCGTGCAGCGCGCCGGCCGCGAGCAAATGGCGCGCCTGTTTCAATCCGGCGGGCTGGTCTCGGCGGAGAAGATGCCGGTGCACGGCAGTTCCCTGACCGATCTGGACATGCGCCGATTGGAGGACTACTTCCTCGACGTGCTGGGCGAGGAGGCGGTGGCGGACTGGCGGCGCACCCTGCTCAATCGCGAGTTGCTGGTCGCCGACGAGTGGCGCCCGGAGGTGCGCACCTGCTCCCATGCCGGCGTCGTGCTGTTCGCCCGTGAGCCGCGGCGCCGCATGCCGCAGGCCGGGATCAGGCTACTGGTGTTCCCCGGCACCGACATGGACTACGACGCCAACCTCGACGAGGTGCTCGACATCCCCTTCGTCGGCCTCAAGGAGCGCCGGGAGCGGGAGTTCATTGAGCAGTCGCTCCCGAACCGGGTGCTCAGCTACCTGCAGGCGCACATCAGCCGGGAACGCCTGGAAGGTGTGTACCGGCGCAGGCACTGGGATTATCCCAGGGAGGTGATCCGCGAGCTGCTGGTGAACGCTTTCGCGCACCGCGACTGGACCCGCCCCACCGACGTGCAGCTCACCCTGTTCGCCGACCGACTCGAAGTGCAAAGCCCCGGCGCCCTGCCAAACGGCGTTACCGTCGAAAAGGCCAAGGAAGGGCTTCGCGTGCCGAGGAATCCCAACATCGTCAACATCCTGCGCGACTACGAATTCATGGAACACAGAGGAATGGGAATCCGCCGCAAGGTGATTCCCCTGACCCGAGCCCACAACGGCACCGACCCCGAATTCGACGCCACCGAAGACTACTTCAAGGTCACCCTCCGCAAGGGTAGCAAAGCTACTCCAGGCTCCCGGTAGCGGCGCACGGGCAAGTCAGGTAACCTTCCAGTCGCTGGCGGAACCATGAAATTTCGATTCAAGAACCTCGGACCGATCAAGGACGCCGACCTCGAACTCGGCGACCTCACCATCATCGCCGGCCGCAACAACACCGGCAAAACCTACCTCGCCTACGCCCTCTATGGCTTCGTCAAGCATTTGAAGCGTTGGTCGACGAGCCCCCATGACACCCGTCGACTAGAAAAACCAGTGCACATCACATCAATCGTCTCGGCAGCCGCAGCTGTTGGCCATGCGGAGACGCCCGTCAGTCGTGATCAACTTGAGCACCACAGATCGGACTTTGCCATGGACGCTGCCCGCCAGTTCACAGAGTCTGGATTGACCCAGGTGTTCAGTACGCAACAGAGTGAGTTCGACGGCGCTTCGGTGGAATTGATATCAGCCTTGCAACAGCATTTGGAGCCGGTGAATATCCGATTGGATTTCGGAGAGCGCTACCGAGTGAGCTTGCGGGACGATCGGTTAGTCATGTGCGTCGATGTGCAGGACGGCCAACCTATCAATGCGCATCGTACCAGGTCTATTTTGCGGAGCATGTACGTCAGATTTCTGTTTCCGGAACTTGACCTTGAACCGTTCGTGCTGACCTCAGAACGATTCGGGATATCCTTGTTTTATCGGGAGCTTGACTTCACAAAGAACAGTTTGGTTGATTTCCTACAGAAGATGAATGAGGAGACCACACGGAACGATGCAGATCCATTCCTTGTAATAGATAGAATGACCAGCCGGTATGCGTTGCCTGTGAAGGACAACATCGACTATACTCGAAGTATTCCCGATCTCGGAGGCCAAAGCAGCGAGCTTTCGGAGCACAAGTTGCCGTCCAAACTGAGGCGCTTGACTAGCGCCTACTACAAGAACTCCGGTGACAGTATCGCACTCACTTCGATCGCTCGTGGTGTGCGACGGTTCACCATCCCGCTGCACCTTGCATCCTCTTCCGCGCGCGGGCTGTCGGACCTGTATTTCTTTCTGCAGCACGTTGCCGGACCCAATCATCTGCTGATCATTGATGAGCCAGAGAGTCATCTCGATACACACAATCAGATTCTGATGGCACGTTTGCTGGTCCGGTGCGTACAAGCAGGTTTGAAGGTCTTGATCACTACGCACAGTGACTACCTCGTGAAGGAACTCAACAACCTGATCATGCTGAGCCGCGACTTCGACGGCAAGGAGGAGTTGCTCAAGAAGCTCAAGTACGAGCCCGAAGATGCTCTCGATCCAGATCAGATTCGTGCGTATGTTGCAAAGAACGGTACCTTGACCGCCTGCGGCATCGACAAGTACGGTATGGAGATGCCGAATTTCGATAGCACAATAGATGAAATCAATCGTGCCACCAATGAAATCTCGTCGCGGATCTATGAGAACGAGGGAGCGTGAACTCCAGTCTGAACGATCAACTGGAGGAGATCGTACGCTCCGATCGGCTGCGACCTGTCGCGTCTGGTCGCGTAACTCTGCGCGAACGCGCAGCGAACATGTCGGTCGACGTAACGGGTATTTCCGGTAGAGTGACGACGATCCGCATCCACAGACTCGGGCGCCTTGCGGGGCTGAAGGAAGGTGACTGGGATCAGCGGTGTGACTTTCTCATTGTTGTTGACAGGGGCGGCGCCACCTACGGCGCTTCGTTCGTCGAGCTGAAGAAACACCTGACTGATGAAGAAAAACCGCTGGAGCAATTGCGCCATTCACTGCCTCTCCTTGAGCACCTGTGCTCGGCCCGCATGCAGGACCTGATCGGGCGCTTCCTGGCGCCTCCGCCGGGAGTGGTGCTGGATGTCGGCGGCGGTCCCGGCCGCTATGGTTGCTGGCTCGCCGCCGAGGGTTACCAGGTGCACCTTGTCGACCCGGTACCGAAGCTCGTGGAGCAGGCGCGCGCGGCGTCGGCGGCACAGCCGGACTGCCCACTGGCGAGTGCCGCCGTCGGTGATGCCCGTTCCCTGCCCCACGGCCCGGACAGCGCCGATGCCGTGCTGCTGATGGGGCCGCTCTACCACCTCCCCGAGCGCGAGCAGCGGCTGGCGGCGCTGCGCGAGGCGCACCGCGCGCTGAAGCCCGGTGGCATCCTGGTCGCCAAGGCGGTCAACCGGTTCGCCTCCTTGCTGGACGGGATCTGCCGTGGTTTCGTGGACGACTTGGCGTTCGTGGACATCATCCGCCGCGACCTTGCGGACGGACGGCACCGCGGCGTGCCCGGCACTACCCGGTACTTCACGACCGCGTACTTCCACCGCCCGGATCAACTCGCCGCCGAGATTTGCGAGTCGGGGTTCCACCAGGAGGAGCTGTTCACGGTACAGGGGCCGGCCCAGTTCGCGCCGGATCTGGATTCGCGCATGGCGGACCCCGCCCGCCGCGCCCAACTGCTCGACCTGATCCGCCAGGTGGAGCGGGAATCGACACTTCTCGGCGCCGCCTCCCACATCGCCTGCATCGCAGAGAAACCGACGCAAGACACCTGATCGGTGGCTCTGCCCTCATGGACACCGGCCGCCCCGATCTGCCGCGTTGCCGATCCGAGCGCAAGGAAAGTATGCTGGCGCCGGGAGTCGGGTGGAACACACCCGCTCATGCATGGGACGCATCGTTACCTCCGTAGCCGGTGGCACGAGTGCCGCTTAACGTGACAACGGAGGCCGTGCGCACGTTCAACACCGCCGGGCCGGTGCGGGCGCACCGGCACTACCAGATTGCGCCGTTGTCGCGGATCGACCTCGAGGACGTGCTCGGCCTGATCCGCGACGAGAAGTACTTCGTGCTGCACGCGCCGCGGCAGACCGGCAAGACATCGGCGTTGCTGGCACTGCGCGACCTGTTGAACGGCGGTGAGGCCGGCGACTTTCGCTGCGTGTACACCAACGTCGAAAACGGTCAGGCGATGCGCGAGAACGTGGCCGAAGCGATGCGTACCGTGCTTGCCGAACTGGCGTTCCAAGCGAGCGTGACGCTGGGCGACGACACCCTGGAGGAGATGTGGCCCGAGTTGCTGGAACGGGTCGGGCCGGCCCAGGCGTTGCGCCAGGCGCTGGCGCGCTGGTGCATGGCGGACCCGCGCCCGCTGGTGCTCCTGATCGACGAGATCGACGCGCTGATCGGCGACTCCCTGTTGTCGGTACTGCGACAACTGCGCACCGGCTACGTCGACCGTCCGCAAGGCTTTCCGCACAGCATCGTCCTGTGCGGGTTGCGCGACGTGCGCGACTATCGCATCCACTCGTCGGCGGAGAATCGCCTGGTGCTCGGCGGCAGCGCGTTCAACATCAAGTCGGAGTCGCTGCGGCTCGGCGACTTCAGCGAGCAGGAGACGCGCGCCCTCACCGCGCAGCACATGGAACAGACCGGGCAGGCGTTCACGGAAGAAGCGCTGGCGTCGATCTGGGAGCGCACCGCCGGCCAGCCGTGGCTGGTGAACGCGCTGTGCTACGACGCCTGCTTCCGCCACAAGCCGGGGCGCGACCGTACGCGACCGGTCACCGCGGGCGCGATCGTGGCGGCGCAGGAGCGGCTCATCCTGCGCCGTGACACCCATATCGACGACTTGGCAAACAAGCTGCGCGAGGAGCGTGTGCGGCGCGTGGTGCAGCCGATCTTGACCGGCGCACGCCAGCAGGAGTGGTCCACCGAAGACATCGCGTACGTCCATGACCTGGGATTGGTGGCGTGGGATGCCGACGGGCCGCTACGAATCGCGAACCCGATCTACGCGGAGGTGGTGCCGCGTCACCTGAACTACGCGGTGCAGGCAGGGCTGCCGCAGGAGATGGCGTGGTACGTGGGCGCAGACGGCGGGCTGGACGTGGAGGGGCTGATCGCGGCGTTCCAGGCCTTCTTCCGAGAGCACTCCGAGCACTGGGTGCAGCGCTTCGAGCAGTACCACGAGGCGGGGCCGCAGTTGCTGCTGCAGGCGCACTTGCAGCGGGTGGTGAACGGCGGTGGGCGGATCGAGCGGGAGTACGCGCTCGGGCGCGGCAGGACCGACCTGCTGATCGTGTGGCCGCAGGGCGGGCGCGAGCGCCGCTACGTGGTGGAGTGCAAGGTGCTGCGCGGCGACCTGGAGCGAACCATTGCGGATGGGGTGGCGCAGACGCGCGCCTACGCGGACCGGTGCGCCGCGGAGGCCGGCCACCTGATCGTGTTCGACCGCTCGCCGGGGCAAACCTGGGAGCAGAAGATCTTCCGCCGCGCGGCGCCCGGCAAGGGTGCCCCGGTCACGGTATGGGGCATGTAGCGCCAGCACCGCGCGCAGCAGGCCGCGGCGGCGCCTACCAGAGGCGGCTGACGGCGTAGTCGTCGAACGCCTCGTCGACGCTGACGATGGGCAGATTCTCGACCGAGCAGGAGCGTCACTTACCGGTAAGCGGCGAAGTCGTCGAGCGGCGCATCGAAGTCGGGCGCAATGTAGGTGAACGTCCCCTTGGCGAACCCGGCCCGGCGCGCCCGGCCAGGCGGTGCGACGGGCCGGAGCTCCGCGATCCGCTTCCCGTGGCGTGTCAGATAGAAGCTCCTGCCCTCCAGAACCTGGTTCAACAGCGCGGAAAGGTTGGTCTTCGCCTCCAGAGTGCCGACCTCTTCAATTTCCATCCGTTCCAATGTAGTCAGAGTGGTGACCAATCGGGCACCGCGGCTGCCTACGCCTGGGCGGCGAGGTGGGGGGCGATGCGTTCTTCGTCGAGTTCGTAGCCGAGGCCGGGGGCGGTCGGGGGGATGATGTGGCCGTCCTGCCAGACGATCGGTTCGGTGAGGATGTCGCGGTGGAACTCGGAGAAGGTTTCGATGCCCTCCTGGATGAGGAAGTTGGGCGAGCACACGTCGACGTGGATCGCCGCGGCCGCGGCGAACGGGCCGCCCCACACGTGCGGGGCGATGTGCGCGTAGTGGGTCTCGGCCATGGTGGCGATCTTGCGGGTCTCCGAGATGCCGCCGGTAATCGACAGGTCCATCTGGATGATCGAGGCGGCCTGCTTCTGCAGCAGCGGCAGGAACTCGTAGCGGGTCATGAGCCGCTCGCCGGTGGCTACCGGGATGGAGGTGGCCTGTGCCACGCGCGCCATCTCGTCGACGTTGCCGGGCGCGACCGGCTCCTCGAACCACAGCGGCTCGTACGGTTCGAGGCGCTTGGCGAGCCGGATGGCGGCGTGGGTGGTCAACTGGCCGTGGGTACCGATCAGAATGTCGCAGCGGTCGCCGGCCGCCTCCCGCATTGCCCGTACCACCGCCTCGACGTAGGTGAGGGTCTCCAGGCGGTGCGGTTCCAGCGCACCCACGGGGTCGAGTTTCACCGCGGTGAACCCGCGGTCGATGTAGCGCAGGATGTCCTCCGCGGCCTTTTCGGGCGGGTCGCCCATCTTCCAGCCGTACAGGTAGGTGTAGGCGCGCAGCTTGTCGTGGAACAGGCCGCCGAGCAGGTTGTACACCGGCTCGCCGAGCGCCTTGCCGGCGATGTCCCAGCACGCCATGTCGATGGCGCTGAGCACCGGGGTGGCGATGGGGCCGGGGTGCAGCACGGCGTGGCGCCGGAACACGTCCCACCAGATGCGCTCGCGGCGCATCGGATCGGCCCCCTTGAGGATTTCCTCGAAGATCTCCTGCGCCACCTGCAGCGCGGACCGCCGGTGGGTGCCGTGCCAGGTGCATTCGCCGGTGCCCTCGATGCCGTCGTCGGTGATCAGCTTGATAAACAGCCAGTACCTGCCGCCCTTGCCCGGCGGCGGCACCGGCACGAAGTACCCCTTGAACCGCTCGATCTTCATGGCCCCCGACGGTAGCCGGATTGACCCGCCGCCGCAATCGCTCCCGTTGCTCCCGTGAGCTTCTGACGTTCAGCGGCTCCCTGCACTTCTGATGGCCCGCATCTTCGAGCTGCCAATCAGGTGCGGGGGCGGGCGCGGTCGAGGGAGTCGTTGCGGTAGTGGCAGCCGGTGCTGCGCGGGTTGCGCAGGGCGGCGTAGGTAATCAGCAGGGCGGTCTGCACGGCGTTGCGCAGCGCCAGGAGGCGCGGGGTGAGGGCGTTATCGGCGTAGAAGCCGTCGATCTCGCTCTTCAGCTCGCGCAGCAGGTTGCCGGCGCGGTCGAGACGCTTGGCGGTGCGCACCAGCCCGACGTAGTGCCACATGGTGTTGCGGATTACGCTCAGGTCCTGGGTGATCAGTTCTTCGTCGGGTTCGGCGGCCGCCATCACCCAGGGGCGCACCGCGGGCAGGTGAAAGTCGGCGTCGGCGGCGATTTCGGCGGCGTGCCGGCGGGCGGCCGTCGCGCCCATCACCACGCACTCCAGCAGCGAGGTGCTGGCCAGCCGGTTGGCGCCGTGCAGCCCGGTGCAGGCGGTCTCGCCGATGGCGCTCAGGTGGGCGATGTTGGTGTTGCCGGCCATGTCGGTGTGGATGCCGCCGCAGGAATAGTGCGCCGCCGGCACTACCGGGATCGGCTCGCGGGTCATGTCCACGCCGGCGGCCAGCAGGCGGGCGTTGATGGTCGGGAAGCGGGCGCGCGCATAGTCGGCGTCGACGCCGGACAGGTCGATGTACACGGTGTCGCTCGCCCCGCGCAGCAGCTCGGAGTGGATGGAGCGGGAAATCACGTCGCGCGGCGCCAGCGAGCCGTCGGGATGGTAGCGCTCCATGAACGCCTCGCCGCCGTGGTTGATCAGCACGCCGCCTTCGCCGCGCACCGCCTCCGAGATCAGGAACGGGCGCTCGCCGCGGCGGTGGAACACGGTGGGATGGAACTGCACGTATTCCATGTCGATGACGCGCGCCCCCACCCGGTACGCCATGGCCACGCCGTGGCCGTAGGCGCCGGCATCGTTGGTGCTGTGCAGGTAGAGCTGGCCGAGGCCGCCGGTGGCCAGCACCGTCTTCTTGGCCAGGAGCGGACGCGCCTCGCCGGCGGCCACGTCGAGCACATGCGCGCCGATGCAGCTCAGCGGCCGGTAGCGGTCCAGGAAGTCCACCGAACTGTGCGACAGGGTGAGCAGGTCGACCGCGAAGCAGCCGGTGGCCACGGTCAGGCTGCCGCCGCCGGGCAGGGCGCCGGCGTCCGCGAGCTCGGCGAGCCGCTCGTGCAGGGCGGTCAGGATGGCGCGCCCGGTGTGGTCCTTGGCGTAGATGATGCGGTGCCGGGAGTGCGACGCCTCGCGGGTGAACCGGAGCGCACCCTCCGCGTCGCGGTCGAAGCCGACCTGCAGGTCGGCGATCAGCAGTTCGCGCACCAGGCGCGGCCCGTCGCGCACGATCGCGTCCACGGCCGCGGGGTTGGCGGAATGGCCGCTGGCGGCGTCGATGTCGGCGCGCAGCAGGTCGCCGTCGCCTTCGTCGTAGATGATGCCGCCCTGCGCCCACAGGCTGTTGCTGGCGTGCAGTTCGCGGGCGCCGGTGATCAAGGTCACGTGCAGGCCGGCGCGGGCCGCCTGCAGGGCGTACACCGCCCCGGCGGCGCCGGCGCCGATTACCAGGCAGTCGGTACGGTCGCCGGTCATTGCTGGCCCAGGAAGTCGAGCCCCAGGTCAGGGCGGCGCGGCGCCGCGGTAATGGCGCTGGTGGACAGCACGTCCGCCCCGGCGGCGGCGTAGGCGGCCAGCGACTCCGCGGTAACCCCTCCGGACACCTCCACGATCGCCCGACCGGCGATAACCTCGACCGCGTCGTGTACCTGTTCGGGGGTCATGTTGTCGAGCAGGATCACGTCGGCGCCGGCGTCGGCTGCCTCGCGCGCCTGGTCCAGGGTATCGGCCTCCACCTCGATGCGCGCCACGTGCGGCGCCTGCGCGCGGGCGCGCTGTACCGCGGCGGCCACGCCGCCGGCTACCGCGACGTGGTTGTCCTTTATCATCACACAGTCGGCCAGCGATGCGCGGTGGTTGCGGCCGCCGCCGCAGCGGACGGCGTATTTCTCCAGTTCGCGCAGGCCGGGGGTGGTCTTGCGCGTGTCGCACACCACCGCCGCGCTGCCGCGCAGCCGGTCGACGTAAGCGCGGGTGGCGGTGGCGATGCCGGACAGGTGCTGCAACAGGTTGAGCGCGGTGCGTTCGGCGGCCAGGATGGGCCGCGTCGGCCCCGACACGTACAGCACGCGCCCGCCCGCCTCGGCGGCGGCGCCGTCGGCCAGCGCCAACTCCACGTTCAGGTCGGTATCGAGGCGCCAGAACACGTGCGCGGCAATTTCGGCGCCGCACACCACCAACGCCTCGCGCGCCACCACCGCCACCCGGCACCGGCTGCCGGCCGGCACCACGGCGCTGCCGGTGACATCGCCCAGCCCCAGATCCTCCTCCAGGGCGGTTTCGATTACCCGCCGCGCCGAGAACGGTATCACGACAACTCGAACATCCGCTCGATGGAGCGCAGCGCCGCCACCCGCACGGACTCGTCGAGTTCGATGACCTGGTGCGGCCGCGGATCGACCAGCACGTCGCGGATCTTCTGCAGGCTGTTGAGCTTCATGTACGGGCACAGCCGGCAGGAGCCGACGAACTGCTTGCCGGGGTTTTCCACCTCGACGCGGCTCACCAGCCCGCACTCGGTAAGCAGCATGAAGTAGGCGGCGTCGGTGTCGCTCACGTACTCCATCATTTTGCCGGTGCTGCCGACGAAGTCGCTTGCCTCCGTCACTTCGGGGGTGCACTCCGGGTGGCTCACCACCTTGACCCCCGGGAAGCGGACGCGCGCCTCGGCAATGGCGCCGGCGGTGAATTGGTCGTGCACCAGGCAGGTGCCGTCGGAGCTGTGGATTACCTTGTCGATGCCGCGCGCCGCCATCTCGCGGCCGATGTTGGCGGCCATCAGGCGGTCGGGCACGAACAGGATCTCGCGCTGTGGCAGCCGCTCGATGATGCGGTACACGTTGGCCGAGGTCACGCACACGTCGCTGACCGCCTTCACTTCCGCCGAACTGTTGATGTAGCACACCACCGCGGCCTCCGGGTGGCGCGCCTTGAGGGCGGCCAGCTCGGCGCCGGTGAGGGAGTCGGCGAGCGAGCAGCCGGAGCCGAGGTCGGGCACCAGCACCTGCGCGTCCGGGCACAGGATCTTGGCGGTCTCGGCCATGAACACCACGCCCGCGAACAAGATCACGTCGGCGTCGGAGTTGCGCGCCTCCAGGCTGAGCGCATAGGAGTCGCTCTTGAAGTCCGCCACCCCGTAGACGATCTCCGGGTCGACGTAGGAATGGGCCAGGATGATGGCGTTCTTTTCCGCCTTGAGGCGGTTGATCTCGCAGATCAGCGGGGCGACCTCGTGGCAGCGCTCCAGGGTCCATTGCGCGCCCGGCTGACACTCCACGTGCAGCAGATTGGAGAACAGCCGTTCCGCTTCCTGTGCCACGGCGGTAGCCATCGCGGTTAACAGCCTAGATACTCACGCCTCTGCACCCGTGTCAACGGCGCGCAGCGCGAAACAACCCGAAACAGGCGCCGCCGCCGTGCCCCGGGAACCGCCGCTGCTCAGCTCACGGCGCGGCGGTAGAGGCGTACGGCCAGCGGCGCGGCCAGCACCAGGACGGCGAACGACCACAACACGGCGGCGGTGACCTCCCCGGCCACCGTAAGCGAGGGCGCCAGCGCCCCCTCGCCGAGGATCAGGCTGCGCACCGCGTTGGCGGTGCGGGTTACCGGCTGACGGTCGGCGAACACGCGCAGCCAGTCCGGCAGCGTTTCGGTCGGCACGAAAATCGAGCTCGCGAACACCATCGGAAAGATCGGAATCATCGCCGCCGGCTGCGCCGCCTCGGAGTTCTTCACGGCCAGACCGATGCAGGCCATCACCCAGGACAGGGCAAAGGCGAACATCATCGCCACCAGCACCCCGCCGGCCAGCGGCACGAACGAAGTCTGCGGCCGGAAGCCGAGCAGGTAGCCGAGCGCGAGCACCAGGGCGAGCACGAACAGGTTGCGGACCAGGTCGGCCATCGTACGCCCGGCGAGCACCGCCGAGCGCGCCATCGGCAGCGACCGGAAGCGGTCGATCACGCCATTGTTGAGGTCTTCGATCAGCCCCATCGCGGTCTGCGTGGAACCGAACGCGGCCATCTGCAGCAGTACCCCCGGCAGCAGCCAGTTGAGGTACTCGCCGCCGGCGGCGGGCGGAATCGCGCGGCCCACCGCGCCGCCGAACACGTAGTTGAACAGGACCAGGAACATCACCGGCTGCACGGTGGCGAACAGCAGGAGCTGCGGCATGCGGACCACGCGCAACAGGTTGCGCCGTGCGATTACCACCGTGTCCTTGAGGGCGTGGACGGGCGATACGTGGGCGCGCCGCGGTCGCGAATGGCTGCTCATGGCTGTCCTCCTGCGCGGCGCCGGCGGCCGCGTCTGCCCCGCCGCCGGCCGTTGCCGGGCTGCGTGGGTTCGGTGGCGTGTCCGGTCAAGGCGACGAACACGTCGTCCAGGGTGGGGCGGCGCAGCCCGATGTCGGTGGGGGTGATGCCGGCGGCGTCGAGCGTGCGCACGGCGGCAACCAGCGAAGCCGGGCCGTCCGGGGCAGGCAGGGTGATGGTGCCGGTCGCTCCCTGATCGACGGCGAGCGCCGCGCGGGACGCCTCCTGCGCCTCATCGGCCACGTCGACGTGGATTACCGCCCCGCCGAGGCGGTCCTTCAACTCGTTGCCGGTGCCCTCGCTGATCAGCTTGCCCTCGTGGATCACGCCGATGCGATCGGCGAGCTGGTCCGCTTCATCAAGGTACTGGGTGGTCAGCAGCACGGTGGTGCCGGAGCCCACCAGGTCGCGGATCAGTGCCCACACCTCCAGGCGGCTGCGCGGGTCGATGCCGGTTGTCGGCTCGTCCAGGAACAGCACGTCGGGCTGCCCGACCAGCGAGGCGGCCAGGTCGAGACGCCGCTTCATGCCGCCCGAGTAGGTGCGCACCAGGCGGTCGGCGTCCCCTGCCAGCGAGAACCGCTCCAGCACCTCCGCGGCGCGCTCGCGGGCGGTGCGCGCGTCCAGGTTGTACAGCCGCCCCACCATCTCCACCGCCTCGCGCCCGGTCAGGTACTCGTCGACGGCGGCGAACTGGCCGGCCAGCCCGATGCGGTTGCGCACCGCCACCGGGTCGTGCACCACGTCGATGCCGGCCACGGTCGCGCTGCCGGCGTCCGGCTTCAGCAGCGTCGCCAGCACCCGGATCAGCGTGGTCTTGCCGGCGCCGTTGGGCCCCAGCAGCGCGTAGATGATGCCGGCCTCGATTTCCAGGCTCACCCCGGCGAGCGCGTGTATGGTGCCGAACCGTTTCTCGACCTGCTCGGCGCGTACGATAGGTTGCATCCGATTGTCCTGCATCAAGATTGTCCTGCGCCAAGATAGCCCTGCGAGCGACGCGCTGACGCTGAACGCCGAATAAACGAGATCCGCCCGCTACCCGCTACACGCCCGCCACGACGTTGCCCCGGAACCTCTGTTCATGCATACTGGAGCATGAACGAAGCGAAAATGAGCACGGGCGGCAGGGGGCGGCGAAGCCACTTGGCGAATCTTGAAATGCTGATCAATGCAACCTGCCGGCATCCACGTTTGCGGCGCGCACCTCGTCGAGCAGGATTCCCCAGGTCTTGCCGGGATGGTCGCGGAGATCATGCACTACCAAGTCGAAAGTCAATTGCAGTACCCGGTCCGGAAGCACTTCGATATCGACCCGTGCCGGTGAGATCTCCAGCGGTACCTCGACCGCGTCGCCGGCCAGCACCACTCCGCGTGCCATGCTCTGCACCAGCAGTTCGGCCGCGTCGTAGCGTGCCGCCGGTGCCTCGCCGCGCAGCAACTCGTAGGTGGCGCCGTCCCGGTAGCGGGTCAAGTCTACCTCATGCGGTTGCGTGGCGAGCGTGATCCAGCCGTCGTCGGGGAGCCGGCCGCGCCGGTGCAGCCGCGCCCCTTCGACATACACCACCAGTGACGAGAAGTCGTCTATCGCCAAGCGGTGGTCGGTGATCAGCACCACCACTTCGCCAGTGATCGTTTCCGCCTCCGCGCCGCCACTCGCCGCCGCCGCCACCGCGCACGACAGCAACGCCGCCGCCGCGACCGTGTGCGCCATGCGGCGCAAGCGAGCATTCACGTCAGCCACCTCCGAGCACCGGCACTGTCGCACGCCGGCGCGAATCAAGATGGGAAGCCGAAAGCAGCCGGTCAACCAGAATCAATCCGGACCGGAGTCGAAGCAACGCCCGGCCCCTGGATCGCCCTTGCCGATTTCCGATCCATGCCGGTTCATTGGAGCCGTCTGACGATGGCTTCCATACACGCGAAAGAGACGCACACGATTACCTCCGGATCGCTGATAAGACAGGAGATCTGGACCGGTGAACTGCTTGGATTATCGGGGATTGCAGCGCTCGTATGGGTGACGCTCCTGGTCCTGACCGCGCCCGGGAGCTTCGATTACGCGTTGTCCCCGCTGCAACGGCTGGCGTTCTTCGGGGGAATGGGCGCGGTGTGCTGGCCTCTCGGCCACGCCCTGGCGGGATCGCTGCTCCAATGCGGACGCCTGCGTTCTCCCGCAGCGCTCGGTCTGACCGCGATCGTCGCCGGGGCGTTCCTGGCGGCCAATCTTTGCGCGGTGGCGCTTGCTCTTGAAGAGATGTTCTTTGCGCGAGCCCCGGACGAACTTACCACCGGCGCGATTTACCTGCTGTGCGCCGGGATCGCGATTCCCCATTTCGGGTTGCTCTATTTCATGGCTTGGCAACGCGCCAAGCTCAAGCTGTTACGCCACCGCTCGGACTCGGACGCGCGCGTTACGCGCCGGGCGGCACCATCTCCCGCGGCGCCGGAGTCGTTGCCGCTTGCCAGGTTCCTCGACCGCCTGCCGCAGGAATTAGGTCACGACCTCGTCCATATCAAGGGGATGGGCCACTACCTCAAGGTCGTCACCACCAAGGGTTCCGGAACGGTGCTGATGCGGTTTGCCGATGCGATACTGGAGCTCGGTGACATTGGCCTTCGCGTGCACCGGTCGTACTGGGTCGCTCACCGCCACATTTCGCGCCTCGAGCGCCGCAACGGGCACACCATGATTCGCCTGAGCAGCGGCGACGAGCTGCCGGTGAGCCGCACCTACCAGATCGCCGCGCGGGCGGCGGTGGCATCTCGATCGGCGGCGAACGGTGGTGCGGTGAGCCGCCAGTAGTACCTCATGGATTGAGATTGACGCGGTACCGGAGGCGATCGTATATTTCGAAATACGACCAGAAAAGTCGTATTTGAGCGGAGCATCGGATGATCAAGATCAGTCGCAAGGTCGAGTACGCGTTGATGGCGTTGCAGCACATGCACCGGCAGCCGCCGGAAGAGGTGGTGTCGGCCAAGGATCTGTGCGCCGCCTATCGGGTCGCCTTCCCGGTGCTGTCCAAGGTGTTGCAGAATCTCGCCGCGGCCGGGGTGCTGCGCTCGGCGCAGGGCGCCCACGGCGGCTATCAGCTTGCGCGTCCCCTTTCCGAGGTAACTTTCGGGGAGTTGAGCGAAGCGGTGGTCGGCCCGATGCAGTTCTCGTATTGTCTGCACCGCGACCGGGTACGCTGCCAGCTCGCCGAGTGCTGCAACGTGATTTCCCCCATCATCCGGCTTAGTGATCGCATCGAGGAGTTGTTTTACAGCATGAGCTTGGAAGAGTTGTTGCACGCGGAGGAGCCGCGGGAGGCGGCGATCCGTGCCCGCCATCGTGGGGCGGCCCGCCATCGTGCGGCGGCGAGCGTCGCCGCGCGCGCCGAGGAGCAGTTGGTATGGAAATAGCCGCCCACGACACCACCGCACCCGCCGCCACCGCACCCGCCGCGACGGCGATGACCCGCGAACAGGCCGAGCGCGAGCTGTCCGGTCGCGTCTACGAGCACGGGTTCTACACCGACATTGACGCCGAGCAGGCGCCCAAGGGTTTGAACGAAGACATCATCCGCCTGATCTCGCGCAAGAAGGACGAGCCCGAGTTCATGCTCGACTTCCGTCTCAAGGCATTCCGGCGCTGGCAGGAGATGGAGGATCCCTGGTGGCGGCCGGTCGACCATCCGGACATCGACTACCAGGACATCCGCTACTACTCGGCGCCCAAGAGCATGGACGAGAAGCAGGGCCCCGCCTCGCTGGACGAGGTCGATCCCGAGATCCTGCGCACCTTCGAGCGCCTCGGCGTGCCGCTGCTGGAGCAGAAGCGGGTGATGGGCGTTGCGGTGGACGCGGTATTCGACTCGGTGTCGGTGGGCACCACCAACCAGGAGCAGCTGACCAAGCTCGGCATCGTGTTCTGCTCCATCACCGAGGCGCTCAAGGAGCATCCCGAACTGGTGCAGCGCTATCTCGGTTCGGTGGTGCCGGCGGCCGACAACTTCTACTCCGCGCTCAATGCGGCGGTATTCACCGACGGGTCGTTCTGCTACATCCCGCCAGGGGTGCAGTGCCCGATCGACCTGTCCACCTACTTCCGCATCAACGCCGCCGAGACCGGCCAGTTCGAGCGCACCCTGATCGTGGCCGACCGCGGCAGCTCGGTGAACTACGTGGAGGGCTGCACCGCCCCGATGCGCGACGAGAACCAGTTGCACGCCGCCGTGGTGGAGATCGTGGCGCTCGACGACGCGGTGGTGAACTACTCCACGGTGCAGAACTGGTACGGCGGCGACGCCGACGGCAAGGGCGGCATCTACAACTTCGTGACCAAGCGCGGCAAGGCGGCCGGGCGCAATTCCAAGATCTCCTGGACGCAGGTGGAGGCGGGCGCGGCGATCACCTGGAAGTACCCGAGCGTGATCCTGTCCGGCGACGGCTCGGTGGGCGAGTTCTACTCGGTGGCGCTGACCAACAACCGCATGCAGGCGGACACCGGCACCAAGATGATTCACATCGGCCGCAACACCACCAGCACCATCGTGTCCAAGGGCATCTCCGCCGACCGCTCGCGCAACGCCTACCGCGGGCAGGTGCGCATCCAGCCGGGGGCCACCGGGGCGCGCAACTTCACCCAGTGCGACTCGATGTTGGTCGGCAACGAGTGCCACGCCAACACGTTCCCGTCGATCGAGGTGCGCAACGACTCCGCCACCGTGGAGCACGAGGCGTCCACCTCCCGGATCGGCGCCGAGCAGCTGTTCTACCTGGCCACCCGCGGGCTCGACATGGAGGCCTCCATTTCCTTGCTTATCAACGGGTTCTGCAAGGAAGTGTTCAAGCAGCTGCCGTTGGAGTTCTCGGTGGAGGCGGTCAAGCTGCTGGAAATGAAGCTGGAAGGGAGCGTCGGCTGATGATCACGATCAGCAACCTGAGCGCCGCCGTGGTGGCGGACAACGGCAGCCGCATTCCGATCCTGCGCGGCATCGACCTGGAGGTGCGGGCCGGCGAGGTGCACGCCATCATGGGGCCCAACGGCTCCGGCAAGAGCACCCTGGCGCGGGTGATCGGCGGCCACCCCTCCTACGCGGTGACCGGCGGCGGCGTGACCTACGAACTGAACCTGCGCCCGCGCGACCTGCTGGCCATGGATCCCGACGAGCGCGCCAAGAACGGCGTGTTCATCAGCTTCCAGTACCCGGTGGAGATTCCCGGCGTCAGCAACTCGATCTTCCTGCGCGCCGCCTACAACGAGATCGCGGTGTCGCAGGGGCTGCCGGAGTTGGACCCGATCGACTTCGAGGAGCTGCTGATGCAGAAGCTGCGCCTGCTGGGGATGGCGGAGGATTTCGCCACCCGCGAAGTGAACGTCGATTTCTCCGGCGGCGAGAAGAAGCGCAACGAGATTCTGCAACTGGCGCTGCTGGCGCCGCGCTTGGCAATCCTGGACGAGACCGACTCCGGGCTCGACATCGACTCACTGAAGGCGGTGGCGACCGGCATCGAACGGCTGCGCCACGCCGAGAACGCGTTCGTGCTCATTACCCACTACCAGCGCATGCTGAACTACGTCACCCCGGACCGCGTGCACGTGATCCACGACGGGCGCATTGTGCGCAGCGGCGACCGCGAACTGGCCCTGGAGATCGAGGAACGCGGCTACGACTGGCTGGTGGCGGGCTCGGCGGGCTCGGCGGGTGCGGCCGCGCCGGAGGGCGTGCGCTGATGGCCCCGGCTACCGCGGTGGCCGAGGCGGCTCCGGCAGCGACCGGGGCGCCCGCGGCGGCACCCCGCATGGAGCAGTTCCGGCGCCTGTTCGAGGAGCGCGCCGCGGGCAGGGTTGCCTCGCTGGACGAGGAGCTGCGCGCCGCATCGCTTGCCGAGCTGCTGGCGGTCGGCTTCCCGCTTCGCCACGACGAGGAGTGGGTCCACACCCCGCTGCGCGCCGTGGCCGAGGCACGCTACCGGCTCGGCAGTGCCGTACCGGCGGCGCCGGCCGCGGACGCCCGGGGCGCCAAACTGGTGCGCGAACTGGTTGCCGGCGAGCCGGTGGCACTGTTGACCTGCAACGGCGTCCCGGCGGCCCCGGCCGTGCTCGCCCCCCGTGCCGGCGGCGCCGCCCACCAACCCGACATTCCCGGCGTACGGGCTGCACGGGGGGATCTCTGGCCGCGTTGCCGTGAAGCATTCACGCGCCCGCTGACCACCGCCTTCACCCGGCTGGCACGCGCGTTCGGCGACCACACCGTGCTGCACTGCGACGCGGCCGCGGGCCTGGCGCCGCTGCACCTGGTTCATCTCGTCGAGTCAGGCGTGCTGGCGGCGCCGCGGGTCACCATCCGCATCGCGCCGGGCGCCCGCGTGACGCTCGTGGAGAGCTGCGTGGCGCTGGACGGGGTTGCGCAAGCAGGCGGTGCAGATCGCGGCGGCCATGGCGGGGCGAACGGGGCCGCGGCAAATGGACGGCGCGCACCGGGTGGACCGGCGCGCGCCGCCTCGCTGAGCTGCGCCGAGACCGAGATACGGCTCGGCGCGGGTGCCGTGCTCACCTACGTACGCGTACAGGCGGTCGGCGCGGATGCCTTCGACTTCGGCACCACCACCGTGGTGCAGGAGCGGGACAGCGAGTTGCACGGCCTGAGCATGGCGCTCGGTGGCCGCATCGCCCGCCACACCTGCAATGTACTGGCCGCGGCGCCGGGCACGACCAGCCGCCTCGGCGGCGCCACCGTGGCGGCCGGCGCCCAGTTGCTCGACCACCACACCTACCTGGAGCACGCCGCACCGGGCTGCGCGAGCCGCCAGTTATACAAGACCGTGCTCGGGCGCGGCGGCCACGGCGTGTTCTCGGGGCGCATCCTGGTGCGCCCGGTGGCGCAGCAGACCGACGCCTTCCAGCTCAACCAGAACCTGCTGCTCGGCGATGCCCGCGTGGACACCAAGCCGCAGCTCGAGATCGGCGCCGACGACGTGCGCTGCACCCACGGCGCCACCACCGGGCGGCTCAACAACGATCAACTATTCTACCTGCAGGCGCGCGCCATTCCGCGCGCCGCCGCGGTGCGGATGCTGGCACGCGGCTTCCTGGACGAAGTGGTCGGCGATCTGCCCGGCGGGGCGTTGCGCCCGCGCCTGCTGAACCTGCTGCATCGCCGCTTGGATCGCCTCGTGGAGAGCGGCACGTGATGCGTCGTGTCGCGAGCCGGGGATGTACCTCCGTCAGAACCAGGAGCACACGATGAGCACCGTTGTTTCTCGCACCTCTGATTCTCGGTCCGCGGCCGCGGGCCTGGACGTGGCGGCGATCCGGGCGCAGTTTCCGATTCTCGCGCAGCGGGTGCACGGCCAACCGCTGGTCTACCTGGACAACGCGGCTACCACCCTGAAGCCACGCGCCGTGATCGACCGCCTGCACCGCCACTACGCCGCCGAGACCGCCAACATCCACCGCGGTGTGCACTACCTCAGCGAGCAGGCAACCGAGGCCTACGAGCAGGTCCGTGAACGGGTGCGGGGATTCCTCGGTGCCGCGGCTCGCGAAGAGATAATCTTCACCAGCGGCACCACCGACTCGATCAACCTGGTCGCCCAGGGCTGGGCCACCGCCAACCTGGCGCGCGGCGACGAGGTGGTGATCACCCACATGGAGCACCACTCCAACATCGTGCCGTGGCAGATGCTGGCCGAGCGCACCGGTGCCGTGCTGCGCGTGGCGCCGATCAGCGACCGCGGCGAACTGGAGTGGGACCGCTTCCTGGACCTGCTCGGCCCGCGCACCCGGCTGGTGGCGGCCACCCACGTGTGCAACTCGCTCGGCACCATCGTGCCGGCGGCGGAACTGGTGCACGCCGCGCACGCGGTGGGCGCCCGCGTGCTGCTCGACGGCGCCCAGGCTGCCGCCCACCTGCCGCTGGACGTGACGGCGTTGGACGTGGATTTCTACTGCTGTTCCGGCCACAAGCTGTTCGGTCCCACCGGCACCGGCGTGCTGTACGGCAAGCGCGAGCTGCTGGAGGCAATGCCGCCGGTGCGCGGCGGCGGCGACATGATCAAGTCGGTCACTTTCGCTCGGACCACCTATGCCGACCTGCCCAACAAGCTGGAGGCGGGCACCCCGCACATCGCCGGCGTGATCGGGCTGGGCGCCGCTGTTGAATGGATCGAGAGGGTCGGCCTGGAGGCAATCGGGCGCCACGAAGAGCGGCTGCTGGACACCGCCACCGCCGCACTGTCCGCCATCGACGGGGTGCGCCTGATTGGCACCGCCGCCCACAAGTCGGCGATCCTCTCCTTCACGGTGGGCGACATTCACCCACACGACGTGGGCACCATCGCCGACCAGGAAGGGGTGGCGCTGCGCACCGGCCACCACTGCACGCAGCCGGTCATGGACCGGTTCGGGGTGCCGGCCACCGCGCGCGCGTCGTTCTCGGTGTACAACGACGAGAGTGACGTCGCCGCCCTGGTGCGGGCCATCGGGCGGGCGCAGGAGATGTTCGCGTGAGCGCGCCCAGCTCGGCGGCGCGCGAACTGTACCAGCAGGTGATTCTCGATCACAACCGCACGCCGCGCAACTGGGGGGCGCTGCAGCCGCACACCCACCACGCCGAGGGCCACAACCCGCTGTGCGGCGACCGCTACGAGGTGGCGGTGGCGCTGGCCGACGACGGCAGTATCGCCGACATTCGCTTCCAGGGCTCCGGCTGCGCCATCTCCAAGGCCTCCGCGAGCATGATGACCGAGGCGGTCAAGGGGTTGCCGCGGGCAGACGCCGACCGGCTGGTCGACCAGTTCCGCCGGCTGGCGGCGGGCGAGCTGGACCCGGCCCGCGACCAGCACGATCTCGGCAAGCTGCGCGTATTCAGCGGCATCTGGGAGTTCCCGGCGCGCGTCAAGTGCGCCACGCTGCCTTGGCATACCCTGCACAGCGCCCTCGACGGCTCCGGCCACGCCACCACCGAGGCGGGTACGGGGACAAAGGAGTAAACAGAGCAATGGCCGTAGCAATTCTGACCCAGTTCACCCCCAACCCGAACGCGATGAAGTTCATCCTGAACCGCGACGTGAAATCGACCGGCAAGGTGACCTTCCGCGGTGCCGACGAGGCGAACGGCATCGCGCTGGTGGAGGCGCTGTTCGCGCTGGTGGTAGTGGAGCAGGTGCACCTGTTCGAGAACGTGGTCACGGTGACCAAGGTCGATCAGGCGCCGTGGGAGGACGTGGCGGATTGGGTAAAGGAGGTGCTCACCAACCACGTCGAGGAGCACGACCCCGGCTTCGAGCTTGCCGACGCCGGCAGCGGCGGCCCGGTGAGCCACGTGCGCGACGACCAGCCGCCGGAGGTGCAGCGCATCGAGGAGGTGCTCGACCGCACCGTGCGCCCCTACCTGCAGGGCGACGGCGGCGACCTGGACGTGCTCGCCTACGAGAACAACCGCGTGCTGGTGAGCTACGCCGGCGCTTGCGGCACCTGCCCATCCGCCGTGGCCGGCACCCTGCAGGCGATCCAGAGCGTGCTGCGCGACGAAGTGAACCCCGAGATCGAGGTTATCTCCGCCGAAGGCGGCTGACCCCGATCCGCTATTCCTGTTCGGACCGCATTCGGGTGTGGTAGTGGGCTTCCAGGTCGCTCAGTTCCAGGCCGAGCAGATCCATGGTCTTGAACAGTTGCGGCAGGTCGCGTTCGACGAAGCTGCGCCGCTTCAGTTCGCGCGCCTGCCGATACGCGCCGTCGGCCACGAAGTAGCCGATGCCGCGCCGGTTGAAGATGATGCCCTGGTCCTGCAGGTAGGCGTAAGTGCGGGTTACGGTGTTCGGGTTTACCTGCACGTCGACCGCCAGCTCGCGAATCGACGGAATGCGGTCCCCGTCCCGCCACCGGCGCCGCAGGATGTGGTCGCAGATGAAGTCGCCGATCTGCAGGTAGATCGCCTGCGGCCGGGTAAACTCCATGGTCACACTTCCGCTGTGCGCAGGCGCAGGTAGGTCAGCAGCCAGAACAGCGGAGCCATCACCGCCCAGTAGAAGATTTTCGCACCCTGCACGATCGGCCCGGTCAGATGCGGTGCAATCTCGCTCAGGTTCAGATCCTGGTCGAGGGCGGCAAACAGCGCCGGAAACAGGAGCCAGACCAGCGCCGCGGCGAGCAGCATCAGCGCCAACCATAACGCGGCAACGGAAAGGACTACCTTGAAAGCCTGCCAGCGGCGGAAGTAGACCGCGCCGAACAGGAACAGGGAACTGGTCACCATGTATGAGAGCATCGAGCGCCAGGCATCGGCCCCGGGCACGAAGATCCCGTGCGCCCGGCCCCAGATCAGTTCGCTGATGCCGGCGGCAAGCAGGGTCACCAGGAAGTAGCCGGCCATGGCCGCGGCGGCGACCGCGATGGTGGACAGCAGCAACCGCACGGCCCAGCGTTCCAGCGTCGATACCGGCAGCGTCAGGTAGCCGTGCGCGCGCGCCTTGTCATGCAGATCGGTGAACAGTGAACTGGTAAACAGAATGCCGCCGAGCCCCATCACGGCCGGAAACAGGCCCGCGTGCATGTCCCCGCCATGCGCCTGGCGCGCCGTGATCACGTTGATGACCAGGACAAGGGCCGCCGCGGCCCCCGCCCCGGTCAGGACCGCCCGGTGGTGCTGTACCAGGTCGGCGCGCAGCGCGTACCACGCCCGCGCGATCGAGAATGTGTTGTTGGTGTGCATCGTCTCCTCCTGCTGATTTGCGGGCCTACTTATTCGCGGCGCCGGCCTCGGCGCCGGGCGTGAACGCCGCCGCCACGCGGCGGTGATCGGCAACGACCGAGTTGAACAGCAACTCAATGTCGACCGCCGTCTCGGCCCGCGCGGCGCTGCCGGCGGCAACCAGGGCGCGCCCGCTTGGCGCACCGCCCACTGCGGTGGCGGGCTCGACGTAGAGCGCCTCGCCATCGTCCGCCGGCCCCACCGCGGCAGCGTCGCGCACCGCCAGCGCGGCAGAGATCTCTTCCACCGAGTGCTGAAACACGATCCGCCCCTGCTCCAGGATCACGATCGGGTCGATCAGGTGCTCGAGGTCGCGCACCTGGTGAGTCGACACCACGATGACGCGGTCGTCCGCGGCGGCGCCGGCGAGCAGGCGGCGGAACTGGCCCTTGGCGGGAATGTCGAGCCCGTTGGTGGGCTCGTCCAGAATCAGCAACCGGCAGCCGGTGGCCACCGCGAAGGCGAGCAGCACCTTCTTCTTCTGGCCGTACGACATCGCGGTCATGGTGCGCTGCGCGTCCACCTCCAGGCCGGCCAGGTGGCGTGCCATGGCGTCGTGATCGAAGCGCGGATAGAACACGCCGTACAGCCGGGCCAGTTCCAGCGGCGTCAGCGCCGGGGTATGAAACTCCTCCGGCACGAAGTACAGCTCGCGCAGGAACGACGGCGTGCGGCGCCGCACCTCTTCGCCCGCCGCGCGTGCGCTGCCCTCCTTCGGGAACAGCAATCCCGCCATCAACCGCAGCAGCGTCGTCTTGCCGGCCCCGTTGCGCCCGAGCAGCCCGTACACGTTGCCGGGCGTGAGCGCGAGGTCGAGCCGGTCGAACAGCCGTTCTCGCTTGCCATACCCGAATGTGATGCCCTGAAGGTCAACCATGATCAGTCCTCCTCCCTCTATCTGGTGGATTAGTGTACTACGTCAATAGTACACTGGCAAGCTATTTCTGCGGGAGCGTGGGAGGGTTGCGCCGGGCTGGCCGCTGCCGCCGGCATTTGCGATATTCGCCTCCCGGCCTCGCTTCGGGGCAGGACGACCGAGACGTCCGTGCACGGCGCCGGGGCGCCCACCGGGGGATGGGCCGGGGAACACGACAAGGAGCAAGTGGAGGTCGCCATGGACTGCCGCGCTGCGCTGGAGCCGTTCGCGGAGGCGGGAATCGCTGCCCACCTGGTGGGCTGTTCGGCGCTCGACCGCTACTTCCGCGTGCCGGCGAACGGCGGCGGCGGGCTGCTGCACCTGGCGGTCGACGCGACGGTGGCGGAGATTGCGCCGCTGGTGGACGAGTTGCAGTTCGGCGTCGGGCCGCTGGTGGACGCGGTCGCCACCTACCGCGGAATCCGCCTGGTCATGCGCTGCCGCGACGGCGGCGAGGCGGTCCGTTATCCGTTTACCGTCCAGCACCTGCGCTTCGACCCGCACCGCGAGGTGTTTCTCGATCCGGATGCCGTCTACTACGACCTGCGCAAGTCCGAGCTGGCGCGCCGCGCCGCCGGCCTGGAATGGTGGCAGGTCATCGCCGAGGCCGCGCAACTCACCGCCCGTTACCACTATACCTTTCCCGCCGACACCTTTTCCCCCGCCGGGCCCCCCCACCCCCCCCCTCCTCCCCACTCCCCCTCCCCCGCCCCCCCTTTTCCCCCCGCCCGGCGGCGGCCGCCCCCGGCCCGCCCGCCGGTCAGTGTGCCGGCGGAGTCGGCGGAGTACCAGCGCAACCTGCTGGAGCAGATATTGACCGGGCGCGCACCCGAGAAGGGGCTGCGCCTGCTGCATGACGCCGGCATCGTGGCGAGTTGGTGGCCGGAGTTGGCGGCGATGGCCGGCGTGCCGCACGCCAAGGACCACCACCCGGAGGGCGACGTCTGGGAGCACACCCTGGCCACCTTCGCGCACCGCAAAGTGCCCGACCTGGTGCTGTCGCTCGGGCTGCTGCTGCACGACGCCGGCAAGCCGCGCGCCACGCCGCAGGACGGCAAACGGTTCTTCGCCCACGCCGAGATCGGCGCCCGCGTGGCAAGGCGCTTCCTCGGCCGGCTCGGTTTTGCGCCGCGGCTGATCGATGCGGTGGCGTTCCTGGGCCGCAACCACATGATGCCGGCCGCCCTCGGCCGGGTACGCCCCGAGCACGCCGAGGAACTGATGAGCTCCGACCTGTTCCCGCACCTGCTCGAGCTGTACCGCGCCGACATGATGTCCAGCTTCGCCAGCCCGGAGCCCTACTACCACGCCTGCCGCCTGTACCAGCGCCACCTGCGCGGCCGCCCCCTGCCGCAGCGCACCGCCACCCCCGGCCGCCGCCGCGGCCCCCGCCCCCGCGCCCGCCGCTTCCGGGGCTGATCGTCCGGCTACTTGTGGGGGTCGGCGGCGTCGCGCAGGCCGTCGCCGACGAAGTTGAAGGCCAGCACACTCACGATCACGAACAGGCCCGGGATCAGCAGCCACGGGTGCAGCGCCACCGACTGCACGTTCTGCGCCTCGTGCAACAGGACGCCCCAGCTCACCACCGGCGGGCGCAGGCCCAGGCCCAGGAAGCTCAAGGCGGTCTCACCCAGGATCATGTACGGGATGGCCAGCGTGAGATCGACAATCAGGTAGCTCATGAACGAGGGCAGCAGGTGGCGGGTGATAATGGCCAGGTCGCGGGCGCCGGCGACGCGCGCCGCCATGGTGAAGTCCTGCTCGCGCAGTTCCAGCAGCTTGCCGCGGACCACGCGTGCGAGCCGGGTCCAGCCGACGGTGGACAGGATGATGGTAATGAAGAAGTAGACCCGCAGCGCCGGCCAGTCCAACGGCAGCGCCGCGCTCAGGCCCATCCACAGCGGGATGGTGGGCAGTGCGATCAGGAACTCGATGACGCGCTGGATCATCGTGTCGATCGGGCCGCCGTAGAAGCCCGAGAGCCCGCCGAGCAGGCAGCCGATCACGAAGCTGAACGCCACGCCGAGCAGCCCCACGGTCAGCGATATGCGGATGGCGTGCAGATTGCGCGAGAACAGGTCGCGGCCGAGTTTGTCGGTGCCGAACAGGAATACCTGCCCCGGCTGCGGCACGCCGAACAGGTGCAGGCGAGTCTCGAACAGCCCCCAGAACCGATATGGTTCGCCGGTTACCAGGAATTGCAGATCGAGCTTCCGGGCCGGGTCGGGGTGGTAGTCCCACTCCCAGGTGGTGTCGTTGAAATGGCGCGCATGACCGTACACGAACGGGCGCAGCTGGACGCGGCCGCCATGCACGAAGCGCAGCCGTTGCGGCGGGGCGTAGGCGAATTCGGCTGCCACGGTGCGGGTGCCGTACGGGGCCAGGAACCCGGCGAACAACCCACCCGCGTAAATCACGCCGAGCACGGCCAGCGCCGCACGCGCCAGCAGGTGGCGGCCGAACTTGGCGCGTACCAGCCGCCAGTGGCTGGCGGTGTAGTAGCGTTCCTGCTCCGCCGCCGCTGCCGCCGCTGCCGCCGCCGAGGTGGTCGCGGTGCCGCTCACCGGTTGCTGCGCTCCATGCGGATGCGCGGATCGACGCCGGCCAGCACCAGGTCGGAGATCAGCGTGCCGACCACCGTCAGGGCGCCGATGATTACCACCACGCTGCCGGCCAGGCTCATGTCCTGGGTCAGCAGCGCGCTGAAGAATATCTGTCCGGTGGTGGGCAGCGACAGCACGATGGCGGTTACCGTCTCTCCCGAAAAGATCCCCGGCAGGATCCACGCCGCCGAGCTGATCACCGGGTTGAGCGCCACGCGCACCGGGTACTTGAACAGCAGCCGCGACTCCTGCATGCCCTTGGCCCGCGCCGTTACCACGTACTGCCTGCGCAGTTCGTCCAGCAGGCTCGCACGCACAATGCGGATCAGTTCGGCGGTGCCGGCGGTGCCGATGACCACGATGGGAATCGGCAGGTGCTTGAGCAGGTCCCACACCCGCCCGAGGCTCCACGGCGCCGCCACGTAGTCGGCCGAAAACAGTCCGGTCAGGCTGACTCCGAACCCCTTCAGAAACAGCCACATCAGCACGAGAGCGAGCAGGAAGTTGGGCGTGGCCAGACCGAAGAACCCGGTCAAGGTAAACAGGTAGTCGGTGAGGGAGTATTGGCGGGTAGCGGAGACGATTCCGACCGGGATCGAAACGGCGTAAATGAACAGCATGGTGACGGAGGACAGCAGGAGGGTGGCCGGCAGCCGCTCGGCGATGAGGTCGATCACCGCACGGTTATGCTGAAACGAGATACCCATGTCGCCGCCGAGGAACTTGCCGATCCACTTGAAGTAGCGCACCACGATGGGTGAGTCGAGGTTGTACAGGTGCATGAGGCGGTCCACTTCCGCCTGGTCGACGCGTACGCCGGTGTTGCGCAGGCGTGCGATATGCACGTCAAGATAGGTGCCGGGCGGGAGTTCGATGATCAGAAACCCCACCAGCGAAAGGGCGAACAGGAACAGCACCATGTAGAGCGCGCGCCGCGCGAGAAACGGGAGCACTTGGACGCCTGTAGGCCGGATCGTAGCACAACACCGCGCTTGCGGCCTGTCCCCGCGTGTCCCCGGCCATCGGCGCCGCGCAGGACGATGGCGCCGGCGGCACCGCGGCGCTACACTGCTCGCGCGATGGACGCACAAGCGCGCACGCCGGCGGGCCACGCACGGCGCGGACTGCATGGATGAGCGTACTGCGACTCGACTGCCGGCGCCGCGACCGTTCCGGCGTGCGCGTGGAAACCGTCGAAGTGGCCGCGGCGCGGGTCGGGGTGGTGGTAATCGACATGTGGAACGGCTACCCGTGCTGTACCGGACGCGGGCTGTTTGCCGCGCTGGTGCCGCGCATGAACCGGGCGCTCACCGGCATGCGCGCCCTGGGCGCCACGGTGATCCATGCGCCGAGCGACGTGAGCGACCAGTACGTGGGCTGGCCGCAGGCGGAACGGGTGGCGTCCCTGCCGCGCTACGAGCTGCCGCGGGTGCGCAGCATCGCCGCGCCGCGCTTTCCGTTCGACGGGCAGACCTGCCTGTGCGGGCCCGGCATCGCGTGCCCCTACATGCACCACTGGCATGCCGTGCACCCCGATCTCGAGATTGCCGAGCAGGACTTCCTGCTGGTCGGACCCGTGTACGGCAGCGCCGGTACGCAGCGGTTGCACGCGCTGTGCCGGCAGCGGCGCCTGACCCACCTGCTCTACCTCGGCATAGCCACCAACAACTGCGTGGTGAGCAAGGCCGCGGGCATGTTGTATCTGGCGCGCGCCGGCCTGGAGGTGATCCTGGCGCGCGACCTTACCGCCGCCTACGACCGCTACGACCCCGACGCCGGGTACACCAACGACGCCGCCACCGCGCGCGCCGTGGCCGCCCTGGAAGAACAGTTCTGTGCCACGGTGAATCTGGGCGCCGAGCTGGCGCGGGCCGGGTGCTGGGCCGCCGGTCCGCCGGTGGATGCCGTCCACATCATGCCATGGGGGCACGCCGATCAGCCCTACCTGTTCGAGGACCGGTTCGCGGCTACCCTCACGTTTCCGTCCGGTCCGCCCGGCGCCGCCATTCACTACACCCTGGATGGCGGCGCCCCGTCGCCCGCCGCGCCGCGCTACACCGCGCCGCTGACCATCCGCTCGTCGGGAGTGCTGCGCGCACGGCCATTCGCCGCCGGTGAAGCGCAGGGCGTGGAGAGCGCCAGTCACTTCTTCCGGCTGGCGCCGCCGCCGCCGGCGCCGGAGGTGCACCTGGCCGACCTGCAACCGTTGCGCGCCACCTCGCCCCGGCTGCTGGACGGCCACACCTACGACGCGGTGGCCCCGGAGGTGGGATTCGACGGCGCCGCCGGCGGCGGCCCGCTGCGCATCGGTGGCCGCCGCCATGAGCGCGGCGTCGCTACGCTCATCCCGTCCCACCTGGTATACGCCCTGGAGCCGGGCTGGCGCCGCTTCGTGGCGCTGGCGGGGCTGGACGACGCCCTGCTCGACGAGGACCACGGCATGCTGGCCGCGAGCCGGGTGGCGGTTTGTTTCCGCGTCCACGTGGACGGTGAGCGGGCGGCCGCCAGTCCCACGCTGCGCGCGGCGCAGGTGTGGCGCTTCGACGTGCCGCTGCCGGCTGGCGCCGCGGTGATCAGCCTGGTGGCGATGATCGCGCTTGCCGGCGGCCGCTGCGCCGCCGCGGACTGGGTCGCCGCCGGGTTCCTGGCGTCATGAACGCACCCCTGGCCGCTGCCGCGACGTTCGAACATGGCCCGCAGCGTCCGTCCCGGGTGCCGGTGCTGCCGGGCCTCAACGTTGGGCGCAGCTATTACGACTACCACAGCTACGGCGGCACGCCGAAGCGTTATCGCAGCGCCGGCCCCGACGCCATCGCCATTACCGACGGCCCCGATCTGTTCAACCAGGTGCTGATGGGCGACGGCGCCTGGTATCTGCTGGCCGGCGACCGCCCCGCGTTGCGTCTCGCTCACCGCCCCTACTGGCCCAACTCCTACATCAAGCCCGACCTGATTCCGGGGTTGGGCATTGCCGGGGACCTGTCCTTCACGGCGCTCACCGGTAGTGGCGAGGTGCCGCTGCACGTGCGCGCCCGGGTGGAGGCGCGGTTCAGTCCGGGCGAGGCGCAGTGGTGCTGCAGCATGCCGCCGCCGGGCGAGTCCGATGCGCGCCCGGCGTCGGCGGCCACACCGCTCGACACCCACATCCGGAGCACCGCTGAGGCAGGGTCCGAGCCCGCTGCGTCCGCATCATCCGATGCTCCACCGCTGGACCATCACCTCGTGTTGACAGCCCGCCCACTGGTCTCGACCACCGGCTGCGTCGTCCTGCTGGAAGGCAACGTGGCCGTGAAGGTGCGCATCGACCTGGCCGCGGGTCCGGCCATGCAGCGAGTGCGATCGGTACCGGCGCCGCGCCTTGGCACCGGCCACGCGGTGCTGGAGCATCCCGCCTTCCCCTACACGCGCGTGGTGGCGGGCACCACCGCCGGCGCGGCCGCCGCCATCGAGGTGCGCGGCGGCACCTGCGTCGACCTGACGTTGCAACCCGGCGCCGGCCTGCTGTTGGTCTCGGGCTACTGCGACCACGACCGCGACGGCGTGGCCGCGGCCGACCGCCGGTTTGCGCAGCGCTCGTTCGCGGCGCCGGCGTGGGCAGCGCAGATGCGCGACCGTTGGTTCGAACACTGGGTGGGGCGCTGCCTGCACCCGGAGCGCCGCTACCGGCAACTCATCGAACGGTTTGCCGACGCGGCCGCCGAAGCCGGCGCATTCTGGCACCCGGCCGGCCGCCTACGCATCGAGACGCCGGAGGCGGAGTTCGACACGGTGGTCAACCGCGCGGCGGTCGATCACCGGTACCAGTTCGAGTATCCGGCGTTCATTCACGGCATCCTGGGGTGGAACAAGTACGGCAAGATCAACTTCGGCTACTACGGCGCGGACGACGCCGGCATGCACCGCGAGGTGGCAGACTCGCTGCACTTCATTTCCGGAAGCCAGGACGAGACCGGGCGCCAGCGCTACCTGTCGGCCGCGTTGCACGCCATCAGTTGGGCCGAGGAGGTGGATTTCTACTTCGTCGAGCAGGTCTGGCACCACTACCGGTGGACGGCGGATCGCGCCTTCCTGGAGGCGCTGTACCCCGCTGCGCGGCGCTCGCTGGAGCACGCACTGGCGGCCAGCGACCCGCACCGGAGCGGGATCATGACCGGCTACTACGAGTTCTGGCAGAACGACGCCCACTCGCGCGGCGGCAAGTGCGTGGTACACGGCGCATTGGCGTGGGGCGCGCTGACCGCCGCGGCCGGCATGGCGAAGGTGCTCGACCGCGGCGAGGATGCCGAGCGCTACCGTGAATACGCGGCTCGGGTACGCGAGCGGCTGCAGCGCGAGCTGTGGCAGGAGGAAATCGGCGCGTTCGGCTCGGCGGAGTGGAATGGCGACGTGCGCCCGCGTCCGGAGACGCAGGAGCAGTTCATGCCCGGCCTGCGCGGCCTCGGTTCGCCTCGGCAGCGGCGCCGGGCCAGCCGTTACCTGCGCGACCAGTTCGTCCTGCACCCCGCGCCGGGGGTTGCCCTGGAACTGATCAACGACTGGTGGCCGATCTTCTGGAGCCACCACTACGTCGCCAACGGCGATGCCTTGCTGAGCGTGCTCGCCGCGGCGCGCAGCGGCGACATTGACGGTTACTGGCCGCTGGTGCGTTCCATCGTGCGGGGCGCCCTGACCAGCAGCGACGGCAGCCTGCGCTCCACCCAGGACAACAGCGGTCGCGGCACCGGGCTGCGCCACACCGCGGAGTTGCAGGCGCCCCTGCTGCAGATGGTGGCCGAGGGGCTGTTCGGCATTCGCCCCGAACTGCACGACAACCGGCTGCTGGTGCGCCCCAACTTTCCCCGCCACTGGCGCCACGCACGGCTGCAGCGCCCCGGCCTGACGGTGCGCTACCGGCGCACCGATGTTCCCGCGGCGGCCATCACCATCGAAATCACCTGCGCCGCCGCCGCGGTCAAGCGGATCTCCGTGCACCTGCGGGTGCGCGGCGAGGTGGGCCGCATCACCGTGAACGGCACCGCCGCGACCGCGCGCTTCGCGCCCGACGTGGGGGGCGCGCGCCTGCTGCTGGACGCGGCACCCGCTGCCGGCAGCCGTCGCTGCGAAGTGGTGGTGGAGCTGGCCTCGGAGGCTCAGGTCACGGTCCCCGGGCGCCTGGTGGCGGGCGAGGAGGCGCCATGCCGGGTGAGGTGGCGCGGTCGCGCCGCGAGGCCGGTGCCCACCGAGCCGGGTGCCCCGCGGGTGATCGGTTGGCAGGAGAGCAGTGGCCGTGTCGCTGCCGCTGCTGTCGAGCCCGGCGGCGTGACGCTGCGGGCCGTGAGGCCGGGGCGGGTCACCGGCTTTCTGCGGCTGGGCGGCCGGCCGGGCGGGGGGGGGGGGGCGGGTCCGCGGCTTGCTGGGGCTGCGGGCGGGGGGGGCGGGGGGGGAGGAGCCGGTCGACGTCGAGGTGACGGCGCCCTGGGACGTGCCGGAGCGGCTGGCCCCGGCGCTGGTCAACGAGCACGCGCGGGTGGA